>Ga0070717_10002439_pt1 | contig 13123 bp, 10 predicted proteins | sample LARL113metaG_FD_71366 | JGI IMG/M metagenome (GOLD analysis project Ga0070717, IMG submission 71366) | Corn, switchgrass and miscanthus rhizosphere microbial communities from Kellogg Biological Station, Michigan, USA - LAR L11-3 metaG | ecosystem: Host-associated > Plants > Roots > Rhizosphere ... | reverse complement strand
AATATGTTCGTAAACGCCGAAATTAACGAACATCAGGTATTGCCCGGCGATCTCCTCTTGCTTTCGAGCGACGGGCTGCACGGATCAGTGACGCCGAAGGAAATTGCCGCGATCACTAGCAAGTCTCACGACCTTGCCCAAGCCGCACATCAACTCGTGTCTCTGGCTCGGGAGAAAGACGGCGGGGACAACATCAGCGTGCAACTGCTTCGCATCAAAAATGTAGAACGCATTGGCATGTATCGCGGCCGGCCCTATAAACTCCGCTGACTTCCATAAAGCGGTTTTATTCCGGAAGTTTCGACACCCGCCAACAAAACACTGTCGTTCCGAATCCGCTTTCAAAACTCCCAGTCGAGGAACCTCCTGTTCTGTACGCAGTTCAAGGAAAAGCAGATTCCACTGCTGAAGCGGTTCGGAATGTCAGTGGCTAGGAGGTGACCGGAGCAGGGTTGAGCGGGTACTTTTACGGACTCTTTACCGCTCTTCTGGCATTATGGAGTTGGGAAACATGACCGCACTCCACACCGGCGACAAGCTCGACCATTACCGGATTGAAAACGTAGCTGCTCGAAGCGGGATGGCGTCTATTTTCCGCGCCATCGACGAGCGTAACGGCCAGACCGTCGCCATCAAGATTCCTCACCCTGAAATGGAGGCCGATCCGGTTTTTTACGACCGCTTCCAGCGCGAACAGGAAATTGGTGAAAAGCTCGACCATCGCGGCGTGATGAAGGTCTTCCCCAACAATGACCACAGCCAGTTTTACATGGCGATGGAGTGGGTGGATGGCCGCCTTCTGCGCCAGATCCTGAACGAGCAGAAGAAGTTCCCTCTCGAGCGCTCGGTCAACATCGCGTTGCAGATCGCTTCGGCCCTCGAATACATACACTCAAAAGGCGTCATTCACCGTGACTTGAAGCCTGAGAACATTATGGTAGACGCGCAGGACCGGATTAAGCTCATCGATTTCGGCATCGCCGCCAACGTCGGCTCGAAACGGCTGACCTTCGCCAAATTCACCCAGACAATGGGTACCCCCGATTACATTTCCCCAGAGCAGGTAAAAGGAAAACGCGGCGACGCGCGCAGTGATGTCTACGCGCTAGGTGTGATGCTCTATGAAATGCTCACCGGGAAGGTGCCGTTTACTGGATCGAACGCGTTTACGATTATGAACGACCGGCTGCTGAACAACCCTGTGCCTCCTCGCGAAATTGATCCAGCGATCTCGCCTCAGCTGCAGGAAATCATCTATCGCGCCATTGAACGTGATCCGGCTAAACGTTATCAGTCCGCCCGCGAATTTGCGCACGACCTGGAGCACCAGGACCAGATTGGTGTGGCCGATCGCGAAGAGCTCACCAACTGGAGAGTGCGCCGGCAGCCACGGACGCGGCAGATTCTCTTCTATGTCGCCATGGCGTTGATTCCGATTGTGGTTTTCGGACTACTGCTTTATGTTGCCCGTCATTAATCGTAATCCTGACGGATCTATCGCTGAATGAATTCTTCGGTGTGCACGACAAATTCCGGGTAAGCGTCGGCGCCTAGCTCGTGCAAATCAGCTCCTTGCCGTTCTCCTTCGAGGCTCACACGATACGGCACAAACCAGTTCAACAACTGGTTCAGCCCGTAGGTGGTTGGAAGGACAAATCCGACCAGAGTCGCAATGCCTATCAACTGTGCGATGAACTGGCCGGAGTCGGCGCCAGATTGAACGCTGGCGATAACACTAGTGCTGGCCGGGAAACGGACAAAGATGCCCGCCGCCAGTAGTCCCCAAATTCCTCCTACAGCATGGGCAGAAATCGAGCCTCCGGGATCGTCTACCTTCAATCCAAATTCAAACCATTCCACTGCGTAGGTCACCAGAGCGCCTGCAATCGCGCCAATAACCACGGCCTCGGCTGGTTTAATGAACAAGCAGCCCGCGCTACTGGCCACCAAACCACCAATCCAACCGTCGCAGGTAAGTGAAGCGTCAGGTCTGCCGAACCGCAAACCCGTAACTACCAGAGCTGCCAGCCCCGAAGACGCTGCCGCTAAAGTGGTATTCACCGCAACCAGCACAACTTGTCCAGAAGCCGCCCCCCAAAACAGAATCGCTCCCGCGGAATTTAGACCTAGCCAGCCTGCCCAGCAGAGCATGCTTCCGAATATTACGAAGACGGCGTTATGTGCCGGAATTGCATTGGGCAGCGTGCTGGACGAATACTTCCCGCGCCGAGGACCCAAAATCCACACAATACTTAAAGCAGTTAGACCGCCCACGACCTGAATGCAACTCGAGCCGCCTACGTCAATAAACCCGTGCCCCAACCCGTAGTTGGTACCGAGTTGCGCCAGCCACCCGCCGCCCCACACCCAGTGGGCGAACAACGGAAATGTGAAACCGGCAAGCAATGCTGTAGAGGCGCAAATCGTCCTCAGTCGCCAGCGTTCGGCTGCGGCTCCCAGGGGGATAAGCGCGGCTAGTCCGGCGCATAGCATGCTGAGACCCGCGGCCAATGAGGCAGGAGAGCCGTCAAGCTCAAACTTGCGGAGGAAAAACGGTCCAGCGCCAATCCAATCCCATTGCCGCCCGCCTAACCTCAGGATACGGATTGGCTGCCCGGTAAATCCTTGCACCGCAAAACCGCAAACGAAATACGCGATCGCGGCAACGGACAAGATGCACAGCGACGCGATCATCGTGTGGGCGGCGCTGCGCGAGCGCCCTAATCCCGCGTTCAGGAGCGCTAGCCCAGCTGCGGCCAGCGGGACGAGAAAAATACAGAAAACACAAACTGCCGATGCTCCTTCGGAAAGCGTCGGGACAGGTAGGTTTGTCACCCCGTTTCGTCCTCCAAAACCAGATGAGAGCGCACAACCAGCAACAGCCCGACGGCCTCGACTCCGAGGCCGGCAAGTACAAAGATGGCTCGTGGCGTCAAGGACACAAGTAGGGACATAGAGGCGAGGACAATTCCCCATCCAGCGACTAACAGTAAGAAACCGGTGAGCTTCATGCCAGAATCCTCAAGGAACTCGTCGGTCGAGAGCAAGACATCGCAATACTAAATCAAACATCCGTTTAAACCAGGCTCAAACTTACGGACTGTAGAAAAAAGTTCGTGTTGCGTGGCGCCGGACACGTCATTATTCTCCTTGATTACGAGGAACACTAAGAATCATGACAAAACTCGAAGCAATCATTCAGCCCAATAAGTTCGAGGCAGTAAAAGAGGCACTGTCAGAGATGGGTGCTGAAGGTATGACGATCTCGGAGGTGCGGGGCCACGGACGTCAAAAGGGCCACACCGAGCATTATCGCGGCCGAGAATACAGCGTCGACTTGATACCTAAAATCAAAATAGAGGTCGTTCTCACCGACAATCTGGTTGAGAGCGCGATAGAAGCAATAATAAAGGCAGCCGCCACTGGCAAGATCGGTGATGGCAAGATTTTCCTGTCCAAGATTGATGATGCTATACGGATCCGGAACCAGGAGCGGGGTGCAGCCGCCGTTTAATATTTCGGTCGACTGTGCGGGGAAAATTCTGTGGGTCGGCAGGCCCGGTTCATTCGCTCTCGAACTCCGCCATTTTCTTTCCCGGCCATTCCCGTTAAACTTGTTGGCTTATGATCATCCCCACACAGCCGAACTTTAATCTGGTTAATACCGCCGAATATCGCGAGGCCTACGCCAATAGCGTGCAAGTGCGCGTGAGTGTCTGGGACTTTTTCCTGGTCTTCGGCACCATGCAACAGCAAGCTGAGAATCAGGTTGAAGTGCGTAACTTTCAGGGTGTTTACCTGAGCCCGCAACAGGCGAAGGCCTTGGCCTCAATCTTGCAGCAGAACGTGACCAACTACGAAGGCACTTTCGGGGAGATCAAACTCGACCCGCGTGTGCAGGCGGCTGGCCCGGTGCATTGAGCCTGGTCAGCAATACACAACTCGGGCCGGCAAGAACGGCCACTTTGTTTGTGTTGTTCGCGGTCCTGCTGATTGCTTTACACGCCCCGCTGCTCCCGCTTCCATATTTCTGGGATGAAGCCGGACATTACATTCCCGCCGCACGCGATCTGCTTGCCGGATCCTTGATTCCGTATTCCACACCTTCCAATGCTCACCCTCCGCTGGTGCTGGCATGGCTGGCCCTTTGCTGGAAAATTTTCGGCGAAAGTCAGATAGTGACGCGCTGTGCGATGCTGCTGCTGGCAGCGTTTTCTCTTCTAGGATTTTTTCGTCTGGCGCGCACGGTTGCCAATTCCGCAGTCGCGGTTTGCAGTACTGCACTCGTCGCGATCTACCCTGTCTTTTTTACCCAAAGCTCGCTTGCACAAGTAGACCTTCCGTCGGCCGGGCTTCTCTTCTGGGGCCTGGAATCTTATTTTCGCGAACGCCGTCTTTCAGTGCAGGCAAGGGCGTCCTCGCCCGCGCTAATTTGGTTTTCATTGGCCGCACTGGCAAAAGAAACCGCAATTCTGGTGCCTGTGGCGTTGCTGATTGCAGAGTTGGCATGCTACGGACAAGCGGCGATTCGGGACGGTGATAGAACGACTCTTCGGAACCGTCGAAGAGCGGCCCTTAAGGGCCGCGTCAGGGAGCGTGGCGAGAATGTACCGGCTTCAGCCGGCAGTTTGCGATCTCCGGCTGTGGCGATTTATCAATGGGCTTTACTCTTGGGCTCGGCAATTCCCCTGGCCCTCTGGTATTCCTACCACTACGTGCGTACCGGATTCGTCTTCGGCAATCCGGAATTTTTCCGCTACAACGTTCAGGAAACATTACATCCGTTGCGGATATTTCTTGCCTTGTTGCTGCGAATCTGGCAAACGTTCGGATATCTCGATCTGTATGTCCTGACTTTGGCTTGCCTGGCTGCCTTGATGTTCGCACCGATCATGGATCCCCAAGGCGAACGCCCTCGAATTAATCTCTCCGTCCAGTTCAGTTTTCTCGCAATTGCAATTGTGTACCTGATCAGCCTTTCTGTCATCGGTGGCGCAGTACTTGCCCGCTATATGCTTCCTGTCGTTCCGCTTGTAATCCTGGTTTGCGTCTCGACCATCTGGCGGCGGCTGCCGGCATGGAAGGCAGTCATCGGCGTAATCGCGCTGGCATTCGTCTCCGCCCTCTTCGTAAATCCGCCATACGGATTTTCTCCCGAAGACAATCTCGCATATCGCGATTACATCCGTCTGCACCAACGCGCCGAGACTCTCCTGCAGCAACGATATCCCCATGCCCGCGTGCTCACGGCGTGGCCCGCCAGCGACGAACTTACACGACCCTACTTGGGGTATGTCCCAAGGTCCATACAAGTGGTCAAGATTGAAGATTTTTCCACCGAGCAGGTGCTCTCTGCAGCCGACGCCCGTTCCAGCTTTGATGTTGCGCTGGTCTTCTCAACCAAGTACCAGCCCGAGCGCACAATGTTCGACGGCCTCCGTCTGTGGCAGGAATGGAAGTCCCGCTACTTCGGCTATCACGTGGACCTCACGCCGGAAGTTGCCGCTTCTGTGCTGGGTGGGAACGTCGTTTATGTCAAGCGCCACCGCGGTCAGTGGGTGGGAATCATTGAGATGGAGAAGATCGAAGAAGCGAAGCTGTGCGTCGCTCGTTGAAAACTTTCAGCTTGAATCCCACCGGTCGGTCATCCTGAGCGAAGGGATCTGATTCCTTTGCGAATCGGATTCCGGAGCCGAAGGACCCCTGTTTTGCTCAGGCGCGGTATACACCTGTTAAGGCATTCTCCCGGCGGTCTCGATCGGAGCCAGGTTAAAAATACACTTCTCAGATCGTTGAATCTACGAGAATCGCGAGATCCTTCGACTGCATGAACCGATTCGCAAGCGAATTGGTTCTCTCCGCTCAGGGTGACACTGGGTCCTCTACCCCGCCAGCAGATGGCAAGAATGCGTTTTCACAATCAGCCAGACTTGTCGGCCGGGCTTGAGTTCCAGAGAATCCCGCGCCGCCAGCGTCAGATGAACTGACAGCTCGATTCCGCAGTCCACCCGGGCGACCACGATCATGTCTCGCTGCGAGAGCGAAAGTAGTCGTCCGGTCAAGATATTTCGTGCGCTCAGACCTACCGGGGCGGAGGTAGCCAGCAAAATGTCTCCCGCACTAATTCCGACCCGGAGCTTCGACCCAACTTCAGCCCGCACCAGAGGCACTTCTATCTCAATCTTCGATGGCCGGGAACCAAATTCATCGGGGATTTTTGGGAAGGGCACGGCTTCAGCCATGCCGTCTGCAATTCTCGAGACCCGTGCTTTAGCCCCTGAGGTTCGAACCTCGCAGATCATAGTCCCGCGCTCCTCATGAATCGACGTCACCCGCGCATCAAATACGTTCTCAAACCCAGCCAACTGGGCGGCAGTTACGCTGCGTGGCGCCGACATAACCTGATGCGGCGTGCCTTCTGCAATGATCTTGCCTCCCTGCAGCATTAGCATTCTTTCGCCGAGCATGAACACTTCGTCGCGGCTGTGAGTCACGTACAGAACCGGGATCGGAAACTCCTGAATGGAACGTCGCAGGTCATCGGCAATTTTCATCCTGACCGGCATATCCAGCGCCGCCAGCGGCTCATCCAGTAGCAGAACGGACGGCTGCGTAACTAGCGCCCGGGCCAGGGCCACTCTCTGCCGCTCCCCGCCAGAAAGTTCCGCCGGACGCCGTTTCTGCAAATGTGAAATGCCAAGCGATTCAAGCGCGCCTGCAACCCGGTCATTTCTCTCCCCTCCTTTAAGTCGACCCAACCCGTATGCGACATTCGCTTCGACAGTCAAATGAGGAAACAAAGCCAAATCCTGAAACACGTACCCAATGTTTCTCTCAGTCGCACTTAGATTGATCTGTTCCTCGGAATCGAACAGCACGCGCCCTGCGGCCACGATCCGCCCTTCGTCAGGATTCGCCAGGCCGGCAATGCAATCCAGCAGCGTCGTCTTACCGGCGCCAGATGGGCCAAATAAAATTGTGATTCCCTTCTCCAAGGTAAACGCAACATCGAGTTCGAATCCTCGAGCCTCGTTAGCAAGCTTGCGGCGGACTCGCGCCTGAAGCGTGGCCTCGTCTTCGGAATCTGAAGCGGCGTGCGGCTTTACGCGATCTACGGTCGTTGCCATATGCTCCAAAGGCTGCGATTTAACGAATACACAAGCGAAAGCAGTAAGAAGGCAATCGCGATCAGCACGAGAGCGGTCGAGTTTGCGCCCGCGTAGTTCAAGTCCTGTACCTGATCAAAGATGTTTATGGATAGCGTGCGTGTTACGCCCGGAATGTCGCCTCCGACCATCAGCACCACCCCGAACTCGCCGATCGTATGCGCAAACGTCAATGCGATTCCGGTGACTAGCCCAGAAAAGGACAACGGCATAATCACTCGCCAGAAGGTCCGAAACTTCGATACGCCCAGAACCGCAGAAGCATTCAGAAGTCGCGCATCGACCGCCGAAAACGATGCCGCAAACGGCTGTACCGCGAACGGCAGGCTGTAGATCACCGATCCGATCACTAGACCTTCAAAGGTAAAAGCCAGCGTATGTCCGGTCATCGACTCCCACCAACGTCCTAGCGGGCTACGCTGTCCGAGTGCAATAAGTACATAGAACCCAAGTACCGTGGGGGGCAAAACGATGGGCAGAGCTACAAGTGCCTCGAAGAGGAATTTCCACCGCCATCGTGAAAACGCGATCCAGTAGGCGAGCGGGAGCCCTAGCGCCAGCAGTACCACTGTCACAATCAGCGCCAAGCGAAATGTCAGCCAAAACGCCTGCCAATCCATAAGCCACACCAGTGTAATCGCTCCGAGCGTGACGCTTTTCATTTTGGGACGTCACAGCGGCAATGTTCACTCGTCACAAATGAATTAAGTGCAGGCCGCGTACTATCTCGCGGAAGACACTTCAGGGAAGATTCGCGCGAGGAAACCAAATGGAAATTCAGGAAGCGCTCGCGGTCGTACGAAAACTGGCCGACGGCATTCACCCGGAAACCGGAACGCTCTTGCCAGCTGATTGCCTGTATCACAACCCGCAGGCGGTTCGGGCAATGCATCGAGCCATGGCTGCGCTCGAATTTCAGGAAGAACGTGAACGCGCCAAGAAATTTCTTCCGAAAAATGCGGGCAAGGCTTGGTCCAACCAGGAGGACGCGCAAATCTGCGACGAAATACGCCGCGGCATGTCCTTCGAGCGAATTGCCCAGATGCATAGCCGAACTAACGGATCGATCGTCGCGCGACTGGTGCGTCTGGGGAAGATTTCCGCGCATTCCCAAGCCCGGAAGACGGCATAGCCGCCGAATGGCATATAAGATCACAAACGCCTTCCGGACCGCTGCAGTAGCAATTGCAATTAGCGGAGCTCTGCCTGCTCAGCAAGCAAGCATGTCACAGACCCGCCCGATTGACGAATCCAGCGTCTCTAAAAACAGGGCCGATCGTCAGCACGTTCTCGCCCGGCAGCATTGGCAGATGGCGGGGCGCAGAATTCCCGGAACGAACTCCACTAAACTGCGTGCCCGAGCCATTCAGCAGAAGTTGCAAATGCGAACGGCGAGCGCCTTCACTAGCACTAGCGCCACTGGCACCTGGGTTTCGTTAGGGCCCAAACCGCTTCCTTCAGACGCAAGCGGGATCGGGCTGCAGGATTATGGATTCGTTTCCGGCCGCGCCACCGCCGTGGCAATCGATCCCAATGACCCCAGCGGTAACACGGTTTTCGCCGGAGGCGCTTATGCGGGAGTATGGAAATCGATCAATGCTGGCGCGCTTAGCCAGACTCCCTCTTCGGTGACGTGGACTCCGCTAACAGATGGTCAGGCGACGCTAGCCATTGGCGCAATTGCCGTTCAGCCGCAGCTATCGAGCCCTGATCCGGCGAAAAGCGTGGTGCTGGCCGGGACCGGCGAGACCGACAGTTCCGCGGATTCTTACTATGGCCTCGGTATTCTGCGCTCTGCCGACGGCGGCCAGACCTGGACACTGATTTCTCAGGATGCCAGCGGAACACACTCTTTTGCCGGACTTGGTTTCAGCCAGATCGCGTTCAGCACCGGAAATCCGAGTCTGGTAGTTGCCGCGGCGGGGTCGGCTTCGGAAGGCATTGTGGAAGGTTTGGAGAGTCCCGTGGGAGTTAATCGTGGTCTGTATTATTCCACTGATGCCGGAGCGAGTTGGCAGGCGTCCGCCGCGAGCGATTCCCGTGTGAGCATTAGCCCAGATTCTGCAACCTCGGTTGCTTACAACGCGGCAGCATCCACGTTCTTCGCGGCCATTCGCTTTCACGGAATCTATTCCTCACCTGATGGAATAAATTGGGCGCGCCTCGCAACCCAGCCCGGAACCGGACTCAGCGCCGACCTATGTCCCGCACAAGCGGTTTCGTCTAGCAACTGCCCAATCTACCGCGGACAAATTGCAGTCGTGCCCAATCGACCGGGCGCATTCGGTCTCGGCGAAATGTACGCCTGGTACGTAGATGCAAACGACGTTGATCAGGGTGTTTGGCAAAGCCTGAATGGCGGGGCCTCTTGGACTTCGATCAATGACTCCGGAATTTCAAATTGTGGCGACCTGTTTGGCGGCTGCGGAACTGCTCAAGGCACTTTTGACTTGGCCCTCGCCGCCGTTCCCAACGGCACCGCCACCGACCTGTATGCGGGCGCGGTCAACATTTACAAGTGCACAATCACCAACGCGTTTCCCTCCTGCAACGGGACTGGAAATAACACTTTCATGAACTTGACTCATGCCTATGGGTGCAGCGACATCGCCAAAGTCCACCCAGGTCAGCACGCTATTGACTTTCTCGCCGCGAATGGCAGCGCTCTGCTGTACTTTGCCACTGATGGTGGGTTATATCGCGCGCTGGACGGTTACATGGGACTTAGAACAGGAACTTGCGGATTGAGCAATCAGTTCGACAGTTTGAACCAGTCACTCGGCCCTATGACCCAATTCGTTTCTGCGTCCCAATCTTCTAGCGACGCGAGCCTGATTTTCGGAGGCACACAGGACAACGGCGCCGCAGCGTTCTCTCAAGAAGAAGGAGCCTGGGTGAACGTCGATGCTGGAGATAATGGCTTCACTGCGATCAATCCAACAAACGAAAACGAATGGTTCGTTGTCACTCCGCCCAATTCAATCTCAGGAGTCAATCTGTTTCGCTGCGCTAGCGGCGCTAATTGCCACTCCCTGGATTTCCAGAACGACCAGGTCGCAGACAGCAACGCCCTAGGCGGAGACACTGGTGCCTTCTATCCTCCCTTTTTGCTTGATCCGCAAAATTCCAGAGAATTGATTTTGGGCACGTGTCGCATATGGCGCGGCACAAGCAGCGGCGGGAATTTCTCTTTGATAAGTCCGGGCTTCGAAAATGGTGGAACCGGCGCATGCAGCGGAAACGAAATAAATTTGGTTCGCTCAATTGCTACCGGGGGACTCGCCGATTCCAACGGCTACTCGCAAGTGATTTACGCTGGCACCAACGGAGAAGGTCCGCTGATTTCGACTGCACCTGCCGGCGGGCATGTCTGGGTTACAACAAGTGCGGACGGAGGCCCTCCGACTTGGAACGATGTAACCCAAGCCATCAATCCTCTCGCTTTTCCAATCTCGAGCATCGCGCTCGATTCCACGGATCCGCTGGGCAACACTGCCTACCTCACCATCATGGGATTCCATACCTCGCATGTTTGGAAAACGATGGACGCTGGAGCTTCGTGGACGGACTTCACCGCCAATTTACCCGATGCTCCTGCCGACGCCGTAGTGGTCGATTCAGGGGCATCGTTGTCGGATGGCACCATTTATGTGGGAACCGACGTCGGCGTCTTCGCCAGCAGCACTGGCACCGCCGCCTGGACAGAAGTTGGAACGGCGTCGGGCCCATACGGATTTCTGCCCAATGTCGCCGTGACCTCGCTTCAGATTTTCAATTCTGGCGGGCTGAAACGCCTCCGTGCGGCGACCTATGGCCGCGGGATCTGGGAATGGAATCTGATTACCACACCGGATTTCGAGATCAAGGTAAATAACAATCCGCTCACGATCTTTGCCGCCGAAACCGCGAGCTTCGATGGCACGATCTCTGCCCTTAATGGATACAGCAGCAATGTCAATCTTAGTTGCACCGCCGGACTTACGAACCCTCCTCAGAACTGCACGCCGAGTCCGATTTCAGTCTTGCCGACCTCCAGCGGCATAAGCTTCACAGTGAACGCGAGCGGCAACGCCGGAGATTATGCGTTCAATTTGCACGCGGTGGGCACCGATTCAACAGCTATCACACATGATTTTGCTCTCACCTTGCATATCGTGGATTTCACGCTGAGCGCACCCTCGCCCAACACGGTAAGCGTTACGCCAGGAAATACAAGCGCTTCGGTTTCTTTTTTAGTTTCTGGGCTCGGAAGTTTCAGCAGTCCAGTAACACTTTTCTGTTCGAACTTACCAAATGGCGCCAGTTGTCAGTTTCAGCCGTCACCCAGAGTTTTGCCCACCAACGGAAATCCGGTCTCGGTAAACCTGCAAATCGGCACGGCTCTGAGCACGCCGCTCGGTACATTCCCGATTACGATCAATGCCAGCACTCCCGGCGCACCCGCGAGAACGCAAACTCTTACGCTCATATTAAGCGCCTCACCCGATTACAGCCTTAGCATCGCCAATTCCTCACTCACAACATCCGTGAACTCGTCCGCGCAATTTAATGGCACACTTACGTCGCTAAACGGGTACAGCAACGCGGTCACACTTAGTTGCGGACCGGATGCTCCTCCGACCTGTACTGTTAATCCGGCAACTGCAGCTCCAACGAGTACCGGAACGACCTTTGCAGTGACTGTTTCAAGCAACATTTCGCAGGCCTACAGCTTCAACATCAACGGAGCAGGAAGCGATCCTGCCGCCATCACCCATTCTGCTGCTGTGAATTTCACGGCAATGCCCAGCCAGAACTTCGACTTCACTATGGGAATCACCCCGGCGAGTGCATCAGCGCCTGTGGGGCAACCAGCCATTTTCACTCTTAACGTCAATCCGACTACCGGATCTTTTCCCAACAACGTCACTTTTGCGTGCTCCAAGCTTCCGGCGCTCGCCACCTGCGGATTTAACCCAAGCCAGGTGGGTTCAGGAAGCGAAAACTCTGATGTTACCTTCACCATCGCTACCACAGCTCCGGTTCCCGCAGCATTTAGAAGCTCCGTCCTCGCTACATTTGTTTCTGCGTTCCCCATTGCGGCACTGATGTGGCTGAAGCGCCGAAAATCGCCACGCGAACTACGCGAGACCATTCTTTCCAGTTTTCTGCTTCTTTTTTCTTTGGGTCTTCTCTCTTGTGGCGCTGGACTGCAAGGAAACGGAGGAGGCGGCAGCGGCAGCCCCGGAACGCCGCCCGGGACTTACACCATTACCGTGACCGGCACATGCGGTTCGGTCACGCACGCCGCTCAGGTCTCGCTGACCATCACCCCGTAAACTGTGTGATATCTTCGAGCTTCATTCACAACTTAAGCGTGCGCCCGCCAACGCCGGTGGCGGCACCAGTTCACGCGAAGTATGACATTCGGGCGGAGGATGACATGAACACGGACTTTTCGAAGAGTCGCGTTGCCATACTGGGTGCCGGGAAAATGGGAGGCATCCTGGTCAAGGCTCTTATCGACAAACACCGGATTCCTCCAGAGCGGGTGCGGGCCACAGTCGCTCACGAAACACGCGCACACGAACTTTCCCACAAACTTGGGGTCAACGTCACAACCGACAATGTCTCTGCAGTTGAAGACGCAGACGTCATCTTCGTTTGCGTAAAGCCGCAGGTGGTGCAAGAGGTGATGGAAACGATTAGCGACAAAGTTTCGGCCGACCAGCTAGTCATCTCGGTCGCGGCTTCTGTGCACACTTCGCAAATCGAAAATGCGCTTGGTGGTGGCGTTCCGGTCGTTCGTGCCATGCCAAATACCCCATGCGTCTTAGGGCAAGGCATGACCGCACTCTGCAGGGGACAATATGCCAAGCCAGAACATATCGAAGCCGCCGTGGCGTTGTTCAACGCAGTCGGGCGTACCGTCGTCGTCGATGAAAAACATATGGATGCGGTCACAGGTCTCTCTGCCA
>Ga0070717_10002438_pt1 | contig 13125 bp, 12 predicted proteins | sample LARL113metaG_FD_71366 | JGI IMG/M metagenome (GOLD analysis project Ga0070717, IMG submission 71366) | Corn, switchgrass and miscanthus rhizosphere microbial communities from Kellogg Biological Station, Michigan, USA - LAR L11-3 metaG | ecosystem: Host-associated > Plants > Roots > Rhizosphere ... | reverse complement strand
CTGTTGCTCGCCATCTTCGGGCTGCTGGGCGAGGTGACGATGCCGGGCGCGATCCTGCCGGGCGTCGTCGGCGCCATCAGCGCCATCCTGGCCCTGCTCGCGCTCAGCAGCCTGCCGATCAACCTCGCCGGCGCCCTGCTGCTGCTGCTGGCATTCGTGCTGTTCGTCATCGACATCAAGGCGCCGTCGCACGGCGTGCTGACCGCCGGCGGGGTTCTCTCGCTGGTGCTGGGCTCCGCGTTCCTGTTCAACACGGGCCCGATCGGCGGCGTCGCGCTCAGCCCGTTCCTGATCGTGGGCGCCGGGCTGGCCTGCGCCGGCTTCTTCGGCTTCCTGGTCGGCAAGGCGGTCGGCGCCCGCCGGCGCCCCGCCTACGATGTGACGGTCCAGGCCGCCGCCCGGCCGGCCGATCGTGAGGAGATGAGGTGATGGACCCGATCGCTGCCGTGGTCCTGGTCGTCGTGGTGGTTCTGCTGCTGCTCATCGCGTGGGGCAGCATCCGCATCGCGCGGGAGTACGAGCGGGGCGTCGTGTTCCGCCTGGGCCGCCTCATCGACCTCAAGGGCCCCGGCATCTTCCTCATCCTGCCGTTCGGGGTGGACCGCCTGACGAAGGTGGACCTGCGCGTGATCGCCCAGGACGTGCCCACGCAGGAGGTGGTCACGCTCGACAACGTGACCGTCAAGGTCAACGCCGTCGTGTTCTTCCAGGTGGTGGACGCGCGGGCCGCCATCACCCGGGTGTTCTCCTACGCGAACGCCACGATGCTGATCTCGCAGACCACGCTGCGCTCGGTCCTCGGCCAGTCCAGCCTCGACGAGCTGCTGGCCGGCCGCGACAAGATCAGCGTGCAGCTCCAGCAGATCATCGACCAGCACACCGAGCCGTGGGGCATCAAGGTGCGCAACGTCGAGGTCAAGTACGTGGAGCTCCCCGCCGGCATGCAGCGGGCGCTGGCCCGCCAGGCGGAGGCGGAGCGCGAGAAGCGGGCCAAGATCATCGCCGCCGAGGGCGAGTTCCAGGCCGCGCAGAAGCTGACCGACGCGGCCCACGTCATGTCGACCCAGCCCGCCGCCCTCGCCCTGCGCTACATGCAGACGCTGCTCGACCTGGGAGTGGACAAGAACACGACGATCGTCTTCCCGATCCCGGTCGAGCTGATCAGGCCGCTGCTGGAAGGGGCCAGCCGGGCGCCCGACAGCGCCCGTGTGCCGGCCGAGCGTGACCGCGCGTAGTAGGCTGGACGGCGATGGACTGGGTCGGCATGTTCGTGCCGCGCAACCCGTTCAAGAAGCCGGCGCCGTTCGAGAGCCTGAACGAGCCGGACGAGGACGACCTGGAGCGGCTGGCGGAGCTGCGCGAGCAGGGCTCGCAGCTCCACCTGCCGCATCCGGTGCGCGGCTTCCTCGTGTTCGACGCGGAGACGCCGGCCCGCCACGCGGCCGAGCAGCTCCGCAAGGAGGCCTACCGCTGCACGATCCGAGCCGCCCAGGACGGCTCCTGGATGGTCACCGCGATCACGCAGGTCGTGCCCACGCCCGGCGCCATCCAGAAGCTCCGGGAGCAGTTCGAGCAGATCAGCGCGTCGTACCAGGGCAGCTACCGCGGCTGGGATGCCCCCGTCGTCTACTGAGCTGGTCCTCCAGATCCCCGGGCTCGCCGCGGAGCCGGGGCTCGTGCACGGCTTCTCGACCCTCGCGATGGGCAGCATGCGCCTGCCCGCCCCCGGCGCCGACCCGCTGACGCCCGCCCGCCTGGCGTTCGCCGCCGCCCTGGGCCTGGACGGCGCCCGCCTCTCCGTGGCCAGCGGCCTCCACGGCGCCGCGGTGGCGCGGGTCGACCAGCCGTCCGGCGCGGTCCGGGGCCACGACGCGGTCGTCACCGACCGCCCGGGCCTGCCCCTGCTGGCGACGTTCGCCGACTGCTACCCGGTGCTGCTGTTCGACCCGGTGCGCCGGGCGCTGGCCCTGGTCCACGCCGGCTGGCGGGGCACGGCGGCGGGCATCGCCGGACGGACGGTCGAGGCGCTGGGGCGCGAGTACGGCTGCCGGCCGTCCGACGTGGTGGCCGGCGTCGGGCCCGGCATCTGCGGGGGCTGCTACGAGGTGGGGTGGGAGGTCGCCGAGCGGTTCGACCCGACGTGCGTCCGCCCGTCGCCGGCGGGCCGGCACCTCCTCGACCTGGCGGCCGCCAACCGGGCCCAGCTGGAGGCGGCCGGGGTGCCGTCCGACCACGTGCACGCGCACGGCGCCTGCACGCGCGAGAGCGACGTCCTGCCCTCGCACCGGCGGGCGCCCGACGGGAACCGGTTCGCGTGCATCGCCGCGATCAGGTAGCCGCGAACCTGGCGGCCGTCCGGGCCCGGATCGAGCGGGCGGGCGGCGACCCCGGCGCGATCACGATCGTCGCCGTCACCAAGGGCCAGCCGGCCGAGGCCTGCCGGGCGGCGGTCGAGGCGGGGCTGACGGTGCTCGGCGAGAACCGGGTGCAGGAGGCGCTGGACAAGATGGACGAGGTGCCGGGCGCCACGTGGCACCTGATCGGCCACCTGCAGACCAACAAGGCGCGCCACGCCGGCCGGTTCGCGCTCGTCCAGTCGGTGGACTCGGTGCGCCTGGCCGAGGCCCTGGCCGCCCGGGGCCGGACCGCCGCGCTGCTGGAGGTCAACGTGGCGCGGGAGCCGCAGAAGCACGGGGTGGCGCCCGAGGACGCTGTCGCCACGGCGGCGGCGGTCGCCGGCCTGGTGGAGCTGCGCGGCCTGATGGGCATGGGGCCCGCGAGCGGCGACCCCCGGCCCGCGTTCGCCGAGCTGCGCCGCCTGCGCGACGAGGCGGAGCAGCGCCTGGGCCGCCCGCTGCCGGTCCTCTCGATGGGCATGAGCGCGGACCTGGAGGCCGCCGTGGCCGAGGGCTCGACCATGGTCCGGATCGGCCGCGCGCTGCTCGGCGAGCGGGGTCCGCACACGGCCTGACCCACGGTTACGACGGGCCGGCGGCGGGTAGGCTTCTCATCGAAGATGGTCATCGTTCTGGAGCTCGTCCTGTACGCCTTCATGGCGTGCCTGCTGGTCCGGGCAGTGTTCAGCTGGTTCGAGCCCTATCCCAAGAATCGCGTCCACCGGCTCACGTTCAGCGTGACGGAGCCGTTCCTGGCCCCCGTGCGGCGGCTGGTGCCGCCCATCGGCGGCTTCGACATCGCGTTCCTGCTCGTGTTCATCGCGGTGTCGATGGTGCTGTCTCTGGTTCAGCGGTCGTTCTGACCCGGTAGACCGGTAGACTAGAAGCCTCCTCGGCGACGAGGGAGACAGGTAGGCACGTCACAGCCGCCGACAGAGAGCCCGCGATGGTGAGATGCGGGCGGTGGCCACGAGCCGAGATCACTCCTGAGCCGAACCCCCGAATGAGCGCCCGGTGACAGCCGGGAATCTGGGTGGTACCGCGGGCTGCGGCGCAGCTCGTCCCAGAGTCCGAGCACAGGAGGACGATGCGCATGCAGACGAAGAGAGCGTTCGCGGAGGTCACGGCCCGGCCGAACCTGCCCGAGCTGGAGCGCGAGATCGCCGAGCTCTGGGAGCGGGAGGGCACGTTCGCGGCCAGCCTGGCCCAACGCCGGGAGGCGCCGCGCTGGGTCTTCTACGAGGGCCCGCCGACGGCCAATGGGAAGCCAGGCACCCACCACGTCCTGGCCCGCGCGTTCAAGGACCTGTTCCCGCGCTACCGCACGATGAAGGGCTCCCTCGTGGAGCGCAAGGCGGGCTGGGACACGCATGGCCTACCCGTGGAGCTGGAGGTCGAGAGGAAGCTCGGCATCTCCGGCAAGCAGCAGATCGAGGAGTTCGGCATCGAGCGCTTCAATGAGCTCTGCCGGGCCAGCGTGTACGAGTACGTGGACGCCTGGACCGAGATGTCCAAGCGCATGGGGTTCTGGCAGGACTACGAGGACGCGTACTGGACGCTGACGCCGGACTACATCCAGTCGGTGTGGTGGGCGCTGAAGACGATGTGGGACCGGGGCCTCGTCTACAAGGGGTTCCGGGTGGCGCCGTACTGCCCGCGCTGCATGACGCCGCTGTCGAGCCACGAGCTGGCGCAGGGCTACAGGGACGACGTCGCCGACCCCAGCGTGTACGTGCGCTTCCGGCTGAAGAGCGACCCGACCACGAGCATCCTGGCCTGGACGACGACGCCCTGGACGCTGCCCGGCAACGTCGCTCTGGCGGTGGGCGAGGACGTCCCGTACGTGAAGGTCAGGCAAGGCGACGAGTACCTGATCCTCGCCGAGGCGCGTCTGGAGGTGCTGCAGGGCGAGTACGAGGTGGTGGACCGCATGACGGGCGCCGACCTCGTGGACCTGGACTACGAGCCGCTGTACACGTACCTGCCTCCGAAGGAGCGGGCCTGGTACGTCGTCCCCGGCGACTTCGTCTCCACGGAGGACGGCACGGGCGTCGTCCACACCGCCGCCGCGTACGGCGCCGACGACCTGCGCCTGGCCCAGGAGAAGGGCATCCCGGTCCGCCACACCGTGGACCTGCGCGGCCGCTTCCTGCCCGAGGTCGAGAAGTTCGCGGGCGTGTTCGTCAAGGAGGCGGACCCGCTGGTCATCGACGACCTGCGCGAGCGCGGCCTGCTGTACAAGGCCGAGGAGATCAGGCACACCTACCCGTTCTGCTGGCGGTGCGACACCACGCTGATCTACTACGCGCTCGACTCGTGGTACATCCGCACGACCGACTTCAAGGACGAGCTGGTCGCGCAGAACCAGGCCACCAACTGGACGCCCGCGTACGTCAAGAACGGGCGGATGGGCGACTGGCTCGCGAACAACGTGGACTGGGCGATCTCCCGGACGCGGTACTGGGGCACGCCCCTGCCCTTCTGGGTGTGCGAGTCGTGCGGCGTCCAGCGCTGCGTCGCGTCGGCCGAGGAGCTGGGCCTGGGCCCGGAGGCCGACCTGCACCGGCCGTTCATCGACTCCGTCGAGCTCGACTGCGAGTGCGGCGGCCGGATGCGCCGCGTCCCCGAGGTGCTCGACACCTGGTTCGACTCGGGCGCGATGCCGTACGCGCAGCGTGGCTACCCGCTGCAGGGCGGGGCCGAGTTCGAGGCCACGTTCCCCGCCGACTTCATCTGCGAGGCGCTCGACCAGACCCGCGGCTGGTTCTACTCGCTGCTGGCCGAGGGCACGATCCTGTTCGGCCGGAACGCGTACAAGAACGTGATCTGCCTGGGCCTGGTGCTCGACCCGCAGGGACGCAAGGCCAGCAAATCGCGCGGCAACGTGCTGGACCCGAACTACCTGTTCGACACGTTCGGCGCCGACGCGCTGCGCTGGTTCTTCTACGTCAACCCGGTCGGCGAGAACTACCGGACCGGCGAGCCGGCGCTGCAGCAGGTCGTCCGCCAGTTCCTGCTCACGTTCTGGAACGTGTACTCGTTCTTCGTGATGTACGCGAACATCGACGGGTTCGCGCCCGGCCGGGAGGCGCCCGTGCCGCTGGCCGAGCGGTCGGTGCTCGACCGCTGGGTGCTGTCGCGGCTCAGCCACGTGGTGGAGACGGTGGACGGCGCGCTGGACCGGTACGACGTCAACGGCGCGGCCCGGCCGATCCAGGAGTTCGTCGAGGACCTGTCCAACTGGTACGTGCGGCGCTCCCGGCGCCGGTTCTGGAAGGCGGAGTCGGACGCCGACAAGCTCGCCGCTCACCAGACGTTGTACGAGACGCTGGTCACCGTGGCCCGGCTGCTGGCGCCGTTCACGCCGTTCGTCTCCGAGGCGGTCCACCGCAACCTGGCCGAGGGCCGGAGCGTGCATCTGGCCGACTTCCCGGTGGCGGACGAGGCCGCGCGCGACCGCGCGCTCGAGGAGGAGATGGCGCAGGCCCGCGCCGCCGTGCAGGCGGGGCTGGCCCGGCGGGACGAGGCGCGGATCAAGGTGCGGCAGCCGCTGCGGTCGTTCACCGTCACCCGCGAGCTGGTGCCCGAGGTGGCCGCGATCGTCCGCGACGAGCTGAACGTGAAGGAGCTGCGGCTCGGCGAGGAGCAGGCGCTCGACACGACGATCACCGAGGAGCTGCGGATCGAGGGCATGGCCCGCGACGCCGTGCGCCTGGTGCAGGAACTGCGCAAGCGCAGCGGCCTCCAGGTCGAGGACCGCATCCGGCTTCGCTACGATGGCGGTCCAGAGTGGCAGCGCGTGTTCGAGCGGCACGGCGATACCATCGCCGCCGAGACGCTGGCGGTCGAGGTGCGGGAGGGCCGCGCCGAGGACCTGGACGGTGATACCGAAGGAGGTGGACTCTGGATCGGGCTGAAGCGGGCGTAACGGGCCCGGCCATGGGACGGCTGCTGTTCGCCGCCGTCGCGGTGCTGGTCTTCGTCGTGGACCGCGTGACCAAGATGCTGGTGACGGCCAACGTGCAGGTCGGCACGGAGCAGCAGGTGCTGCCGTTCGTGTGGATCACGAACACGCACAACGCGGGGGCGGCGTTCGGCGTCTCCCAGGAGGGCTCGCTGCTGGCCGTGTTCCTGATCGGCTCGATCGTGGTCGCCGGCGGCCTCGTGTACTACGTGGCGCGCACGCCGGTCTCGGCGGCCGCGGGCGCGCTGCTCGGGCTGATCATGGGCGGCACCCTGGGCAACGGCTACGAGCGCCTGGTCAACCACACGGTGACGGACTTCATCGCGGTGCACTTCTGGCCGGTCTTCAACGTGGCCGACTCCGCGATCAGCGTGGGCGTCGTGCTCCTGCTGCTCGGCTACCTGGTGCGGTCTCGACGCGCAGCCTGACCGTCACCGGCGAGGGCGGACGCCTCGACCGCGTGCTGGCCGACCTCGACCCGGAGCTGAGCCGGTCGGCGGCCGGCCGCCTGGCCCGCGACGGCCAGGTGGCCGTCAACGGGCGGCCGGGCCGGCCCTCGGAGGCGGTCCGGCCGGGCGACCTGCTGGAGTACGAGCCCCCGATCGCCGAGACGCTGGAGCCGGCCGGGGAGGCCATCCCGCTGCCGATCGTGCACGACGACCCGGACCTCGTGGTGATCGACAAGCCGGCGGGCATGGTCGTGCACCCGGCGGCCGGCCATCACGCGGGCACACTGGTGCACGCGCTGCTCGGGCTCGGCGGCCGCTGGTCCACGATCGGCGGGGCGGCGCGGCCGGGCATCGTGCACCGCCTGGACCGGGGCACGTCCGGCCTGATGCTCGCCGCCAGGACGGACCAGGCGCACCGCGCGCTGGCCGCCCAGCTCGCCGACCGGACCCTGTCGCGCACGTACCTGGCCATCGTGCGCGGCGACCTGGTCGGCGGCGAGCGGGTGCTGGAGGGGCCCATCGCGCGCCACCCGCGGGACCGGCTCCGGATGGCCGTGGTCGAGGGCGGCCGGCCGGCCCGGACCCGGGTCCGGCCGGTCGAGCGGCGCGGCGGTCATACACTCGTGCAATGCGATCTCGACACCGGCCGGACCCACCAGATCCGCGTGCACCTGGCGGCGCTCGGGCATGCGGTGGCGGGAGACGACCTGTACGGGCGGAGGCGGCCCGGTGACCCCGAGCGGCCGATGCTGCACGCCCACCGCCTGCGGTTCCGCCACCCGGCGACGGGGGAGGAGATGACGTTCGAGGCGCCCCCTCCGGCCGACTTCACGGCATTCTGGGAGGGGCTCCGGTGACCGCCCTGCTCATCGTCATGTCCGGGCCCGGGGCGGTCGGCAAGGACACGCTGATCGAGATGATGCTGGCGCGCGACCCCCGGCTCACGTACTCGGTGTCGTACACGACCCGGCCGCGCCGGGAGTACGAGGTGGACGGCGAGCACTACTGCTTCGTGGACGAGCCCACGTTCTGGCGCCTGGAGGCGGAGGGCGAGCTGATCGAGCACGCCCGGGTCAACGGGTACCTCTACGGCACGTCCGCCGCCCGGGTCGCCGAGGCGCTGGGGCGCGGCCGCGACGTGATCCTCAAGATCGAGGTGCAGGGCGCCGAGCAGGTGCGCGAGCGCCGGCCCGACGCCGTGCTCCTCTTCATCAGCCCGCCCTCGATGGAGGAGCTGCTGCGGCGCCGGACCCGGCGGGCCAGCGAGCCGCCGGAGGCGATGGCCGCCCGCCAGCGGCTGGCCGAGATCGAGATGGGCTACGCGTCCCGGTACGACCACGTGGTGCTGAACGACGACGCCGAGCGGGCGGTGGCCGAGATCCAGGAGATCCTGGAGCGCGAGCGGGGGAAGCGCGGTGAGCCCGCTCGAGCCCGCTGAGGTCCCGGCCGCCCTCCGCGGCCGGCGGGTGGCGGTCCTCGTCTCCGGGGGGATCGCCGCGTACAAGGTGGCCGACGTGGTCTCCCGGCTGGTCCAGGCCGGCTGCGAGGTGCGCGTTGCGATGACTTCGGCCGCCACCCGGTTCGTCGGCCCGGCCACGTTCCACGGCCTGTCCGGGCGCCCGGTCCAGACCGACCTGTTCGCGCCGGACGGGCCGCCCGAGCCGCACGTCGAGCTGGGCGACTGGGCGCAGGTCGCGCTGGTGGCGCCGGCGACGGCGGACCTGGTCGCCCGGCTCGCCAACGGCCACGCCGACGACCTGGTCGCGGCCACCGTGCTGGCGGCCCGCTGCCCGGTGGTCGTCGCCCCCGCGATGAACGACGCCATGTGGGCCCAGCCGGCCGTGGCCGCCAACGTGGCCGCGCTCAGGGCCCACGGCCGCGTCGTGGTCGAGCCCGAGTCCGGCCACCTGGCCAGCGGCCACGTGGGCGCCGGCCGGCTACCGGCGGCGGCTGTGCTGCTGGAGGCGCTGGCCCGGGCCGTGGACGTCCGCCGCGACCTGGCCGGCCGGCGGGTGGTCGTGAGCGCCGGCGGCACCCGCGAGCCGATCGACCCGGTCCGGTTCATCAGCAACTACTCGACCGGCAAGATGGGGTTCGCCGTGGCCGAGGCGGCGGCCGACCGGGGCGCCGACGTGGTGCTGGTCTCGACCGCCGGGCACCCGCCGCACGCCGGCGTCCGGGTCCGTCCGGTCGAGACGGCGGACGAGATGCGGGCCGCGCTGCTCGACGAGCAGCCGGGCGCCGACCTGCTGGTGATGGCCGCCGCGGTCGCCGACTTCCGGCCGGTCCGGCGCGCGACGCACAAGATCCGGCGCGAGGGGACGCCGAGCCTGGTCCTGGAGCTGGAGCCGAACGGGGACGTGGTCCGCGACCTGGCCCGGGAGCCGGGCTCGGAAGGGGTCTACCGGCTCGGCTTCGCGGCCGAGGACGCGGAGCTCCTGGCCAGGGCGCGGGAGAAGCTGGAGCGCAAGGGCCTGGACGCGATCTTCGCGAACGACATCAGCCGCTCCGACGTCGGCTTCGCGGTCGATCACAACGCGGGTATCCTCCTTCTGCGCGACGGCACCCGCCTGGACATCGAGCGCGCGACGAAGCGCGAGGTGGCGGACCGGCTGCTGGACGCCGTCGTGCCGAGGCTGAAGACATGAAGAGACGGGTGCTGGCCGGGCTGCTGGGAGTGGTCCTGCTGGCGGCCTGCGGCACCACGCGGTCGCAGGCGGACCAGCAGCGGGACGGGACGCTGGTGGCGGGCGCCCTGCGCTCGGCCGACCTGGCCGGCGTGAGCTTCAAGCTGGACCAGCAGCTCCTGATCACCGGCGGCGACATCCCCAGCGGGCAGGCCGTCCAGCTCCACGCGACGGCCAGCGGCGGCGTGCTGCGGGACGACACCGCGCGGTTCGGCTACCACATCCAGCAGGGCTCGCAGGCCAGCGACTACGACATGCGGGTGGCGGACGGCCGCCTGTACGTGCGCAAGCACGGCGCGGCGGCCTGGAAGGCCACGCCGGTCAGCAACACGACCACGCTGTTCCCGGCGCTGCGGCTCGACGTGGTGCGCGAGGCGGTGCTCCTGGCCTCCTCGGTGTCCCCGAGCACGCTCGGCCACATCGACGCCGGGTTCGCCCGCAAGTACGCCGTGCACCCGGCGGCCAGCCAGGTCGAGCAGCTGCTGTCGATCCCGGTGCAGGGCGCGGCCGAGCAGCAGTTCATGAAGTCGGCGTCGGCCGAGGTGGACGTGTTCCTGACCGTCCCGGACAACGGGCTGGGCCGGGTCGAGGTCCACGTCAGCGGCGTCGATCCCTCGAACGGCGAGCACCAGCAGATCCAGAGCTCGATCGACCTGCACTCGGCCAGGGTGTCGGCGGTCGAGGCGCCCGCCGACGCCCAGCTGGTGTCCCCGAGCGACATCCTGGCCTGACCTGGGTCTCCGTGCTCTACGCCGAGGTCGCGGTCGAGGCCGGCCGCGCGATCGATCGCGAGACGTACACCTACGCGGTCCCCGAGGGGACGGAGGTCGTGCCGGGCCACCGGGTGTGGGTGCCGTTCGGCCGCCGCGGCTCGGCCGGGTACGTGGTCGCGCTGCACGCCGAGGACCCCGGCATCGAGGTCAAGGCGATCGAGCGGGCCGACGCCGACCCGCTCCTGCTGCCCCACCAGATGGAGCTGGCGAGGGCGGTCGCGGACCACTACTGGGCCCCGCTGATCGAGTGCCTCCGGGCCATGGTCCCGCCTCGGATCCGGGGCGGCCGGTCCTCCGGCGCCGGGCCGTCGGCCCGCCAGACCCGGCACTCCAAGCTGCTGGCGTTCGCGAAGCCGCGCGGGCCCGCCGAGCCGCCGCCGCCGCTCACCGCCGACCAGGCCCGTGCCCGCGAGACGATCTGCGCCGCCCGCTCCGTGCTGCTGCGGGGGGTGACCGGCAGCGGCAAGACCGAGGTGTACATGGCCGCCGCGGCGGACGCGCTCCGCCAGGGGCTGCGCGTGCTCGTGCTGGTGCCGGAGATCGCGCTGTCGCCGCAGCTGGTCGAGCGGTTCTCCCTCCGCCTGGGGGTGCCGCTGGCGGTGCTGCACAGCGGGCTGACCGACCTGGAGCGGGCCCAGCAGTGGTGGCGGGCCCGGCGCGGCGAGGTGGACCTGGTGATCGGCAGCCGGTCGGCGGTGTTCGCCCCGATCCCCCGGCTCGGCCTGGTCTGCGTGGACGAGGAGGGGTCGAGCGCCTTCAAGCAGGACCGGACGCCGCGGTACGAGGCGGGCTGGGTGGCCCGCCGGCTGGCCGCGGCGACGGGGGCGCGCCTGGTGCTGGGCTCGGCCACGCCCACGGTCGCCACGTACAGCGAGGCGCGCAGCGGGGCTTTGGCGCTGGCCGAGCTGCCGGCGCGCGTGCGCGGCCAGGCGGCCGAGGTGGAGCTCGTGGACATGCGGGAGGAGCTGCGCCGCGGCCACCGGATGCCGCTCAGCAGGCGGCTGCTGGAGGCGGTGGACGTCGCCCTGCGCAACGAGGAGCAGTCGATCCTGTTCCTGAACCGGCGGGGCGGCGCCACGTTCGTGCTCTGCCGCGAGTGCGGCCGGTCCGTCCAGTGCCTGGGCTGCTCCGTCTCGATGGTCGAGCACCCGGAGCTGGAGGGCCTGAGCTGCCACTACTGCGGGTACTGGCGGCCGCTGCCGACCTCGTGCCCGTACTGCGGCTCGCTGCACATCCGCAACCTGGGGCTGGGCACGCAGCGGCTGGAGGGGATGGTGCGCAAGCTCTGGCCCGAGGCGCGCGTGCTGCGCCTGGACCGGGACGCGGCGCGTGGCCCGGACGGCTACTTCGACATCCTGGAGACGTTCGCCTCGCACCGGGCCGACATCCTGGTCGGGACGCAGCTGGTGGCGCGGGGCCTGGACCTGGAGGCGGTGACCACCGTGGGCGTGGTGGACGCCGACCTGCCGCTGTTCTTCCCCGACTACCGCTCGGCGGAGGTGGTGTTCGCGCTGGTCACGCAGGTGGCGGGCCGGGCCGGGCGGTCGGGGCGGCCGGCGCGGGCGATCGTGCAGACGTCCAACCCGGACCACTACAGCCTCCGCCACGCTCAGACGGGCGACTACGAGGCGTTCTACCTGGACGAGCTGCCGTCGCGGCAGGCGTTCCACTTCCCGCCGTACGCCGAGCTCGCGGTGCTGACGTACGGCCACGCGGACGCCGACCGGGCCGCGACGACGGCGCGGGAGGCGACGGAGAGGCTGGCCGCCGCGCTGGTGCGGGAGCGGGTGGATGGCGTGCAGCTCCAGGGCCCGTCGCCGGCGTTCATCCACCGCCTGCGCGGCGAGTACCGGTGGCAGCTGACGCTGCGCGGCGAGCGGCTGGAGCGGGTGCGCACGCTGGTGCCGCGCGGCCGCGGCTGGTCGCACGACGTGGACCCGGTGGCGTAGCCGCCCGGCGGGGGCCCGACCGAGAGGTGCAACCGCTGCCGGTTGCACCTGTCGGGGGGCCACCGAGAGGTTGAACCGGCAGCGGTTCAACCTGACCAGCCCGACCGTCTAACCCCTCGTCGGCCCTGAACAGGTTGGATTGACCCGCCCGCCCCGATGGCCGTACTGTGGGCCCGCCCCCCTGGGCGGGTGGGGGCGTTGGTCAGGGCACATGACGCCTCGGCCCTCGTAGAAACAGTTTGACTACCGGCCCCGTCGCCGTTGATACTGGTCGCCGATGCTGTTGCCCCGGCGCCTGACCGTCCTGCTGTCCTCGGCCGCGCTGCTGGTCGCCGCCTGCGGCGGCGTCGCGGCCCAGCCGTCCCCCACGCCGCCCGAGGTCAGCGGCAGCCTGACCGTGCTCGCCGCCGCCTCGCTGACCGACGCGTTCACCAGGATCGGCTCCGACCTCCACCGGAAGTACCCCGGCATCGTCTCGACGTTCAGCTTCGCCGGCAGCCCCACGCTGGTCACGCAGATCCAGCAGGGCGCGCCGGCCGACATCTTCGCGTCGGCCGACCAGGCCAACATGCAGAAGGTGGTCACCGGCGGGTTCGCGTCGGGCACCCCGGCCGTCTTCGCGCACAACAAGCTGGAGATCGCCGTGCAGGCCGGCAACCCCAGGCACATCGCCTCCGTGGCCGACCTGGCCAACACGGCGAACAAGGTCGCCGTCTGCGCGCCGGGCGTGCCCTGCGGCACGTACTCCACCACCACGTTCGGCAAGGCCGGCGTCGCGGTGAAGCCGGTCACCCAGGAGCAGGACGTCAAGGCCGTGCTCACGAAGGTGGCGCTGGGTGAGGCCGACGCCGGCATCGTGTACGTCACCGACGTCCAGGCGGCCAGGACGGCCGGCACCAGGGTCGAG
>Ga0070717_10002437_pt1 | contig 13127 bp, 10 predicted proteins | sample LARL113metaG_FD_71366 | JGI IMG/M metagenome (GOLD analysis project Ga0070717, IMG submission 71366) | Corn, switchgrass and miscanthus rhizosphere microbial communities from Kellogg Biological Station, Michigan, USA - LAR L11-3 metaG | ecosystem: Host-associated > Plants > Roots > Rhizosphere ... | reverse complement strand
CCGACGAAGGCAAATACGAAGGTCGCGGGAATGACGCCGAGCGCGGTCGCGGCGGCAAACGTCGCAAGTTTGACGCCGACCAGCGCCGGAACCAGGTTGACGATCCAGAACGGGAAGATCGGCACCAGCCGCAGAAACAAAAGATAGCTGAACGCGTCGGCGCGAAAGCCTCGCGCCAGCTTTTGCGCCAACGGACCCGCCCGGCGCACGAGGTAGTCGCCGACCGCGCTCTTGGCGATGAGGAAGATGCAAATCGCGCCGATCGTCGCGCCCACGACCGACGCGGCCCCGCCGAGAACGGCGCCGAAGAGAATTCCGGCGGTCATGGTGAGAAAGACGCCGACCGGAATCGACAGCGCGGCAACCGAGATATAGAGCGCGACATAGGCAACGAGCGCGGATACTTCATGCGCGGCGATGAACGCGCGCAGCGCCTCATGATGGCGCACGAGCGACTCGAACGAGAGCTGGCGCTGCCAGCCCATCGCGAACACGGCCGCCGACGCGGCAACGACGATGATCAGCGGAACGAGCCGCCGCAGCGGAAATTTCGAGTGTCCGGCGCTCGTGGCCGCAGATGATGGATGCTTGTCGTCGCTCATGGTCGGTTCCAGGGCGTAATCCGGCCACGGCGACATTCGGCGGCGGCAGGCCCGGCGCAAGTGGGGACCATCTTAGCCGACCGCGAGCGGCGAAACGGCGCTTTTCACCGCCTTGTGAGGCGCGCTCACGCGCTTGTGCCGCCGCGGCGGCCGTCGCATTGACGAATACCGGCGGCCTCCCGTATAAGCCCGCGAGTTTCTGCACCCGGCGAATCCCGCCAAATCCGGGGTGACTACGAGGGCCAGGCCCAACGCCGCGCGGGGGAGCGATTCAGCGGAGAACGAGCCGTGAAGCGGACCTTTCAACCGAGCAATCTGGTGCGCAAGCGCCGCCACGGCTTCCGCGCCCGGATGGCGACCAAAGGCGGACGCAAGGTGGTTGCCGCGCGGCGCGCGCGTGGACGCAAACGGCTCAGCGCCTAAACGCCCGCCGCGGGGCCCTCGTGCCATGCAGCGGCTCAGGCATCGCGCCGACTTCCTGGCCGCCGCGACCGGAGTGAAGGTACCGACGGCGGCTTTTGTGTTGCAGGCGCGCAAACGCGGCGACGAAGGTCCGATCCGCGTCGGCTTCACAGCGTCGAGAAGGATCGGAACCGCCGTCGAGCGCAATCGGGTACGGCGCCGGCTCAAGGAAGTCGTGAGACTGTCGGCCGCAACTGGTCTTTCCCGCGGCCATGATTATGTGCTGGTCGGACGGCGCGCCGCCCTCTCGCTGCCGTTCGAGCAAATGACACAAGATTTCGAGCGCGCGCTGCGGCGAGTTTGCAAATGACCGACCAGAAGAACACCATTCTCGCCATCGTGCTCTCTGCGCTCGTCCTGATTGCGTGGCAGATCTATTTCGGCCTGCCGCAGATGGAGAAGCAGAAGCAGATCCAGCAGCAGCAGGCGCAGGAGCGTTCGCAGCAGCAGCCGCCTCCCCTTCCCCAGCAACCCGGCGCGACGCAAGCCCCGTCGGCACCGGGCGCCGCGCCGCAAGCGCCGACGCAGCCCGGCGCCGCCGCCGCGCAACCGATGACGCGGGACGCCGCGCTCGCAACCTCCCCGCGCGTGCACATCGAGACGCCGAGCCTCTCCGGCTCGATCGCGCTCAAGGGCGGCCGCATCGACGATCTGTCGCTGGTCAAATATCGCGAGACGGTCGAGCCGAACTCGCCGCCGATCGTGCTGCTCGCGCCGTCCGGCAGCTCGAATCCGTTCTACGCCGAATTCGGCTGGTCGGCGCCGAGCGGCACCTCGGTGAAACTGCCAGGTCCCGACACGGTGTGGCAGCAGGAGGGCTCCGGTGCACTTTCGGTCGGCCGGCCGGTGACGCTCGTCTACGACAACGGCGAGGGACTCCAGTTCCGGCGCACCATAGCCGTCGACGAGAACTATCTCTTCACGCTGAAGGACGAGGTCATCAACAAGGGCGCGGCGCCGGTCACGCTCTATCCGTTTGCGCTGATCTCGCGCCATGGAACCCCGCACACGCTCGGCTACTACATCCTGCACGAGGGCCTCATCGGCGTATTCGGCGACAAGGGCCTGCAGGAGGAGACCTACGCCAACATGGAGAAGCAGAAGGAGCTTTCCTTCACCGCGACGAACGTGTGGCTGGGCATCACCGACAAGTACTGGGCTGCGACGCTCCTGCCCGACACCAGCATGCAGGTGAACGCGAAATTCTCGACCGGCACGATCGGCAACAACATCAAGACCTACCAGACCGATTATCTCGGCCCGGCGCAGACCATCGCCCCGGGCGGGAGCGCCGCCGTCGACGGGCGGCTCTTCGCCGGTGCCAAGGAGGTATCGATCGTCGACGGCTACAACGACCGGCTCAAGCTCAACAAGTTCGATCGGCTCATCGACTGGGGCTGGTTCTATTTCATCACCAAGCCGCTGTTCCTGGCGCTGGACTGGATCTATCGCCTGGTCGGAAATTTCGGCGTGGCCATTCTGATCGTCACCGTCATCATCAAGTTCTTCTTCTTCCCGCTCGCCAACAAGTCCTACGCCTCGATGGCGAAGATGAAGGCGGTGCAGCCGGAGATGATGGCAATCCGCGAGCGCTTCGCCGACGACAAGATGAAGCAGCAGCAGGCGATGATGGAACTCTACAAAAAGGAGAAGATCAACCCGATCGCCGGCTGCCTGCCCATCGTCATCCAGATCCCGGTCTTCTTCGCCCTCTACAAGGTGCTGTTCGTCACCATCGAGATGCGGCACGCGCCGTTCTTCGGCTGGATCAAGGACCTCGCGGCGCCCGATCCGACCACGGTGTTCAATCTATTCGGGCTCATTCCCTGGGACCCATCGCACATCGCGCTCATCGGCCCTTTTCTCATGCTCGGGCTCTGGCCGCTCATCATGGGCGTGACCATGTGGTTCCAGATGAAGCTCAACCCGGCACCGCCCGACCCGACGCAAGCGATGATCTTCAACTACATGCCGATCATCTTCACATTCATGCTGGCGAGCTTCCCGGCTGGGCTGGTGATCTACTGGGCCTGGAACAACACGCTCTCGGTGATCCAGCAGAGCGTGATCATGCACAAGCACGGCGCCAAGATCGAGCTGTGGGACAATCTCAAGGGAACGTTCGCCAGGAAGAAGGCGCAGGGCTAAGTCGCGCTCGCGCTTCGTGTTCACCCTCCGGAGCGGCGGGATGGCGACGACCGAGACCGACCGAGAGTCCGTTTTGCGCGTTGCTGCTCCCCGCGAATTTACCTCCGCCGACATCGAGGCCGGCCGCAAGCTGTTCGCCGGCGACTGGCGGTTCGCCGCCGCCGCGGGATCGGCCGGCGCGCTGCCGCCGATGCGCGGCATCGAGGCCGCCATTGCCGGCCGTTCCAACGTCGGCAAGTCGAGCCTGATCAACGCGCTCACGGGGCGGCGCGCGCTCGCGCGCATCTCGCACACGCCCGGCCGCACCCAGGAGCTGATCTTCTTCACTGGGCCGTCGCGGCTCACCCTCGTCGACATGCCCGGTTACGGCTATGCGGCCGCCGCGAAGACGAAGATCAAGGCCTGGACCGCGCTCATCCACGCCTTTCTCCTGGGACGGGCCAATCTCGCCCGCGTCTATCTCCTCGTCGACGCGCGCCACGGGCTCAAGCCGGTCGACACGCAAGTGCTCGAGACGCTGGACAAGGCGGCGGTCAACTACCAGATCGTGTTGACCAAAGCCGACGCCGTGAAGGAGGCCGAGCGCGCGGCACTTCTTGCCGCGACCGAGGCGGTGCTCGCCAAGCACCCGGCGGCGCACCCGCAGGTATTCGTGACCTCGGCGCGCAGCGGCGCCGGAATCGCCGAGCTACGCGCCGCCGTGGCGCAGCTCGTCAACGAGCGCGCACGGGGTTAGGCCGGTTCTGGGTTCACCACATTGAGCACTCGCGCGCTGTCAGCGGCGCAAGCCTCTTTCGCGCCGGCCGCCGGCTCGCTAAAAGGCGCGGTGACACATTCATGTCCGCGGCGCGAGCGCCGGAGTGCCGGAAAGATTCCGCGATGACCATTTCGCCCCACGATATCGCGCACGTCCTGTCGGAAGCGCTTCCCCACATGCAGCGCTACGACGAGGAGACCGTCGTCGTGAAATACGGCGGCCACGCCATGGGCGAGGAGGACATAACGCGAAGCTTCGCCCGCGACATCGTGTTGATGGAACAGACCGCCATCAATCCGGTGGTGGTGCACGGCGGCGGGCCGCAGATCGGCGAGATGCTCAAGCGGCTCGGCATCAAGTCGGAATTCGCCGGGGGACTGCGCATCACCGACGCGGAGACGATCGAGATCGTCGAAATGGTGCTCGCGGGCTCGATCAACAAGCAGCTCGTCGGCTTCATCAATGCGGCCGGCGGCAAGGCGGTGGGCCTGACCGGTAAGGACGGCAACTTGGTGCTCGCGAAGAAGCTCAACCGCACCGTGGTCGATGCCGACTCCCACATCGAGCGAGTGGTCGACCTCGGCTTCGTCGGCGAACCCGAGAAGGTCGATACCACCGTGCTCACGCAGATCCTCGGGCGCGAGCTCATTCCGGTGCTGGCCCCGGTCGCGGCCTCGGCCCAGGGCGGCACGTACAACGTCAACGCCGACACGTTCGCCGGCGCGATCGCGGGCGCGCTGAAGGCGAAGCGGCTGCTCTTGCTCACCGACGTGCCGGGCGTGCTCGACAAGTCCAAAAAGCTGATCAAACAGCTCTCTCCCGATGACGCGCGCGCGTTGATCGCGGACGGCACCATCTCCGACGGCATGATTCCCAAGGTGGAGACCTGCATCTATGCGCTCGAAGCGGGCGTCGAGGGCGTGGTCATCCTCGACGGAAAAGTTCCGCACGCGGTGCTGCTCGAGCTGCTCACCGACCACGGCGTCGGCACGTTGATGATGCGCTGACGCTTTCGTCCCGAGGAGGGTGTAAAGCGCGCTTACGCGCGTCCCTACGCGGCGCGCCATGGGGCCGCGTTTCGTTTACCAAAACGCCGGAACCGTATCTCAATCGCCCGTCAGTTCCCTGCCAGGTGCGGCGATCCTGAACAGTTGGTCATCGAACTTCTATCGCGCGTGTGCGGCATGGTGCGAAACCAGCACGCCGGGTCGGACGTTGATTGACGGCGGACGACTCGAGAGGTGGTGCCATGTTTCAGCGCAATATTCGCATCGCGGGACTGTTCATTGTCGGCGCCGCCATGGCGGCGCCGGGCGCGGCGCAAGCGCAGAAGCCAGGAGGCGGGCACGGCGGCCCTGCAGCTGCCGCGCCACACGCGGCGGCTGCACCACGCGCGGCCCCTGCTCCGCATGTTGCGCCCGCTCCACATATCGCCACGCCGCATGCCGCGCCCACGCCACGCCACGCGCCAGCGCGCGTTGCCGCGCCGCACGCCGCGCCCACTCCACGCATCGCCGCACCGCACCATGCGCCTGCGCAAGCTCCCGCTCCGCGCCACGCGGGCGCGCAAGCTCCTGCGCCGCGGCACGCGCAGCAAGCGCCTCGCACAGCGCCGCGGCAGGCCGGGCGTCCCGCAGCCGGGCCGGGCGGTGCTTTCGTCGCATCCCCTTCCGCACATGGAGGCCGCAACGCCGGGCCCCGGCAAAACGCGGCGCAACCAAACGCAGTTGCGCGACAACCAAACGCGGCAGCGCGACAAGGCGTGATGCAGCCGAACGAGGCGGCGCGCGCCATCCCACGGTCCGCGAGCCGCGCCCGCGCGGCAATTAACCCACGCGCCTTCTCCGGCGGCGCGTTGCGCAACCAGAGCTTCGCCAATCTCGCCGCCACGCGCGATCCCGGCGCGCGCACGCTCGCGCGCTCGACCTTCCAGGGCCGGTTCTTCGACCCGCAATGGCGGCGGCGTTTTACCCACCCCGTCGTCATCGGCTGGGTGGGCCCGCTGTTCTGGCCTTACGCCTATTCCGACTTCGTCGATTACACCTTCTATCCTTATGCCTACGACACGTTCTGGCCCTACGCCTACGACGACGTCTACGACGGCATGTTCGGCGCCTACGCGTCCGGCTACGGCGGCACCTATGCATCGGTCGGCCCGCCGGAAGGCCAGGCGGGCGGTTACGCTGGCGGTGGCTCCGCTCGCGGCCGCTCCGCGGCGCGAGGAAATCCTAGCGGCCGAAGCGTCGAAGCCGATCTCTGCAGCGGGCAGACCGCGGGGCTGACCGATTGGCCCATCGAGCGCATCTCGCAGACGGTCGTGCCGAACGACGAGCAACGCGCCATTCTCGACGAGCTTAGAGATGCCACGGCGAAGGCGCTCGATCAGCTCAAGGCGGCGTGTCCGACCGCACTGCCGAGCACGCCCACGGGACGGATCGAGGCGATGCGCCAGCGGCTCGACGCAATGTTGGCGGCGGTGCGCACCGTGCGGCCGGTGCTTGAGAAGTTCCACGACTCGCTCAATGACGAGCAAAAGGCGCGCTTCAATGCGCTCGGCCCCGACGCGGCGGATGAGCAGCAGGGACGTCGCAGCCTGACGCAGGTCTGCGGCGAGCGCGCCTCGGGCATTGCCAGCCTGCCCTTGGACCGGATCGAGCGGGCGGTCGAGCCAGACGGAGCCCAGCGCAACGCGCTCAAGGAGCTGCAGGACGCCACGGCCGAGGCGGCCGATCTCTTGAGCTCGGAATGCCCCACCTATCGGGCGCTTAGTGCGGTTGGGCGGCTGCAAGCGATGGAGCAGCGGCTCGACGCCATGCGTCGCGCGGTCGAAACCGTGCAGCCCGCGCTCGAGAGATTTTACGGCTCGCTCAACGACGAGCAGAAGGAGCGCTTCAATCGCCTCAGCCCCGCGCAGGGCTGATGCCGCAGCCGCGGTAACTCAGTCGGCCGTGAATATTACTCCGCCGCGATGCGCACCTCGGGTGCGGCGGAACGCACGTCGGAGTCGACGTGCTGTTCATACTTGACGAAATTCTCCTGGAACATGCGCACGAGCTTGCGCGCGGTTTCATCGAACGCCGCTTTGTCCTTCCAGGTCTTCATCGGGTAGAGAAGGTGCGGCTCGACGCCGGGCACCGACGTCGGCACCGCGAAGCCGAAATAGGGATCGGTGCGGAAGCCCACCTCTTTGAGCGAGCCATCAAGCGCGCCGGTGACGAGCGCGCGCGTCGCCTTGATCGGCATGCGCCGGCCGACACCGTAAATGCCGCCGGTCCAGCCCGAGTTGACGAGCCAGCAATCCACCTTGTGCCTGGAAATGTACTCGCGCATGAGCTTGCCGTATTCCGCCGGCGGGCGCGGCAGGAACGGCGCGGCGAAGCAGGTCGAGAACTCGGGCTCAACGCCGACCAGCCCCTTCTCGGTGCCGGCGACCTTGGCGGTGTAGCCGGAGAGGAAATGGTACATCGCCTGCTCCGGCGTGAGCTTGGCGATCGGCGGCATCACGCCGAAGGCGTCCGCGGTCAGGAAGATGATGTTCTTGGGATGTCCGGCGCGTCCGCTGCGCGAGGCGAGCGGCATGAACTCGAGCGGATAGGCCGAGCGCGTATTCTCGGTCTTGCCCTCATCGTCGAAGTTCGGAATGCGGGTATCCGAATCGAACGCCACGTTCTCCAGCACTGCGCCGAAGCGGTTGGTCGCAGCGTAGATTTCCGGCTCTGCCTCGGCGCGGAGCTTGATGCATTTCGCGTAACAGCCACCCTCGAAATTGAACACCCCGTCCGGTCCCCAGCCGTGCTCGTCGTCGCCGATGAGAACGCGGTTGGGATCCGCCGACAGCGTCGTCTTGCCGGTGCCGGAGAGGCCGAAGAACAGCGCCACGTCGTCGTCCTTGCCGACGTTGGCCGAGCAGTGCATCGGCATCACGCCTTGCGCGGGCAAATAGAAGTTGAGCGTGGTGAACACCGACTTCTTCATCTCGCCGGCATAGGATGAGTTGCCGATGAGAACGATCTTGCGGCTGAAGTCGATGGCGATGACCGTCTCGGTGCGCACCCCGTGGCGCTCCGGGTCGGCCTTGAACGAGGGCAGATCGACGATGGTGAGGTCGGGGACGAAAGCGGAAAGCTCGGAGCGCTCGGGGCGTATCAGCAATTGGCGAATGAAAAGGGAATGCCAGGCAAGCTCGGTGAAGATGCGCGTTTTGATGCGATATTTCGGATCAGCGCCGCCGTAGAGGTCCTGCGCGTACAGGGTCTTGCCCCGTGCGTGCGCGATGAAGTCTTCATAAAGCCGCTGGAAGTTCTCCGGCGTGATCTTGCGGTTGCCGCCCCACCACACCGTGTTTTCGGTGAGCGCATCGACGACGGTATGCTTGTCCTTGGGCGATCGGCCGGTATGGGCGCCGGTTTCCGCGCACAGCGCCCCGCCGTCAACGACCGTGGCTTCGTGCCCGACGACGGCGCGCTCGTAGAGGAACGGCGCGGTGTGATTCCAGTGCACCGCCGTGAGGTCCTTGAAGCCAAATCGGTCGGCGCCGTAGGCGCGGTTCCGCAAACCCGTTTCCTGCACGAAAGACCTCCACGACGCAGCCGGCTGCCGCCGAACTTACTCCCGCTGCATATGTAAGGATTAATGATAGCTCCCGCCGTCCGATCCCGCGACCTATAAATCGCACCGCGCCGCTGTCAATGCTGCGGCGCAATAGGGCACTTAATCCGCTAACCCCTTGCCGACAAGCCATTTCTGGATGACTTCGGCCACGGCATCGCTGTTCTTGTCCATCATGACCATGTGCGAGTTGCCCTTAATGCCCACGTCCGGCAGATCGATGACGTCGATGCTGCCGCCCGCGGATTTGAGAACCGCGGCATAATCGACACCGCCCTGGCGGATCTTCGACCAGCGCGGATGGTCTTTGGCATTGTCACCGTAAAGCACAAGAATGGGCGTCGCCTTGATCGCTTCCGTCTTGTTGCGGTCCCCGCCGAGCGTCGGCTCGACGGCGACCAGCGCCTTGACCTTCTCCGGCCGCGCCTCGAGCACCTTGTATCCGAACGAGCCCGACTGACTGTGCACCAGGACCACGCAGGGGCAGACCTTGTCGACGAGTTCGACATAGGCGGCCACGATCTGCTCGTCGGTGGTAAGCCAGCGTGGCACGGCCTGTTTCATGAACTGCTCGTAGGCGTCGATCGGGAACTGGACGCCGGGATAGCTCGCGCGTTTGGCTTTGTCGTCGTTCCATGACCCGGGCGGGCCGATGCGAAAGCGCTCCCACGGATCGCCGACCGGCAAGAACAGCGGCTCCCCTTTGAAGGTGTTGGTCCAGCCGGCGCGGCCGCGCTCCACGGCGTCGGAGATGTAGGTGTCCCAGCCCTTGCGGATGAAATAGGTGAGCCAGCCCTCGCCGCCGTCGGGCTTGGTCTCGTAGGTCGCGCCGGTCAAGCCGCCGCCGTGCCACAACAGCAGCGGCAGCTTGCCCCTGCGGTTCTGCGGCAGAAAATACTGCACGTACATCTGCTCGACCTGGTACTTGCCGTTGGGATCCATCTTGGCGGGCACGCCGCCGGGCGTGAACACGACCTCCTTGATGGGCTGCCCGGTGATCTCGACGACCCGTCCGCCGATGTGGAACGAACCCATCCCGCGTAAGAGAATTGGCTCGTTGCTCTGGGCGCAGGCCGAACCCGTGGCGACGCCGAGTGCCAAGAGGATGATCGAACACCGCATTGCGCCCTCCCTTTTCTGATCCGCAACGGCGCGCTCACGCGGCGCGCCGCGCATCCTCCGCCATTTGCTTGAGCACGTGGCGCAGCGCGTCCGGCCCGCGCACCCGCTGGGGGAACGGCAGTCGCAGCGCGGTGCGCTCTAGCTGCAGCTCGAGCCCTTCCGGGTCGCACCCCACGCAGCGCCAGTTGCCGTCCGGCGCGCCGAGCAGTTTGGTGGCGTAGAGCCGCACCGCGTCGGCATGGTCGCCGTTCATGTGGGCAATGATCGCGGGCTCCGCGGCAACAAGCTCGGCGGCGTCGCCGGTCTCGGTCAGAACTTGCTTCGGCGCGAGATCGACGATGCGGCCGAAGCCGGCAACCAGATGCACCGCCTTGAGCGCCATCCGGTAGAAGGCGAAATCGGCAAAGCCCGCGAACATGTCCGCCTCGGGCTGACGGTCGAGATACCGCCGGCGCACACCCGGATCGTCGCTCGTCGCCGCGGTGCCCATGAGCATGACACGGGCGCCTTGCAAGGGATCGCCCGGCTTGCGCTCGTCGAGCATGAGCGACACGCGCGGGTCGGCGAGAATGTTCTTGGTATGGACGGCAAGGCGCGAGATCAGCAAGAGCGGCGCGCCGTCGGCGGCGGTGGCGACATTTACCAACGAGCAATAAGGGTCGCCCGAACCCGGCATCAGGGTCGCCAGGGCTCCCGAGCGGCCCTCGCGCAGCAGCTTCTTGGCGGCCGTGACAGGATCGAAATCGGGGCTCGGCTGCATTTGGCGTCTCCGGCAAAGGATGTTACCAAGCGCCGCCGGCTCAGCGAAGCCGGGAGGAAAAGCTCGATTTTCGGCGCGCCAGCTTGAGCGGGGGCATGATCGCCGGTGCGAGCTATGCTAGAAACTCCCTGACGAATCATGCCTTTGCCAGGGATTCGCCACATTTCGGCCGTGCTTTGGGGGCTTTCAAGTCCCCAGGGCGAATGCAGGGATTAGGGGCTCATGCCGACCATCGCTCTCGTCGATGACGATCGCAACATCTTGACCTCGGTCTCGATTGCACTCGAGGCCGAAGGTTACCGGATCATGACCTATACCGACGGCGCTTCGGCGCTCGACGGCTTCAAGACGTCGCCGCCCGATCTCGCCATTCTCGACATCAAGATGCCGCGCATGGACGGGATGGAAACCTTGCGGCGGCTGCGCCAGAAGTCCGACATGCCGGTGATCTTCCTCACCTCCAAGGACGAGGAGATCGACGAGCTATTCGGCCTCAAGATGGGCGCCGACGATTTCATCCGCAAACCGTTCTCGCAGCGTCTCCTGGTGGAGCGCGTCAAAGCTATCCTGCGCCGTTCGGCGCCGAAGGACGGTAGCGCGCCGAAGGAGACCGATGCCGCCAAGGTGCTCGAACGCGGCCTGTTGCGCATGGACCCCGAGCGTCACACTTGCACATGGAAGAACGAGCCAGTCACGCTCACGGTCACCGAGTTCCTCATCCTGCAGGCGCTGGCGAGCCGGCCAGGTGTGGTCAAGAGCCGCAACGCGCTGATGGACGCGGCGTACGACGACCAAGTCTATGTGGACGATCGCACGATCGACAGCCACATCAAGCGCCTGCGCAAGAAGTTCAAAGGCACCGACGACGATTTCGACATGATCGAAACGCTCTACGGCGTCGGCTATCGGTTCAAAGAAATGTGACGTCAGGAGCGGTTAGGCGACCGGGCTCGACCGCCTAGGATCGGCGCCGGCGGGGCCCGCGGTGGGGGCGCGCAACCGGCAGACCGACAGTGCTCAATCGAACGCCGGAGAGTTTCAAGACCGACGTCGCGACGCAAGGCGGCGACGCCAAATCGTCGCTCGCTGAAACCGCACGCCGGCTCGCCGAGCTATTGAAAAGCTGGTCGCGCTCGGTCCGCGGGATTTTTTCGCGCGCCTCGAACGAGAGTCAGATCGGCCTCGAGCCACGGCCGCTGGATGACCCGGCGTTCGCCAAGCGGGGGCACCGCGTCCATCGCCTATGGTTGCAAAGCCGCTCGCTTGTTCATCGCCTTTCACTTTCGAGCCTCGGCCGCCGCGAGCGAGGGCGCGCGAGCCCGCTTTCGCTGGCAAGCACGGCATTGCGCCGATCCGTCGACCTCGTCTCGCAACACTGGCAGCGCTTTGCTCGCGCGGCCGCGTTCAATCTGAGCCAACTCGATCGCACGCTCGAGAGCCTCAAGGTCGAGCTGGAGCGGCGCGATGACCGCGCCTCGCTCGCGACAGCCGGACGAAGGCGCTTCGCCGCGCTGTTGTTGCGCGGGTGGCAACTGTTCGCGCGCGTCACCTTTTCGAGCCTGAGCCGGCGAATCATCTTCCTCAATGTGACCGGGCTGCTCGCGCTCGTGATCGGCATTCTCTATCTGTCGCAATTCCGCGCCGGTCTGATCGACGCGCGCATCCAGAGCCTGCTGGTGCAAGGCGAGATCATCGCCAGCGCCGTCGCCGCCTCGGCCGCGGTGGAGTCCGACACCAACACCATGGATCCCGAGCGGCTGCTCGACCTGCAGGCCGGCGAAAGCTACGGCCCCTCGGAGGAGGCGCTGTCCGGGCTCGAATTCCCCATCAACCCCGAGCGCGTCGCACCGGTGCTGCGCCGCCTCGTCTCGCCCACCAACACACGCGCGCGCATGTACGATCGCGGCGGCGTTCTCATTCTCGACAGCCGCAATCTCTACGACGTGCTGCGCTTCGATTTGCCGCCGCCCACGCGCAAACCCGGCGTTCTCGAGCGCGTCTACGTCACCATCCGCACCTGGTTTAGCCGCGGCACGCTGCCGCTCTACCGCGAGCTCGACCCGCAGAACGGCAAGGGCTACGCCGAGGTCGGCAACGCGCTCAAGGGCTTCAAGTCCAGCATGGTGCGCATCAACGAACGCGGCGAGGTGATCGTGTCGGTCGCGGTGCCGGTGCAGCGCTTCCGCGCGGTGCGCGGCGCGCTCATGCTCTCGACCCAGGGCGCCGACATCGACAACATGGTGGGCGCCGAGCGGGTCGCCATCTTCAAGGTGTTCCTCATCGCCGCCGGGGTGATGGTGGTGCTGTCGTTCCTCCTCGCCGGGACGATCGCCGGCCCGGTCCGGCGACTGGCGGAGAGCGCGCAGCTGGTGCGGCGGCGCATCCGTTCGCGCGTGGAGATCCCCGATCTGGGCCACCGACGCGACGAGATCGGACATCTCTCCGGCTCGCTGCGCGCCATGACCGACGCACTCTACAACCGCATCGAGGCGATTGAGAGGTTCGCCGCCGACGTCTCGCACGAGCTCAAGAACCCACTCACCTCGCTGCGCTCGGCGGTCGAGACGCTGCCGCTTGCCAAGACCGAAGATAGCCGCAACCGGCTGCTCGCCGTCATCCAGCACGACGTCAAGCGGCTCGACCGGCTGATCTCCGACATTTCCGACGC
>Ga0070717_10002436_pt1 | contig 13128 bp, 13 predicted proteins | sample LARL113metaG_FD_71366 | JGI IMG/M metagenome (GOLD analysis project Ga0070717, IMG submission 71366) | Corn, switchgrass and miscanthus rhizosphere microbial communities from Kellogg Biological Station, Michigan, USA - LAR L11-3 metaG | ecosystem: Host-associated > Plants > Roots > Rhizosphere ... | reverse complement strand
GGCCGTGCGCCCTCTCAGGCCGGCTACCGATCTAAGCCTTGGTGGGCCATTACCCCGCCAACTAGCTAATCAGCCGCGACCTCCTCCTCAAGCGAATTGCTCCTTTGATCTTCAGAACCTGGGTTCCAAAGATGTTATGCGGTATTAGCTCCGGTTTCCCGGAGTTATCCCCCACTCGAGGGTAGATTGGTCACGTGTTACTCACCCGGTCGCCACTTTACTCACGGAGTTGCCCCCGCTTTCTCGTTCGACTTGCATGTGTTAGGCACGCCGCCAGCGTTGATTCTGAGCCAGGATCAAACTCTCGTTTGAAACCTGAAATTTGTTCGGAACGAACAAATCGCCTTCAAAGACTTGCGTGGCGACGGGGCTTCGCCCCGTCCTGGCGGGGCAGAGCCCCGCCACCACACGAACCAGTGAAGACTATCTTGTGAGTACGCTCGGACTTTGGCCCGAACATTTCCTTCTCACGACTGGCACGTTCAACCTAGTTGTCAAAGACCGAATCGCTTTCCGCCTGAGCGGCGCGTATTCAGTCCAAGCAGAGACTGCCTAGGGACAGGCGTCTCGCCCGTCCGGCCGAGCAAAGCTCGGCTTTCCCTAAGAACAACTCTGCCTGTCCTCGAAACCTTATAAAGTTACTGGTCCTGCTGCTGGCATGTCAACCGATTGCGCCCACAGGATTTCCACCGGAAATCCACATTGGGAAGCTCGACCGAAACCGTCTCGCTTTGCGGGACCGGACAGTCGACGGCGGCTGTCCCCACGCAAGTTGTGGCAGCTCGGGAGCTCTACATGCGCACGCAACAGAACGCATCTTCCCCCTGCCAGTGCCGCAGGCTCAAAACGTCAGGTTCGGCGCGAGCCATTTTGGCACAGGCTTTTTAGGCCAAAGCAGGGCGGAAAGATTCTTGGTTAAGAAAAGATCTTTTTGGAGGTTCTTGCGAAAACCGCTTAAACCCTTCGAGGACCGCTGTCCCCGAATCGAAGCCTCGTGGCCGAGGCTAATTTCAGGCGTTTCAACCTGTTAAGTAATTAGATGCCGGACGAGCGACGAGAGATTCGGATAAAACGCCCGGCTAGCCACAATTGCTCTCGACGGTTTATCTTTTATAGCACGAGGCGGGGGCGAGCGCAAGGGGGGATGGTTTACCGCCTTGAGGCACGAGTTGTAACGCCTTTTCTCAACCATGGAGACGAATGTGACGTCCGTCACAGACTGTCTTACAGGGAAGAAAGATGATGATTCCAACGGGCTTTCATCAACCCGGCTTGCGCAAATGGCACTAGCCGCGGAGCGGCGAAAGAACGCAGCCCACGGCGTGAGCCGTGGGGAGGCGAGCAAAATACGCCAGCCCCGGAGGGGCGTAAGAAATGTCGCACACGTGCGGCAACATCCTTCTCCATTTGATCTTCAGCACACGCGAACGCCGCCCTCTGATCAGACCTGAATTTCAATCCGAACTGTTCGCCTATCTAGGTGGCATTGTTCAAGAGATACACGGAACCGCGCTGATCATCAACGGCGCTGCCGATCACGTCCACATGCTCGTGCGTACGCGCCCGGCACAGGCTCCGGCCGAACCTGCCCGCGTCGTAAAAACAAATTCCTCTCGTTGGGTACGCGAAAAATGGAGCCCAAATTTTGGATGGCAAACAGGCTACGGAGTTTTCAGCGTCAGCGAATCGAATGTCACCGCCGTAAGGAAATATATTGCCTACCAGAAAGAACATCACAAGAAGCATTCATTTCAAGATGAGTTCCGTGCATTCCACCTGCCGGATGCTCCATTTATCGGGCGCGTAGCGGTGCAGCGATTTTTCTTCGGAGATCGCCGAGAACAAGCCCTGAGACTCTTCCAGCACCTCCCTTCAGCCCCCAGGGGGCAGAGATAAACAAAGAGGATATCAGGCCCGGCCCAATGCAGGTCTCGCCGTACTCCATTCAGAAAAACAAGATTGAGCAGAGGTGATGTATGACTCGTGATTCTGAAAGCTTCGGCTTTCGCGCTCTCGCAGGCGTTGCGAGAATCCTTGTACCCCAATCCCCGATCCTGTTACCAATCATGACCCTCATCCTGGTCTGTCTGGGATCTCCAAGCCGGTCCGCCGCAGAATCGACCATCGCTTGTCCGCCAGGCACGTACGACATGCTGGATTGGGTGACCTTGGACTCAGACCTCAGGGCGACTTACCACATGGAAGGGACCAGTAACCCGCTCTACACCAATATGCAGTCCGGCAAGTTCCACTGGATCAAAGGAGGACTGGGATATCCTTGGGACGTTCAACTCTACGACAGCAAGTACATTTATTTATGGATCACGGAACTGTCCTGGACCGTTCCTCAACGTTACAAGAAATTCACCAATAACACTAATTTGCCTTTGGTCCCGAGGTGCGCAACTGCAGGTCTTCCAGGCTCCACAATCAAAGTGGCAACACCAATTATGACCTGCACACCAACTGTTCCCAGACTTGCTCAGTGACGCTGGGTTTGCAGAACGGGATTAATCAGGTGTGGGTACCGTATTACCTGTCGCTCGGAGGCAGTCTGCCGAGCAACCTGAAGACGCTGGTGATCAGCTATCGCTACAACTGCAATGCCAATTACCAAAATTGCAATGACAAAGAGGAGTATTACGTAACTCAGCGTTACGGACTGGTCCAGTGGATCCACTACATCCGTATCCCTGCCAATGGAATGTATGCGCAGTTGCAGAAGACCATTTTCAATAAATTGGTGGTTGGGGTGGTTACGCCGGATTTTCCGTGTTTTTGAAGCGGCTTCGGCGGTTTGTGGGCGGACAGCTGAGGGCGGCTTTGACATGGTTCTTCTTCCAAATTGAATGCGCGCGGAACGGGCGCTTCTTGCCTCGCAAAAAGCGCGAGGCTTGCGCGGCGCGCCCAGATTCCCCTTCGACTTCGCTCAGGGCAGGCTCTCACTTCGCAAATGAGGCCCGTTCGGGATGACAATCCCATGAGTTGCGGAGCTGCGCTCGGCTGGGCAGCCGAGGCGTCCACCCCTACGTGGTTTGGAGTGGCGGGAGGGGAATTTGGAAGCGGGCCAGTGCTCGAGCCGGGACGGGCGGGACGCCCGTCCTCCATCGAAGTTTTTTTTGGAAATGGCGGACAGGAGTGTCCGAACACCGAGCGGAGCTTCGGTCCGCCGGACAGCCGGGGGCGGCTGTCCATATGGTTCTTCTTTCAAATTGGATGCGCGCCGGGAGTGCGCAGTATCCGGTCCCACACGGGAAATGTCCTCCAGGCCGTTCATGCCGGCTGAAGCCCTGAAACTAAACAGCCCCCAACACCATCTAAACTATTGGCAGGCAGTAACATAAGCGGTCCGGACCGAGGCTGGCGGAATTCACCGATAGGCAGCACAGCATCACTCGTGCTATACTCTGAAGGTTTGTGCCGCGGCGCAGTTCCGCTACTTCCACGATCCCACCGCTAATAACGATTCCGCGTCCCTTCTGGGGGCGCATAGAGGGTAATCCGTCTTGGCTCTAGACGACAAGTACGACGACATTAAAAAGCTGATCGACGCAGGAAAAGAGAAGGGATATCTCACATACGATCAGGTCAATGACCTGATCCCGCACGATGTGCACAGTCCCGAGGACCTCGACGATCTGCTGACCACAATTGGTACGCAAGGTATCGATGTGCTGGAAGGGCCAAAAATGCCCGGAGCCGGCCTCGATAAAAAATTCGACGAAGAAGAAGCCGGGGAAGATGTCGAACTCGACCTAACTCCCGGCGCGCTGGAAAAAACCAACGACCCCGTCCGCATGTACCTGCGCGAGATGGGCACGGTGCCGTTGCTCACGCGTGAAGGCGAGGTGGAAATCGCCAAGCGCATTGAGCGCGGGCAATTGCGTGTTCTCAAAGCGATTTCGCGCTCGCCGATCGTCATCAACGAACTGCTGGCCTTGGGCGAGGACCTTAAAAAGAGCGTCCGCTCAATCAAAGAAGTGGTTACGTTTGATGAGGAAGAGATCACCGATGAAATTCTTCAGAATCGCCTGAAAGAGTTCACCGGAAAGATCGACGACCTCGCGAAGGCATACAAAAAAGCGGGTCAACTGCAAGAGAAGTTCGCCAACGTCTCACAGAAGAAGCGCCCGAAAGATCATCGCCGGGCTCGGCTGAACCTGGCGCGCGGCATTGTTCGCGTGTCTCTGTGTGTGCGTGATCTCGGTTTTACCAACAATGAACGCAAACGGCTGATCGAGCGTGTGAACAAAACGGTCGATACCATGCGCTCACTCGATCGGCAGTCGCAGAATCTCGAACGCAGGGCGGAGCAGACTCGCAGCGAAGAGCAGAAGAAAGAATATCGCCGCCAGGCGCGCAGCGTCCGGGCGGAGCTGGAAAGGCTCGAGCAAGAAGTCGGAGTGGCGTTCCAGGAGCTCAAGCGCACTCAGCGCGAGATCATCCAGGGCGACATGGACGCCGAGCAGGCCAAGCGCGAGCTGATCGAGGCTAACCTGCGGTTGGTGGTTTCGATTGCGAAAAAGTACACCAACCGGGGATTGCAGTTCCTCGATTTGATTCAGGAAGGTAATATCGGCCTGATGAAGGCCGTCGATAAATTCGAATACCGCCGCGGGTATAAGTTTTCGACTTATGCCACGTGGTGGATTCGGCAGGCGATTACTCGTGCAATTGCTGATCAGGCGCGTACGATTCGCATCCCCGTCCACATGATCGAAACGATCAACAAGCTGATCCGCACCTCGCGGCAGCTTGTGCAGGAACTGGGACGCGAACCGACGTCGGAAGAAATCGCGAAGCGGATGGACATTCCGGTGGCCAAGGTCCGGAAAGTCCTGAAGATTGCGCAGGAGCCGATCTCGCTCGAAACGCCGATTGGCGAAGAGGAAGATTCGCACCTGGGCGATTTCATCGAAGACCGCGGCGTGGTCTCGCCGGCCGAGGCCGTGATCAACGTCAACTTGAAAGACCAGACTTCGCAGGTTCTGCGTACGCTTACACCGCGCGAGGAAAGGGTCATCAAGATGCGATTCGGCCTGGAAGATGGCAGCGAGCACACGCTGGAAGAAGTTGGCCAGTCGTTTGCCGTGACTCGCGAGCGCATCCGCCAGATCGAGGCAAAAGCGCTGCGGAAACTGCGCCATCCATCGCGCTCGCGGAAGTTAAGGGCGTTCATGGATGGGGTGAGGGATTAGAATCCTAGCCACAGATTTTGCGGATTAACACGGATGTCTTTAGAAGGCACGGCTTCGGCCGTGCCTTTTTGTTTGTCAAAGATGGGATCATGCGAGAGGAGAAGGAGCGGGCTGTGGCACAGAACTCGGTGATATGGACCTTTACGGGATTACGCTACGTCTACCTTGAAGAGCAGGACGAAATCGATCTCGGCGGTGGATTCTCTCTCGTGAAGCCGAACGAGTCCATTCGTTGTGGTTGGGATCACCACTTCATGAGCAACGAAAACTACGAGGACGCGGAGAAATGCGGTTCTTATCTTGTCTTCAAGCGTCCACAAGACTTCCTTGCGCCCGATCTCGCAGCTGCTTGCACCCAGGAATTACAAAACGGGCTAGTAGCCTTTCAGATAGTCAAGCCAACCGCGAGCCTTGGTTTTATATTCCAGTGCGAACAATGGGATAGTCCCCACTTGTCCTTGAAGACGGCAGAACATAGTCCGTATTAATCCTGGCCAGTGGGCGCACATGCGAGATTTCGATGAAAAGCTGCGCTCCCGAGTACCATCAATGATCGCAAAGGTGCAGACCGTCATGAAGAGCACGAATGCTGAACGCAAGAACTCGATAATCCTACTGCAATTGGCGCTGGAGCACATGCATCCGCTCATCGCTGGCCTTCTAAGCGTGATGGGAATGGAAGCAATGTTTGACAGCAGCAACAGAACCGATTTCAGGGATAAACTGTGCGATTGTTTAGGGGCATCAACGTTAGCATTTCCTGATTGGAATTCCCCTACAATGCCCCAGCCCAAGTATACCGTCGAAGAACTGGCGATCCCACTTTACATGCTTCGTAATAAGCTCGCTCATGGTGCCGACCTGCATAAGGCCAGTGTCGATAAGACCACTCCGGTTGATCTGGTTAAGAAAGTCGATCTCATTCCAGAGCTAGAACCACGAGCTCACGCGTATCTCCTCAGCGAGGTCGCTTGCTACCTGCACTGCCAAGTTCTGGAAAGAGTGCTCTAAGCCTGAGAATTCGCGCCGACAACATGCTCAAGGTGCCTGAGCCGATCAACTATTCGAAGTAAGTGACTCGCAAAGACGATGACTTCTGCCGCGTCCACTCCCTCCGTCGGGACATAGCGGTGGCTCTGCGGATTCTTGTATAAGCCGATCGCACCTGAAAACAGAGACATCATGCCTTCTTGTTCTGCGATGGGTAAGGCGGTGTCCGCCAAGGGGCCGGGCCTTACGCCGGGCTTGTTGGGATTAGCAGGCGAAATGCTTCGCGCATCAAGTCCCGGCCAACAAGATCAGCCTCGAAATTTCCTGCGCTGCGGACAGAAATCTGAACTTCGCGAAAAGCCTGAAACACTGCTGTGTCGTATTCGCCACGCAAGTAGGCGGGATAGACCTTGGCCGCAATGAGAGGATGAAGCTGGCCCTTCGGAAGGAGACTTGCCTTACGATACGCGGAAAAATCATCTCGAGATTTGAGCCGCATGGCACGTCGAGAAAGGAAGAACATGTGTGCAGTCTGGTCAGCGTCTCGAATCAGGAATCCTTCACTCTCAAGCCAGGCCCATCCCTCCATCAATGCTCGATTGACCTCAGTTTGACGGTTCGGGTATTCGGGATGATGGTGCAAATTGTTAAAGAAGTTATATTGATTAACCCGCCCCAGATGCACAGAGCCATCCCCCGAATTATCCCCATAGCTATTCAGGTGCATTAAGAGAATCCCAGCGATTTCTTCAGGCTCAAGGGCAAGCAAATCGTCCGCATTGGGGATGAGTGATCTGAGCGAAAGTGCCATCGTATCCCTTTAACCAATCACAATCTACTTCTGTAACGTTCAGCCTTCAGGTTCAAGTTTATAGCAGTTCGACCACCTGTTCGTATCAGGGCATGGCTTCAGCCATGCCGCAAGGAGCGGAAACGACACCGGCTTTAGCCGCCGCCAACAGCGCCTAAAGGCGCGATCCTAGTCTCGCTTCGACGCGGCCATGAATGGCCGTTCTTCCACAGATCTGATCCGCTATTCCACGAAACGGAGAAACTCGCGTGCCCTGCGGATTCGCACCATGGTCATTTCGGATGACGCCCTCCGCGCCGGCACAAATGTGGAAGAGCGGCTCTTTAGAACCGCGTAAAGGATTCAATAGATCTCCGGGCTTTAGCCCTGCAGGCCCTGGCCCTAAAGAGCGACATTCTTTTGCATCGCCGCAACGCGGCCATAAATGGCCGCTCTTCCACAGATCCGCGCTTGCAGGAACAAAAGAAAAGACAGAGACTCGCGAAGGTTCAGCTTTGCATAAAGGTCGTTTCGGATGACGCCCTTCGCGCCGGCACCAATGTGGAAGAGCGGCTCTTTAGAGCCGCGTAAAGCATTCAATAGATCTCCGGGCTTTAGCCTCAGTGAGCCCTGGCCCTAAAGGGCGACGTTCTTTCACGTTGCGCAACGCGGCCATGAATGGCCGCTCTTCCACAGATCCGATCCGCTATTCCGCGAAACGGAGAAACTCGCGGATTTTCAGCTTCGCACGATGGTCGTTTCGGACGACGCCCTTCGCGTTAGCGCCAATGTGCAAGAGCGGCTCTTTAGAGTCGCGTCGAGGAATTCGATGAATTCAGGGCTTTAGCCCTAATTTGTGCTCGACGCTGGCCATGTATGGCCGCTCTTCCAGAGATCACACCTTCCACCTTGTTGCGCTCGGCGTAAAAATGATTGGGGAGCCCGGCTTCAAGAAATGATTGCCTTAGATCGCAGCGCTTTCGACGTTCGTTGTTCTTCTTCCGAACGTTCTTCTTCCAAACCTCGCGCTCGCCGACGAATACGGATACATCTCCGGCCTCTCCACCAAGCGCGCGCGGACCGGATTCATACGAATGTACCCGGCGTGCCGTTCGTAGTCATGCTGGTCGCGAATCCGATGGTTTGTGAAGCTCTCCTGCCATACAAGTCCTCTCTCTGCCGTACCGAGCCGGTACGAAAACCCGCCTTTGATCAACTGCAACGCGCGTTCAAGCGAAATGTCCGCCCCGGGCGTGAGGAGAAGGTGCAAATGATCGGGCATGATCACGAACTCGTGCAAAACATACCTCATCCGCTCGCGATAATGCAGCAGCACGTCCATCATCAATTCGGCCTTCGGCTGGCTACGGAATAAAGGTGTGCGTTGCCAGGTTACGGTTGTAATGAAGAATGTTCGATCTAAATTCATTCGGGCATGTTATGAAAGCGCGTGTGCCGTGCAAGTGATATCCGTCACAACTGTGAAGGTGCATGGTCTAATTCGGAACTGTACAAGGAGCGCTCTGAAGAGGAAGGGTGGAAGAGCGGCTCTTTAGGGCCGTGCAACCATTCAATAGATCTCTGAGCTTTGGCCCTGCAGGCCCCGGCGCTAAAGGGCGATATTCTTTCGTGTTGCGCAACGCGGCGATGAATGGCCGCTCTTCCACATGGGCGCGGCACGTAATTCCCGAATCGGCGTTCGTTTCCAAAATACTTTTCGCCAGTGGTATTGGCAGACCTCGTCCTCACCACTGATTGTGATCTCTGACCTTGTGTTTTGCCCTACTATTACTAATAAGCTTCCAGCATGACCAGAACCACACATGCACTGTGCAGCATTATTGTCTTGGCTGGAATAGCAATGGCAGCCGCCAAACCGCACGTAATCACGTTTGGCAAATCGGCTCAGGTAAGATGGCTCGCCGGCGTAGATGAAAACACCCCACTCGAATTCAAAGTGCGGGCGCTTTATGTTGATGGCAAGCTAAAAGAATTCACGATCGGCAGTCTGCACCAAATAACCGAGCGGCTGTTTGTGGTGCGCCGCGCCTTCCGGGTAAATGACAGCTTGCCCGATGACGCAGCGCCGCGATGGTTATGGCAGAGAGGCGGGTGGGTGCTAGTTGATCGCGGGACGGGGCGCATCACGCCTCTGAATTTGCCTGAGTTCGATCCGTATCGCTCGGTTGCCAGTTGGTATCGCGATTATGTCGCGTATTGCGGGGTCTCTGATGATAACCAAAAATTGTTTGCCTTGGTAATCGAACTCGGGCGTCGTAAGCCAGTGCTGAAAAAAGAACTGAAGGATGCTGTTCTCGATGACAAGCCCGATTCGGCGTGCCAGCAGCCGATATGGCAAAGGCAGCCCGCGCGAGTGAGTTTCGAAGCTGCCACGAACGAAAAGGCAACTTAACTTACTTAATCCGCGGCCATTCGGTCGACGTGGTCAATGACGAAGAAGACAAGGAAGGGAGCGAGTAAAGCTCAATTGTGGCCCACACACCCGTTTCGCTGCATTTTGGGAGCAGTCAGCCGTGGGCGGGTGGGGACACCCGCCTCTACGTGAGCCGTTGAATCAGCGCCCGCTCAAGAATTCGTCTACTGCCTTCACGAACATTCCGGGCTGATCCACAAACGTCATGTGACCTGAGCTGGGGAAGATCACCAGTTTCGACCCGGAGATTTTCTCATGCATTACTTTCGCCAGCGAGGGATCGCATTCATCGTGGTCGCCGGCGAGAATGAGCGTGGGGACTTTTATCGACCTCAGCTGGTCTGTGTATTCGACTGACTTCAGATTGCCATCAATGACGAACTCGCCATCGGAACCCCACATCTCTCGATACAGATCCCATGACATTTTGCCGGCGTCGATTGGGTCATAGTTGGGATCAGGGCGATTGTGATAGAGATAGGGAAAATAGCCTTCGCCCCAGGCCGCAATCATGTACTCGGCGGTGTAGCGGTTTTTCTCGTAGTCTTTGCCATGCCCGAATAATCCTGCGGCTTCGAACTTAGCGATGCGGTCGCGCAGCTCGGGTGACATGTTCTGCTTCATGCGGACGAAAACTTCATTCATTGCTTTCGTGCTCGACCACGTGCTGCCCAAAATCAGATGAGACAAATTGCTCTGATACTTCACCGCGTACGCTTGCGCCAGCGCGCCGCCGTAGGAATGGCCGAGAAGATTGATTTTGCCTAAGCCGAGCGCCTGGCGCACGGATTCCACGTCTTCGACCATATTTTCGATGGTGTAGCCGGCGGGGTCTTCAAGCTTTTGCGAGCGGCCAGAGCCGCGTTCGTCGATGAAGATAAGCTTGTGGCGCCGTGCCAACGGGAGCAGGTAGGGAAGAAAATAATCGTGGGAAGCGCCGGGACCGCCGTGCACAATCATGAGCGGCTCGCCGTGTCCCAAGATTTTGTAATAGATCATGACGCCGTTGGCATCCACGAAGCCCTCTTGCTGTGGGAAAACGTTTGCGGCGGAGCCTTGTGGGGCGGACTGTGCTGCGGCAACGACAGCCAGGAGCACAAGGGTCAGTAGTGTTATCGTCTTTAGGATGGTCATGGCCGCCCATCCTAAATGCCAATCGTAACCTTGCAAACAAGAAAAAGGCGTGAGAGACAATCTCGTGATGGATTCGGCGCTGCGCGATTACGCAACTGATGCCATCCGGTTCTGGGAGCCGAGGCGGATTGGCTACAACGTCATATTGGCTCTTATCGTTATCCTCTGTTTTTGTAAGCAGACTGCCCGCTTCCAAGGAGCAGCTTTCACTCGATCTGGCCCTGTTCATTTTTGAACTGGCTGTCCTTGCCAATATTGTGTATTGCGCTGCGTACGTGGCGGACATCCCTGTTCAGATGACTGGATATCGAGAACACTGGCGGACCCTGCGCTGGGGACTGTTCGTGGTGGGAGTCGCATTTGCCGGCATACTTACGCGATTCTGGGCGCTGGCGATGTTCTCTACTGGGCACTAGCTAGAACTCATCTTAAATTGGATCTACGGTGAAACTAGTACGACAAAGGTCAGCTCCTCGTCTTCATAATGTGCCGTGATCTCCCAACATCCTAGCGTCGGAAAGTTAATCCCCGTTACCATAAATGGTTGTTCTGGCTTTACCCAACCATTACTCGCCTTATCGGAGAGCAGAGGAGGAGCTGAAGCATCCAGCCGTCTCCCCGTGATCGTCAGCTTCGGTTGTGTTTCTGTACGGACGACATAACCTTGCCGCCCAAAAAATAGCTTTTGTCTGAACGTCGGGTCGCTGGGCGTGTAGTGCGGCAACCCTCTCCACATTCCGTTTACGGGGAGAGCCGTAGCCTGTCGCTCCCAAACCAAAAGCTACCCGCTGGCGCTTTCGCAGTATATGGAGATGGCGGAACAAAAAGGCTGGTCTGATACGGTTTCGTAACCGGGCATGACTGAGGCATGCCGGAACCCGACGCTGCCGTTACATCCGTGGCCGCAGTCATTTGCTGTTCGGCCATTGTGACGTTCCCAGCACATAGGAATATTCCGAACAGTGTGATTACGCTAGCTGCTTGCAAGCGGAACGTGGGGATTCCCTCCTCTGTCATTTTGTTCCTCCAGACGGAAGGTCGGCTAGACAATTAGCACTCAGCATGTGACTTTCAGGCGAATGGCGGCATCGTGTTTGCCGAGACGCTTCCGAATGCCAGCTTCAATCTATTTTCCACCCAAAACTAACTTGGCGATCGTTGCCAACTGCATGTTCGACGTGCCTTCGTAGATCTTGCCGATCTTCGAGTCGCGCCAGTACTTCTCGACTGGGTAGTCTTTGGTGAATCCGTACCCGCCATAAATTTCAATGGCTAGCGACGTCACGCGCTCGGCTACCTGCGAGCAGAAAAGCTTGGTCATGGCGGCCTCTTTTACGAAGGGCACGCCGGCATCTTTCATTCGGGCGGCGTTATAGACCATTAGGCGTGCGGCTTCGATTTCGGTGGCCATTTGCGCGATCTGGAATTGGATACCCTGAAAATCGGCGATGGTTTTGCCAAACTGCTTGCGTTCCTGCGCATATTTCGCGGCGTATTCCCATGCGCCTCGAGCTACGCCGGCCATCTGCGCGCCGATGCCGATCCGGCCTTCGTTCAGGGTCTCGATGGCGATTTTGTAACCCTTGCCGACTTCGCCCAGGACGCTAGATTTCGGCACGCGGCAATCTTCAAGAATCAGTTCACAAGTGGAGGACGCACGGATGCCGAGCTTGTCTTCTTTCTTGCCAACTGTGAAACCGGGAAATTGCTTCTCGACAATGAACGCGGTGATTCCGCGGTATCCTGCTGCGGGATCGACGGTGGCGAAGAGAATAAAGATGCCGGCTTCCTTCGCGTTCGTGATCCACAATTTGCGACCGTTAAGGATGTAGTCGCTGCCTTTCAGTTCGGCGCGCGTTTGCAACGCAAAGGCATCCGAACCTGACCCTGCTTCACTGAGCGCGTAGGCGCCGCAAGTGCTCGAGGCCATTCGCGGAAGATAACGCTTCTTCTGTTCGTCATTGGCCCAGCGGAGGAGCGCGTTGTTGACCAAGGTATTCTGCACATCCACGATGACGCCGGCGGAGGCATCAACACGGGACATTTCTTCGACGGCCAGAATTGCTTCGAAGAACTTGCCTCCTCCCCCGCCATATTGCTCGGGAATCTCAATGCCCATCAGCCCAAGCTGGAAAAACTGTTGGATGAGATCGTGGTCGAAGACACCTTTCTCATCCATTTCTTTGACCAGCGGACGGAGCTTGTCCTCGGCAAACTGCCGAATGTTGTCACGGAAGAGAATTTCATCTTCCGAGAAGGTGGTCAGAGGAGCAGGGGCGGGCAGTTGCAGGGTAGTATCGGGCATCTGAGTGCCTTCCGAAGAAATCGCAGTGAAATTTTAGCATTGAGGCAGCGATTAGCATGCGAAGGCCTAGGTTGCCGTTCATGGCCGTGCTCAAGCGTGCCCCTCCTTGAGCAATTGTCAACCGCCAGCCCGTGGGTAAGACTTAGCTTATCCAGGAGGCCTGTTGGCTAGTGATTCGAACGATGAGCTTGTTCAGATTAACAATCTGACGATCACTTATTTGCCCCCAGGCTCGGTGCCGGTCCGGGCCTTGGACCATGCAAGCCTCGAAATACAT
>Ga0070717_10002435_pt1 | contig 13129 bp, 14 predicted proteins | sample LARL113metaG_FD_71366 | JGI IMG/M metagenome (GOLD analysis project Ga0070717, IMG submission 71366) | Corn, switchgrass and miscanthus rhizosphere microbial communities from Kellogg Biological Station, Michigan, USA - LAR L11-3 metaG | ecosystem: Host-associated > Plants > Roots > Rhizosphere ... | reverse complement strand
TAGACCAAGACGGTATGGGTATCAGGATCAATGAGCAGGCCGACCTGCACCCCTTGATGTAAAAAGAGGGCGATCTTCTCTTCCAGCTCACGCAGACGGTCTCGGCTCGATTTGATCTCGACGATCAGTTCAGGTACCACGGACAGGTACGTGCGGGGATTGTGCTTGAGGCGCTCTCGTGAGACAAAGGAGACATCGGGAGAGAGCAGATCGCCATTGGGCAGGCGAAAACCCGTGCTCGCATCCAAGACTCGCCCGATGTTATGGGTATCAAGCCAGGTACCTAAGAGCCGAATGAAACGGGCTCCGATTTCGCCAGACGCGCTGTCTGATGGGCTCATAACAATCAGTTTTCCTTCTCTCAATTCGATGCGGTAGTCAGGGTAGACCGCCTGAAGTTTTTCGACATCATCCAAGCTAATAGACATAATAGATCCTCCTTCGCTCCCATGGTCCGTCTGAAGGTGCGAGGTTGCAAACATGGTATCATCTTTTCGTCTCTTCATAGAGCATAGCACATGGTTCACCAGATTGCTATGACGCATCAATGTACTGGCGATTTCAATTCATTATTCAGTATGAACAGTTGGTTCCCACTGGACAGGTTGTGTTGCAAAAATTTTTAAGCTCATCAAAATTGACCGTGTAATTGGTACTGCCATTGGATATGGTGGATAATTCTACCAGCTCCTACAGGTACTGTCTCTATCGATGGTGGATAATTCAGTCTTCTCTCCTAAACGCTTGACTATCCTCATCGACCCTGCTTATTCTTCCTTTAGAAGGAAACTGTCCATGCCGCACATTTCAAGCAGCGAGGATCTTTATGGCCCTTCATGTGTTCTTGTTCCTGCTCGTGTTCTTCCTCATACTCTGTCTGGCGCGGCTTTGGCATCTTTACTGGCTCCATCTTCAGCCTTCCCACTCAAGAGTAGGGGCCATGCATACCACAGCCCAACATCTCCTCAAGCCACGCACCCCACTTGACTGTCCCGCCTGTAGCCTCTCCTGCGCCCACTCGTCTGTTGTGAGGCCTGCACCTTCGCCTGTGCGACCTTGGCGTGAGATGAAAAGCCGCCGGGGAGCGCCCAAGCGGGTGAACACCGAGGGCTTCGCCTGTACCAACCAGCAGTGCCCGTACTCCGGGATCACCGATGCTCATATCCACGCCCTGGTCGGAGATGGCAAGCATGGCCATGCCGAGCGCATCCAGACGTTTCGCTGTCAGGCCTGCCACACGACTTTCACTGCCCGCCGCCGAACGGGTCTTCGGCTATCGTCAGGCCACCATCACTCTCTGGTTGGACAAACTGCGCACCAGGCTGCGCTGCGCCACACAGGTGCTGTGGCTGTGGCTGGTCATTGATCCCCTCACGAAGATTCTTCCCGTGCTTCAGCTCGGCCCCCGAACGCAACATATGGCGCATCTGCTCATCCACTCTCTACGACAGATCCTGGCCCCTGGCTGCCTCCCGCTCTTTACGAGTGACGGGTTAAACTTGTACTTCTATGCCCTCACGGCCCACTTTGGCCAGTGGCTCGCGTTGGGTCGTCGAGAGCGGAATGTGCGCCGGTGGCAGGTGGAGGCAGGCCTGATCTACGGCCAGGTGAAGAAAAGCTACCGACGGCGTAAGCTGGTACGGGTCTCGCAGGTGATGCGTCTGGGAACAGAGGCCGCTCTCAAAGTCGCCTTACAGGGATTGGGCCTCTCTGGACGGTTGAACACCGCCTTTATTGAGCGGGTGAATCTGACCGTCCGACATGGAATAGTGGCGCTGGCTCGTCGCACCTGGGCTACGGCTCAGCAGTCCCCACACCTCCTGGCCCACCTGGAATGGTGGCGAGCAGACTCACATTTTGTGCGTCCCCATGCATCGCTCCGAGTGGCCCTCGTGCAGCCACGAGAACGAGGTGGCAAACTTCTGGCGCAACGTTACCGGCAGCGTACGCCAGCTATGGCAGCGGGAAGAACCAACCGACGGTGGACAGTGCAGGAAGTGCTGTCTCTTCCATTACCGATAGTGCCATGCTTCAAACTGTGAGCGTGAATGAAGCGAGAAGAAGCCTCGCGAAATGGCAGAGGACAGCTTGGGGAAGATGAAAGCAAGGGAGGAGTGTGAAGGTCTACAAGATGAAGCAGCCTACCTGGACAGTCGAATGAGGGGAAAATGAGCCCGAAATGAGTTCACAGGGGCTGATTGAATTATCCACCATATCCCATGGCTATACCCGCCGGTGGATCAGCACCGGTGCATTAGAAGCTGAGTTCACCTGTAAGTTAATTATAAATGAAAATACAATTTTTTATGTATTTGATAAATATTAAATATTATGTTATAAGATAAATAAGAATAAGAGAAATCACCACCCTCTTGCTTCCAACAGGAACAGCTTCGGCACTTCCCTGCTTCTGTGCTCTCCCAGTAATGCCACTTATGCAGACCCAAGAAAGGAAATCGTGAGATGCTAATACTCTATCTTCTTCCCTGGTTTGTCCTCCTACTGCTCATTCTACTTGGAACCATCGTAAGTACGCACACGATTGAACATCTCTCTAAAAGATATAAAAGAAATCACGCTCCAAGGATGTTTGATACTGCATTATTCCCCATACTGGGGTTTGTGGCTGGTAAGAACAGGAAGTTGAAATAGCGAGTAGGCCAAACGGGTCATTTGAGGTCCCAAAAACAGGAGCAGACATTGATTTTCGAGGTTTTTGGGAGGGTTAGCAGACATCTGCACTTCTGTTTGTGCTCGCTGTTCTCATCGTCATGACTGATTCCAAGATGAGTAGAAGTGATCCTCCTGTTTTTCTCTTTCTCAAGAGGTTTTTGCGAGTAAGGAAGCTCCTTTTCTCGCTCCTCTAGCCCTTTTGGGCTATGTGTCTGTTCCGACTTTCTGTTCCTACTGTCCGTAAACCCCGACCACTACTCGCTGCCTTGGAGCGGCGCAATGCGCAGGAAGCGTTCATAGCCATGCGCGAACACATTCGCACTTCCCGCACATCGTTGAATGCACTGTTCTAGCAGCCCTTCTCACTTCCTCACGAACAGCACCCCAATTGCTGCGAGCAGAAAGGAGAGTGCCGCCGTCCCAAAAACCAGTTGATAGCCAAGCACTGTCTGCCCACCTCCGGCAGCGGCATTGATCATCACACTGCCAAGCACTGGAGCCACGATTGCCGGGAGCGTCGTCGAAGCGTTCCATACTCCCAGGTCTTTCCCCGCCTTCTCTAGCGAAGGCAGCACATCGATTGACATGGCCCAGCCCACGCTCGTATATGCCCCGTATCCCAGTCCGAACACCACCCCTAAAGGCCAGAGCAAGGTCATTAAATTGCCTGGAAAGATCACAAACGCCAATGAGGCAAGACTCATACACAACGTAGCCATACTCGCTACGGGAGCTCGCCGTTTGAAACGATCCGACAGGATACCGGCTACCAGCCCGCTCACAACTGCGCCACCCAATGCCAGGATCGCCACGATTCCCGTTACCTGCACAAAATTGGTCATATGCTGCACCCTGGCAAAGTAGTACTCAATATACGTCATGAACAGCACCAGCCCGAGCATGAGTAATGCTCGTGTCAGAAACACCATCGTAAAATTGAAGTTGCGCCAGGGGTCTACCCAATCGTGCAGAAACCGGTGAGCTAACACGGACAGTTGCTTCTCTCTCTTGCTGGCACATGCACGCTTGCGCGCCAGCAGTGGCATTTCACGCACGCCAAACACCGTCACCAGCACGCCCACCAGCATGAGAGCGGCCGTCACTAGATAATAGATACCGGCGTTGGATCGGATCATGCTCGCAGTATAGGCATGCTGGTTTATACCACCGAGCAACCACGCTGCAAGGCCTAGCCCCACCACATTTCCCAGGATTGTCATCCCGCCTACATAGCCCGCAGTCTCCCCTCGCTGCTCCTTTGGCACACGATCCGGCATCAGGCCTTGATAAGCAGGGGTCAGAATATTCTTCCCCACCAGTAAGAGCGATAGCCCCACCAAAAAAGGGATCATACTGCCTGCTTGTACCAACAAAGGAGTACTCAGCACCAAGAGTAGGCCGCCGATTACAATATAAGGGCGACGGCGTCCAAAACCACCGGGTGTTCGATCAGAGAGCGTTCCGATAACGGGCGGCATGATGAGCGAAACGATCGCAGCTCCCAGTATGAGCCAGCTCAGAAATAACACCTGCGGCGCACTTCCTATCTGGCTCGAGGTAATGAAAAGCACAATCTGTGCTGGAATGACGATAGGCAACAGCGCTGCCGATTGCGCATTGAGGGCAAACCACAGCACATTCAGAACCAGTTGTCCGCGAACCGAGAGTTTAGAAACTGTTCCCTCGCTGGACCATCCCCTTGATGCAAACTCACTATCTTTTGTAGCATACATCGCGTTCTCGCTCACGAATTTCCTTCCGAAAAAGATACTTGAGGTATCTCCCGGATAACCAAAAAACAGGGTGCTCTCAATTGGGTTCTTCCCTGAGAAAAATCCTTTTCCATCATCCTCGAACGTCTTTTCTGGTCAATGTCCTGGAGTCACGGGAGCTGTCATGAAGTGTGAGGGAATGGGAATTTCATGACAGTTCTCGCGACTCTTGGCCGCAAAGGTGCTGTGCCAGCAAGCATTCGATCCTCGTTCTCTCCTGCCTGCGCGTCTATGCACGTGTACATATTCGCAAAAGAATTGCAATCAATGGGGTGGAGTGGAGTTGGGGAGAGGACGCTTGCGTCCCCTCCTGGCCCATTCAGCCCATCCTTATTTTTGCAGTAACTCCTCAAACTGTTTGCGGTTCAGTTGCTCATGGGTCAGCAGCGCATCCGCAAGTGAGGCGAGTTGATCGGAGTGCGCGAGCACTAATTTACGTGCCATCTCGTATCCCTCGCTCAGGATGCGTTGTACCTCGCTGTTAACCAGCGCCGCCAGCGTTGCACTGCTGGCCCGGTTAGCCCCAGGGACACTCATGGCAAACGTATACGGTCGTAAAGGCAGGTCACCACCATCGATTACCAGGCGTCCATCGGCATCTGCGTTGAGCGCACGCGCCTTCATAAGCACATCATCACTCTCGATGCGACGCATGTTCAGCCCCGCGCCACCTGGCTCAGCTCGATACTCAGCATACATCACACCCACCTGCTCGCTCATGCCCCAGCGGGTCACCATGCGCCACGCCAGGTCTGTGACCACCTGCAGATCGTTCTCTGCGCCCGTCGTGACGCCTTGGGGCCCAAAAATCATTTCTTCGGCAACGTGACCTCCCAAGCCTATGGCGATACGTGCCATCAAGGTCTCGCGACGGTAGTGGTAACGGTCCTCCTCGGCGGTGAATTGAGTGACACCCAGGCTCTGCCCACGTGGGAGAATGGTCACGCGGTTGACGGTCTCGGCCTCGGGCACATGATAGGCGACGAGTGCATGGCCTCCTTCGTGGCAGGCTCGTATTCGCCGCTCAACTTCACTCATCACTATCGGTCGTAGCGCTCCCAGTTGCACTCGTGCCAGTGCTTCCTCAAAGCACTCGTGGGTAATATGCTCCAGGTCGCGGCGAGCTGCGCACAGTACCGCCTCATTGACGAGATTGGCTAGGTCGGCCCCGCTCATTCCCGTGGTCAAGCGAGCCAGGCGCTCAAGGCTGACTTCTTCATGTAAGGGAGTGCGACGCGTATGCACTGCTAAGATGGCCTGGCGACCAACACGATCCGGCAACGAGACGGTAATATGGCGGTCAAAGCGACCGGGGCGCAGCAAAGCCTTGTCCAGGATGTCAACCCTGTTGGTAGCTGCCAAGACCACCACGGCCTGACGCGCATGGAACCCATCGAGTTCCACGAGCAACTGGTTGAGTGTCTGGTCTCGTTCATCGTTCCCAGCGATACGTAGAGAGCGCTTGCGACCCACGGCATCTATTTCATCCAGGAAGACGACACACGGGGCCGCCTGGCGTGCCTTGTAAAAGAGATCGCGTACCCGGCTGGCTCCCACACCGACAAACATTTCTACAAATTCCGAGGCGCTCAGACTGAAGAAAGGGACATGTGCTTCACCAGCAACCGCTTTGGCCAGGAGCGTCTTCCCGGTTCCAGGAGGACCGATCAGTAAGGCGCCACGAGGAAGACGCGCTCCCAGGCGATCGTAGCGTTCTGGATTCCTTAAGCATTGCGCGAGTTCTTCAAGCTCTTCGCGTACTTCGTCGATACCTGCTACATCAGCAAAGCGAACCGGCGGCTCCAATGGTTCATGAACTGCAGACGTGGGAGACGCAGCAGGATTGGTTCCCCTGGCTGATTTTTCAGCAGTGTGACACGGCTCGCGCACCTCTTTCACACCAAAACGGCGAGGCTTCCTTTTTCCAATCTTTACGAGATGACCCTGCCGTCGCCGATTATCCCTGAATGAAAGGCTACGACTACCCTTGCCGTCCATGTGTTCACCTCAACTACAGATGCGCAGAGTAGATCAGTGTGTCGAGCTGGTGAGAAGCCTGACGACTTCTTCACCTACTAACGGTACACGTATCAAGATTCGATGTGCAGACCCCAAATACTTGGTACCATCTAATTGCATACTAACCTTGTAGCGTTAAGAAAAGCGTTAAAAGAATGTTCATCAAGCCACGTGTATGTAGCTCGGCACTCAGAAGTATGACAAGATGGAACAACTACACAGTACCCAAAACCCTGTAGCAAGGAGCATGGGGAGGCGATGTATCGTGCCCTCGATGAGCATCAGTCTGCCTTGCAGGAACAAGAGGTGGATTACTATGAAAAATGTGCAAAAATCCAGGAGGCACAGGCAGAGCGCCTCCATCGCTCGCTTCGGCAACCCGCCTCGCTGCCTCGATCAGTGCCTATGCGGTTGTGAGGCGCGAGGAACTACTGCACGGCCAGGGTCGCCAGGCGGCTCTGGGCGGCGCTCTCCATCACCGGCTGGCCTGCATCTCGTGCGTATGCGAGCATCGACGTATAGACCGCCCGGGCCTTCTCCCACTCGGCGTTCAGTTCATACGCTCGCCCCAGGTGGGTGTAGAGATGCTCGATCTCCGGCGCGGGAAGCATGGTTTCCATGCCGAGTCCATGCACTCGCTCGGCCAGCAGATGCCGTGCCTGCTCGTAGAAGGTGAGGGCATCGCGCACGGCTACCACCTGCATCGCTTCATCGCCTGCCACCAGACTCCAGCGGAAGGCTGGTTCCGCAAGTCCCGCAGCCAGAGCATGATAGGCCAGTACCGCCGCCGGTGCAGCCACTTCTTGCAACGCTTCCAGCGCACGGCGGTGAAAGATGCGCCGCCTCGCCTCACCCGCCTCAGCATAGACCACCGCACGGATCATCGCATGCGCGAACACGTAGCGCCCAGCAGTCATTGGCCCTCTCCCTCCCCCTTCGCGCGCCGACTGCTGCAGCAGGTGGCTGTGCAGCGCTTCGTCCAGGGCAGGCAGCCCGTCCTGTTCTGCGAGATCAGCAACCCGACATAGGTGCTCAAAGGTGATCCCCTGGTCGACGATGGCTGCTGCCACCAGCAGCGCAAAGGCGTTCGGCGTGAGTCGATCGAGCCTGGCCACGATGACTTCGTGCACACTGGGCGGGAAGAACCCACGCACCACCGTCTCATGCTCCATGGCGGCCGTAACGTCAATGGTCCACCCTCCTTCTTCGTTCGGGCGCGAGGCGAGCGCACCACGCTCGAGCAAGACCTTGAGCGTTTCCATCAGATAGAAGGGTTGTCCCTCCGTTTCAGCAAGCAGCCACTGCCCAAAGCGTTCCAGGTCCCACGCGATGCGCAACGAGATGTAAGCAAGCTAGCAGCATAAAAAGAAAAGAGATCTCTAATGAGAAGGCAACAAAACTCTTCTCTCAGAAGGAGGTCTCTCTACCTATGATACCTAACCCTTGTATTGAGGTTCAAACCTCTCCTGTTGGCCGTCCCTCCGTTCCTGCGTGGTTCGCTGAGGTGGTGATCATGGTCCAACATCTGGCAACGAAAGGACTTCTCGATGCCTTTGCCCATCAGGTGCGTTTGGTGCGCGGACACTTCAGCAGTTATGAACCGATCGATTTTCTGGCTCTGCTGCTCGGCTATGCGATCAGTGAGGAACGAACCTTAGCTGATTTCTTTGAGCGCTTAGCTCCCTTTGGATCAGCATTCATGGCCCTGTTTGGGCGCAGATGTCTTCCCCACCGGTCCAGTTTGAGTCGCTTTCTGACCGATGTAGATCGTCCTTGCTTAGAGGCATTCCGCACGCTCTTCCAGCAGCAGAGCTTTGCAGAGGGGTGGACCCCAGAAACCATTGGCGGTATCTTCGACCGGCAGGGACGCCGCTTCATCGTCTTTGATGTCGATGCCACCCGTCAGGCAGCGCGACAGCGAGCCTTGCCCAATGCTTCTGAACTGCCTCCCCCTCGACGCCGACTCGATGCCGTCTGCGCGCCCGGTTACACAGGGCGCAAGCGCGGTGAGGTCGTGCGGACACGCACCACAGCGCGCAGAGATGCACACGCATCAGTGGGTCGGCACGTACGCAGGCAAGGGCAATGGCGACTATCGCGGGGAACTGGCCTCGGCACTGCAAGCCATCACGACGTATTTGAAGCACTTCGCGTGCTCATTAGAGATGGCTCTGGTCCGCCTCGATGGACAGTATGGCGATGCATCGGTGGTGGCCCAGATCATGCTTGCACACGTTCATGTCGTGACGCGAGGGAGAGGCTATCAACTCTTGAAGCATCCCCAGATCCAACGGGTGCTGGCTCATCCCCCGACAGCGCGCGTCAGCAGGATGAATACTGGTGAGGTCGTCGAACTGTTTGATGGAGGCTGGCTCCCACTAGGTGAGGGGCTCCCTCGCGTTCGGGTGATTGTGGCTCGGCATCCTGCGCCACCGTTGGGCAAGTCCGTGACAGTAGGCAAGCGGATCGATGAGTGGGTGTATGAACTCTTTCTCACCGATCTTGACGCTGATGGATTGCTCGCCGAAGATATCCTGGATCTCTATCATGGACGTGGGGCCGAAGATCGCAGTGCTCGCCGATGAAGATGTTGAAGTCGATCCAGATCGCTGGTGTTCCTCTGCCGAGTGTGGGCAAGAACTGTGGCAAATTGCCTGTCAATGGGTGTGGAACGAGGCTCCTCTCGACTTTAGACAAACGATGCAGGAAGCTGAGCTACGCGAGATGGAGTGGGCACCTCCCAAAGAAGCTCCCCCCGTGCTCTTACCTGTGGAAGACCCACTGATGCGCAGGTAGAGAGCCATGACGCCACCAAACCATAGTCCCCCATAGATGTAGCCTGCCATCACATCACTTGGCCAGTGGGCACCAAGATATACTCGCGAGGGACCAATAAGCGCTATGAGCGAGATACAGAAAGCGATCAGGGTATTGCGCAACTTTCCTGATCGCCAATTCGTCGCGAGGAGATACGTCAGCAATCCAAACCAATTGATATAATGCATAACATGGCCGCTGGGAAAGCTTGGCTCGTTGATCACGCGAGTCACTGTCACAAGCTCCTCGGTTGGACGCGGACGTTTTTTGATGAGGCGTTTGACGACCCAATTGAGTATGTTGGAGGAACTGGTAAACAGGATAAAGATGGCTTCTAGCCGAAAGCGTAGTGCCCAGAATATTCCAGCAATACTAATAGTGAGTGGGACGCCTACTTTGGGAAAGCCAGGCTCCGAAATAGCGATCATGAGCCTGCGAATGAAGGGATTACGCTGCTTTTGGAGATTGCGTGTAATCGTTCTATCACCTGGGAAAAATTGGATAAAGCGAGCGAGGAGTGAAATCATGATTGCTCCTGATAAGAGCCAGAGGTAGAACGCCAGAAAAATGGTCCCTCGTGAAACAGCATGGCGTCCGGGGACAGAGGTTTTTGCTGCCACTTGCTGTACTTCCGCCACAATCGGCTTCACATTCTGCTCAACTGTAGTAGCTATGTATGGTATGGGGGCAGTTAGCGCTCCTTTCGTCTCGCCCGGTCCCGATTGAGATTTTTTTTCGCTGAACGGAAAACTCCTCTTGACAAGGGGTGTACATTGAAGCGGTAAAGCTGACCTTTTTGAGAGCAGGAGCAAAAGCCATGGCGCGACGAACTCCCAAGCCCGAAGCGCAGTTCAGCACCACCCTGACGCCACTTCGCAAGGCCTGTGAACAATGTGGCAATCGCTTGTGGGTGGCCTATCACTGCCGACGGAAGGTGGTGACTTTGCAGGGTATCTACCAACTGCGGGTGGTCATGTATCAGTGTCACAGCCCCACCTGTGCGCGCTATCATGTGAGATATCATCCCGAAGAGGAAGGCCGCTGGGCGCTGCCTCACGGTGAATTTGGCCTGGATGTGATTGTCCTCATCGGTGCCTGGCGTTTTCGGGAGCATCGCTCTGTCCCAGAGATGCATCAACGCTTACAGGCCCGTGGTCTGGCGATCTCTGAGCGAGAGGTTACGCATTTGATGCAACGCTATGAAGAACTGGTGACCTTGCGTGTCACCGACCAGGAGCGGATCAAGGTGCGGTTGCAGAAACAAGGACGTGTGATCCTGGCTGTGGATGGCTTGCAGCCGGATGTCGGGCATGAGGTGCTGTGGGTCGTACGCGACTGCCTCTCCGAAGAAATTCTGCTGGCTCGACCTTTGCTCAGTAGTACCCAGGGGGATTTGACCGCGTTGCTCCAAGATGTTCAGCAACTCCTGGAGCCATTGCAAGTGCCGGTCAAAGGCATCATTTCCGATGGCGAAGAAACAATCAGGAGTGCAGTGGCCTTTGTCTTCCCAGAGGTCCCCCATCAACTCTGCCAGTTCCACTACCTCAAAGATGCCATGAAGCCTTTCTATGAAGCCGATCGGCATGCCAAAACCCTTTTGAAGAAGCAATTGCGCGGCGTCCGCCCCATCGAGCGCGCCCTGGAAGAGTACCCGACGCCGGAAAATGACGCGATCCGAGACTACTGCCTGGCCGTGCGAGCCTCGTTGACTGATGATGGACGTTCTCCGCTGGAGGCTTCCGGTCTCCGCTTGTACGATCGCATCACGCAGGTCAGTGACTCAATTGGCCGGGTCCAGGGAAAAAAAGATTGCCCCCAGCCTTAAAGCAGTTGCACCAGTTGCTTACAAAAGGCTTGCAGGCCACGGCGACGCTGTGGCCACCACTGCAGAATGCTTACCGCTTCCTGGATCAGGCGAAAGCGATCCTGGCCAACCCGGAGCAAGACACCGGTCAGCACGTTAGGGGAAGGTATCTGGCGCACCTTGGGCAGATGCAGGGCGAGATCGCCACGCTGGGACCGCTTGAGGGGGCATTTGAGCATTTTTGCCATCAAACCTCCAACTTCGCAGCAGGGTTATTTCAGTGCTATGACGTCGCGGGCTTGCCGCGCACCAATAATGAGCTGGAGCATTGCTTTGGGATCGCACGGGTTCACGAACGACGAGCCACGGGCCGGCGGGGAGCCATTCCTGGCGTCGTGGTTCGGGGGTCAGTGCGGGTGATGGCCGCGGTGACGAGCAAACAGCAGGTTTTCTCACTTGAGGAGCTCCGGCCCAAGGATTATCAGCGCTGGCGTGACCTCCGACGGCAGTTGCAGCAGAGGGAAGAAACTCGTCGCCAGCAGTGGGGTTTTCGCAAAGACCCTGCCGCCTATCTGGCTGCCATTGAAGCTCGCTTGCTCCAGTGAAGTTTGCCGTTCAGCGTTTTTTTTCTGACACAGGTGTTTTACCCATAGTCTGGCACCTCTCTTGTATGAGTTCCACCCTGCTCGTATTGACTGGAGAATTCATCTCGACTTCGGGTTCATGAGTATGCAGCCTTGGGGCTGCTACACCTGGTACGCGTATACGTAAGGCGCCAGGTAAAACCGTTACTTTCGCTGGTGTCGTGCCTTGAGGAACACCATCAACCTGGAGATCCAAAGGTTGGTCGCTATTGATACGAAGGGATTGAACGCGCCTGTGAACGATCTTTGGCTCCTACCTGCGTCTCCCCTGACTGATTGAAAGAGCGTGCCGAATGTATTCAAGTTTACTAAAATTTCTGTAGATAACAACGTCAAGCAGACCATCGTCCATCAAAATATGGGGGACAACTTCAAGATTCATGCCATAGAATGGAGCATTACACATTGTTACCTGGAGCGCCTCGTAAGGACGCCTTTGACGATTGTCAAATGTGATACGTATTCTTGTCAGCTTTCCAACGTCTATGAGACGCGTCTCGCCTGTGGCAATGGCTACACAAGCTGCTGGAACAGTATCAGGGATATTCAAGCTATGTGCCAGGTTGTTCATTGTGCGGGTAGGAATAATGCCTAGCGTACTTTGTGTACTGACTAACCCATTCGCAACGGCATGAATCGTGCCATCACCACCAACGGCAATGACCAGTTCAATATGTTCGGCAGCTGCTCGTGTAGCCAATCCTTTCCCAGTATCTTCGGGGGTCGTGTAATAGACTTCCGGTTCAATACCAGAGGCTTGCAAACCCTGGAGGATTGCTTTTTCAGTGTCTTCCACGGACATACGTCTTTCAGTTACCGTTGATATACCAGAGGTTGGGTTAAGAATCAACACTGTTCGCATCAGAATACTCAATTCTATTCGTGATCTGGATCGTACCATTGTTGATGCGATCAGAACACATCTTCTACCGTTTTAGACCACCGCGCGCGTTGCATGAATTACTTCGCGCTTGCTCTTCTTGCCCTCCACCACGATCTCCGCGCCTTCTTGCAAGCGTTGTACATCAAGTGCAGCAGCCGGTTCACCTGTCCGCTTCAAGAGTTCTGTATGCTTGTCAAAACAGATGGCAACGGGCATGATCTCACCGGTACTGGACTTGGAAGTACCAGCCGCGACAATAAACGCGCATTTCTTCTCAGAACACGTTGCCACACCCACAACTGTCACTTTGCGTCCACGGTCAAGTTGTGCACTGGACTGTTCATGTGATTGCTGCTCGCCGGGGGAAGATGTATCCGGTTGCTTTTCATCAGCACCGGCACTATGCCGTTGCTCCGAGGTCTGCGGCATTTCCTCCTGGTGAGACCGCTCAAAAAGGGGCCCATCATACGTAGAAGGAATGGCAACGTGTAAGACACGTGGCAACGCATCGAACCGA
>Ga0070717_10002432_pt1 | contig 13139 bp, 6 predicted proteins | sample LARL113metaG_FD_71366 | JGI IMG/M metagenome (GOLD analysis project Ga0070717, IMG submission 71366) | Corn, switchgrass and miscanthus rhizosphere microbial communities from Kellogg Biological Station, Michigan, USA - LAR L11-3 metaG | ecosystem: Host-associated > Plants > Roots > Rhizosphere ... | reverse complement strand
GCCTTCCAGGTTGCACCGGATGCTGTAGGTGAAAGACACACCTATCTGATTGCACTGGAGAAGCGGGTGTTTGCGCTTCACCTGCTCGAACGCTGGTTGGACAGCCTGCGCTTGAGCAAGGGATTGCACGAGGCGATCCTGGAAGCAGACCGTATCGCAGCCTTAGGAAACGATATGGGCAAGGCGACCATCAAAGATGGACCCTTTCTCTCCTGTGCGGCGGAACGCGCCATCTTTGCCAATACGTGCGCGAGCTTGGCGCAACAGAGCGGGAGAGAACTGCTCGAAGCGCTCGCCTCACTCAATGATGATTTGCAGCGCCACGCGCAAGGGTTCTGGAGCTACAAAGATAGCAACTCTCACCCTCAGTCCATTCCCTGGGGAGAGTTAGCACGTCTGGGCGCTGCTGTACAGATGCTGCTCGATGCCTCGCCGCTCAAAGCCTGGGCCAATCCTGGCGAAGCCATCGCCTGGTATATGAAGGTCGGGTGGCGCATCGATAAAGCTGGCGAGGAACTCTTGCGTAACCTGAACAAACCTACGCCAGAGCTGCTCAGTATTATTACGCCGCTGCGTCAGGCATACCGGGCTCGTTGGGAAGAGTATATGATCGTGTGGTCGGAACTCTGGACTGCTGCCGGTTGTCCCGTCCCTGACCTTCAGAGCGCTGGAGCCTGGGTAGCAGAACTCCTCAAACAATCAAAACGCGCTACTGCTCTCATTATCGTCGATGCCCTGCGCTATGACCTGGGTATGACATTGGCGTCACAACTCAACAAACGCGAGGGTGCTGAGCGCGCCACCGTCTCTGCTGCCCGCACCGCACTGCCAACCATCACCGCGCTGGGGATGGGCATGGCTCTGCCTCTTCCCGAAAAGGACTTGCAAGCTGATATTGTCGATGGCAAGTGGCAACTTCGTCAGGTGGGACATGCTGCCAATCTGAGTATTGCCGAACAGCGCCGCGAGTGGCTCAGGACGCAGGGAAAAGTAGCGGCCGACGCTCTTGTGACGATGGCAGACGTGCAGCAGGGCAATGTGCCATCACCACAAGCGAAGCGGAACCGACTCGTGGTTTTCGATGACTTGATTGACAAACTCGGTCATGATGAAGAGTTGGAGGCGATGGGTAGCGACCAGGTGATGCAGCGCTACCTAACCGCGATTGAACATCTCCGTGATAGAGGCTGGCTGCGCGTGCTGGTCGTCACCGATCACGGTTTCATTCACTGGCCGGGGAGCGAGGAACGCCATGTCTCGCCGCCCGTTGCCGGGCCAGCCTATAGCTCGCGACGAGCGTTAGCCTATCCCGAACAAGTGAAGCTGAGCGGACCGCAAGGGCTCGCTCCTGGTGGGAAATGGCGTATTGCCGTTCCCAGTGGAGCAGCCTGTTTCCGCACCTATGGAGGACTGGGCTACTTTCACGGCGGGGCGTCGCTGCAAGAGTGGATCATCCCCTGTGTCAAAATAGAGTGGCCGCAGAAGGCCAGCCCTGTCAACGTCAGGATTCAACCGATCGAGCAAATACTCAGCCTGCGACCAAAGATCTTGCTGGAAATTGAACGTGAAGGGATGTTTATCGAAGATACCATACCACGCCAGGTTGAGGTGAGGCTCCTCGATGCACGGCACAAGACGATTCTTTTCCATTCAGAGCCAAAGATCATCACGCCGGATCAGGAGGAGGTAGCAGTAACACTCCAACCGCTTGAGGACGTGCAGGCGGAACGAGGGACGCCGCTCACCATTGAAGTGCGAGATGCACGCACCGATGAAGTCATTGCTACTGAACATACCGCTCTGATGGTCCCCTTAGAGAATTGGTAAGGAGAGATGATACAATACGCGGGACGATACAATCAGGAGAAGGAGACCCATGACCATAGCGAAAGCACCCTTTGTGGCAGACGAACTCGATCGCTTGCTCTTCACCACCTTTCCGGGCTTAGTGATCCGCAAGGACCTTGCCCAGGAGATTCGCGGGACGAGTAAGGCGCCATCCTACGTGATCGAGTTTATGCTTGGCAAGTATTGCGCAAATCTATTCGACGATGCCGAGGTGCGTGAAGGCCTGCGTTTTGTGCACGAAGAGATTGCCAGGTACATTCCTCGTGGCGATGAAACAGAGAAGATCAAAGCGGATATCCGCGAGCACTCGCCGCGTCGGCTCATCGATATGGTGAAGGTCGAACTCGATCAAAGTCTGAGGGAGGGTGTGTATTGGGCTCACCTGATGACGGCGAACATTCACCACGTCAATATTTCTCCGCAGATCATTGCCAAATACGAGCGCCTCCTCCTGGCTGGGGTATGGAGCAGGATCGTGCTCCACTATGATGATGACATTCGCTATCGGGGCAAGACCTATCCTTTCGTGATCTCGCGCTTAGACCCCATCCAGGTCAGTCATGTCGACCTGGAAGAGTATCGCGCCGGGCGGGAAAAGTTCACCCGCGACCAGTGGATCGACGTGCTCATTCGCACCATGGGCTATGAGCCAACCCACCCCAAGATCACGCAGCGGATCAAGCTGCTGTATCTGGTGCGCATGATCCCCCTGGTGGAGAGCAACTACCATATGATTGAGCTGGGCCCGCGCCAAACAGGAAAATCTTTCAGCTTCACGGAGTTCAGCCCCTACGGGACGTTGCTGGCCGGAGGTGCCGTCACCATTCCCAAGCTGTTTGTGAGCAATATGAATCCACCCCAACCCGGCTTGATCAAACAGCGAGACGTCGTGGGTTTCGACGAAATAGCAGGCAGCAGCTTCAATGCCGACGATGACAAGAATCTGTACAAGAACTACATGGAGAGCGGCCAGATCAACCGGGGCACGATTACTGTAGTAGGCGATGCCGGCTTTGTCTTTAATGGCAACATCGAGTTTGACCCGCGTGAAGGGATGCTTGCCGAGCACTTGTTTAAGCCACTGCCACCTACCATCAGTGACGATTTGGCGTTCCACGACCGCTGGGCGGCCTACCTCCCAGGCTGGGAACTGCCAAAGTTAACCCCTGATTTGTTTACACCGCACGTCGGCTTTATCCTCGACTATACCAGCGAGATCTTCCACCGGGAACTGCGCAACATCGGCAGTTATGGGACATTGTGGGAACAATGGTTTGAATCCCCTCTCGGCCAGTGGAGCGCTCGCGATATGCGCAGCATCAACCGCACCTTCTCCGGTCTCACCAAGCTCATTTTCCCCTCAGGGATGATGGAGAAGGAAGATGCCCGCATGTTATTGCGCCTCGCCATAGAACTCCGCTTACGAGTGCTGGTGCAGCTGCACAGTATGAATGAGCAGGAGTTTCATGTGACAGAGCTTTCTTTTAGGGATCGTGAAACCGGTGAAGTTGAGACGGTGAGAATAGAAGTATAACATGTTGCTAAGGGACTCCTAATATGGAGTCGGCATGTACGAGCAATGTAGAGATAAGTGGTAAACGACGTAGAAAAAGGGTACCGAGAAGATACGTTGTTTACCCTCTGGTCTCTCCAAAAAGAAGGTCGAGATAACGTCAGTTTCGTACTGACTGGCCTTTACGGAGCTCTCCCCTGCAAAAAAGAAATCAGGCCAGCGAGCAGTTGCCACAAGTCTTTCCCATTGATGAATGCACCGAGGGCAGCTAACAGCGAACTGACCGGAATCCAAACTTGTCGTAAGGGCAGAACCCTCCTGGTGAGGGTAAAGGTACGAGAGACGGTGATGGCTGCATGCTCCTGCGTGATCAGGACCTGCGAAGTCAGTGTGCCGGAAGGAGGGGCATCTATCCCACCGACCGTATAGGTCGGCTGCACAGTCCGTTTCTCTCCCGCGGCCAGTCCATCAAACGTCAGCTGATTCGTTCCGCCGAGTTGATAGTCGATGCCAGGTGAACTCAAAAAAATGTGGACCGCGGCTGCTTTTTGCGCGCTTGTATTCTGGACAGATACCACCGCGTTCCCCGTCTCGCCTTGCTCGAGAGACGCGGGCATCTGAATGGTCACGGTGCCCCCCGGCATCAGAAAGACAAATGTTTGTAATCCCGGATGGGTGTAGATGTAGACACCTACAGCCAACGCGATGAGCATGATGGCCGCCGCCCATCGTATCCTTTGTGGCCAAGGCGATTTCACAGAGGGCTTCTCCAAGTTTTGTTTTCCCCACGCTTCAATGAGTGTCCCGACGATGCGATACTCTGCACCCTGCTTGCTCACCTTATCCAAGCTCACGAGATCGCTCACCCTCTCGCCAATGACCTTGGCCGGGTATCCTAATTGCTGCGCTATCTGCTTGACCGTCAGGCCAGGACTGTTGGCCAGGAGCGCGAGGATGCTCTTGGTGAGGGCATCCAGGTTGTGGCCTGCGTAGAAATCGCGCAGCACCGGTCCCCTTGACTCGAAAACGCTCTCCTTTACTTCCTCTTGCCAATTGTCGGGTACCTGCCCTCTCCCACCATACCGTTCGACAATCGTCTCACAGACGGCCTGCACGTAAAAGGCCTTGCTTTGAGTCCATATCATCACGGTACGAATCATATTGCTGCTCTCATAAAGAGGAGGGAGAGAAGGGCTCAGGAGGTCCTTGACGAGATACGTTTCCACAGGGAAACGGGAAGGCGCCTTGAGGTAGTAGGTATGGACGTTGTGGACGAGCGGCGAGGTTTTTTCTTTAATCCGATTGTACCAGCCCTCGGCGCCCGCGAATACCATGCAGATGCGGGGACAGGACTCGATGGTACTGCGCAGATTGCGGGCAATCTGCTCTCCATCGGGAAAATCCTGAAGGCTCTCCATCTCATCGAATAGGATCACAATGCGTCCATTTCCGGGGGTCGCCTGGAGCGCCTGAAATACTTCAGGAATCGTCGCAGGGATCGCTGAGGGAGCTGCTGGGAGAAGAAGTTGGTTTCCTCCTGACCATTGGGCGGGCAGCAGCCCCTGGTCGCACAAAGCCGTGTGGATCATGCGAGCGAGGGCTTCCTGCTCCCATTTGCTCACATTTTGCAGGTTGAGATGGATGGCCTTCGATTGAGACGGGACCGAGGCCTTGAGCGTGTCGAGCGCACTTTTGAGGGTGAGGTCGACCAGGTTGGTACGGTAGTGCTCGACCTGGCCGGTGATGATATCCCGTATTAGAAACAGGAGGGAGCTTTTGCCGATCCTCCGCTCCCCAAACAGGGCGATACTGTGGCCCTGTGCGATATGGTCGAGGAATGTTACGACATCGTCCGTGCGGCCGGTGATCAGCTGCTTGTACGCCGGGCTATCGACAGTTGAAGTAGTGTAAGGATTCGACATCGTTTACCCCTCCTTCAAGGCCTTCGCCGTCCACCGTTCAAACAATCCTGCCGAGAAGCAGTATCGCTCCTGCGCCCTGGTCACGATCTGCCAGTCCAGCAGGCGCTGGAGGTTCCCATTGGTGGCGGGGAGGCAAGGCCCTCCCCTTACCAATGTCGCGAGGAAGGCGCGCTCTCTACGCGTCGCCCGGCGCCAGATGCCTGAGAGGAACGCGTGAAAGAAGTCATCGCAGATCTTTTGCTCCGCCACATTCACTTCAGCATCGCCGATGAACCTGGTGTTCAGCCTCTGGGCGTGCGCAAATGCTTCGTAGCAGAGCGCCTGGCAATAATATGGCTGGCGGCCACTGAAGGAAGAGATGCGCTCAATGGCGTTGGGCGAGAAAGTCACTCCCAGCATCTCTGCCGGTTTGACGATCAGCTCGCGGGTTTCTTCCAGGCTCAGCGGTTTGAGGTGGATAAAGCGGAAATGATTGAAAAAGGGAGAACTATGCTGGAGCATATAGGTTGAGAGGGCGGTGGTACCCGCAACCACCGCCCGCAGGTGACTCCCGGTTTTTTGTGATTGCAGCGCCGCTCGTAACACTCTTTGCACACGTTCATCGACTCGATGCCTGCCTCTCCCCACGCCCCTGCGCGGGGTGGGGGAAGAGGATTCTTCCTCTACTTCCAGCAGAAAATCGGCCTCATCGAGGAGCAGGATCAGACGTGGGTTCTCCACCGTTCTTCTCGCCTCCTGCAACACTTCATCGACTCTCTCCGTGAAATCACTGGAGACAAACTCGTGCGTACGCCAGGCGCTCTCCAGGATCCCGCGCTCCACGAGGGTCTGGACAATAGTGTGCAGCACGTGATCAAGCACATCATCTGTTCGCGGTCGGCAGGTATTCAGCACAATATAGATAGCGATGAATGGCACATCGAGGCGTTTCCCAACCTGGTACAACAGGCTGGTCTTCCCGGTGCGGCGCTCACCGACCACGAGCATATCCTGCTTGACAGGTTTGGTCACCGCCTGCACGATCGTCTCGAGTTCTTCCTGCCTGCCAAAAAATTCCCCCTCGTCTACAGGAGGGCCATAGATATAGGGATTGTCCCTGGAAACATACACCGAGAAAGGAGGGTCCCTCATCACTCCATTGACGAGATAGTTGATGCTCACCCGCCTGGCAACTTTCATCCGCAGCCGGAAACGCACGTCCGTCGAGCCTTGAGGAGGAAGCGAAGGGATGGATACTTTAGGGGAAGTGGGATGATCGTATTCGGCCGAGCGAGTGAGCTCGATGTCTACCTCCCCCATCGGCCTGGGCGTATTGTTCGTGACGCGCAAGACCAGCTCGCCCTCTGCTCCCAGGATCATCACGCTCCCCGTGCTCACTTCAATCTGAGCTTTTTCCCCACTCACCAGCAATGAAGGGAGCGTGAGAGGTCTCGAGCGATCCACAAACCGCGTTGCGATGATATCAACGATCAATTGCCGGACCACCTCACGGTGCCCCTCTTCAAAGTATTCCAATGCCAAAGCAAAGACCAAACTGTTCTCTCGCTTCTCCTCGGTGGTCGCTCCCAACAGAGCAAGAGCAATCTCGAGGGCGATCAGCGCTTCAGGCTCCTCCTCGTGATCGAAAGATGCAACGAGCTGTTCCTGGAACGTGGCGGCAATGGCCTGCTGATTTTTTCTGTCGGCCGCGACGAGATTGACGAGCAGCTCTGCAGGCCATTGGTCGGCAAAAAGCCGAGACAAGCTCCTCACAGGAAGAGCCTGGCTGGTTGCCAGTTGAGCGCGCCCCCACTCGATGCAACGCTTGAGGCATTCTTCAGTAATCGTCCGCACCACCTTCGAACCAGGGACGAGAAACTGCAGACTACGCGCTGCGAACGACAGGAGATATAGACCCGTCCCATCCAAGTCTGTGCAAGACTGCTCAACCAGTCCCGTGAGAAGCGTGTTCGCGGACTCGGCGTTCCTTTGGCTGGACAGCTGGAAGGCCAGCTCGGCCATTGCATCCCACTCTCGATTGGCTATATGCGGGACAAGAGTAGCGAGCTGGCTTACTGGTGAGGGTTCTGTTCGAACGAGGTGAACCGCAGCAAAGTACTCCAAAAAGCCTCGGGAGGTAAACTGATAGAGGCCCTGACCATCTTCCCGTCTTCCGATCTCAGCAAAGACCCACGCCCGTTCTCTACTATAGTCGATGAAGGCACGAGCAGCCCATTCCGCCTTAGATCGGTCCCCATCGGACTTGAGTAGGTATTCCGTCGCTTGTGCGACCAGTTCCTTCTCTGTAACCCCTGCCTGTAATTGCACATCTCCGTAAATCCAGTAGGCAAGGTATGCTGTGAGCGATCTGATCTGTGCTCGAGAGATCGGCAAGGGGGCGCTGATCCCCCTTCTCTTGTCCCACTGCTCAAAAAGCATGGCTGCGCTTTTCTCGTAAATGTCTGCGCGCCGGCGTGGAATGTACTGCTCTCCACGGTAGGTCGAGCAAAGCAGGGACAGCAGGAGCGGGTTCGTTCGCAGGTCAGCAGTGCTTTCAGCCTCCTTGAGTAAGGTTTCGGTTACCCTATCAAGTGGAGCGACGGCATCCTCCCTGCCCGCTAATGAAAACCACTTCGCTACGAACTCCCGCACCTGATCGTCATCAAAGGGCAAAAGGCGGTAGGCTTCAAAAAGTGCTTCGTCGAGCGGCGCTTGTTCATACCCGACCTCGCGTGAGGTCACGAGCAGAGGAACAGAAGGATAGAGATGAGCAAACATCGCGATATCGCTACTAATCTCCTGGCGGTAGCCAGTGTCTACCACCTCATCTAGGCCGTCAAAAAGAAGCAATGCCCGACCCATTAGCAACAAATATTCAAAGGTCAGCGTTGGAGCGAGCGGAAGCTGGTAGGATGACCGTGCCTGTGCCTCAATGAATTCGAGAAGGGACCATCTCCGCGCTTTTTTCTCGGACTCATAGTCACACAGCCTCACCAGGATGGGGGTAAGCTCCTTGCGTCCAGCAACGATACGTTGTGCGTGGTTGCGTGCGAGATCAGAGCAAAGTTTATTCGCCAGCATCGATTTCCCCGAACCTGGGCTGCCTAGTAATACCGAGCGAAACATACGGGTAAGAAACGCTGGCGCATCGAGCTTTCCTTGCTCCTTCGCTGCCGTAAACCGAGGGGAAACATACAATGCATCGATAGGGGATGATTGCACATGTGAGAGATTGGGTGGACTGATACGGTTGTAATAGATCCCAACCTGGTGCCGGTACTGTTGCGCGAAGGCAAGGATGGCCCTCACATCCAACTTACGCTGGGGAGCTAGCAAGTCCAGCTTCGGCAGTATAGCAGCGCGTTCACTGCACAGCTCGTCTGGACGAAAAGGTGCGCCTGGTCCGCCGACACCAAGGTGGCCTCTCTCCCTGACCTTGCTGAGATGAAAAGCGCATCGAGCGAGGAGTTCATCAAACACCAGCGGCCCGATATTCGCAGGAAGTTGATTGGTCTCTTCGCGTATGGGATCCGGAGCGAACGCCGTAGCAAAGCGGTTGAGGAGGGTCGTGAAAATTGTGCGCATGGAGGCGGAATCATCGCCACTTTCGTTCGCAAGGAGACGCACTGCGTATATCTGCCGTACCATCTCCTCCACTTCAGGGGTCAGGAGAAATTCACTGACGGTCTGCATCCATCGAGAAATCCCCCATTGGTTGATTTCTTCCGGGCCTACAATGACCCCGCCTGGTTCAATGAGTGTTCTCTCGTGCGGTCTTTGCTCAAGGAATGCTTTCTCCGTTTCCACCCCTATGGCTTGCGCTGCAGATATGGGAAGGAGGGAGGCCAGGCCGTGAGCGGCAACACTGTGCAGAAGTTCAGCGAGTGTTCTAAAATCGAATGGGTCAGTACTCATATGCTCCTCCCCCCTCTCAATCGAATCAATTGAGCCTGCCTGGCTGTGCAGGAATGAATCGTGGCCTGTCAAGGCTCTACTATTTGAACCTCATTATGCCGTAACCTTGCGGAAGTGTCAACGTGCGTTCCGTTTTCTACATAGCCAACGACTATAAGAAGTTTCGCGAATACAACCCGACATTGCGCTACTGGTCAGGCGGGCGGCACCTCTTTTGTCTGTGGGATTAGCTCAACTCATGCACCCAATCTGCAAGCAGGAGGCGGCCACGCTCGTCGAAGGCGGTTGGGATCGGCACCGATGTGGGAATGCGCCCGGTCTGTTTGAGGTTAGCGAGTTCGACGTGGTTGAACAGGTACAAGATTTCTCCCGCGTCATTGAAGAGGACCGCTGTGGGCTTGTTGCCTTCCAAATCATAGCCACTGGAAAGCAGCAGGCCTGGGCCGAGCGGGACGGCGTCGCCCTCGAGAGGCGCAAACATCTTGGGGAGCTTCGCTACTGCCGTTTCAACTCGCGCCAGTTCCTCATCGGTCAATTGCATAGAGGCCCTCCTTCTTGCAGCTCATATTCACTTTCTGTTTTCTCTTCCTTCCCGATCATCTGCTCGGCCATCCGTTCCTTTAATAGCGACCATGATCGTCAGCGCAGGAGTGCCAGGTACTCCAGCACGATGGCCGTCAGGCGGAGGCACATCCCCGCATCAACCTATGTAAGGCGGGGACCACCGGGAACGTGGTGGGCCTCATTCGTCGCAACGCGCAGCGTTTCCCACGCAGCAGCGAGGATGGCGTTGTGGCGCATCTGTAGCCAGGCCCAGGCGCTCAACCGCAATGGCACTCACCGGGTGCGCCTGGGTCGCGGCAAGATGCCGCTCCACTGCATTGCGAACATCGCGGCAGCTCGCCACGGCTCCTCGATAGTTGCCCAAATCAAAGTGCCGGCGAGCGGTATCATAGTAGCCGAGAATCTCTGCTGGGAAGAGGCCACTGGTCGGGAGCCTGATCTCGACGTAGCGTACCTGGTTGTATCCCAATCCAGGCAGGACCTGCTGGACCCAGACAGAAGCCGAGACCTGCACCGCCCGGTCCCCAACCTGCGGGTACCAGAAGTAGGCCAAGCGCGCGAACGGCCCAAATTGCTGGTGCTTGAAAGGGTGCTCCCCAAATTCATCGGGGGGGGTGTTACCGGTCTGCCCCAACCAAGCCACAGTCGGCTGCAATCGCAGGAATGCCGAGAAAGCTTGCTCCGGATCTTGCTGTCGCCGCCGCTCCAGTTGAGCAATCAGCGCCTAACTCAACGGGATCCGGGCCTGGATCTGGCCCCGCGTGGGTCCATCTGGGACGACTCTGCAGATAAAGCCATCCATCAACTTGACGATCTGCGCGAGGCCAATTTGATTCTGCTCGGACGCCGGGGCAGTGAGGTGAAGGGAAAGGGTCACCTCAGTCACGGCCAGCGTCGACCCGGCTGGCGAAGGATTCAGCGCGATCTGCAGGGGGAGCACGAGGCGTGGCTCTGCCGGTCCCCCCTCGCCAGCGACCCTGGTGTCATCCAGCGACACTTCGCCGATTATTCTGGTTCCCGTCAGTGAAATCGAAACGGGGTTGATCACCGGGTCAATCCTCTCTCCAGCGCCATCCGACACGACATGCTACACGACCAGACGATGCTCTGCGTCATCCGCGAAAGCCTCCTGCCTCCGCTGTTGCTGGCCCCATTATGCTGCATCCCGGTTGTGATGTCAACACAGCGTGACTCGAGTGTGTTGATAGACTCCGGCTATACGAAAATTGTGTGCCTTCTGACTTTGCAATGCAGCGCGGGCGGGTGGTATTTTACAGCGACACAAGATAACCTCTCGTAGAGGATACTCCCATATCCTGGTAAGCAGGACAATTTTCGTAGGGACCCTGATCTTACCCCAATCCGCAAAGGAGGAGTATTCACTTCCTCTTTCTACTTACAGGTTAGGTGTCTATTGGCAGAAGGAGCTTTATGTAACTCTTCCCCCGCGGGAACACATACACTCCAACAGTCCGCTCCACCGCTGGATCACCTCCAATAATCATAAGCAGTGGCTCTGGACAGTGATATGATGGTGCGTTCGCAATGCTCCTCATTTGATCAGCATCTGTTTGGCTAGGAGAGGCGGGTGCGTACGGATGGAAATGCCATTCACCGAGATAGTAGTTGTGCTTTCTCTGCCAGAGGCTATTGAGCCATGGCTGCAGTCCATAAGTCCCCCGGTGGAACCACAGGCTCCCTTTTCGGGAGTCTGAAGGGGCTGTCGTGGCTGCTTTCACCACCGCACAATCGAGCGTGTTTACATAATACCCAACCAGAATGCCACCGGTTTCATTCGGGCAAGATTGCCGACAGGCTTGCAGCATGTATCGCAAAACCTCTTCGGCAAGCCTTACCCCAAACTGCCGGTCTTCGGACCAAAATGCGGTACTACTCACCGGGAACCTCAGAAGCGACCTTTCGAATGCCCACAAACTGCTCTCGCTCATACTGCTGCTCAAATACAGTGAGCGCGGGCAGCGCAGGCGGGTTGACGACCGTCGACTCCAGATATTTCAGGGAAACAGCAGCCATCACTGCAACATCATCAATACGCGCGGGGAAGATTGGGTGCCAGCATCCAATCCCTTCCCTCGGCAGTGGCAGGTCTGCATACTCCGCGAGTTCTCGTTCTAGCCAGGGATGAAGTCGTTCCCGAAAAACGGCGTGGGGAAAAGCGCTCCCGGAGGCCGTAAAACAGAACAGGCGTTGAGCGCGCAATCCCAACGACAATGAGACGAACCGCTTTGTCCCTTGCCAGGGAAATGCTTCGAGATGACAGACGACATCATCCTGCCCGGTACAATCAAGTACCACATCACATTGCTGCACCAGGGCTTGTTCTGAAGGCGAGAGAGCTGGAAAGGGCGAATGGATGGCGGTAATCGACGCATGCGGAGAAGCAAGGCTCAGGTGGACTGCGAGGTTCGTCGCCTTGTACTGCTTAAGGTCAAACACGCCGAGCGGGTGCCGCACGAGGTTACCCGCCTCCAGACGCTCCCCGTCCACAATGGTCAGGTGTCGAACGCCGGCACGCACGAGCTGTTCTGCCAGCGTCGCGCCGAGCGCACCCGCTCCGAGCAGGAGAATCTTTGCCGACGCCAGGGGGTCGGCGAGCTTCCCACGCGTCCCAAGCTGCGCCGGATGCCAGTTTTCCGAGACACGCCAGGCGACCTCCGCTATCCCCTTGAGTAGCTCGGTGCGGTCGCGTTGCCAGTAGCCCGCTTCATTCGTGCGAAACCCACGGGCGGTTTTCGTCCCGGAGGAGAGCGCTGGGAGTTGCAGGGCTTGCCAATGCATCTGGGATGGGGGCTCGCCTACCTGCTGCGGGATAGGAAATCCGATAAGCGCGACGTGCGAGGTCCCGTCTCTGATCGATGCCACGGTCCTCTTGAGCAGCGCATCAATATCGCACCCCTGCGCCTGACAGGCGGATCGAAGTTCCTCCCAGGTTGTCGGAACCTGCCAGGGATCAAGAACGGGCGGACGAGGGATGCGTACCCAGATGCCGCGCCTCATATCTTTTTTGTAGGTCCCCTCTAAGAGCGATCCCCAGGATGCCTCAACCAGAACCCGATTGTTGGCCGAGCGAAAGCACTTCACTAGGAGCAGCTCTGGCACGGCACGGACGCGGAGAAGATCGACAGTACCGCAAGATTCTGCACTCTGCTGCCAGTGTACAAACGAATCGGAACCTTCGCAAAAAGCCACGGTGGTCGATTCCGGAGAAAGCCCGGGGAAGTGCGGCAGCTCGAAGGGATCGCCTGGTTGGACCAAGTCCCCTTGTGAGGCAGCAGCCAGCCAGGCGAGCGCGCGCTGCACATACCAGCGGAGGCGCGTGTGCGCCTCGTAGGGTTCGAAATCGAAGCCTCGACGGCCGAGAACGCGCACACTGGTCG
>Ga0070717_10002431_pt1 | contig 13144 bp, 15 predicted proteins | sample LARL113metaG_FD_71366 | JGI IMG/M metagenome (GOLD analysis project Ga0070717, IMG submission 71366) | Corn, switchgrass and miscanthus rhizosphere microbial communities from Kellogg Biological Station, Michigan, USA - LAR L11-3 metaG | ecosystem: Host-associated > Plants > Roots > Rhizosphere ... | reverse complement strand
AGATCGAGAAACGCCTCGGGCTGTGGGTCGCGGTGCTGGTCCTTGTTCTCGTGCTGGGATTTGTCGTCGCCTTTCGAATGATCTGAAAGTGTGGCCGGGAAGTGCTTTGCCCGGCTGCGGCTTGAGGCTACGTTCGCTGTCATGATTGCTCGATTGCAGAGCCTCACTGCACGGTCGAGGGCGCCTGTCGCGACTGCCGGTGCGGTGTTGTCGATGCTGGTGATCGCGGCAAGCGTCGCCTGGTCGCAAGGGATGCAAGGAGCGCAAGGGACATCGCAAGGGACATCGGCGCCGCCCGCGCTCGGCATCCGCGAGGCGCCCCAACAGGTCGCGCCGGCGCCGGCCGAGGGCGCGCCGCCACCGCCGGCGGGTGAACAGAATCCGGGCCTGATCAATGAAATGGGCAAGCTGTTCGAGAAATCGCTGTCGATCCTGCCGAAGATGAAAAGCCCGAGCGAGACCATCGACGATCTCAACGCGCGCGCCAAGGATGCTGCCAAGGATGCGGGCGACAGCCTGTCGAACCTGGCGAGGCCCTCCACCATGGTGTCGGGGCGCTCGGTCTGTCCGGTCGCGGCCAACGGCGCGCCCGACTGCAAGATCGCCGCCGACAAGCTCTGCCAGAGCAAGGGCTACAAGGACGGCAAGAGCCTCAACATGGATTCCGCGGAGACCTGCTCGGCGAAGGTGTTCATTCCCGGCCGCACCCGAAAGCCGGACGACTGCCGCACCGACAATTTCGTCACCCGCGCGATGTGCCAGTAGCGGCCAGGTCCTCGATCTAGAGCGATATGAATTGAATGAGTCTGTGCGCGCTTTCAGTTCACCTCTCCCCGACGGCGAGAGGTCGATTTGCGTAGCAAATCGGGTGAGGGGGCGCTGGATTTTACGAGAGACCGTAACCCCTCACCCCAGCCCTCTCCCATCGAAGTCGGATATATCCGACTTCGACAGATTTAGATGCCCAACTCGGGTAAGCCCGAGTTGGGCGGGAGAGGGAGTGGCACTTCCGTTGCCGTTACAGCTCAATCCAATCTCGGCATCCGCTATTGCGTCGCCGCCTCGGCGCTGATGGGCGATCCGAACAGCTCGCCATGCTCGCCGTTGAAGCGCGACATCTGCATCTGCTCGATCGGGAAATAATCGGTCGGGCTGGTATTGATCTTGATGCCGGGCAACAGCAAGCCGAGCTCGAAATCCTTCAGATTGGCGGCCTGCTTCATGACGTTCTCGCGGGTCAGGTCGTCGCCGCATTGCTTGAGCACCTGGACCATGGTTTGCGCGAGTGCGTAGCCATAAACGCTGAAGCTGGAGCTCTTGTCGCCTTCCGGGAAATACTTGTCCATGAAGGCGGCCCATTCCTTGATCGCGGGGTCGTCCTTCCAGGCCGGATCGGTCGGATCCTTGATGTAGTTGCTGGAGAGGATTCCCTTGGAGTTTTCAAGCCCGGCGGGCTTGAGCACCGAGCCGACGGAGTTCGAGACGCTGGCGAGGAACAGTGTCGGCTTCCAGCCGATCTCGGCAGCTTTACGGATCGCTTGCGCGGCAAATTTGGGCGAGGCCTCGTCGAAGAAAATGTCGGCGCCGAGCGTCTTGAGCGAAACCACCTGGGAATCGACCGTTGGATCCGACGGATCGTAGGGCAGCTCGGCGATGATCATGCGCTTGGCCGCCTCCGGGCCAAGCCCGTCCTTCAGGCCCTTGAGATAATCGCGGCCGGAATCGTCGTTTTGATAGAGCACGCCGATCTTGCCCTGCGGCAGGTTCTGCAGGATGTATTTGGCGTAGATGCGGCCTTCCGTCTGGTAGGTCGGCTGCCAGCCCATGGTCCACGGGAAATTCTTCGGGTCGCCGAATTTTGTCGCGCCGGTGGCGACGAAGAGTTGCGGCACCTTCTTCAGGTCCATGTATTTCTGGATCGCATTGTTGGTCGGCGTGCCGAGACTTTGGAAGATCAACAGCACCTCGTCGCTTTCGACGAGCTTGCGCGCCTGCTCCACGGTCTTGGGCGGAGAGAACGCATCGTCATAGGAGATGAAGTTGATCTTGCGGCCGTTGATGCCGCCCTCGTCGTTGAGCTTCTTGAAGAACGCGGCCTCGGTCCGGCCGATCAGCGCATAGGCCGACAGCGGACCGCTATAGGGCATGATGTTGCCGATCTTGATTTCGGTATCGGAAACGCCGGGACCGTATTTCTTTTGCGCCGTGGCGGGGTGGACGCCGACGGATACGCCCAGCAGGATCGACGCCAATAGAAGGATTTTTCTCTGCGACATGTCGGCCTCCCCGTGATGTTGCCGGCTGTGCGCCGATCTCACGGCAGTCTATGGTGCGGATGGGAAGCAAGTCCAGCCGATGACAAATCGCGGCAGGCGGAATTGTCCGCCGCACGGAACGGCTATCTTGCGTGGCGTCAGCGATTGCGTTCTTGGTATGATGTCTGGCATCTTTGGGTCCGACGCATCGCGCCCTTCGTATCGCAAAAGGATCAGCCGCCCATGTCCATGCCTGCCTTGTTCAAGGGCCGTCTGTCGATTCCGGTGATCGGTGCGCCGTTGTTCATCATCTCGGTGCCCGATCTCGTGATCGCGCAGTGCAAGGCGGGCGTGGTTGGCGCGTTTCCGGCGCTGAACGCGCGTCCACCCGAACTGCTCGACGAATGGCTGGCGCGGATCAAGCAAGAACTTGCCGCCTACGATCAGGCGCATCCGGAACGGCCCTCGGCGCCGTTTGCGGTCAACCAGATCGTGCACCGTTCGAACAACCGGCTCGAGCACGATCTCGCGCTCTGCGAGAAGCACAAGGTGCCTGTTATCATCACCTCATTGGGCGCGCGCGAAGAGCTCAATCAGGCCGCGCATCGCTGGGGCGGCATCGTTTTCCACGACGTCATCAACCAGAAATTCGCCCACAAGGCGATCGAGAAGGGCGCCGACGGCCTGATCCTGGTTTCGGCCGGCGCCGGCGGCCATGCCGGCGTGATCTCACCGCTCGCCTTTGTCGCCGAGACCCGGCAGTGGTTCGATGGGCCGATCGCGCTGTCGGGCGCGATCGCCAATGGCCGGGCGATCCGCGCGGCGCGTATCCTCGGCGCCGATTTCGCCTATATCGGCTCGGCCTTCATCGCCACCAGGGAAGCCAACGCGGTCGAGCGCTACAAGGAGATGATCACAAATTCGTCCGCCGAAGACATCGTCTATTCCAACTTGTTCACCGGCGTGCACGGCAATTACCTGAAACCCTCGATTATGGCGGCCGGCATGGATCCGGACAATTTGCCGACCTCCGATCCGTCGAAGATGAGCTTTGGCACCGACGCCTCGGGCGAGCGCGCCAAGCCGAAGGCCTGGAAGGAAATCTGGGGTTCGGGCCAGGGCGTCGGCAGCGTGGCCAAGATCTTGCCGGCCGCCGAACTGATCGGGCGCTTCAAGGCTGAATACGAGACCGCCGTCGATCCGCCATTGTGAGACGGGGCGACAAAAGCGCGATAGCTCAAGCTACCGCGCTTTTGCTTTTAGTTTGAGCATGATCCCCCGGGTCAAGCCCGAGGGCATGCTTTTCCGGAAAACCGGTACCACCCCGCATCAAGTGCGGGGCAGGCCTTCTCCGGATCACGCTCTGCCGTTAGATGCGGCGTCTACTCGAGCTCGAACGCCTGGTACTTCCCGTTGTCGTCGATCGCCGTTCCCCAGATCTTGTGCGAGGCCTGGTGTTCCGCACGGCCGTAACTCAAGGGAGCGCCGAGGCCGAGATCGAGATTGCGGGTATTTTCGAGAATGTCGATCAGCCGCTCGGTATCGAGTTGCGGACCGGCCTTCCTCATGGCCTGGATCAGGACATTGGCGGCCACATAGCCTTCGAGCGACACGTAGTCCGGCGACTCGCCCGGAAAATACTTGCCCAGCGCGTTCTTGTATTCGAGCACGGCGCTGGAATAGCCGCCCACCGCCGGCACCACCTGGGTCACGATGACCCCGCTCGCATAGCGCGGTCCGAGCAGCATCAGCTCTTCGGCAAGCGCGGTGCTGCCGACGAACGACACGTTCGAATAGAGCATCCCGGGGAACTGATCCTTTGTCTTCTCGATGAACTTGGCGGCAGCCCGATAGGTCGCGACCATGACCACCGCCCTGATCCCGAGCTTCTGCGCCTTCAACTGATTGACCGCATCGTCGACATCGACGGTGTTGCGCTTGTAGTTGAGCCGCAGGATGGCGGTGTCGTTGAGACCGAGTCCACGAAATGCCTTCGAGACGCCCGCAAAGCCTGCATCACCATAGGAATCCTGCTGGGCGAACACTGCGATCTGCCGCGGCTGCAGCCGACGTATCTTGATCAGATAGTGCACGGCGGCGGCGGTTTCCTCGGCATAGCTCGCACGATAGTTGAATACGTAACGATCGGGCGGATCGTTGCGCAGGATATTGGCGCCGGTGAACGCGCCGAAAAACAGCGTGCGGCGCTCGAGCGCGAACGGTACCGCGACGGCCGCGGTCGGCGTGCCGACGTTGCCGATAAAGCCGAACACCTGCTCCTTGTCGTAGAGCTGCTTCATGGCGTCGAGCGTCCGTCCCGGCTCGTAGCCGTCGTCTGCCGAGACCAGTTTCAGCATCCGGCCCTCGACGCCGCCGGTGTCGTTGGCGCGGCTGAAAGCGGTGTCGATGCCGAGCTTCATCTGGCGCCCGAGTTCCTTGGCGGGACCGGAAAACGGCGCCACGATGCCGAACCGGATTTCGTTGGCGGTCACGCCGCGCGCGGTGGAGGTCGGAACCGGCTGCGGCACCGGGGCCGTCGGCGCGGTGGCGGCAGCGGCCGAGGACGGCGCGACCACGGCGGCCAGCGACGGCGAAGGCGAGGGCGCCTTTCCGGCCAGCGACTGTTCGAGATCGGCAAGCTGGCGCTCCGCCGCTTTGCAATCGGTGCGCCCCGCCGTCACGGCGTTGCGGCCGTCGGCGACATAACGATCGAGCAGCCGCGAAAGGTCGTCACGCTCGGCCTCGTTGGTCGCGGTTTCCCTGATCACCTGCTGGAACTTGTCGCTGATGAACTGAATTCGGGGGCGCGCGATGTCGGTGCATGCCAGCGCCGAACCAATGATCGGCCCGACGCGGCCGGCGAGGTCGCGCACGATGTTGGCATTGTCGCCGAGCGCCGAGCCCGCGATGCTTGCGAGCAGGCCACCAAGCAGAGCTGCCGTCCATCGCGATCGCGAGCTCCGCACGACGGTAATATTGGATCCGAGATCAGGCATCATCGCTGTTTCCGTGTTTGTCGTTTGGATTATTGAGACGGGTCGGCCTTCTGCCGCCATTGCATGAATTGCTGCAGCGTCTTGTCGGACGGCTGCTCGCGCGGTGCGTTTTGGGCGGCATCGTTGGTTGACGCCAGCAGGCCGCGAAATTCAGAAAGCGCTGGCTGCGAACCGGCGTTGGCCTGCTGAGGCTGCGCGCTTTTCATCGACCGTACGGCCGCCGCAAAGGACGCACCGGCGTCCGGCTCCTGGGACGCGTGCACCATCAAGACAACGAACAGCGCCGCGAGCGCCGAAACGCCGATCGCGGCAGCCCCGAACAGCGCCTTGCGGCGATCCACATGATCGCGCGCCAGCGCCGTAACCTCTTGCATTACCTCAGGGTCGAGTGAGCGGGGCAGTTGGTACACCGAAGTTGGCGGCGGCGGCATCTCTTGATTAAGTGGTGGTTCGGGCCTTTCGCGCATTCGGCGCGGCGCATAGTAGAGTGGATCGTTCGGGGTGGGCTGGTCCTGTTCCATGGCACTCATACGCTACTCCTCTGACGCTTTACCGTTTTCCGTCGGTTCCCTTAGCTTTTGACAAAGCTTCTAAGTAAAAAGCGGCAGCCACGGAGGAATCCGCGGTCATCCCGATCGAGCGGCAAAAATAAGCTGGAGAACTCGAATCAAAATGTCGACAGGCCGATCCGACATCGCCCGATATGCTTTGCGTCAGGCCTCGAGATACACATCGAGGCCGCGCCGTCCCCACTGATGTCATTGCCAGTCCCCGGCAAAGATCCGCCTAACTCGGCGGATTAAGACGTTATACCCAAATGGGGCGGAACGTCACCAAGACGTGATGGAGTCGAGGCAAGACATTATTAAGTTCGAATCGCGGCAGAACTGAGTTGAGTTTTTGGCCGACACCAACTTTCGTTAACCGACCGTTAACTTCAGCGCGCCGTTTGCGCTTTTTTATCAAGCATTAACCCGGCATTAACCATGGCCGCCGATTGTTAACCATTCGATAAGAAAGGTTGAGTCGATCGCCATGGAACCCAGCACGGAAGCCAACGCCGAGCCCGCCCGCCAACTGGTCCGTCTGCGCGGCCGCTCCTATGTCGCGTTTGTGTTTTGTCCGATGGTGCCGATCGTCGAGTGGCTCTCCGAGATCGACGCAACGATCGCCCGCTCGCCGGGCTTCTTCGTCGGAAAGCCCGTGGTGCTCGACCTGTCCGCCGTCGATCTCAGCCGGCCGGCGATCGCCCATCTCGTCCTTAGCCTCGAAAAGAGAAACATCCGCATCCTCGGGATCGAGGGCGTCGAGGCCGAGCGGCTCACGTCCAGCCTGCCGCCGCTTTTGACCGGCGGCCGCCACTGCGCGATCCAGCAGGCCGAGCCGGAGAAACCCGAACTCAAGCCCGCGACGTCGCTGTTGCTCGACAGCCCGGTCCGCTCCGGCCAGTCGATCGTGTTTCCCGACGGCGACGTGACGGTCCTGGGGTCGGTCGGCTCGGGCGCCGAGATCGTGGCCGGCGGCTCGATCCACATCTACGGAACGCTGCGCGGCCGCGCCATGGCGGGCGTCAACGGCAATTCGTCGGCGCGGATTTACTGTCAGAAGATCGAGGCCGAGCTTCTGGCCATCGATGGTTTCTACCAGACAGCCGAAGAGTTGGACGCCGCTCTTCGCAATGGACCAGCGCAGGCGTGGCTTGAAGGCGACATTATGCGGATTACGCCGCTCAACTGAACCCAGATAAAGGAGGTAAGAATGGCCAAAGTGCTGGTTGTGACATCGGGCAAAGGGGGTGTTGGAAAGACCACCTCCACGGCTGCCATCGGCGCGGCGCTGGCGAAAGCCGGGAAGAAAGTCGTGGTGGTCGATTTCGACATCGGCTTGCGCAACCTCGATCTCGTGATGGGCGCCGAACGCCGCGTCGTGTTCGATCTCATCAACGTCGTGCAGGGCATCTCAAAGCTGTCGCAGGCGCTGATCCGTGACAAGCGGTTGGAGAATCTGTGGCTGCTGCCGGCATCCCAGACCAGGGACAAGGAGGCGCTGACGGAAGAGGGCGTCGGACGCGTTATCGCGGAATTGCGCAAGAGCCATGACTATATCCTCTGCGACAGCCCGGCCGGCATCGAGCGGGGCGCCATGCTCGCGATGCGCTTTGCGGACGAGGCGATCATTGTCACCAATCCGGAAGTGTCCTCGGTGCGGGACTCCGATCGCATCATCGGGATGCTCGATTCAAAAACCGTCAAAGCCGAAAGCGGCGAGCGGGTGGAGAAGCACGTCCTGATCACCCGCTATGACCCGGCCCGCGCGGCGCGCGGCGAGATGATTAATATCGAGGATATTTTGGAAATTTTGGCGACGCCGCTGCTCGGCATCATCCCGGAGAGCCAGGACGTGCTGCGCGCTTCGAATGTCGGCTCGCCGGTCACGCTGAACAACCCGGCCAGCACGCCGGCCCGCGCCTATGTCGATGCCACCAAGCGCCTGCTCGGCGAAACCATCGCCATGATGGTGCCGATCGAGCGCAAGGGTCTGATGAATCTGTTGCGGGGAAGGAGGGCTGCATGAGCTTGTTACGGCTTTTTTCCAGCCGTCCCGCCCCCGCCCCCGCGCCTGCTTCGGCGCCGATCGCGCGGGAACGGCTACAGATCCTGCTGGCGCATGAACGGAGCATGCGCGGCAAGCCCGACCTGTTGATGCAGCTGCGTGAGGAAATCCTCGCCGTGGTGTCGCGGCATGTTACGCTCGATCCGGAAAAAGTTATCGTCCGGATGGAGAGGGGTCGCAATGTCTCCACGCTTGAAGTCGATATCGAGCTCCCCAACGAGCCGGCGCTCGCGGCGACGGGCTGAGGCTCGCCTCACTCCATCCATCATTTGGTGGAGCTGACCATGCCCGCGAGCCGGCCTTCGCTTCCCCTCACCGGCGGCTGCTCGTGCGGGGCGATCCGTTACGAGATCAATGCTTTTCCGCTGTTGCTTTACTCCTGCAACTGCACGGATTGCCAGACCGCCTCCGGCAGCGCGTTTGCGCTGAACATGCCGGTGGCGACCAGAGGATTTCGAATCGTGCGGGGCGAGCCGAAAGGCTGGCACCACAAATCGCCGTCCGGTGCGGACGTCACCTCGTGGTTTTGCGGCGACTGCGGGGCAAGGATCTTTGGCGAACGCCAGGGACGGCCGGACTCGATGAGCCTTCGCGCCGGAACGCTCGATGACACCAAATGGCTGGTGCCGGCCGCGCACATGTTCATGAGGAGCGCGCAAGGCTGGGTCCGGCCCACGGCCGACGCCGAATGCCACGAGATCGCGCCGGATGACTTTGGGCAAGCCGCCGCAAAATGGCGCGCGATGTGGCCTGAGTTCTTCCCGCCGAAATAACTCTTTTTTCAGTCGGCAGCGCGCGCTCATCCGTGCGGCTTGACATGTGACCAAATGGTCACCTATCATCGGCCCATGGATGCCGTGTTCAGAGCCCTCGCAGACCCGACGCGCCGGCGCCTGCTCGATGCGTTGTTCAAGGAGGACGGGCAGACCTTGAGTGCGCTGGAGGAGCGGCTGCCGATGACGCGCTTCGGTGTGATGAAGCACCTGAAGTTGCTCGAAGAGGCCGGCCTCGTCGTCAGCAAGCGGCGCGGGCGCGAGAAGCTGCACTTTCTGAATCCGGTTCCGATCCGGCTGGTCCATGACCGTTGGGTGAGCAAATACGCCGAACCCTGGGCCGCCGAACTGACCGACCTCAAGCGCAAACTGGAGAAGACGATGGAGAAGGTTTTCGAGATCTACATCAAGACGACGCCGGAGCGGCTCTGGCAGGCCATCACCGATACCGAGATGCGGCGCAAATATAATTTCGGCGCCGTCGTCACCTCGGACTGGACGCAGGGCTCGCGCTACGAGGGCCGCGGCCACGGCCACCTGATTTTTGGAGGCGAGAATCTGGAGGTCGATCCGCCGCGCCGGCTGGTCCAGAGCTTCAAGGCGCTGTGGGGCGAGGACGTCAAGGGCGAGGGGACATCACGGGTGACATGGGAGATCGAGCCGATCGGCGATTCATGCCGGCTCACCGTCACCCACGATCAATTGCGCGAAGGCGCCAACAATCAGCTCTACGGCGGCTGGCCGATGGTGCTGTCCGGAATCAAGACGCTGCTTGAGACCGGCGAAATCCTGACGACGCCCGGGTCGCTGCGCTGGATGCAAGGCAACGACCAGCCACGGCCCGAATTACGCTGACCGCGATCAAACCATGGATGGAATGGAGCATGCCAAAACTGGTTGTCTACAATTCGATGTCGCTCGATGGCTTCTTCACCGACGCCAGCGGCGACATGAGCTGGGCCCACAAGCGGGACCCGCAGTGGCAGGCCTTTGTCTCGGAGAACGCGAGCGGCGGCGGCCAACTCCTGTTCGGCCGGGTGACCTATGAGCTGATGGCGGCCTTCTGGCCGACGCCGCTTGCGGCGCAAAGCAATCCGATCGTGGTCGAGCGGATGAACAATTTGCGGAAATTCGTGGTTTCCAGGACGATGGATAAAGCCTCTTGGAACAACACCACGCTGCTCAACGGTGACCTCGTGGGCGAAGTCCGCAAGCTGAAGCAGGAGGCGGGTCCGAACATCGTGATCATGGGAAGCGGCAGCATCGTCGCCCAATTGGCGGATGCCGGATTGATCGACGAATATCAGATCGCGCTCAACCCGCTCGTCGTCGGCAGCGGGCGGACGCTGTTCGAAGGCGTCCAACGGAAGCTGCCGATGAAGCTCGCGAGGTCGCGCGCCTTCGACAATGGCAATGTGATGCTGTTCTACGAGCCCGCGGCGTGAGGGCTCTTCTTTCCCCGGACGCTGCGCAGATTCGTAGGGTGGGCAAAGGCGCAATTGCGCCGCGCCCACCACAAGATTCAGAATGTGTGGAGTGCGGATGGTGGGCACGCTTCCGCCTTCGCTCTTGTAGCTGCGGCGGACAAGTCACCTGCCCACTCTATGATCTGAGTCGTTATTGATGATCTCGTCGCGGACGCTTGCCGAATACCCCGGCGGCAAACCATCTCGCCCATGAGCTGATTTCCGCCTCGCGGTTTCCGCCCCTTAACCCGTCATTAACCATCCCATCCCAAGAATCCGCAACCAGGGCCGTTCACCGAAGGGCCGCGGCGGCAGTCGAATTTGGAAGGGATGCGCGATGGATTTTGAGACGCTTTTTGCAAAGACCCCGGCGACGCTCGAGGAGATCAAGGCCCGGGTCGGCTACGCACTTGCCCGCCATCCGCTCTGCCGCAACGTGCGGTTCGACATCGTCAGCGTGCCCCGCACCTCCAGGGGCGGCAACTGGACCATCAGCCTGCAGGCGGTCGAGCCGCGCGCGCTGTGGGAAGCCTCCGATATCGTCGCCGATATCCAGGCGGCCTATGACCTTGCCGCCGCCGCCTGATTTCCACCGGTTCCGGTTCGTTTTGCTGCGATTTTCGTATCGCGACGGCACGGTTAAGCCTTAATTGCCGTTCAGTTTTCGGCCGCCAAGACCGTGCCTGGGCGGGGTAGGGAGCACTGTTTGACGAGAGCCATCACCATCATCGCGATGACCTGTCTGCTGGTGGCGGGTGCTGCCGTGATCAGTATCCTCGGCCGTGACAGCGTGCCCGAGGCGGGTGCGGCAACGGAAAATGCAATCATCAACAGCCCGGTCGTCGCCAACCGGGAAACCAAAACCGACAAGCTGACGGTCGTGAAGTTCGCGCTGGCCTCGGTGGAGCCGCCGCAGACCACCGCCGCCCTGGGCGAGCCGCTGCGCCAGGCTTTTGCGGCGAGTTCGCCGGCGGACATCGAGGCGGCGAAAGCGGTGGAGGCGGCGAAAGCGCTGCTCGCGCCGGCGATGCCGGTCGAGCCCGCCGTGCCGGCAAAGCCAAAGGCCGCGAGCAAGCCGGCTCCGCAAAAATCATACGCGCTGCTCAGCGATGTGCAGATCGCCGGCATCAAGGAGCGCTTGAGACTTTCCGCCGCGCAGGAATCCTATTGGCCGGCGGTGGAAACCGCGCTGCGCGCGGTGGCGCGCAAGATCCACACCACGCGGCCGGGCGATCCGGGTACGGGTAGCATGCCGATCGATCCCGACTCCGAGGAAGTCCAGCAGCTCAAATCGGCGGCCATGCCGCTGTTGTTCCAGCTGCGCGAGGATCAGAAGGACGAAGTGCGCAAGCTCGCCCGCATCATCGGCCTGGAAAAAGTCGCCGCCGCGATTTGAGTCTGAGGCTTTTAGGCGTCCAGCTTCAGGCCCTCCCTTTCACTCTCCGCATTGCAAGCGCCGACGGACGCGGCCGGTTCCGTTTTCCTTTGCGCATAGCTAGCTCGCGGAACATCGCTCCGCCCCGCGCGTTGCCCGCGAGAAAGAGGGAGCCGTGCCATGCGCATTTCAATGGCTTTTTTCGCGGGCGTGGGAACCGTGGTCGTTGCGATCGGCGCCGGCCTTGGCGGCGGATTGTTGATCGGCAACATCATGAGCCCGCCTTCGCCCAGGCAAGGTGCCGAACTGACAAAACTCGAGCGGCGCATGTCGAGCGAGCCGATCCCGGCCGCGAATACGCCGGCCGAGCCGGTGCCGTATCTGGCGGCGACGCGAACGCTGCAAGCGCAGCCGCAAATTGAAGCTGCCAATCCCGCGCCGGCTGCCGATACTACCGCGAAGCCGCAAGAGGCTCCGCCGTCACAACCGCCGGACACGGCGGCAAAGGTCGCACCACAAGAGCAGGCTGCTGCGCCCCAAGACGCCTTCGCAAAGGCGCGTGACGCAGACCTGAAGCGCGCAGCAGAGAAGCGAAAGGCCGAACGTCGTCAGCAACAATGGGCGGATCAGCGCCGCTATCAGCTACGCAGGGACGACGAGCCACGCGACGTAGAGCGCAATGCGAAAGACGAGCGCAATGTGAGGGAAGAGCCCGAGCCGCGCCAATTCATCGAGCGGCCGGTGAGACTGGAATTTCCACGGATCAGATTGTTCGGTCCGTCTGACGATGACGAGCAGTGATCGCTCGTAGCCGATCGCAGTCACGGTCGGCCATCCCATAGCATCCCGTAGGAAAAACGAGCGCTCGTCATCGCGAGCGCTCGTTTTCTTGTCGTCGTATCGTCTTCGGAGAAGCTTACCCGCCATGGGCTTCCACGACTTTGCGGCAGGAGGCCGAGAGCTTGGCCTTGTTGTCGCGCAGACAGGCCTGCATCTGGGTCGGCTTGCCGACGAACTGCGAGCACATCGATTCGGCATCGCTGCGGCAGGCCATCTTCTCCTGCATCGTCGGCGCGACTTGCGCCATGGCCTGGGACATGCCCGCCAGCAAGAAGACACTCGCGATGGCGGAAGAGAGTTTGATTGACGTTTTCATGGGTCGCACCTTTCGAACAGTTAATGTGAGGGTTGGATGAAGCGCGGCGAACATCGTCGAGGTGGCGCCCGCGGTCCATGCCATGTTCATGGCATCCGGCAGTCCCTGCAAAATCGCGGTTTTCAGGCCTGAAACGGTCGAATCTACCTCCTGCGGCCGACCCCCCATCTTCATGGGATGTTGCGGTACGCCGCCATGGCCCATGTACCTCGGCGTCGGCTGCGGTGACCGATCGGCCCATCGCAAGACCGCTTGAAACAGGAGAGATACCATGTGGACCAAATCGAAATTGATGAGCGCTGCTGTTGCCCTGACCGCTTTCTCGACGCTGGCGACGGTTTCGTTGACTGCTGCACCGGCTGAGGCCGCGGCGGTTTATTGCAAGACGGCCGGCGTGCCGCAGGGCTGCATCGTTCGCCCGACCTATCCGGTGGCGGCGCCGGTTCGCATCGCCCCGGTGACCCCGGTCGCTGTGCGGCACGTCGGTTATACCCGCGTGACCCCCTATGG
>Ga0070717_10002430_pt1 | contig 13147 bp, 13 predicted proteins | sample LARL113metaG_FD_71366 | JGI IMG/M metagenome (GOLD analysis project Ga0070717, IMG submission 71366) | Corn, switchgrass and miscanthus rhizosphere microbial communities from Kellogg Biological Station, Michigan, USA - LAR L11-3 metaG | ecosystem: Host-associated > Plants > Roots > Rhizosphere ... | reverse complement strand
GATAGGCCGGATTGGATATCTGGCTGACGAAACTGCGATTCTTGCCCATGGCGTGCGCCAGGCGGATGCGCAATCCCGACGGCCTGCTGTCCAGGACGTCCTTGAAGATGCGCTTGTAGGTGGCGACCGCGCCGGCTTCTCCGGTCTCGTCGAGCACCGCGTCAGCCACCGCCGCCTCCATGGCTCAGGCGATCGATCGTCTGCTTGATCTGCGCCAACGCCGGCGCATTGACCGAGAGCTCGCGCAGTCCGCAGTGCAGCAGCGCCGGCACGCATGCCGGATCGCCGGCCATGTCGCCGCACAGGCTGACGCCGATGCCGTGGCGCCGGCCGTGCTCCGCTGTGCGCGCGATCAATTCGAGCACGGCCGGATGCAGCGGATCGAGCAAGGGGGCAAGCGTTCCGTTGGAGCGGTCGCAGGCCAGGACATATTGCGCCAGGTCGTTCGAGCCGATCGAAAAGAACGCAGCCTTGAAGTCGCCGATCGCGAGCGCCGCTGCCGGCACCTCGACCATGATTCCAAGCTCGGGGAGCATCGCGCCGATGCCCTCGGCCTGCAGGCCCTTCACCACCTCGGCAAACAGCGCGCGCGCCGCCTCGAGCTCTGCAGGTACCGTGACCATCGGGAACATGATCTTGAGATTGCCGCGCATCGCCGCGCGCGCCAGCGCGCGAAGCTGGACGGTAAAAATATCCGGCCGGGCCAGGCAGAGCCGCAAGCCCCGGAGCCCGAGAAACGGATTGGTCTCGCCGTGCGGCGTGAAGCCGGGCACCGGCTTGTCGCCGCCGGCATCGAAGGTGCGGATGGTCACCGGCCGCTTGTCCGCCCAGCGCAGCACGGCGTCGTAGGTGCGATACTGGGTTTCCTCGTCGGGTATCCCGTCAGGCCCGGTGAGCAGAAACTCGGTGCGCATCAAGCCGATGCCGTCGGCATATTGGGCGTCGGCGTGTTCGAGGTCTTCGACGCGCTGGATGTTGATCAGAAGCCTGATTCGCTCGCCGCGCCAGATGGCGGCCGGCCGCCGCAGGATGGCGCGCGCCGAGGCGCGGCTCTTGCGGTGATTCTCCTTCCGCCGCTCGAACAGGCCGATTTGCGCCGTACTCGGATCGAGTTCCAGCGTCGCGCCTTCACCGTCGAGCAGCGCCACGACTCCGTTGGATACCGAGCCCAGTTGCACCACCATCGGGATGCCGCGCCCGCGCGCCAGCATCGCCACATGGCTGGTCGGGCTGCCGTGCAATAACGCCAATCCTCCGCCGCCGGACCAGTCGATTTCCAGAAAACGCGATGGCGGCAGATCGTCGGCGCAGACGATCGCGCCGCTCGGAATTTTCACGACCTCACTTTCCCCGCCGCGCAATATCCGCAACACGCGATCGCGCAAGTCGGCGAGATCGGACGAGCGCGCCCGGAGATATTCGTCGGATGCCGAATTATAGTCCGCGATCTGTTCGTCGAGCGCCGACGACCAGGCGCCATCCGCCGGTGCGCCCGCGCCGATCGCGGCAAAGACCGGATCGAGAAAATCCTGGTCCTCCAGGAGCGCCACCTGAAATTCGAGGATCTGAGCGGCCTCGCCGCCGGCAGCGGCGGCGAGCTCGGCGATCTGCTCACTCGATGATTCGATCGCATGACGAAGCGCGCGCGTTTCCTGTTCCGGCGAACCGGGCGTGCGCGCGCCGCCGGCCGTCGAACCCAGGCGGACGAAGGGACCGCGCGCAAAACCGATCGAGGCGGTCCTGCCACGGTAAGCCAGCCCTGCCACATCCGCTCGCATCGCTTACGGTCCCACGTCGGGAAAATCGGTGGCGACGAGATCGACCAGCGCAGCCACGGCCGCTTCGGCATCCTCGCCGTGCGCCTTGATCTCGATCATGCTGTGACGCGGCGCGCGCAGCGCCATCACCTTGGCAACGCTCTTGGCATTGATCCAGTCGGCGGTCTCGGAAGCACGGATGGAAATCTGCGCCTGGAAACGCTTCGCCAATTTGGTGAGCTTGACCGCCGGGCGGGCGTGCATGCCCACGGCATGCTCCAGCCGCACCTTGCCGGTGACGAATGGCCCGTTCGCGGAAGTTTCCAGCATATTCCTATCCAATCATCGTTCGACCGGCTTGCATCAGCCGGCAGAAAGTTCCTCAGCTACCGCCCTCACCTGTTCCAGCGAACTGCCGCCGGCCGCTTCGGTCGCCGCCATCACGGCGCCCTCGACGATCGGGGCGTTGCACACGACAACCAGCCCCCGCCGCTCCGGCTCCAGCATTTCGACCGCCATCTCGCTGTTGGTCTCGGCCCCGCCGAGATCGACCAGGATCGCAACGCCTTTCGGCGACCAGGCGTCGTTGATCGCATCCATGATCCCGCCGACATTGGTGCCCAATCCGCCATCGGGATCGCCGCCGCAGAAGGCGACCTTCACCTCGCCGCCGACCATCTGCCGCACCATGTCGGCGGTGCCCTTGGCGATGTCGTTGGAATGCGAAACGATCACGATGCCGACCATATCGCTCATTGCCGCGCCTCCAGCGTGCTGCAGACCGCGCACAGGAGAACGCAGCTCGATTTCGCTCCGGGATCGATGTGCCCGACGCTGCGGGCGCCAAGAAACGACGCGCGGCCCTTGGTGGCCTGCATCGGCGCGGTCCGCGCCACGGCTTCGGTCGCAGTCGCACGCACCCGCTCGATCAGGTCAGCGCGGCCGGCCTCGGCTTTCAAAATATCCAGAACCGGCAGCAGCACGTCGAGCATGGTCTTCTCGCCGGCCTGCGAGCGGCCCCGCGCGCTCACCGCCGCGACGCCGCTGCCGAAGACTGCAGCGAGATCCTCCGGCAGCTTCTTGTGCGACAGCGCGTCGCCGGCTGCAAGAAAGAAGCTGCCATAGAGCGGCCCGGAGGCGCCGCCGACGGTCATCACCAGCGTCTTGCCGATCATCTTCACCGCCTCGTCGAGCGGCTGCGCGCCGATCGTGTCGAGCTTGGTCAGCACCGCCTGAAAACCGCGCCTCATATTGGTGCCGTGGTCGCCGTCGCCGATCGCCTGATCGAGCGCGGTCAATTCGGCCGCGCTGGCGATGATCTGTTCGGCCGCCTCCTTGACCAGTGATTTGAACGTGTCGGACTGGAGTGTCATCGGCATAAGACCTTACTGCATCACGGCGGGGATTCGTCGTCCCGCCGCGTCGAAATAAAGCGGATGCAATAGATGCAGCTCGACATCCTGCCCGGCATCGAGCGGCGCGTGCGGATCCGCGAGCGTCACCAGCATCTCGCCCTTATACTCAAGGTGAACGTGATTCTGCTCGCCCAGATGCTCGACGCGATGGATGCGCCCGATCAGGCTGCCACCGTTGCGCGCAGCGATCTGCAAATGCTCGGTGCGGACGCCGACCGTCTCGGTTCCCGTGGGCGTCGGCACTCCCGGAATGAGGCGGGCGGGAAGGAAGTTGATTTGCGGCGTGCCGAGCCGCGACGCCACGTAGCGATCCGCCGGATTCTCATAGATCTCGCGTGGCGATCCGAGTTGCAGCAGCTGGCCGTCGCGGATCACGCCGATGCGGGAGGCCATGGTCATGGCCTCGACCTGGTCGTGCGTCACATAAAGAATGGTCGCGCCGAGTTCGAGCTGGATCCGCTTCAGCTCCAACCGAAGCTCGGCGCGCAGCTTGGCGTCGAGCGAGGACAACGGCTCGTCCATCAGGTAGATCGAGGGATCGCGCACCAGCGCGCGCCCGATCGCCACGCGTTGCATCTCGCCGCCGGAAAGCCGTGTCGCCGGGTTCTTCAACTTGCTCGAGATGTGCAACAGCTCCGCCGTCTGCTCGACGCGCTTCTTGATCAGCGGCTCTGGCACGCGACGCGCCGGCGAACGCAGGGGAAAGGCGAGATTGTCGTACACGGTCAAGTGCGGGTAGAGCGAGTATTGCTGGAACACGAAGGCGATGTCGCGCGATCCCGGGGGATCGTCGGTGACGTCGCGGCCGTCGATCAAGATCGACCCCGCGTCGGGACGCTCCAGCCCCGTGATCAGGCGCAGGATCGTGGTCTTGCCGGCGCCGCTCGGCCCGAGCAGCACGACGAACTCGCCGTCCTTCACCGCCAAGGAAAACTCGCGCACCGCCTCGATCGTACCGAAGCGCTTGCTGACATTTTGCAAGGTCACGTCAGCCATGGCCGGCGACTCCAAGGCTTGCTGTCGAGAGGCTCGCGGTCGCGATCGCCGACCCGCTACGCGCGTCGAACAGCGCCAGGCGCTCGGAGCGGAAGTCAAGGCCGACCGTATCGCCGATCTTCGCCGATAGATTCGACGGCAGGCGCGCGGCGACGCGACCATAGGCCGTGTCGACGGTGACGATCTGGGTGGTCCCGAGATATTCCGCGCCGAACACCCGGCCTTTGACGGCTGCGGAATCCGAAAAGCGGATATGTTCCGGGCGCACCCCCAGCACCAGCGGACCTTCGGCGTGCGCCTCGCGAATTTCGGGCACGGTGATCCTGGCCTCATGGAAGTTGACGACCTGGTCCCCAACCCGCAAGCGGTCCTGGAAATTCAAGAAATTCATCGGCGGCGAGCCGATGAAATCGGCCACGAACAGGCTGGCCGGGTGGTCGTAGATCTCCTGTGGCGAGCCGATCTGCTCGACCCGGCCGCCGTTCATGACGGCGATCGTGTCCGCCATCGACATCGCCTCGAGCTGGTCGTGCGTCACATAGATCGTGGTCGCGTTGATACGATCATGCAGGTCGCGCAGCTCGCCGCACATCAGGTGGCGGAACTCGGCATCGAGCGCCCCCAGCGGCTCGTCCATCAGAAACGCCTTCGGCCGGCGGACCATGGCGCGGCCGAGCGCAACCCGCTGCCGGTCGCCGCCGGACAGTTTTGAGGTTTTGCTCGATAGCAGATGCTCGATGCGCAACAGCTTCGCAGTCTCGGTCACGCGCCCGCGGATTTCGCGCCGCCGCATGCCCTGGCATTTCAAGGGAAAGCCGATATTCTCCGCGACGTTCATGTGCGGATAGAGCGCAAACAGCTGAAACACGAAGGCGATGTCGCGAGCAGCGGCGCGGCGGAAGGTGACGTCTTCGCCGTCGAGCAGCACCCGCCCGTCGGTCGGCAGTTCGAGGCCGGCAATCATGCGCAAGGTTGTGGTCTTGCCGCAGCCCGAGGGCCCCAGCATCGCAAAGAAGCTGCCGTCTTCGATCGTGAAGTTCGAGCCTTGCACGGCCGTGAACTGATCGAACGACTTGCGCAAATTCTCGACCTTGATCTGTGCCATCGCCCTATTCCCTGAAATGACTGACGACAACAAAGCCGAGCGTGCCGGCCAGGATCGTCACGAACGAATAGCTGTAGAGATCGATCGACCAGGGCTGCACCAGCATGACGATGCCGCCGGCGATCAGGGTCATCGCGAGGGCCTCCCAGGGGCCGCGCCGAAACCAGCGCGACAACATCGCGACTTTGCCGCTTTTGCCGATCACCGAGCCCGTCATTTGCGTACCGCTCCAAAGGTGATCCCGCGCAGCAGATGCTTGCGCAACAGGATCGTGAACAAGACGATCGGGACCACGAACAGCGTGGTCGCAGCCGCAACCGCCGGCCAGTCCTGGCCGCCTTCGCCAATGATGAATGGAATGAACGGCGGCATGGTCTGCGCGTCGCCGCTGGTCAGAAGCACGGCGAAGGCATATTCGTTCCAGGAGAAGATCAGGCAGAAGATCGCGGTCGCAGCGATCCCCGTCACCGCCTGCGGCAGCACGACCTTGCGCAGCGCTTGCAGCCGGGTGTAGCCGTCGACCAGCGCCGCTTCTTCGTATTCGCGCGGGATCTCGTCGATGAATCCCTTAAGCAGCCAGACCGCAAGCGAAACGTTCACCGCGGTATAGAGCAGGATCATGCCGAGCTTGGTGTCGGTGAGGTTGAGCTGCCGGTACATCAGATAGATCGGGATCGCGACCGCGACCGGCGGCATCATGCGGGTCGACAGGATGAAGAACAGCAAATCGTCGGCCAGGGGAATCCGAAACCGCGAGAAGGCATAGGCCGCGAGCGTGCCGAGAAAGACCGCCAAAAACGTCGAGCCGAAGCCGATGATCAGCGAGTTGATGAAGCGCGGCACGACCTTGGAGGGTCCCGCGATCACCATGTCGTGCTGGCGCACCAATCTGTCGTACCAGGTCACAGCCGGCGGCAATTTGGCGATGAAATCGGGTGTCTGCCGGGTCCGGACGGTGAACAGGTTGACATAGCCTTCCAGCGTCGGCTGGAAGATCACTTTTGGCGGATAGGCGATGGCGTCGCTCTGCGACTTGAACGCGGTCGCCGCGATCCATACCAGCGGGAGGATCGCGATCACCGCATAGAGAATGACGATGGTGCCCGCGACGGCCTTCGCACGCGGCGAGGCCTCGACAATGGAATGCGCGGTGGATTTGGCGATCGCGGTCATCGTTGCTTCACCCGGTTGAGCGCCTTGACGTAGATGTTGGCCGCGCCGAACACGGTCACGAACAGGATGATCGCGAGCGCGCTGGAATAGCCGGTCCGCCATTTTTCGAAAGCGGCTCGCTTCAGCGTGATCGAGACCAGCTCGGTCGTCGAACCGGGGCCACCGGAGGTCAACAGATTGACCATGTCGAACATCTTGAAATTCTCGATGGCGCGGAACAGCACCGCCAGCATCAGGAACGGCACGGTCATCGGCAGCGTGATCGACCAGAATTGCCGCCACGGCGAGGCGCGATCGACTTCGGCCGCCTCGTAGATGTAGTCAGGGATTGAGCGAAGCCCGGCAAGACAGATCAGCATCACATAGGGCGCCCACATCCAGGTATCGACCAGCACGATGGTCCAGGGCGCGAGCGCCACCTCGCCGGTCATGCTGAACGAGCTCGGCGGCACGCCGGTGAAGACGCTAACCAGGTAATTGAACGGGCCGATTTGCGGCTGGAACAGGAGGGTCCAGAAATTGCCGACCACGGCGGGAGACAGCATCATCGGCAGCAGGATGATGGTGGTCCAAAAACTGTGGCTGCGAAACTGGCGGTTGATCAACAACGCCAGGCCAAATCCGACGAAGACTTGCAGCGCCACCGAGGCGATCACGAACTGCGCCGTGGTCTGCAGGCGGGCCCAGATGTCCTCATCGGTCAGGATGTCCCTGAAATTGTCGAGGCCTACGAACCGGAGCGGCAGATAGGACATGCTGAGGTTGAGGCTCGTGAACGACAGCCGGATCATCCAGATCAGCGGAAAGATGTTGATCGCGAGCAACAGAATGATGGTCGGAGCCACAAACAGCCAGGCGATGGTCCGGTCCGACAGGCCGCCTGCCCGCCTTGCCGCGCGCGACTTGTCCGACGCGCGAGATTTGGCGGCCTCGGCGAGGTCGGCAACCGGAGCATGCTCGGGATGAATGATCGTGGTCATCTATTGTTGGCTCGCTGGTCTGGTCTCCCCGGAGCATATCCCCGGGGAAACCAATTCACAGGTGTCTGCGACTGCCGGCGTCTGCGACAGCGCGGGCTATTCGGATGCCACCGTCTTGCCCTGCTCGCTGAAGACCTTGGTCCAATCCTTGACCAGGAGATCGAGCGCCTGCTGCGACGTACCCTTGTCGGCGACGACGTAGTCGTGCACCCGCTTCTGCATGTCGAGCAGGAGCTGGGCGTAGGACGGCTCGGCCCAAAAATCCTTCACGATCGCCATCGACTCCAGGAATTGCGGAGCGAACGCTGCGCTCTTTGGGAACGAGGGCGCATCGACGACCGCCTTCAAGGCCGAGTAGCCGCCGATTTCCCACCACTTCTGTTGCACCGCGGGCTGCGCGAACCACTTGATGTAGCTGAGCGCATCTTCCTGGTGCTCGGAGGTTGCGACCACCGAAATACCCTGGCCGCCAAGCTGGGTGAAGTGGGCGTTAGGACCGGCCGGATTGACGAAGAAGCCGATCTTGTCGCCGCCGACATTCGGGTCCTTGTAGAGGCCGGGGAAGAAGGCGAACCAGTTCATCTGCATCGCCACCTGGCCCGACTTGAAGGCGTCCAGGCCTTCCTGCATGTAGGCGTTGGTCATGCCCGGAGCCGTGCAGCACTTGTATAGCGCCTTGTAGAACTCGAGCCCCTTCGCCGCGTCCGCGGAATTGACGAAGCCCTGCATCTGGTAGGCCTTCTTCGGGTTCTCGTAGGCGAAGCCGTAATTATAGAGCACGTTGGTGACGCCCATCGTGATGCCTTCCGAGCCACGCTCGGTGAAGATGTAGGCGCCGTAGACTTTCTTGCCGTCGATGTCGCGGCCCTGGAAGAACTCGGCGACCTGCTTCAGTTCGTCATAAGTCTTGGGCGGCGCCAGATCGTGGCCGTACTTGCTCTTGAACTCCGACTGGATTTCCGGCCGCGCGAACCAGTCCTTGCGATAGGTCCAGCCCACCGCGTCGGCCATCGCCGGCAGCGCCCAATAGTTCGGCGTGTTCTTCGGCCACTCCGAATAACCCACCACCGTTGCCGGAACGAAATCGTCCATCGAAATGTGTTCTTTGGCGAAGAAGTCGTTGAGCTTGACGTACCAGTGATTTTCCGCGGCGCCGCCGATCCATTGGCTGTCGCCGATGATCAGATCGCAGAGCTTGCCGTGCGAATTAAGCTCATTGAGAAAGCGGTCGGCATAGCTCGTCCACGGCACGAATTCGTATTTCATCTCGATGCCGGATTGCTTGGTGAAATCCTTTCCCAGCTCGACCAGCGCGTTGGCCGGATCCCAGGCCGCCCAACACAATGTAAGTTGCTTGGCCGCCGCCGGCTGGCTCGCGACAGCCGACAACGCAACGCCTGCGAAGAGAGCAAGCGCGCCGCCCGCCCACTTCGACCTCATTCCAGTCGCAGATTTTCGCATGTGCTTTCCTCTCGTGACGCATTTCCTCGCCGCGTCCGGAGCGCCGATGTCCGAACGCGACTTAACGCATCGAAGCCCGAGCGGGCTTGAGGCGCGCCGATCTCTTCAGGAAAGCAACCGGTCGGCTCATCGCCGATCCCCGATTTCCCTTGGCGTCGCCTCCAGGCGCGATGTTCAGTTTAGTTTATTACTAAACATACGATACCCGTTTTGCCGAGCCGTCAAGCGAAACGTGCAAGAGCTTCGAGCCAAGCCGCGAACACGGATCGAAGCCCGGCCGGATCGAGAAAGAATCGAAATAACGGCTGCTGCAGTGCGATAATCGGAATCGCGCGCGAGTTATGGGTCGATCTTCACCTCCGATATGCGCCGCTTTTGGCTCGCGTCACGAGGTTGATCATGCCGTCTTCCCTTTGATTTAGTTTATGTTTATTGCCATTTACTAAACACATAACCAGACCTGCGGATGGGCTGCCATCAAGGTTCAGGTCTGTTTGCCGCGTAACATGTGGTCGAGCGGCTGCTGGACCGAGGTATCAAGGGCATCCAGGGCTGCATGGCGGATGGTGGCGGCCAAGGTCAGGCGGGCGCGCGCTTTCGCAGCAGATGGGCGCAGCCCATCAACACAACCGTCAGCACGATGGTCAGGGTCGAGACCGCGGCGATGGTTGGCTCGATCTGATAGAGCACATCGTCCCACATGCGGCGCGGCAGTGTGACTGCGCCCGAGCCGGATATGAACAGCGCAACGACCAGCTCATCGAACGACGTGACAAAGGCGAACAGGGCGCCCGCCAGAACGCCCGGTCGAATAAGCGGCAATGTGATCTGGAAAAAAGTGCCGCTGGGTGTGGCGCCGAGGCTAAGAGCGGCCTGCTCCAGGCGGGGGTCAATGCCCGCCAGGCTGGCGCTCACGCTGATGAACACGAAGGGCACCGCAAGGCAAGTGTGGGCGAGGATCAGGCCAACCGGCGTGCCGACCAGGCCGTAACGGGCGAAGGCGTAATAGATGCCGATCGCCGCGACGATCACCGGCACGATCAAAGGCGACACGATCAGAGCGGAGGCCAGCACGCGCAGCGCTCCGGGCAGGCGGCCGATGCCAACGGCCGCCAGCGTGCCGAGCAACGTCGCAACCACGACCACGCAGGCGGCGACCCAGAGACTGAGCCAGGTTGGGCGCAGCCAATCGTCATTGGTGAAATAAGCAGTGTACCAACGCATACCGAAGGCCGGTGGCGGAAAGGTGAGGTAGGTCGCCGAAGAGAACGAGACCACCATCACGACGACGATGGGCAAGGCGAGGAACAGAAGAATCGACCCGACCACTGTCGCCAGCAGCAGGCGGGCGGCCGTCATCGTGCACTCATTCGCAACGCGTTGCCGACGCCAGGCAGGCGATACATGGCCGCGATGATGGCGAGCGTTGTTCCGACCAGCACCGCCGACAGGGTAGCAGCATAGGCCCAGTTGAGCTGATCGACCTGTTGGGCGATCAGCATCGAAAGCGTGATCTCGCGCGGGCCGCCGAGCATGGCCGGCGTGATGTAGAAGCCGAGGGCCAGCACGAATACGAGCAGCACTCCGGCAGCGACGCCCGGCATGGAGAGCGGCAGGGTTATCTGTCGAAAGGTCGCCCCCGGTGTGGCGCCGAGCCCTGACGACGCACGCGCCAAAGACGGATCGATCTGTCGGAGCGCATTGGCGATCGGCAGAACCATGTAAGGCAGCAGGATGTGAATCATCGCGATCCGCGTCGCCAGCGGCGTGTTCAGGATGCGCAATGGCTGGTCGATCATGTCCACCGCGAGCAGCGCCTCGTTGATGATGCCATGCCGACCCATCAGCACCATCCAGGCGTAACTGCGGACCAGCACGCTGGTCCAGAACGGCAGCAGGATCAGGATCAGGATCACCGGCGCGCAACGCGGTGCGCGCACCAGCGAGAGGGCTACGGGATAACCCAGTACCAGGGCCCCCAGCGTAACAGTCAATGAGGTGTAGAGCGTGTTCGAGAGGACCTTCAGGAACACTGTGTCGCCTGTCAGGGATGCATAATGCGACAGCGTCCAGGCCGGATCGTTGACGCTGCGCATCAACATCGACAGCACCGGCACAGCGTAGAACGCCAACATGAAGAGCAGAAGCGGTGCCGCAAGCAGCGGCATGGGCGGCTGCCACGACCGCAGCGCCCCGACTTGCCGCGTGCCGGCCGGTCCGATCGATCGGACTTCCATCACCTCAGACAAGGATCGTATCCGCAACCGACCACGCGATCTCTGCCCGCTCGCCGACCGCGCGACGCCGAATCGCCGCACTGGATGGCTCCTTCAGCACCATGGCGGTACCGTCGCTCGCCTGAAGCGAGTAGCGGCAGCGTTCACCCGCAAACAGCGCCTCGGTCACGGTGACGCTGAGGCGGTTCTGCGGCGCAGTCGAACTCCAGGCGCCATCGGCGAAGCGGATACGTTCCGGACGCGTTGTGAGCGTGACCTTCTCGCCCGTGGCGGGCGGACTGGCCGACAGGGCGCGGATGATCGCGCCGTCGCATTCCGCCACAACGACATCATGTTCGATGCCGCGCACGGTGGCCGGCAGGAAGTTCGACTCGCCAAGGAAGGCGGCAACGAAGCGGCTGCCCGGCCGGTCGTAGAGATCTTCGGGCCGCCCGACCTGCGCGACCAACCCCTCGTTCATGACGGCGATGCGGTCGGACATCACAAGGGCTTCTTCCTGGTCGTGCGTCACGTAAATGAATGTGATGCCGAGATCGGCATGAAGGCGACGCATCTCGAGCTGCAGGTTCTCGCGGAGCTGCTTGTCGAGCGCCCCCAGAGGCTCGTCCATCAGGAGGAGGCGCGGCTTGAACACGATAGCGCGCGCAAATGCGACACGCTGTTGCTGGCCGCCGGACAATTGGCGCGGATAGCGATCGCCATAGCCGGGCAAGTGCACCAGCTCGAGCGCCTCGCCGACCAGCTTTGCCCGCTCGGCCTTGCCGACGCCCCGCTGTTTCAGAGGGAATCCGATATTGTCAGCCACGCTGAGATGGGGAAACAGGGCGTAGTTCTGAAATACCATGCCGATGTTGCGGTGATGCGGCGGCATCGCGACGACCGACTTCCCGTCGATGGCGATGTCGCCGCGGGTCGGCGTCTCGAAGCCCGCGATCATCATCAAGGTCGTCGTCTTGCCCGACCCGCTCGGTCCAAGCAGCGTCAGGAATTCGCCCGAATCGACGTCGAGCGAAACTCCGGCCACCGCGGCCGCGCGATCGTAGCTCTTTTCCAGGTCGTTGAGCGTGACCTTCGCACCGCGGCCAGCAGCATTCATCACCGTCAGCCCAGCAGCCATTTGTTGAAGCGGCCGACGACCGTGTCGCGATTCTCGATCCACCAATCGTAATTGTAGCTCACGAGCCGGGACTTGATGTCGGGGGCGGTGGGCAGCATGGCAAGCCGTTCGGGCGGAACGTATTGGTTCGAGTTGCTGTTGACCGAGCCGTACGGAATTCCGAAGGAAATGCGGGCCTGCGGGATCGCCATGGTCGAGTATGCGGCGAACTTCATCGCGTTCACGGCATTCTTGGCGCCCTTGGGGATGCCCCAGGCGTCGCGCATCATCAGGCCCTGATCCCAGCTGACGGCAGCCGGAACGCCCGCCGCCTGCAGCGCCGCCATACGGCCATTCCAGACACTTGTCATGGTGACCTCGCGGTCGGTCAGGAGCTGGATCGGCACGGCGCCGGTGTCCCACCATTTGACCACAGCCTTCTTGATCCCGTCGTAGCTCGCGAAAGCCTTGTCGATGTCGAGCGGATAAAGCTTGTCGGCCGGCACGCCGGCCGCCATCAGCGCGAATTCCATCTCGGGCCAGCCGCCGGCGCCGGTGCCCATCATGGCCCGGTCGCCAGCAAACTTCTCGGTGTTCCAGAAGTCCGCCCAGCCTTTGGGCACGGCGCCCTTGAAGGCGTCGGTCCGATACGCCATCACATGCGCCCACACCAGCATCTCGACGCCGTATTCGAAGCGGTACTCGGGACCCACGCCGTCGTCGACCAGCGAGTAGTCGATCTTCTCAAAGTACTCGCCATGCTTCTGCAGGTTCATGATCGAGCCGCGGCTGAGCTGGGCCATGTCCCATTCGACGTTGCCGGTTTCGACCATGGCCTTGATCTTGGTCGGGTTCGAGCCGGGAAACGCGCGCACCTTGATGCCGGAGATCTTCTCGAAGGGCTCGAAATAGGCCTTTTGCTGTGTC
>Ga0070717_10002429_pt1 | contig 13152 bp, 14 predicted proteins | sample LARL113metaG_FD_71366 | JGI IMG/M metagenome (GOLD analysis project Ga0070717, IMG submission 71366) | Corn, switchgrass and miscanthus rhizosphere microbial communities from Kellogg Biological Station, Michigan, USA - LAR L11-3 metaG | ecosystem: Host-associated > Plants > Roots > Rhizosphere ... | reverse complement strand
TGGTCCAGTACCCGGCGGATCGCGGTGACCATGTTGATGCGCTGGCCTTCAGGGCGCGGCTGATCAGTCGTCCCGTCGAGACTGAGGCCGGCACGCCCACCGACTTGCTGGAGCTCGCCCTCGTAAAACACCTGGCTCGTCACCGCCTCCGGCGACGAGACGCCGCGCGCCTCAGCCTCGGCTCGAGCGGCCTCGACCTGCCACGCGACCTCGCGCTCGAGGTCGGCCCAGGCATCCGCGCCGACCTGGCGCTTGGCGCAATGCGCCTTGAGCTTGGGCAGCGGATCGCGCGCCCATTCGGCCTCGACCTCCGTCTCGCTCTTGTAAGTCTGCGTGTCCTGGTAGCTGTGGCCCTCGAGGCGGGGCACGCTTAGGCGAAGCAATGCCGGGGCGCGTTTCTTGCGGACATGCGCAACCGCTTCCTGGATCAGGTCCGAAGCCTCCACGGGATCGGTCCCGTCACCGTTGAAAATCGTCAGGTCAGCGAAGCTTGCAAGGTTCGCTGCAATATCCTTCCCCGGCGTCTGATATTCCGACGGGACAGAGATTCCGTAGCCATTATCCTCGATGTAGATGAGCAGCGGCAATTGTTGCGTCGTAGCAATTGTTACTGCAGACCAAAATCCGCCTGTCGCGCAACTTGCATCCCCGCCGAGGACCAGCGCGATCGAGTCTTCAGGACCCTCGGCCAGGACCTTCTGCTTGTAGGCGATCGCCTGCGCCCAACCCGCAGCCGGGGTGTACTGCGTCCCCACGCCGCCGCACATCGGCAGCGCATGAGCACCGCCTGGATTGGGGTAGTTGAACACAACGCCGATATCGCGCCCGTCCGAATATCCTCCCGAAAGTCCCATGCCCGAGCCGAGCGCGTCCGCAAGCGGAACTCCAAGCGCGAGAAGCAATGGCCGCGACCGATAATAGCCGCACGCCGCATCGCCATCCTTGAGCAGCAGGCCCAGCAGCACCTGCGCCATGTCGTGGCCACGGGCGCTGAACTGATAGAGCACCTTCTTGGCCGGGACGAGTTCCTGCTCCTCGATCCGGTCCATTTCCCGGCTGGTGAGCACCAGTCGCGCGACCTCGCGCCAGTCGACGTCGGCCGATACTCGGCCCGGGTCGCGGTCAGCCATGGCGGTGCTCAGCTCCCGAGCGCGCCGACCACGGCGGCGGTAAATCGATCGATCTGATCGTCGCCGAGGCCGACGACGTTAAAGCGTCCGCTGTCGGCCATGTAGATCGCCTCGTCTTCGCGCAGCTTAAGGACTTGCTCGCGGCTCAGCGGAAGCATTGAGAACATGCCGAACTGCCGGCCGATATAAGCAAGCCTTGGGTCGGCGGACGCGATCCGCTTGCGCACCGAGTTGATCCGATCGCGCATTGCAGTGAGCTCAACCAGCCAGCGCTCGCGAAGCTCGGGATCTTCGAGGATGATGTGCACTGCGGCAGCGCCGTGATCGGGCGGCATCGACCACATCTCGCGCGCCCGCTGGGAAACGTGGGCCATCGCCGTGTCGGTCGCGCTCTTCGAGCCGGTCTTCACCCACAATGACCCGACACGGTCGCGGTAGACGCTGAAATTCTTGTCGCAGCTCTGCGCGATCACGACTTCGTCGCAGGTATCGAGCATCAAGCGGACTCCGAACGCGTCCTCGTCGAGCCCGCGGCCAAAGCCCTGGTAGGCGATGTCGATGAACGGGATCAGGCCGCGCTCGCTGACCACTCGGACGACTTCGCGCCACTGGTCCTCGCTAAGATCAGCGCCCGTCGGATTGTGACAGCAGCCATGAAGCAAAGCGACGTCCCCGGCCTCAGCGTTGCTGAGCGTCGCGATCATGTCTTCGAACCGGATGATCCCCTGTCCGCGTTCGTAGTATGGATAATCCACCTGATCGAGGCGCACCGCGCTGACGATCGGCGGATGGTTGGGCCAGGTCGGCGTACCGACGAAAACACGGGCGCCCGGATTGGCGGTCGCAATCAATTCGAACCCAAGCCGAAGCGCGCCGCAACCGCCAGGCGTTTGCAAGCCGGCGATGCGCTCGTCGCCGGCATGTTGCCCCAACAGGATCGGCCGAAGCAACTCGGCGAAACGCTTGTCGCCGGCACTCCCAAGATAAGCCTTTGTGACCTGAGTATCGACGAGCCGCTGTTCGGCCTCCTTTATCACCTTCAGGATCGGCGTGTTGCCGACAGCATCGCGAAAAACGCCGACGCCGACATCCATCTTGTGAGGCCGCGGGTCGGCGTTTGCGAGGGCAATCAGCGCAAGCAGCGAATCGCTGCTGACTGGCGGAAGATCGGCAAGCGTCCTTGCCCTGACATCGGTGCGGTTCAGCATGGGAGCGCGATTAGCCGACTCAGGCGTCGTAATCCACAGCAACGCCGTCGCTCAAGGGAACTGACTGGCAGGTCAGCACATAACCTGCAGCGACTTCCTCGTCGGTGAGACCATAGCGGGCCGCCATCTCGATCTTGCCCTTGGTGACCTTCGCTCGGCAGGTTGCGCAGACTCCGGCCTTGCAGGCGAAGGGAGCCGGAAGTCCTGCGGCACGGGCGCTGTCGAGGATGTTTCCTGCAGTAAAGGGCACGCGCCGAGTACGACCGTCGAGAGTGACGGAAACCGTAACTCCTTCGGCCTCAGTCTGAAGCTGGGCCATCTCCCGCGACACAGCTTCAGGCGGACGGTCGGCCGTGAAGCGCTCGATGTGGATCCGTTCCTTCGGGATGTTGCGGTCGAGGAGCGCACCTTCGGCCGAGTCCATCATTGGGCCGGGGCCGCAGATGAACCAGCCGTCGACCTCGGGGGCATCGGGCACGAGTGCGGCGATCGCCTGTTCCAGGCGCTCGCGGTTGAGCATCCCGTTGAACAGCTCGATGTCCTGATCTTCAGCATCGAGGAAGTGATAGATCTCGAGCCGGCCCAAGTGCTTGTCCTTCAAGCCAGCGAGCGCTTCGAGGAAGATGACGGAGCTGCTGTCCCGATTGCCATACAGCAACGTGAAGCGGCTCTGCGGTTCCTCTCTCATCAGGGTCTTGATCAAGGACATGACTGGAGTGATCCCCGATCCGCCCGCGATTCCAACCAGATGACGGCTGTTCGAAGCGTTGAATTCCGTGGTGAAGCTGCCGTGCGGCACCATCACCTCGATCGTATCGCCGGCCTTCAGCTGGTCTCCGACCCAATTGGAGAAGAGCCCGCCCCCAATCCGCTTGACGGTCACCATCCAGTCGCCCTCGGTCGGCGCGGTGCAGAGCGAATAGTTACGCCGCACTTCCTCGCCCTCGATGGTCGCCCGGAGGGTCAGATGTTGTCCGGCCTTGAACGCGAATGCCTCGCGCAGCTCGCCTGGAATCTGGAAGCGGATCGAATTGGCATCGGCTGTCTCGGGGACAACCTCGACCACTTTCAGTTCATGAAAATGAACCGACATCACCAGGTCGCGTCAGGATAGGTCCGCGGCAAAAACTGCATGGCCGCGAGCAGGTGCCCGAGATGCTCGCTGTGATGGCCGCGACGGCCGCCGAGAAGCGGTCTCTGGTCCGTCGGCACTTCGAGACCCGCCTCGGCGAAAACCGCTCCAATTGCAGAGTGATATTCCTCCTCGAATTCGCGAGGATCGGGCGCTAGTCCACCATCGATTGCGGCCCTCAAGGTCTCATCCACTTCGAACAGCTCAGGAACGAACCGCCAGTTCCAATCCAGTCCTTCCATCATCCTGCGCGTGCTCTCCTCGGTGCCGTCACCGAGGCGGATGGTCCACTCGGACGCAAGTTCGCGGTGGTAAGCGACTTCCTTGACCGCTTTATGCGCGAATTGGGAGAGGAAGCGGTCGCTCGACTGGGTCAGGCGCTTTAGCAGGAGATGCTGCCACGTCGTGTAGAGCAGGTGCCGCGCAATCGTTTGCGCGAAATCTCCGTTCGGCTGTTCGACGAGGAGGCAGTTGCGAAAATCGAGCACGTCGCGGTGAAAGGCCAGCTTGTCGCCGTCTCCGGCTTCGCCAAGCAGGAGGGTTGCCTGACCGATGAGGTCGAGTGCGAGATTGGCGAGGCTGATGTCGACCTCGAGGATCGGACCGTGGCCGCACCATTCGCCAAGGCGCTGGCCAAGGACAAGCGCGTCGTCGCCGAGACGAAGCAAATAGTCATGATGCGCGGGATTGCGTTCACCCGGCGTGCGAGCGTCGAACGCGCCCGCGCCAGTTGCGCCTCTCGGCGCATCAATGGGAGGCAATGAGGCCATTCAGGCGTTGCCGACGCACCAGGGATCGGGTTGCATGTCGATGGGCGGCTCCGCCCGGTCCGGCGGCGGAAAACGAAGCTTGAACGTGAAAGCGTGCGGCGTAGGCCCGAACCGATCCAAATGCCAAAGCCGCGACAAACCGTCGTTGATCGTCGGAAGACTTCCTACCGGAATCCACCACAATGCCATGTAGGCGCCGTCGAACCGCTCGAACCAGCTGCGGCGCTGCGACATGATCGGCGTGTGCGAGGAGCGATAGACGAAGTCGAACAGCGACTCTGCGTCGGTCCACACCGACATGTTCATGAGCAGGAGCGGGTCGACGGTTGGCTGGATGTCGGTCGCGTTGTTGCCCTCGCCGGCGAGACGCCACACAAAGCCAGGGCTGGCGTCGGCGAGCGCGTTCACCTGGTCGAGGGCATCGTAGAAGCCCTGGACGACCGGGTCTCCCTCGGGTCCCAACATCTTCCCGACATTGATCTGCGCAAGATGCCAGGCGCTGCTCATATGTGCTTCACCTCGTCCGGAATGTCGTAGAAGGTCGGGTGACGGTAGATCTTGCTTTCGGCGGGTTCGAACAGCTCGCCGGCCTGGTCAGGATCGCTCGCGACGATCTCGGCCGAGGGCACGACCCAGAGGCTCACCCCTTCCATCCGCCGCGTGTAGGTGTCGCGCGCATGGGCAAGCGCGAGCTCCGGGTCAGGAGCATGAACGCTGCCAACGTGGCGATGCGATAAACCACCCTTGGCACGGACGAAGACCTCCCAGAGCGGCCAGTCACTGCTCAAGCCGCTTTCCTCGCGCGGCGTTTCTCTTGATGCGCGGCAGCAGCTTCGCGCACCCAAGCCCCGTTTTCCCACGCATCGCGGCGGGCCTTCATGCGCTCCTTGGCGACAGGCCCTTCGCCGCGGACGACTGCATAGAATTCCTCCCAGTCGATCGCGCCGAAATCATAGCCGCCTTTTTCCTCGTTCCACTGAAGATCGGCATCGGGAACCTTGAGCCCGAGGAAGTCCGCCTGCGGGACGGTAATGTCGACGAACTTCTGCCGAAGCTCGTCATTGGTCTCGCGCTTTATGCGCCAGCGCATCGACTGCGCCGTGTTCGGGCTGTCGGCGTCCGGGGGCCCGAACATCATGAGGCTCGGCCACCACCAGCGGTTGAGCGCATCCTGCGCCATGCGCTTCTGCTCGGCCGTGCCGTTCGCAAGCGCGATCATGATCTCGTAGCCCTGGCGCTGATGAAAGCTCTCTTCCTTGCAGATCCGGACCATTGCGCGGGCATAAGGGCCGTAGCTGGTCCGCTGCAGCGGTACCTGGTTCATGATCGCTGCGCCGTCGACCAGCCAGCCGATGGCGCCGATGTCCGCCCAGGTCAGCGTCGGATAGTTGAAGATGGTCGAATACTTTGCTTTTCCGCTGTGCAGCGCTTCGATCATCTCTTCGCGGCTGGTGCCGAGTGTCTCCGCCGCGCAGTAGAGGTAGAGCCCATGTCCCGCCTCGTCCTGAACCTTGGCGAGCAGGATCGCCTTTCGCCGAAGCGATGGCGCCCGAGTGATCCAGTTGCCCTCCGGGAGCATTCCGACGATCTCTGAATGTGCGTGCTGGCTGATTTGCCGCGTCAGCGTCCGACGATAAGCCTCGGGCATCCAGTCCTTGGGCTCGATGAAGTCATCCGCCGCAACACGGGCCTCGAAGGCCTCGAGAAGTTTCGGATCCTCGAGATTCTCGATCTTCGCCGTCTTCTGAAGCTCGGTCGTGTACATAGTGCGCGATGTAGTCCGGGATGGCTGAACGTTCAAATGTTGACCACCGGGCCGCCCAGCGTCCGCGAATAGCCGGTAAACTCGGCGACCGCCCTGCCGTCGGACGTTCTGACTGCAACGCGGGTCACCCCAGCCCGTCCTTCGCGCGCGACTTCCTCGGCTTCAGCGACCAGCGACTCGCCCTCTACGACTTTTTCGAGGAAGATGATCGATGCCTGGGCAGCTACGCTCGCATGATTGGAACCATTGCAGACGTACGCAAAGGCGGTATCGGCAAGAGCGAAAATCATGCCGCCATGGGCGATTCCATGGCTGTTGAGCATGTCGGCGCGCACTAACATGGACAGGCGCGCATAGCCGGCGCGCGCCTCCTCGATCTTGATACCCCAGCTGGGGCCGGTGCCCTCGCCGGCTAGCATCTGGTGCGCGACCCGGCTCGCGAGTTCGTTTGCGTCCACGCCCCCTCCTTCGCTAGGCGCAACGCATGGCTTACGAGACCATCGACTTCAAGGCGGACGGTCCGATCGGCCGGATCACGCTCAATCGACCCGACCGGCTCAATAGCTTCACTGCGCGGATGCATGAAGAGCTGCGCGACGTGCTTCAAAACCTTGGCGATTCGCGGGTCGTGGTCCTGTCCGGCGCCGGCCGCGGCTTTTGCGCGGGCCAGGACCTCAACGATCGGGCAGTTTCGGCGGATGATCATCCGGTCGATCTCGGATTGACCGTCGAGACCAGCTGGAACCCGCTGATCCGAACGCTGACATCGCTCCCGCAGCCGGTGATAGGACGCATCAATGGGGTCGCGGCCGGGGCCGGCGCAAATATCGCCCTGGCCTGCGATATCGTCGTTGCTGCCAAGTCGGCCAAGTTCATCCAGAGCTTTTCGGCGATCGGGCTGATCCCGGACAGTGGCGGAACCTGGGTTCTGCCCCGGCTTGTTGGACAGGCGCGCGCGCTCGGCCTCGCACTCACGGGCGAACCCCTGCCAGCCGAAAAAGCGGCCGAATGGGGTCTTATCTGGAAGGCGGTCGATGATGAGGCGCTGGACGCGGAAGTGGACGCGATCGCCGGAAAGCTTGCTTCACTTCCGCCGCTTGGTCTTGCAGAAATCAAGAGAATGCTGCGCGCATCCTGGGCGCACACCCTGGACGAGGAGCTCAATCACCAGAGGGACGCAATGCGCCACCTCGGTTTCACGGAAGACTATCGCGAAGGTGTTGCCGCCTTCCTCGAGAAACGGCCGCCCAAATTCAAAGGCCGCTGACGACTGCAACCCACGTCAATCTCCTTCGTTGCGTTGTGACAACAACCAATAAGAGGAGAGAATCGTGGGTCTGATTATCCTCATCATACTGATCCTGCTGCTCGTCGGCGCAGTCCCCCGGTGGGGATACAGCCGCGGTTGGGGCTACGGCCCGTCCGGGCTGCTCGGGGTCGTCCTAATCGTAGTGATCATCCTGTTGCTGATGGGTCGCCTCTAGGCGCCCGCGCGCTGCGCGAAATCCCAGGCGGCCGAGGCAAGCATAGGCACCCGCTTGGCCATGTCGGCCGCCTGGGCGTTGCTCGCGGTGCCGTCCATCACGCGCTTCTTGATGCCCTGGACGATGCCTGCGAGGCGGAACAAATTATAGGCGAAATACCAGTCGAGCCTGTCGGCGACGGGTACGCCCGAGCGCTCTGAATAGCGGCTCACGATTTCATCAAGCACCGGAATTCCGAGGGCCGCGAGGTCGAGCGCGGCGAGGCCGGCGCCGCCGTCAGCGGGCATCATCCACTGCATCGCGAGATAGGAAAAATCGGCCAGGGGATCGCCAAGCGTCGCAAGCTCCCAGTCGAGTACTGCAGTCAGCGTTCCGTCACCGTCAAAAACGACATTGTCGATGCGGTAATCACCGTGGACGATCGAGATTCGTGATTGCTCGGGAAGTGTCTCCGGCAGAAAAGCGATCAGCCGCTCCATTTCCGGAACATAGTCGGTCTGCGAATCGCGATACTGGCGCGTCCAGCGCGCGACCTGACGCTCGAAATAATTGCCCGGCTTGCCGAAATGCTCGAGGTCCGCGGCTACCGGATCGATGCTGTGGAGGTCGGCAAGAGTGTCGACCAGCTGTTCATACATGCGTCGGCGCGCTGCCGGGTCGAAGTCGGGTAATGACCCGTCGGCGTATGGACGGCCCTTCGCGAGCTCCATGATGTAGAACATGGCACCGATCACGTCGGGGTCGTCGCAGAGTGCGAGTGGTCGCGGCACCGGGAAGTCGAGCGGGCTCAACGCCGAAAGCAGCCGGAATTCGCGGTCGACCGCGTGGGCGGAAGGGAGGAGCTGGCCGAATGGTTTGCGGCGAAGCACATATTCGCCGGAAACGGCACTGATCTTGTAGGTTGGGTTGGACTGGCCCGCTGGAAACTTGGTCAGCGAGAATGGCCCCGCAAATCCTTCGACATTTCCTTCGAGCCACGCGCCAAGCGAGGCTTCGTCGATCAGCTGATCGGTCACCGGTATTTCTTGTACTCGAGCCGGGCGATCGCCCGGCGGTGGACCTCGTCGGGCCCATCTGCAAGGCGCAGAGTACGGATCGACGCGTAGGCGCGCGCGAGACCTGCATCGTCCGAGACACCGGCCGCACCGAACGCCTGGATCGCATCATCGATGATCTTCAACGCCATGACCGGTGCTGCGACCTTGATCATCGCGATCTCGCCCTGCGCGGCCTTGTTTCCGGCACGGTCCATCATGTCAGCCGCCTTGAGGCACAGGAGGCGCGTCATCTCGATGTCGATCCGGGCATTGGCGACGCGCTCCTCCCACACGCCCTGCTCGGCAATCGTCCTCCCGAATGCCGTGCGCGACATCAGCCGCTTCACCATGGCGCCGAGCGCTTCCTCGGCAGCGCCGATCGTGCGCATGCAATGGTGGATGCGTCCGGGACCAAGCCGCCCCTGCGCGATCTCGAATCCCCTGCCTTCGCCCAGCAGCATGTTCGACGGCGGCACGCGCACGTCGTTGAGCTCGATCTCCATGTGCCCGTGCGGAGCATCGTCATAGCCAAAGACGGGCAGGTGCCGTTTGATGGTCACGCCCGGCGCATCGAGCGGCATCAGGATCATCGATTGCTGCTTGTGCAACTCGGCGTCAGGATCGGTCTTGCCCATCAGGATCGCGACCTTGCAGCGTGGGTCGCCCGCCCCGCTGGACCACCATTTGCGGCCGTTGATCACATATTCGTTGCCGCGCATCTCGATGCGGCACCTGATGTTGGTCGCGTCGGACGAGGCGACGTCGGGCTCGGTCATCAGGAAAGCCGAGCGGATGTCGCCATCCATCAGGGGCTTTAGCCACTGATCCTTCTGCTCGCGCGTGCCGTAGCGGTTCAGTACCTCCATATTGCCCGTGTCGGGAGCCGAGCAGTTGAACACTTCCGAGGACCACATGATGCGACCCATTTCCTCCGCGCAGAAGGCGTACTGGAGGTTATTGAGCCCGGGCCCGCCAAAGTCGAAGCTGTCGTCGACTGGGGCGGCGCCGTGGGAGGGCGGCATGAACAGGTTCCACAATCCCTCGTCCCGCGCCTTCCCCTTAAGCTCCTCGATGACCGGCAGGACCTTCCAGGGATCGCCCTCGCGCTGCTGCTTATCATAATCGCCGGTGCGCGAGCGGACCTGCTCGTCGATGAAAGCGCGGACCCGGTCGCGCCATTCGGTCTCGTTCGCACCAAGGCTGAAATCCATCGCCGCGACCTATCAGCAACAATGTCAGTTGGCTATGAGCGGGCCATGCAACGGCTCTCAGGCAAGGTCGCGATCGTCACTGGCGCTGGCTCGGGAATTGGCAGGGCAACGGTCGAGTTGTTCCGCAGCGAAGGAGCCACCGTCGTCGGCGCCGACATCCGTGACGGAGCGGACGTGCGTGTCGATGCCGGCGATGAAGAGGATGTTCGCGAGCTCGTCGCCAGCGTCGCCAAGGATCACGGGCGCCTCGACATCGTCTTCGCCAACGCCGGCATTTCTGGCGGCTTTGCCTCGATTTCGGAGCAGACGGCGGCCGATTGGTCCGAGATCCTGCGAATCAACCTCATCGGCCCGTTCCTCGCAATCAAATATGCGGCGCCGGCGATGAAGGAGCGCGGCGGATCGATTATCTGCACGGCGAGCGTCGCAGGCCTTCGATCGGGCGCGGGCGGCGCCGCCTACTCGGCGTCAAAGGCGGGGGTGATCAACCTCGTCCAGACCGCTGCCCAACAGCTTTCCGGATCGGGGATCCGCGTCAACGCAATCTGTCCTGGCCTCATAGAGACCGGGATGACGAAGCCAATCTACGACATGGCTCGCGCAAAAGGTCAGGAGCAACGGATTGGCGAACTCAATCCGCTCGGTCGCGGAGGACAAGCGGGCGAGATTGCCGCAACAGCCTTGTTCCTCGCTTCCGACGAGTCGAGCTACGTCAACGGCACCGCGCTGGCCGTGGATGGCGGCCTCTCGAGCAGCCACCCAACGACCAGGCGTTTTGACATCAGGATGATTTAGGCCGGGTTCGGGATTCTCGGCGCACCCGTCGTGCCATTGCAATTCCCAGTAACACTCGATTGCACCTTGGGGGCCTTGCCCGGTCCCTCCGAGATTACATCGGTCCTGCGCGTGCAGGTCTGCGTGCCGTTGCTCGTCGACACGATGGTGACGCTCGTCGATCCGGCGGGCGCATTGCCGTAGGCGGCTACGTTCATCCCGGCCGCTCCGGCCATCGGATGAGCGGCCACCTCATTCATCTCCCGCATCATCGCATCGATCTGCCGTTCGACGTCGAAGGCACTGCGCTCAAACATTCCAAAGGGCGCGATCACCTGCGACACCGGTGCCGGCATGACCGTCACTTTGGGTGCGACGTTGCCGACATAATCGATCCGAGCGGTCGAGCCATCAGGAAGCGGCACATTGAGCGTGTGAGTGTCCCGGCTCGCAGCGGCTGCGGCGCCAGCAAGAGTTATGGCGCCCAGACCGGCCAGGACGAAGCCAAAAGCTTTGCGCATAGGGCATCCTCCATCATTGGTTGATCTGAGGACGACAAACGTATCGCGTGAATCTGAACGGCAGCTGTCGGAGAGCTAACTAACGATAAGATTTAATCTTCGATCAGCTCGGCAAACTTCTCGAGATCGATGTTGCCGCCTGAAACAACGCAGACGATTGGTCCCTCCACGGCTTCACCGCTGAGGGCAGCAGCCAGCGACAACGACCCCGCCCCTTCGGCAATTGTCCGCGACTTTTCGGCGATCATGCGCATCGCGTCGCGGGTCTGGTCGAGAGTGACGGTGATGGCACCGTCGGTGACTGGCCGCATCCGCTGCCACATCCGCTCGGTGACGCTTTTGCCGCCTGCCCCGTCGACGAACGAGGCCTGCCAGTCCGTGTACTTGCGCGGCCCGCCCTCGCGCAGCGACAGGGCATAGGGGGCGGCGGTCTCGGGTTCGGCGCCGAGTACTTTCGTATCGGGCTTCTTCGCCTTGATCGCACTGCCCACGCCGGTGATGAGACCTCCGCCGCCGATCGCGCAGATGACCGTCTGAACGTCGGGGCAGTCCTCGAGAATCTCGAGACCCATGGTGCCGTGACCCGCGATGAAGTCATGATTGTCGAACGGATGGACAAAAGTCGCGTCGAGGCCGGGGAACTCATGCGTCTCGGCGGCCACCCACGCGCGATCATAGGAGACTGGCACGATCTCGGCGCCGAGCGCCCGCATCCGGTCGAGCTTGGTCTGCGGCGCGGACTCGATCGCAACGACCGTACAGGGAATTCCAAACTGCCGTGCCGCGTAGGCTACGCCCTGCCCCGCATTGCCGGCGCTGATCGTCCAGACGCCTCGAGCCCGCGCTTCCTCTGACAAGGCTGCAACGGCATTGGCTCCGCCACGAATCTTGTAGGCGTTGGTCGGCTGCAGGTTTTCGAGTTTCAGGCGGATGTCGGGAGCGCTTCCGCCAAGCTCCAGCTTGACCAGCGGAGTCCTAAGGACCGTCCCTTTGATCCGCTCGCGCGCCTGCTCGATGTCGTCGATCGAGATCGGCCGTACCGGTGGAATCATCGCCCTTCCCCTCACGCTTGGCCCGAAGTTCCTCTAAGGGGCGCGCATGAAGACTCTCAAGCTCCTAAATTACGAACGCGACCGCTGGATCGCAGGCGACGGCAACCTTTCGGAGATACCAAGCGCCATCGACGGAGCGCCCGTGGCGACCACCGGCTCGAGCGGCCTCGATTTCGGAAGCATGCTCCGCCACGCCCGTGAAGTCGGCGGACCGGGCTTAAGGAAGCTGACGTTTCACGAGCGAGCGCGAATGATCAAGGCACTCGGCCTTGCCATCATGGCGCGCAAAGAGGAGCTCTACGAGCTCAACTATCTGACCGGAGCGACACGCAAGGACGGTTGGATCGATATTGAAGGGGGCGCCGGGACGCTTTTCTCCTTCTCGTCGAAGGGACGCCGCGAGCTTCCCGATGCCCATGTGCTGCTCGATGGCCAGCTCGAAGGCCTGTCCAAGAAAGGGACCTTTGTTGGCCAGCACATCTACACGTCGCTCCAGGGCGCCGCGGTCCACATCAACGCGTTCAACTTTCCCGTCTGGGGAATGCTGGAGAAGCTCGCTCCGACCTTGCTCGCGGGCGTTCCTGCGATCGTGAAGCCTGCGTCGGCAACGGCCTATCTTGCCGAAGCCGCCTTCCGGATCATGACCGAGGCCAAGATCCTTCCTTCGGGGGCAATCCAACTAATTGTCGGTGGTGTCGGCGACCTGTTCGAACATCTGACGGGACAGGACGTCGTCAGCTTCACGGGCTCGGCGTCGACCGCATTGAAACTCCGCACCCATCCGACGGTCATTCGTGAATCGGTGCGCTTTGTCGCCGAGCAGGACAGTCTTAACGCCTCGCTCCTCGGACCCGATGCCGCGCCCGGTTCCCCCGAGTTCGATCTGTTCATCAAGGAAGTCGCGACCGAGATGACGGTCAAGGCGGGCCAGAAGTGCACGGCGATCCGCCGCGCCATGGCTCCTGCGCAATATCTCGACGCCGTCCAAGAGGCCTTGAGTGAACGCCTGTCGAAGACCAAGGTTGGCGACCCGCGCGCCGAGGACACCCGCATGGGCGCTTTGGTGAG
>Ga0070717_10002428_pt1 | contig 13160 bp, 17 predicted proteins | sample LARL113metaG_FD_71366 | JGI IMG/M metagenome (GOLD analysis project Ga0070717, IMG submission 71366) | Corn, switchgrass and miscanthus rhizosphere microbial communities from Kellogg Biological Station, Michigan, USA - LAR L11-3 metaG | ecosystem: Host-associated > Plants > Roots > Rhizosphere ... | reverse complement strand
GACGTGCCGAGCGACGTGACGACGCACGGCAGCTTCTTCTCGATGGCCCACTTCCACTACACGATCATGGGCGGCCTCGTCTTCACGTTCTTCGCGGCGATCTACTACTGGGTGCCGAAGATGACCGGCTGGGAGCTGAACGAGACGCTGGGGAAGATCCATTTCTGGGGGATGTTCGTCTTCTTCAACCTCACGTTCGCCCCGCTCTTCGCCGTCGGCTTCCTCGGCCAGCCGCGCCGCGTCATCACGTATCCGAGCGGGCTCCAGTTCCTCAACCAGTGGGTCTCGGTCTCGGCCTTCCTGCTCGGGATCTCGATGCTCGTCTTCCTCTTCAACCTCGTCTGGTCGCTCGCGTTCGTGAAGAAGCCGGCCGAGGCGAACCCGTGGGCGTCGCGCTCGATCGAGTTCCAGCTCCCGTCGCCCGTGCCGGTGCACAACTTCGACCGCATCCCGGTCTTCTCGGGCGACCCGTACGGCTACGGCGAAGGGCCGATGCCGGTCGCCGTGCCGGCCGGCGCGCCCGCGGGGAGGGACTGAGCGATGGCCGACCAGCTGGCCTACCACGGCACCGAATACGCGGTCGTCGAGGAGGAGCCTCCGGAGCTCCTCGGCCGCAACCTCGTCTCCGCGAGCTACCTGCTGGCGGGTGCCACCGCCTTCTTCTTCATCTCGTTCCTCTTCGCCTACTTCTATCTCCGCTCGGTCAACAACGGCGGCATGTGGAAGCCGAAGGGCGTCGACGCCTCCGTCGCCTGGGGAACCGTGGTCGTCGCCTGCTACGTCGTGAGCGCCCTGCTCGTGCGGCTCGGGCTCAACGACCATCGCGCGCTGCGTCGCGACCAGTGGCGGCTGAAGGGCCTCGCCGCGCTCCTGATCGGCGTCGTCGGCCTCGTCCTCCAGGTGATCGCGTGGACGCACGAGGGCTTCGGGCCGGCCGACGGCGGCTTCGCGAGCGTCTACTTCGGCTGGACAGCGTTCCTCTTCCTCTTCGTCCTCGGAACCCTGATCTGGCTCGAGATGACCCTCGCCACGTCGTACCGCTACCGCAACCTCCCGAGCGGACCGGAGCCGGGGCACGCGTCCGGCGACCCCCACCGCACGGCGCACGACATCCGCGACCCGCTCTCGCTCGTCCGCGCCGAGCTCATGGGGCTCAGCTTCTACTGGACGTTCCTCGCGGGCATCGCCGTCGTGAGCTGGATCGTCCTGTATCTCATCTGAGATGGACCCGCTGCCTCTCGTCGTGTGCGGGACGGCGGCGGCGCTGTACGCGCTGGGCCGGCGCGGGAAGGTGCGCGTCTGGCGCGAGCTGAGCTTCTACAGCGGCGTCGCGCTGGCGTTCGTCATCCTCGAGCGTCCGTTCGACGACTGGGCGGACTCGTGGCTCTCGGTGCACATGACGCAGCACATCCTGCTCATGACCGTGATCCCGCCGCTCGTCGTCTACGGGAGACCGTGGCCGCGGATGTGGCTGCCGTTCCCGCTCGCCGCGCGGCGCGCAGTCGGCGGCGGTCTCTCGCGGTCGCCGTCGTTCCGCCGCGGTGCCGGCTTCCTCAGGCTCCCCTGGGTCGCCCTCGCCGTGCAGTCGGCGATGGTCGCGCTCTGGCACGTGCCGGCGCTGTACGACGCCGCAGCGCGCAACGAGTGGATCCACGTCCTCGAGCACGTCTGCTTCGTCGCTCCCGCGCTCGTCTTCTGGGGCGCGCTGCTCGAAGCTCCGCCCGTGCGCGCGCGCATCGACCATCTCCACCGCTGCATCTGGTTCGTCGCCGCGATGATCCCGAGCTGGATCCTCGCCATCTACCTCGCCTTCGCCCCCGGCCCCGTCTACGCCGCGTACCCGTCCCTGCCCGACCAGCAGCTCGCCGCCGGGATCATGTGGGTGCCGGGATCCCTGACCTACTTCGTCGCCGCAGTAATCGCCTTCTACCGCTGGCTCGAGCCGGACGTCGCCGACGCGCCGGCCCACGAGCCCCGACCCGAGGAGCTCTCATGGACCTGACCGCCGACTTCCTCACCGGCGCGATCCTCAGCTGGGCCCTGCCGCTCGGCCTGCTCGTCGCGATCACGGTCTGGTGGCTGGTCGTCCTCCGCCGCCGCTCGAGCGACGACGCGTAGCGACAACCGGGCCCGACCGACGGTTCGGGCATCATCGGACGGTGCCGGTGGAGGCAATCCATCTCGGGGCTCCGCGTGAGCCGGAGCTGTGGACGGTCGAGTCCGTGCGTGCCGTCGCGGGCAAAGGGCTGGAAGGAGACCGGCACTTCCACGCCGAGGGAGCTCCGGCGGGCCAAGCCCTGACGCTCGTCGCGGCCGAGGAGGTCGAGGCCGTCGGACTGAAGCCGGGAGAGACACGACGGCAGCTCACCGTGCGCGACGTGGACGTCAACGCGCTCGTCGGCAAGCGCTTCCGCGTCGGCGAGGTCGAGTGCCTCGGCGTGGAGCTCTGCGAGCCGTGCCGGCACCTGGAGAAGATGACGCGGCCGGGGATCATCAAGGATCTCGCCCATCGGGCAGGGATCAATGCCGACATCCTCGTGGGCGGCGTCATTCGGGTCGGCGACCCCGTGACCGAGCTCTAGCCGGGAGGCGCATTGGTCCCTCGTTGGCGCCGGAATCTACTGTTCGGCTCGCCATGACCCGGCTCAGCCGCTCAGTTGCAGTCGTCGCAACCGCGATCGCGGTCGCGTTCGCCTGCGGAGCAGCCGGCGGCGGTGCGGCGACCCGCGCGATTTCGCCGTGCGGGACCGTGAACGCTCCCGCCTGGTCGCCCGACGGGACGCAGATCGCCTGGTTCGGCTACCGCTGGCCGCTGCCGCCCAATCATCACGCGACCGGGAGCTGGAACACCCTGCGGGCGTTCTGCGCCTCGGGGTCCGACGGCAAGAACCTCCACCAGGTCCCTCGCACCGTCTGCGGCGAGCGCTGCCCGAACAACCTCGGCGACCCGCCTGGCCAACTCGACTGGGTCGGGCCGACCCTCCTCGTCTACGGCAGCGACGACGGCGTCCACACGGTCTCGGTCGGCCAGAAGCCCAAGCTCCTCACCAGGAAGGGGCCGATCCCGTACTCCCTGGACTCGAACGGCGATCGCGTCGCTACCGCGATGCTCGCCCCGGGCTGCATGGCCTGCTCCGGCCCCGTCACGATCCGCAGTGTTCCGTCCGGCGCGGTCATCGGCGTCGTCGGCGGCACGAAGCTCCTGAACACCGAGCCGAGCCTCTCGCCCGACGGCACGCAGGTCGTCTTCACCCGCAGCTCCGGCAAGAACGCGGAAGCGAAGCCTTCGCTCTGGACCGCCTCCGCCGACGGCACCCACCTCAAGCGGCTTGAGTCGGGCGGCGAGAGCGCCCTCTGGTCGCCCGCCGGCAACCGGATCGCCTATCTCGCCCCCGGGGCCACCCGGGCGGCCTGGCGGCTCGTGTCCCCGCAGGGCGGTGCGAGCACGACGCTCCTCCGCGTCGGCCCGGGCACCGTCTTCGGCTGGTCGCCGGACGGCCGGTGGATCGCCTTCCCGGACTCGAAGGGCAGGCTCGCCGTCATCGACGTCGCGACGAAGAAGGTGCGCCCGCTCCTGAAGCTTCGAGGCCCGTACGGCAGCTCGAGTGTCGCCTGGTCGCCGGACTCACGACAGCTGCTGGTGGTCTCGCGCCCGGCAGCCCGCTCGTCCTGTCCGAGCGGCCTGTGGCGAGTTCCGATCGACGGGACGAAGCCGAGCCTCGTTCACGGCTGCTGAATGGCAGAACTATGATTTACGACGGAGGTAGGAGATGAAAAAGCTCGCGAGCATCGCAGCCGTACTGATTTGCGCAGGAGCGATTTCCGCCACTGCCGCCGCCTCCCTGCGGACCTATGTCGTCGGAACGGAGTTCGTCAAAGGAGCAGGCACCGTGGCCTCCTTCAAGGGAACGGTGAAGAAGCCCTACAAGATCGTTCTCTACTGCGAAGGTGCCAATGCTCGCTGCGCCACGAAGGTCGTTTGCGTGAGGGGGTCGCAGACGTTTGCCCAGAGCCGATCCGGCCTCACTCCGGGCACCTGGAACATGAAGAAGCCGACGTGGTACCGACTCGATAGTTGCCGCTTCACCGCGACGATCAAATCGGGCTTCAAGAACGCACGGGTGACCGTTCAGGCCACGGTTCGTTCCTGACTTCGCGCGTCAAGACACGGCGACGGCCTCCACCTCGACCATCATCTCGGGTCGAGCGAGTGCCGTCACGCCGAGCGCGGTCGACGCCGGCTGGGGGCCAATGAAGAACTCGCCCTTGAGCCGCGTGTACTCGCGCAGCAGGCTCATGTCCGTGAGGAAGACGGTGAGCTTGACGACGGAATCCACATCCATCCCGGCCTCCCGGAGAACCGCCCGTAGATTCTCGAAGACCTGACGGACCTGGGCCTCGAAGTCGCCTTCTCCGACGAGTTGTCCGTCCGCGGAGATCGGCGCCTGGCCGGAGACGAACACGATCGAGCTCGCGCCTTCTACACGCCAGGCCTGTGAGAAGCCGGCGGCGTCCTGCCACGTCCACGGGTTGAGCTGAAGCTTGTTCACGGAATCCGCTCTACCGCGGAGGCGTGTTCCTCAACCGCTACGCAGATCGACGACCGACGGCTTGCCGCTGCTGACGATCTTGAGCACGTCCCACATGCGGGCGTCCTCGTGCCCGGGCACGAGGCAGGCGAAGCGGTAGACGCCCGTCCTGCTCGCGCGGAAAGAGAAGCTCGCCGTGTGACCCGCCTCGAGGCCGATCCCTGGCTGCGGGATCGCGGCGCCGGGGAACGCGGGCTTCGAGGCGAGAGGCCCGTGGACGACGGCGCACGAGTGGCGGAGCGGCCCGCGGTTCGTGCACACGACCCGGACGGTCCAGCCGCGCGGCACCGTCCACATCAGGAAGCGCGAGTAGCCGTCGAAGTTGAAGCCGCCGTTCGTGCCGTCGTAGGAGGCGATGAGCGTGATCGTGACCCGGTGCCGGTGCGCATCGACCGCGAGGAAGCGGCCGGGCGGCGGCGGCGCCTTTGCCGCCAGGGAGAGCGCCACGAGCCCTTCGGCGATCACCTGGCCAGCATCGCAGAGCGAAGCGAGAGATGCCAGACGCCGACGCCCCGTTCTTAGCGAACCCTCACAGGTCTCTCATCCCGCGCCTAGGGATTACGGGCACTCTGGGGGCAATTCGATGCAAAGGAGAACCCGAGGAATGAGCTTCCAGCCCGCCAGAACACGCCTGCGGCGCCTTCTTCCTCTTGCGGTCGCCGCAGCCGTCGGCGTCGCTGCGGGAGCAGGCGCGTACGCGCTCACCAACAAGCATTCCGGGTCGACCGCGACGCCCAACGCCGTGGTCGTCCCCGCCCAGCCCGCCTCGTCCACCTCGACCGTCGACTCGCTCACGCAGCTCTACAAGCAGGACGCGCCCGGCGTCGTCGACATCACCGTCACCTCGACCTCCGGCGGCGGCTCGTCCGGCTTCCCGTTCGGCGCCCCGCAGCAGGGACAGAAGTCCGAGGCCGAAGGCACCGGCTTCGTGATCGACACGAAGGGCGACATCATGACCGCCGAGCACGTCGTCGCCAACGCGAGCTCGATCAAGGTTCAGTTCGCCGACGGCTCGACCGCGAAGGCGACGCTCGTCGGCACCGACAAGTCGACCGACACGGGCGTGATCCACGTCGACGTCGACGCCTCGAAGCTCCACCCGCTCGCGCTCGGCAACTCGGCCGACGTGCAGCCGGGTCAGAGCGTCGTCGCGATCGGCAGCCCGTTCGGCCTCGCCGAGACGATGACCGCCGGGATCGTCAGCGCGACGAACCGGACGATCACCGCTCCGAACCAGTTCTCGATCACCGGCGCGATCCAGACCGACGCCGCCATCAATCACGGCAACTCCGGCGGCCCGCTGATCGACGTCAACACGAACACGGTGATCGGCGTCAACGACCAGATCGAGAGCGACACCAACGACAACTCCGGCGTCGGCTTCTCCGTCCCGATCGACTCCGCGAAGAACGCCGCCCAGACCCTCATCGCAGGCGGCAAGGTGCAGCACGCCTACGTCGGAGTACGCATCGAGGACGTCGGCGGCGGAGCCAGGATCACCCAGATCGTCGCCGGCGCACCCGCCGACAAGGCCGGGCTCAAGAAGGGCGACGTCATCACGAACTTCGACGGCAAGACGATCGGCTCGGCCGACGACCTCACCGCCGCGGTCTTCCAGGCGAAGCCCGGCCAGAAGGTCCTGGTCACGGTCAACCGCAACGGCACCACACAGCACCTCTCCCTCACGCTGGGCGTCCAGCCCGCACATCCCTCCTCGTAGCTCCCTGCGCAGCGGCGGGCGGCCCCACCAGGTCGCCCGCCGCGACTCCTCCGACGTAGGATCGGCCCGTGGCCGGCGTGAGCGAAGCAGCCGCGCCGCCGGCGGTTTCCTCGTCCGTCGCGCGGTGGACGCTCGTGGCGAGCATCCTCGGCTCGTCGATGGCGTTCATCGACGGCTCGGTCGTCAACGTCGCCCTCCCCTCGATCCAGGCAGACCTCGGTGGAGGGCTCGCGACGCAGCAGTGGGTCGTCGACGCCTATCTGCTCACACTCGGGTCGCTGATCCTCGTCGGCGGGTCGCTCGGCGACATCTACGGGGAGTCCAAGGTCTTCGCGCTCGGCGTCGCGAGCTTCGCAGCCGCCTCGGTGCTCTGCGCGATCGCCCCGGACGCGCCCTCGCTCATCGTCTTCCGCGGCATCCAGGGCATGGCCGGCGCACTGCTCACGCCTTCGTCGCTCGCCATGCTCACCGCCACGTTCTCCGGCACGGCACGCGGCAACGCCATCGGCCAGTGGACGTCCTGGACCGGGATCTCGTTCATCGTCGGCCCGACCATCGGCGGCTGGCTGGTCGACGTCTCGAGCTGGCGGGTCATCTTCCTGATCAACATCCCGATCGCGGCCGTCACGCTGCTGATCCTGATGCGGCTCGGCAGCATGCACCAGCAGCGCCGCACCGATCTGAAGGTCGACGTGCCGGGCGCGATCCTCGGCGCGGCCGGTCTCGGTCTCGTCGTCGCGGGCTTCATCGAGCAGCCGCAGCTCGGCTGGGGCGACCCGCTCATCGTCGGCGCGTTCCTCGGCGGAGCCGTCCTCCTCGCCGCCTTCGTCTGGCACGAGCTGCACACCCCGATGCCGATGCTGCCGCTCCGGCTGTTCCGGCTGCGCAACTTCAGGGTCACGAACATCGAGACGCTCTCGGTCTACGGCGCGCTGTCTGCGCTGAGCACCTTCCTGACGCTGTTCCTGATCGAGTTCGCAGGCTTCTCGGCGTTCCACGCCGGAATCGCGCTGCTGCCGATCACGATCGTGATGTTCTTCCTCTCGCCGCGGATGGGCAGGCTGTCGATGCAGTACGGGCCGCATCTGTTCATGGCGGTCGGGCCGATCGTCGCCGGGCTCGGCGTCCTCGCGTACACCCGCCTGCCCGAGAACCTGAACTACTGGGTGGACATCGTCCCCGCGCTGCTCGTCTTCTCCTTCGGGCTCGCAATGACCGTGGCTCCGCTCACGACGACGGTGCTCGCGGACGCAGGCCCGGGCGACGCGGGCGTCGCGTCGGGCGTGAACAACGCCGTGGCACGCATCGCCGGCCTCCTCGCGATCGCCGTGCTCGGGATCGCGGCAGCGGGCGGCGGCGACCACCTCACCGTCCACGGCTTCCACGTGACGATGGCAGCCGTCTCGGCCCTGCTGATCTGCGGCGGCCTGATCGGCGCGATCGGGATCCGCAACCCTCCGCGCGCCTAGCGGCGCTACTTGCCCAGCATCACCTCGGTCGCCTTGACCAGCACCGTGACCTCGTCGCCTGCGGCGAGCTCGAGGTTCTCGGCGCTCTCGCGCGTGATCGCGGCGACGATCGTCTGGCCGCCGAGATCGACGCTGACCTCGGCCATGATCCCACCGAGCTTGATCTCGGTGACCCTGCCGGGGAGCTGGTTGCGGGTGCTGAGCTTCACTCCGTTCCTCCTCTGCTCGCGACGATGCGGGTTCCGGTTGCCTTGAAGCTGGCGTACGCCTGCCGGCCGGACTCGAGCCCCAGTCTGCGGAGAGAGTCCACCGTGATCTCCGCGCTGACGGGGCCGATGGTGACGCGTGCCCGGTTGCCGAGCTCGGTGATCGCGGTGATCCTGCCGCCGATCACGTTCATGGCCGAGTCGTCGGGACGGGCGGTCGAGATCGTGATGTCCCACGGATAGACAGCGAGAGTGAGCGGCCCCTCGCCCTCGTCGCTCGTCCTGACCAGGGTGCCGTCGTCGAGGCGGACGCCCGTCGTGCCGGCGCAGGCGCCGTCCGGCTCCCCGTGCAGGAGGTTGGCCCCGGTGAAGGAGGCCACGAATGGATCCGCAGGCCGGGCGACGAGGTCGGCGGGAGTGCCCTCCTGGCGCAGCCGTCCTGCCACGAGCACGCCGACGTGGCCCGCGAGGGCCGCGGCGTCCTCGAAGTCGTGCGTGACGAGCAGCGTCGGGATCTCGAGCCCGGCGAGGAGCTGTTGCAGCTCCGCCCGGACGTCGACCTTGGTGTGGGCGTCGAGCGCGGCGAGAGGCTCGTCGAGGAGGAGGATCTCCGGGTCGCGGGCGAGCGCGCGCGCCAGTGCGACGCGCTGGCGCTCGCCGCCCGAGAGGCTGTCCGGGCGGGCGCGCTCGAGATGGCCGATCCGGAAGCGGTCGAGGTACTCGTCGGCGCCCTTGCGGCGCGCGTATTCGATGTTCTGGCGCACGGTCAGGTGTGGGAACAGCGCGTAGTCCTGGAAGACGAGCCCGACCCTTCGCTCCTCCGGCGGCACGAAGACCTTGCGGTCGGCGTCGAACCAGGTCTCCTCGTCGCAGCGGATCCGGCCGCCGTCCGGCTCGACGAGACCCGCGATCGCGTTGAGGACGGTGGTCTTGCCGGAGCCCGACGGGCCGATGAGCGCGACGGTCGAATCGACCGCGAGGCTCAGGCCGAGCTCGAAATCCCGAAGAGGGACGGAGAGCCGCTCGAGGGTGACCGTTGCCATGAGAGTGCGATTCTGAGCGTTAGCAGCAGGAGGGCGCTGATCAGGACGAGCACGCCGCCCATCGCGAGCGTGGTGTCGAAGTTCTGGTCGAACTCCGCGTAGATCGCGAGCGGCAGCGTCTGGGTGACGCGCTGCAGGCTCCCCGCGAACATGATCGTCGCCCCGAACTCGCCCAGTCCACGCGCGAACGAGAGCGCCAGCCCGGCGATCAGACCGCCGCGCGCGAGCGGCAGCTCCACCCGGAAGAAGGTGCGCACGGGCCCGGCGCCGAGCGTGCGCGAGGCGGCCGTCAGGCGCCGATCGGTCGCCTCGAACGAGGCGATCGCCTGGCGGATGTAGAGCGGGCTCGCGACGTAGGCGACCGCGATCGTGACCGCGGTCTGCGTGAACGGAAGCGTGATCCCCAGCGCGCTCAGGCTCGATCCGAGCAGGCCCTCGCGGCCGAGCGCCGCGAGCAGCCCCACGCCGGCCACGGCCGGCGGGAGCACGAGCGGCAGCTCGACCAGGGTGACGGCGAGCGAGTGGCCCGGAAACCGGCGCGTCGCGAGCAGATACGCCGTCGGAGTCCCGAACAGGAGGATGAGCGCCTGGGCGATGACGCTCGTCTTCAGACTCACGATGAACGCGTCCTCGACCACCGGATTCGAGAGCTGGCCGAGCACCTTCCCCGGCGAGGTGTGCACGAAGATCCCGACGATCGGCAGGAGGAGGAACGCGAGCGTCAGAACAGCGACCGCGACGAAGAGCCCGAAGCCGATCCTCCGCCTCATCCGCGGCAATCCCGGGCTAGTGCTTCGGCTTGACGCGCGGGAGGAAGCCGAACCGGATCAGCTTCTTCTGGCCGGCCTTGCCCATCACGCGCTTGATGAACGCTCGTGCATCGCCCTTGTCGCCGCTGTGCGAGACGACGCAGATGCCGTACTGCACCTTTGGCTGCGCCCACGCCGGCACCTTGATCACCGTCACCTTGCCGGGCACCGTCTTCGCGTCGGTCGAGTAGACGAAGCCCGCGTCTGCCTCCCCGAGGCCGACCTTGGCCAGCACCTCGCGGACGTCCGTCTCCCGGCTGACGACGTTCTTCAGCACGGCTGCCGTCAGGTTCATGTTCTTGAGGATCTGCAGCGTGTAGCTACCGACCGGCACTCCCGGGCCGGCGATGTCGAGCTTCACACCGGACTTGGTCAGGTCGTAGATGTTGTGGATCCCGGCCGGATTCGCCGTCGGCACGACGATCACGAGCCGGTTGCGGGTGAACACGACCGGCTTCGAGCACAGGCCCTTCTGGAACAGCTGCGCCGGCAGCGTCGTGTTGGCCGAGGCGAAGACGTCGGCCGGCGCGCCCTGCGTGATCTGCGCGGCGAGCGTGTTCGAGCCGCCGAAGGAGTACTTCTCCTTCGAATCGATGGCCGGAAAGACGTTCGTCAGCGACGCCGCCGCGTAGACGGTGATCTGGGCCTGCGTACGACGCGTCGCCGAGGCCGCCCTGCCCACGGGCAGTGCGAGGAGAACGAGAGCGAACACGGCGACGAGACGGCGGCTTGGCACGCGAACCCCTTTCATCTAGCGCTGGATCAGCATGCTGGTCGACTTGACGATCGCGGTCGCAGGCATCCCGGGCTTGAGCCCGAGCTCCTCGACCGCGTCACGGGTCACGACCGCGGTCAGCCGAACCGGGTCGGTGACCACGAGCTCCACCTGGGCCATCAGCCCCTCGACCTGGACGTGGGTGACGGTTCCCTGGAAGCGATTGCGGGCGCTGAGGTGCTCTCCCTGGCTGTCGCCGCGCAGGCGCTCGATCTCCGCGGCCGACACGACACGCCGGTTGCTCCGGTCCCGCGTGACCCGGATCCGGCCGTCGCGGTCCCAGCGGCGGAGCGTGTCGAGGCTGATCCCGAGTGCAGCCGACGCCTCGCTGGCGGTGTATTCGCGCTTCGCCACCGCTAGCTCTCGAACTCGTCCAGGGCGTCGGAAGCCGCAGCCATCGACAGCACAGGCCCGAACGCGGATCCGACGACCGGCCGTCCCGTCAGCGCCGCCAGCGCGCCCGCATGCTGCGACTCGTTCGCGGCGATCTGGCCGATGAAGCGGCGCAGCGCCGGCGTCTGCACGTCCTGGATCGCACCGACGTACGCGCCGACCATCAGATGCTCCAGGCGTCCGCCGAGCCGGACGATCGAGGCCTGGCTGCGGAAGCTGCCCTTCGGATACGAGAAGTTGATGTCGTCAGCGGTGGCCGGCGTCTGTCCCGCGTCGGTCAGCAGCGTGGCGAGATCCGTGTAGTGCGCCTTCTCGTCGGCCCGCATCCGTAGCACCACCGCGCGGACGCCACCGTGCCGGAGCTTGCCGCTTGCGAGCGCCGTCGTCTGGAAGTCGATCGCGAGCAGCTCGGCGGCGATCAGGAGGCGGAGGTACGCGAGGTCGGCATCCGGGAGCGTGGCAGCGGACGCGGCGCCGGCGAATGCCGACAGCCCCGAGGCAGGAACGAGAAGCACGCCGCCCCCCACGGCGGCACGCTTCAAGAAGCCTGCTCTGCTGTATCCAGCTGCCACGATCTGCCACGCCCCGGTCTTGGAATGCCTGTGCAATGCCTACTTACGACGGGCAGCATATACAGGGCCTACGCGCGTGTCGCGCGGTAGGCGTCCACGACGAACGGGAGCCGTAGGCCCGCGCGGTCCGACAACGACGGATCGGCATCGAGGATCTCCGCCACCTCGGCGAAGACGCGCCGACGCTCGTCGTCGGGCAGCGCCGCCAGGCCGGAGTACGACAGGAGGTGATCCTCGAGCGCCTCGCGCGGCAGCTCGTGGACATGCTCGAAGAGTGCGTGCTCGACGTCGTGGAACAGACGGCCTTCCGTCACGGCCGGCACCCAGTCGCGCCGCAACCAGCCCGATGTCTGCTGGGACGGCCGGGTCGCGTAGATCGCCTCCGACATCGCCGCGATCGTCGGATGACGCACGTCGCGGTGGTTCCAGCCGAAGCCGAGGCGACCGCCGGGACGCAGCACGCGGCGGAACTCGGCGAGCGCCTCGTCGAGCTCGAACCAGTGGAGCGAGGAACCGGCAACGACCCCGTCCGCCTCCCCGTCCCCGACCGGGATCGACTCGGCCGAGCCCTCCACGCCCTCGAGCCCGTGCTCGCGGAGGACGGAGAGCATCCTCGCGTCGGGCTCGACGGCGAGGACGCGCACGCCGAGGGCCGCGACGGCCCGGGTGAGCTTCCCCGTGCCCGCCCCGACCTCGACGACGAAGGCCGCGTCCTCCGGCACGAGCCAGCGCGCCGCCTCCTCCGGGTACTCCGGCCGCGCGCGCTCGTAGGCGGTGGCCTGGGCTCCGAAGCTCAGCCGGCGGGGCGTCTCCTGCACCGAGCGGACGCTACCGGCGCGACCAGGTGGGGTAGCCGAGGAACGCGGCTGCGCCGAGCAGCGCGCCAGGCACGGTGAGGTAGGGCAGCACCTCCGGCGATTTGCTCGAAGCCCAGAGGACGAAGACCGCCCACAGCGCGAGAAGGGCGAGCACCACCATGAGAGTCGCGGCCGGCAGAAGCGAACGGCCCGGATCCCGGCGCGGCGGCAGTTCGTCCGGGAGGGTCTCGCTCCCGGGTTCGAGCTGGACCGCCGACTCGATCTCATCCGTGTCGAGCATGAGGTGGACGGCGACGTTCTCGTGGTCGATCTCGCCGATCTGCTCGAACGGGACCGCGCGACGGTCGTGACGGGTCGGCAGAGGCTCGCGCTCCACGCCGAGCCAGCCCCGTCCCTCGTGCTCGAGCACGGCGAACACCCGGCCGACGGGAAAGCCCTCGCGGTCGTAGACGAGGTACTCCTCGAGCCAGATCCCGTCGCCGGTGCCGCGCGGGAGCTCGGACGTCCGGTCGGCGTGGGTCACGACCGGAGAGTCCCCGCGCCGCGCCTTCGTCACACGTGCGTTTCCGGCCGCCGCCGCAGGAGACAACGAGAAGCTGGACGAGCCGGCGTCGACCGTCGTCGTCGTGGGCGCGTCGGCCGGAGGCGTCGAGGCCCTGACGACTCTCGATGACCTGGAGCGGGCGCAGCGCGAGCTCGAGACCGCGTGCGAGGAGCTGCAGTCGACGGTCGAGGAGCTCGAGACGACGAACGAGGAGCTCCAGTC
>Ga0070717_10002425_pt1 | contig 13165 bp, 9 predicted proteins | sample LARL113metaG_FD_71366 | JGI IMG/M metagenome (GOLD analysis project Ga0070717, IMG submission 71366) | Corn, switchgrass and miscanthus rhizosphere microbial communities from Kellogg Biological Station, Michigan, USA - LAR L11-3 metaG | ecosystem: Host-associated > Plants > Roots > Rhizosphere ... | reverse complement strand
CCGGGGAGGAGTACGGGCCGTGTGCCGGGCAATGATGAGTTTCGTTGCATTTTGCACTCTTTCTTCCCGCTGGGATTAGTCGTGCCGACTTTCGCGATCGGAAACTATGCGGAACTTTCAACTTCGAGCATTCATTTGTACTACATGCCTGACCACAAAAGCGGCGCCGATGATTATGCGTCTGCTATCGAAGAAGTCTCGCCCTTGGTCGCCAAATGGTTCGGCGATCATCGACAGTCGCCTGATACAAAGCCCGAGGTTGTAGAACTTCCCGATCCAAACGACGCTCCGTTCGAGAGCGGCAACATCCTGCTAACGTCGCTATCCGGGAGCGACACGAAACTCTTGCTGTCGGCAGTCCAACAGCTGACTCATGCTTTCTTCCCGTCAGCGCGCGCGTGGATTCATGAAGGGCTAGCGAGTTATGCGCAAGTCCGCTTGATTGAAGAAAAGGAAACGCGCCAGGCTGCCCTCTACTACTTGCGGGGACACCGCGACGCGTTGCTGGAGTTGGAGAAAATTTCCGGCGAACACAGGAGGGAACTTGATTCGCTCATTCGTTCGCTGGACGATTTTCGCATTCAGACAAAATCGATGTACGTGTGGTGGATGTTGCGGGACATGATTGGCGAGAATGCGCTGGATTCGGCGCTGCACAATTACAAAGCCGCGGACGACAAAGATGCCGCTTACATGCAGAAAATGATCGAAGCACAAGCGCACCGCGATCTGCAATGGTTCTTCGACGATTGGGTGTATCACGATCGTGGGCTGCCGGATTTTCGTATCGCCTCTGTCTACCCGAACGCACTGGCAAGTGGCGGGTACATGGTCACAGTAACAGTTGAAAATCTGGGAGACGCAGGGGCTGAAGTTCCTGTCACCTTGCACATGCAGACCGACGAGGAGTCTCAACGACTGGCGGTACCACGGAAGTCGAAGGCTTCAGTGCGAATTCAGGCCGCATCACTGCCGCAAGAAGTCACGGTGAATGACGGCAGTGTGCCGGAGAGCGATATGAACAACAACGAGTACAAAATCGAATCTGCGAATCATTGAAGTACAGAGACGGAGGTTTCTTGACTTACATTCAGTTTTTAGGCGCGGCGGGGACAGTGACTGGATCGAAGCACTTGATCAATACTTCAGGAGATCAGGCCGGCAAGGCCGGAACCCAGGTGCTAGTGGACTGCGGGATGTTTCAAGGTCAGAAAGAATGGCGCGAGCGCAACTGGCAACAGTTGCCGGTTGCGGCAGTGGCGATTGAGGCCGTGATTCTGACCCATGCTCATCTTGACCATTGCGGTTGGATCCCGCGACTGGTGAAGCAAGGCTTTCGGGGACCCATCTACGCTACACCGGCCACGATTGATCTTTGCGGTGTTGTGTTGCCGGACTCAGGCCACTTGCAGGAAGAAGATGCCGAGTTTCATAACCGGCACAAAATTTCCCGTCACGACCCGGCGCTTCCGCTTTATACCGAGGCGGAAGCGATGGCCTCCCTGGCGAATTTCAAGCCGGTGAATTTCGGCGAGACCAAACAGCTTTCTCCTGAGTTGTCGTTTCGCTTTGTGCACGCGGCACACATACTGGGATCGGCCATGGCTGAGATCACGCTTACGGCAGACGGCGGCGCCCGTCCCACGCGACTGTTATTTACCGGCGACATTGGCCGGGTACACGATCAGAATGTTGCGCCCGGTAAAGTGGTTTACTCGGGACCGCAATCGGGAGAGACTGCGGCCGTCGTGGTGATGGAATCGACCTACGGCAACCGGAGCCACCCGAAGGACGATCCCCGCCTGGAACTCGCACGGGTGATTCGTACGACGGTCGCACGCGGCGGAAGTATCGTGGCGCCCGCATTTGCGGTCGAACGCACACAGAAGTTTGTTTTCATGCTCAAAGAATTGATGGAGTCCGGTCAGGCGCCGCGGGTGCCCGTTTATTGCGATAGTCCGATGGCCATCAAGGCCGTAGAAGTGTTTCTAAAACATACCGAGGAGTATAGCGACGCGACCAAGGACCTGATTAACCGTTACGGGTCTCCATTGAAATGGCAAGGCTTCGATTTTGCGCAGACCGTCGAAGAATCGAAGAGGATCAATGAGTCGAAATCGCCTTGCATCATTATCTCTTCGAGTGGAATGGTGACGGGTGGACGCATTCAACATCATTTGTTGCAGCGCCTGCCCGACCCGAAAAACACCGTCATCTTTATAGGATTTCAGGCGCCGGGAACACGAGGATTCACCATCAAGAGCGGTGTGCCCGAGGTGAAGATGTTAGGACAGACTGTACCAATTCGCGCGCAGATAGTGGCGCTCGAACAGTTTAGCGACCATGCCGACACGCCAGAACTCTTGGAATGGCTGCACACCTTTACTGCCAAGCCGAACGTAACCTATCTGGTCCATGGCGAACCAGCGGCATCTTCTCAATTGCGGGACGCGATGACGAAAGAATTGGGATGGAATGTACAGATCGCCCAATGGATGCAGAAAGTGGAAGTAAAAATCTAGGCCTGCGACTGAGTGAATTGAACCAGAGCCTGTAACTTGTTCATAGCCGATCCGGAGTCAATGGATTCGGCAGCAATGCTGGCGGCGTCTGGCAAGTGCCCGGCTTTGCCTGCCGCAACAATGGCGGCTGCCGCGTTCATCAGTACAACATCGCGCCGAGGAGATTTCTCGCCTTGCAGAACACTTCTTACGATGACGGCGTTCTCTACGGCATCGGCCCCTCCGGAGATTTCCTCCAGGGTTGCGCGAGTCATGCCGAATTCCTCTGGTGAAATTTCAGAAGTGTGTACCAGACCCTCGCGAACCTCAGCTACGCGGGTGGGACCAGTGATCGTGATCTCGTCAAGCCCATCCAGCCCGTGAACTACGAATGCCCGGTGAGTTCCCAACATGCTGAGCGCTTCAGCTACTTTTTCGACTAGATCGAGTGAATATACCCCGACCACCTGAGCGGAAGCTCCAGCGGGATTGGTTAGCGGGCCGAGAAGGTTGAATACTGTGCGCAGACGAGTTTCACGGCGGGCATTCTGGACGTACTTGGCAGCGGAATGAATTGCTGGGGCAAAAAGAAACGCCATGCCCACCTCCTCTAAACACTGGCCCAGGAGCGACGGCGGAAGCTGAATATTTATGCCAAGGGCTTCCATCACATCCGCAGCGCCGCATTTCGCAGTCATGCCCTGCGCATTGAGCTTGGGAGTCGAACTGCGGTTACCGTGCTTGGCCACGCGTACGCCAGCGCCTGCGACCACGAAAGCAGTGACCGTCGAAATATTAAAGGTGCCCGCAGCGTCGCCGCCTGTCCCACAAGTATCCACCAGAGATTCGCGTCCGGTGCCGCTGGCGTCGAGAAGGGAATTGCCATGAATAGGAATCGGAGTTGCGGCCGCGCGAATGGCTTCGGCAAAGCCGACAATTTCTTCGACCGTCTCACCTTTCATGTGCAGCCCAACCAGCAAGGCTGCAATCTGCGCGTCTGTGCATTGTCCGGAAAGTACTTCGCGCATTGCTGCACGGGCCTCTTCGCGCGAGAGCGACTCGCGATGATTCACAATGCGATGAAGAACTTCAACGATCATAATTTCTTAAGCCGCAGTGCTTTTAAAAGCAGTAACAGAACCGCCTTATACGCGCAAGATTGAAGCGAAAAGTTCGAGATAGTTCTACGAGTGTACAGGTGCGGCGGTGTCCGCGAAGTATTCGGCGTGCTGCTGGCGATGCAGACGGCGGTGAGTTTTAAAGCGTGGTTCCATGGCAGCGACCGTGCATAGTGAAAAAAATAGTGCGGCATTGGCGGGTATCTGCATGTTGAAATCAACCAAGCTATGGACTAGGATGCCGCTGATGCCAAGAATCGCAGCCACCGCCACAGCGCCATTTAAGTCAGAGGCCCACTTGTGAGATTTGCGCAAAGCGGGCCGAAGCACACTCACCAGAAACCAAATCATGGTTCCGAATCCGAGAATTCCCGTTTCTGCCAGCACCTGCAGATAGTCGTTGTGTGCGGCGTTTACTAGAGAATCTGTGTAGAAGCTGCGGAATCGGGGATAAACGTCTGCAAACGTACCTTGTCCCCAGCCGAGAACCGGGCGCCTTTGCCACATGCGCAGGATGTCGCGATCGATCTGTAGGCGAATATCAGACGACATATCAGAATGCTTTTCCGCGGCGAGAGTGGCGATTCGAGTTCTCACTTCGCGGCCGCCGGTCCAGGTAATGATTCCGATCGAGAGCAGGACAAACCCGCTGAGAAGAACCACAACGGTCCGTTTTTTACGTTCGCGAAAAACAAAAACAATGAAGATCGTCATCTGAACTGCAAAGGCAATCATGCCGCCGCGCGAGCCAGAGAGAAAAACTGTGGCTGCCATGAAAGCCGCAGCCGAAGCCGCAATCCATCGCTCGCGAGTGTGTCCGAAACGGCTGAATGCGAAGACCAAAGGGACCGGAACCAGCATTTCCATCAGACCGGCATAATGATTGTGGTTTACATATGGCCCATAAATCCATCCGCCGAAGTGCGGTGTCTTCAGCCAGTAGATTTTGCCAGGGGCATTCAGGTTCTGGAGTACGGCGAATAATGCAATGGATGTGCCGTAGATGGTCAGCGCGGTAGCTACGAAACGAACTTCACGACTCCGGTTGAACGTCTGGACAAGCAGAAAACAGACTGCTCCATACGAGATGTACAGCAAGAGTTGGGAATACGTCGCGTGCCGGTATGCCGAGATGCCTGGCACGAACTGAAGGCACATCAAACTCGCGAAAGTGATCATAGGAGAAAATACCGGGCTCCATCGAAGGCTGACTCGCGATGATCGCAATTGCCCGAAAGCCCAAATTACAAAGAGGACCGCCGAGGCCGCCCGCAGAACGAAAATCGACCAGGTATCAACCGCGCCAAATGCCAGCGGGCCAAACATCAGCAGCGCTGCCACACTGAATAACATTCGACTGTCGCGGGGTACACGAGCAGACCTGGGTTCAACGGCCTCGATCGGGAACTCCGGCAAAGGGAGAGGGCAAGTCACGGGTGCTCCTTCGCGGCTGAGGCGATGTGATCGTCGGCTACCAGCCGAAGGTCATCAATCCATAACATTCCCCGAATCGGCCTGCCGGCGGGCACGCGGGCAACGCGCAATATCGCGAGGTGGGTCTCGGGGCCGGTAGCAAAACTGCCGTTGATCCTCGTCCACGGTTCGGAGTCCTGAAGGTCGTCACTCATGAAAAGGGTAGTCTCGTCGTAAACGTCCTGAATCGCAAATTTTGGCGCGCCCGCGCCGTCCATTTCCTGGGCTTTGTAATATGCGGAAAACTGATATGTCGTATTAGGGTCAACAGAGACAAACTGGCGTATTCCTGCATCTTCGATCCCCTGTCCTTGAAAGACGATGCGAAGCGACCTCGAACCGGAGTGGCTCTCAAGGGGATCAATTGCCAGCCACACGGCTGAAGTTTTCTGGTAGGTCCAGTCAAAACCGCCGTTCAGAATGTCGAGACTGAAATCGCCGTTGACGACGAGGTTTGCGGCTGTAGGCTGATACGCTGCCAGACCTGAAAGGTTTGCTGCCTCTTGCCAGACGCGCGCTGCTTGAGATGGGTTATGCTCAGCAAACAGATGTCGCAAATAATCGAATAAGAAGCGGCGCTCGACCGGCTGCTGCAGAGAAACAATTCTTTCCCAGACCTTGGCCGCCGCGGCCGGCTCGTTGTTAGAAACAAGGAAACCTAAGAAGGGCTCATCTGCATTCGCAGGAATGACATTCTGAAGCAAAAAGTCCACGTCGGGACGGATCCTCCAGCACGCTTGGAGGACTTGTGCAGTCAGCCTAGGATCGTTTTCCAGAACTTTGCGGTATTCGCGTAGTGCGGGTTCAGTCGCACCTTGCGACAGGTAAAGATTTGCTACCTGCCAGGCCAGGCCCGAGGAGTGGGGATCGGCCGCGGTCGCTTGTTCCAGCGAATTTTGTTCGCTAGCAAGATCGGCGGCGAGATGTTCAGCGATGGCGCGGTCGAGCCAATAGCTCGAATCGTTCGGATTCAGTGCAGTTGCGGTTTCCAGCCAGGGCAGCGCGTTGGCTGGGGACTGCTGGACCAGAAGTTCAAATCGCCCCATGGTGTCGCGATATTCGGCATTTAAGGGGTCGAGTTTTATAGCGATTCTTAAATCGGACGCGCGTGGAACTTGAGAAAAGTTTGCAGCCAGGAACTGGGTTGTGGTTAACGCCAGGTACACTGCCGCTCCCGAGGAAAGCAAAAACCGGGCAGCCAGCCGTTCCCTTGGGTGCAGAGCTTCAAAATTCATCTTAGTAACACGAGATTAAGCGCTCGAAGACGCCACGCGCCCGGACTCCTTCTCCGTTTCCATTTGCTCGTCGTAGTAACGGTGACCGTACTTTCCCTGATACTCGTAGTAGTAGTAATAGTCCGGCGAATCTAGATTTACAGCGTTCAGGAGCACGCCAGCGACACGAGCATTGACCTGCGCAAGAATCTCGCGTGAGCGACGCAGCGCGGGCTTAGTAGTTTGTCCGCAGCGGATCACCAGCACCACCGCGTCGGCACGGGTTGAAAGCACAACCGCGTCAGTCACAGAAAGCGTTGGGGGTGTGTCCACCACGATGTGATCGTAATGTTGTTTCAATTCCCCCAGTACCTCGACCATCTGTGCTGAAGCCAACAACTCCGCAGGATTGGGCGGTGGAGTTCCCGCGGGCAGGACGAACAGGTTGGGCAGCAAAGAGGAGCGGAAGATCGCTTCAGGAAGCACTGCTCCGCCGGTGAGCACATTGCTGAGGCCGATTCGTGGGCCAAGGCCCAAAGCCTTATGGATACTGGGACGGCGCAGATCGGCGTCAACCAGTAGCACTCGCGTGCCTTTTTGCGCGAGCACGGTCGCGGTGTTCACACTGGTAGTTGTCTTCCCCTCTTGCGGTAGGGCGCTAGTGATCAAAATAATTTTCGGCGGAGCTCCGACTGAAGTGAGCAAGAGCGAGGTACGCAGAGCGCGATAAGCCTCAGACATCTGGGACTGTGGGCGGGATTGCGTGATCAACTCGACCGTTTCTTTGGACGGAGCCACTGTCAAACCGCGTGAGTTTGATTCCGAATTATTTTTGAAACCGAGCGGAATCATTCCCAGGGACGGCAATCCAGAGATTGCCTGGGCCTGCTCAGGCGTGCGGACAGTGTTGTCGATGCCCTCAAGCAAAAAAGCAAGGCCAATGCCGGTACTTAGTCCCAGGACGAAACCAAAGCCGAGGTTCCGCGGAATGTTGGGCTCGGTGGGTACGGCTGGGGTGCGTGCCATATCGACTTGCCGGATGTTGTTCGAGCGCAAGCCCGCCGTGACCCCGGCTTCTTTTAGCTTTTGAAGGAGCCCCTCATAGAGGGTGCGATCAGTGTCAAAATCCCGTTTCAGAAAGCTGTATTCAATCGCGCTCTCGTTGAGTTTGTTTGCCTGTTGCTTCTGTTCTTCGAGCGCCGCGCGCAGCATATTCTCCCGCTGCAATGAGGCGAGATAATCCCCGCGCAAACGCCCGGCGACTTTCTTCATCTCGCTTTGAATCTGAGCGTCGATTTCCTGGATTTGATTATTTAACTGCGCCAGCTTTGGATAGGCGGGGCCGAATTGCGTACTCAATTGAGCGACTTGGATTTTCAGGTCAGCTTTCTGTTCCTGCAGTCTCTCGAGCAGCGCAGAGGTGGTTTCCGAAGTCTTGTCCTGTATAACTCCGGCAGCCACCGCAGCCGCGGATTCGGTATCGCCGGCTTCGGCCAAACGATATACAGATTCTTTCTGCATTCGTTCGGACTCTGCCGCCGTCAGTTCCTTGTTCAGTTCATCCAGCTTGGCGGTGGTGATGTTTTGCTTCTCATCTATTCCAAGGATTTGATGGTCTTTCTGATATTTGACGAGTTTTTCCTGCGAAGTCTCGACTTTCATCTGAAGGTCCACAAGCTGGCGGGAGAGCCAGTCGGAGGCCTGCATGGTTGACTCAAAGCGCGTTTTGAAGTTTTGCTCTATATAAGTACTGGCCAGAGCATTCACAACCTGGGCCGCGAGATCTTTGTTCGGGCTGAGATAGTGAATGTCAATAATGCGAGTGTTTGGCTCGAGTATCACGCGCAGATTTCCCTTGAAGGCCGCCAGCAATGAGTTTGCACGAGCGGAGTCAGGCTGCGGAGCTTCGGTAGTAAGTTCTAAAGAAGATGTTGAAGGCGAGCCAGTGCCGCCAAATTCAGGTAAGTGCTCCAAGTTGAGTTGTTTGATTACCTGCAAGGCAAGCAAATCACTGCGCAGAATTCTGACTTCAGTATCGAGATCGGTAGGATCGTAATAATCGGCGCCCGAGTTGGTTGAATCCCGCAGGCTTTGCAGCACCGGATCGGGTTTATTAATGGCGATGCTTCCCACGGCATCGTAAATAGGAGTGGTGCGAAGGGTGGCGATCAGAGACGCACCAAAAACGATTCCCAAACTTCCGAGGACGGTCCATTTTCGCTTAATGAGAACGCGCAAGTAGTCGCGAAGAATGGAATCATGCGTGGCCGCGGCAGCATGAATCACGGACACGTTCCTGCCGAGTTGCAGGGGCACGGGAGTTAATTCCCGGGGGCCAGCGTTAGTCTGCACCAGCGGCGCGTCCATCGGCCTTCCTCGGCTTATATCGTTGCCAGACTGACGTTTGCGCGAGAAAACGCGCTAACGTGTGCCTGCGTCAGCAAGTATGGCAGACAAAACCGTAGGCGGCCTTAATCGAATTGGTTCAGAGGTCTAAAGAAAGGCAGATTCACAATGATGCGTCGCGAAGAATGACTATACTCGGCACAATAGGCGTTGCGAGCAATTCTCCAGAAGATCGAGGACGAAGGCGAATGAATTGGGCAGACCAGGTTGTGCTCGTGACCGGTGGGACGGGTTCATTTGGTACCAGATTTGTAGAGGTGATGCTGCGCGACTATCGGCCGCAAAAGCTCATCGTTTTCAGCCGCGACGAACTGAAGCAGCACGAGATGAGGGCCTCCGGCCTCGACCACCCCAGCTTGCGGTACTTTCTCGGTGATGTTCGTGATCAGCAACGGCTGGAACGAGCCTTTTCGGGTGTTTCGGTAGTTGTGCACACCGCCGCACTCAAACAAGTGCCGGCTTGCGAGTACAACCCGTTTGAAGCGATTCAGACTAACATCACAGGCGGCAAGAACGTTATTGAAGCGGCGATCAATTGCGGTGTTCGCCGCATTGTGGCGCTCAGCACCGACAAAGCAGTCAATCCCATCAATCTTTACGGAGCAACCAAGCTCTGCGCAGAAAAAATGTTTGTGCAGGCCAACGCATATGCTGGCGCGCAGGATACCCGTTTCAGCTGCGCTCGATACGGCAATGTGGTGGGAAGCCGTGGAAGTGTAATCCCGATTTTCATGGAGCAGCGGGGACGAGGGCGAATCACTCTTACTGACCCGAGAATGACGCGCTTCTGGATCACGCTGGACCAGGGTGTGAGATTCGTTGTCCGGTGCATTGAGCAAATGCACGGCGGAGAAATTTTCGTCCCCAAAATTCCAAGCATGAAATTGCTGGACATGGCACAAGCAATTGCGCCTGCCTGCCAGATCGATTGCACGGGCATCAGGCCGGGAGAAAAATTGCACGAAGTTTTGCTGTCTGAAGACGAGGCCCGCAACGCCATTGAGAGTGACGACATGTTCGTGATTCAACCAGCACAGTCGTGGTGGCGCAAGGAAAATTGGAAAATAGCAACGCCATTGGCCGAAGGATTTCGATATGCCAGCGATTCCAATTCTCAATGGCTGACCGCGGAAGACCTTTACAGGTTGGTGGAAGGGAGCGCACCGCCTGTATCTTCGGCAGAAGGAGAAAATCCGGTTCGTGCCACTGCATAGAAATCCATGACCGCGACTGCGCCAGCAAAAGAGGCACTTGCTCTTCACGGCGGAACGCCGGTTCGCGCCGAGTTTCTCCCTTATGGCCGGCAGTCTATTGACGAAGACGATATTGCTGCGGTCGTTGAGACGCTACGCTCCGATTGGCTGACAACCGGGCCCAAGGTCGATCAATTCGAAGAAGCTTTTGCTAATTGGGTAGGCGCCGGCTATGCGGTGAGTTTCAGCAGTGGGACCGCGGCGCTGCACGGAGCAGCTTTTGCCGCAGGGATCGTTGCCGGTGATGAGGCGATCACGTCTCCGCTCACTTTTGCTGCAACCCCAAACTGCGTCCTTTATCAGGGTGGAACCCCTGTCTTTGCCGATGTTCGGGAAGATACTCTGAATATTGATCCGGAGTGGGTCAGGAAGCGTATTACGCCGCGGACTAAAGCGTTATTGCCCGTCGATTACGCGGGACATCCGGCCGATCTCGATGAACTCCATAACATCGCAGACCGGCATGGCCTGACGGTGATAGAGGACGCCTGCCACGCGCTTGGGGCAGAGCATTGCGGGCATCGCGTAGGAAGCATTTCGCATTTGACTGTCTTCAGCTTTCACCCGGTCAAGCATTTAACAACTGGCGAAGGTGGAATGGTGACGACTGACAATCCGCACTTCGCGGACACGCTGCGGAAATTCCGAAATCATGGGATCACCAGCGACGCCCGCGAACGCCAGGCTCAGGGCCGATGGCATTACGAAATGGTCCTGCTCGGCTTCAATTACCGATTGACTGACATTGCGTGCGCTCTGGGTTTGCGGCAACTCTCGAAACTGGAGAGTAATTTGGCACGGCGCAGAGAGATTGCGGAGCGTTATCGCGATGGGATGCGCAGACTCTCCGGAATTCGCCTGCCTCGTGCCCGGAATGAGGTCTTGCCTGCCTGGCACCTTTATCCGGTTCATCTCGATCTAGATTCGCTGTCGGCAAGCAGAGCAGAAATTTTTGAGGCACTGCGTGCGGAAAACATCGGGGTCAATGTTCATTACATCCCGGTGCATCTGCACCCCTATTATCGCGAGCGGTTCGGCTATAAGCACGGAGATTTTCCTGTGACTGAAGCCGCGTACGAGAGCCTGATCAGCTTGCCGATGTTTCACGGCATGAGCGATGGAGATGTGTGCAGCGTGATTGGTGCGCTAGAAAAGGTAATTGGTTTTTACGCAAAATAGGTGACTTCGTTTCGATGAACATCACTGCTATTGTTCAGGCGCGAATGGGCAGCACCAGGCTTCCAGGCAAGGTACTGATGGATTTGGGCGGTGAATCAGTCCTTGCACGCGTCGTGCGTCGCTTAAGACGTGCATCGCAAATTCGCGAAATTGTGATTGCTACTTCTGACCGCCCAAACGATGACGCCATTCTCCGAGAATGCGATCGCCTGTGTGTTTCCTGCTTCCGAGGGCCGGAGCACGATGTGCTGGGGCGATATTGGCAAGCTGCCGAGCAGTTTCGCTGCGACTTGATTGTGCGAGTTACATCAGATTGCCCGCTCATCGATCCTGACGTGGTAGACGAAGTCATTACCGCGTGCATTACGAAACAGGCGGATCTCGCCTGTAACGAACTTCCTCGCACTTTCCCGCGCGGCCTGGACGTTGAAGTACTTACGATCGAGACGCTGCGGCGGGCGCAAGAGATGTCTGACCAGAGTTATCAACGGGAGCATGTCACCCCGGTGATTTATGAGCGCCCCGATGTTTTTTCCATCATTTCGGTGCAGACCGAGCCAGACCTGAGTCATTATCGCTGGACGGTTGATACGAGCGAAGACCTGACACTCATTCGCGCCATTTACGATCATTTCGAGAACCGGGACGACTTCGGTTGGCGGGCCGCCGTCAAATTGATCCGGCGCCATCCTAAGCTGGCAGAAATCAATGCCGAGATAGTTCAGAAGCCGGTCCGTCAAATTGCCAGGATTTCTTAATCCTATGCGCGTGCTCCTGCTACATCCCGAAGATGATCCTGAAACCGGTTCGTGGATCCATGAGCGCTGGGACCGAGTTGTGGATCTGGGCGTCGCGGGAGAGCAGACGCGCGCCCGTTGGAGCCAGATGTTTCATTGCCGGGTCGCGCAGATTCCGAAATTTGACATCAAAGACTTTTCTCGAGTTCGAGAGGCGCTCGCTGCCGGGCTGGGCCGGGTCGTGGATGAGCATGGTCTCGATTGGTGGGAGCTAATCTCGATCAGGTTCCACGAACAGATCGCGCTGATTCTTCGCTTAGAAAAACTCGTCGCACAACTTCATTCCAAGGACGAGTTGATCGTAACTCGAGTGGGGCTTTACGCGGAGATTCTTAATGTTGTTTCCGGGCGAAGAGTGCAGTGCTTTCGCGACAGAGGTTCGCATTTCCGACGAACCCGCCGTTTACTCGGAACTGCCCGCAAGTTCAGTGTCGAGCAGATACTGCAGATTCTCGGAGACAAACATGACGCGGGTTACCAAATCCGCCGCCTTACGGCGCGTCAGCCGGCTAGAGTTGACAGCTCGGTCGTGCTCATGCCAGTCGCGCAAGGGAATGCAGCGAGGACCGCTATCGCTTATGCCGCGATGGCCCCGGACCACCAGTTCCTGCTGGTGACAACCCGCCAGAGTGGTTGGATTTCCTCATTTCCCAAAAACGTTGTGCGTGCAAGATTAGCTTCTTATGCAACCGAAAATCCCGGCGCTAGCGAATGCGCTCACTTGTGCGCACGCTGGCAGCAAGTCGAAACCAGTCTGGGCTGGAATAGGGAGATCTCCGCACTGAGACAGCTTGGCGTTTTTGCGAGCGTTGCGAAAATGCTTCGCGATGGCCTCGCCGTTCGAGATGCCTGGTTGCGAGTTTTCGAGACACAGCCGGTCAGTGCTGTTTTTTGTACCGACGATACAAATCCATACACTCGCATACCGCTCTTGCTGGCGCAGCAGCGGGGGCTGCCGACGATCGCATGTCATCACGGCGCTCTGGACGGCGGCCACCTGGTGAAGAGAAGTCATGCCGATGTCGTCCTCGCGAAGGGTCGCATGGAAGAAGACTACCTTGTGAACAGGTGCGGTTTGCCGAAAGAGAAAGTTGAGATCGGTGCTCCATCGCTGCCGGCCAAGCGTAGGGCGAAGATCCTGGACGAGAAGGACTCCATCGTATTTTTCTCTGAACCTTACGCCTTAGATGGTGGGCGTTGTTGCGAGTTTTATCGTGAGCTGCT
>Ga0070717_10002424_pt1 | contig 13165 bp, 12 predicted proteins | sample LARL113metaG_FD_71366 | JGI IMG/M metagenome (GOLD analysis project Ga0070717, IMG submission 71366) | Corn, switchgrass and miscanthus rhizosphere microbial communities from Kellogg Biological Station, Michigan, USA - LAR L11-3 metaG | ecosystem: Host-associated > Plants > Roots > Rhizosphere ... | reverse complement strand
GGCCGGCCGGCGCCCCGGGCTCCTGGGGACGGTCGAGGCTCGCGTCGGCGGCGAGCGCCGCGGCGTCGTGCGGACGACTCCGGAGGCGATCGATCTACAGCGTCTGTTCCGCGAGATGCTCGACGCCGGCGACCGCTCGTGTGCGATGGAGGCGTCGTCGCATGCCTCGGTCTTGCACCGGCTCGACCGCGTTCGCTTCGCGGTGCTGATCTTCACCAACCTCAGTCAGGATCATCTGGATTTCCACGGCGACATGGAGGCGTACTTCGAGGCGAAACGGCGCCTCTTCCTGGTCGAGCCGCGTCCGCTTGCGGTCGTCAACGTCGGTGACGAGTACGGGCGGCGGTTGGCGGAGGAGCTCCCCACGGCAGTCACGTTCGCGGCCGACGATGCGTGCGCGCTCGAGGGAATCGACCTGCGGCTCCGGGGGCGCTTCAACGTCGCGAACGCGCTCGGAGCGCTCCACGCCGCTCGTGCGCTCGGCATCGGCGAGGACGCGATCAGGCGTGGGCTCGAGTCGGTTCGCGGAGTGCCGGGCCGCTTCGAGTCGGTCGACGCCGGGCAGCCCTTCCACGTGATCGTGGACTACGCGCACAAGCCGGACGCGCTCGACAACGTGCTCCGCGCCGCGATCGACCTTGCCGACGGGAACCGCGTGCTCTGCGTGCTCGGCGCGGGCGGCGACCGCGACCGGGGCAAGCGGCCCGTCATGGGGCGGCTCGCCTCCGAGCTCGCCGACGTGGTCATCGTCACCTCCGACAATCCCCGCAGCGAGGATCCCGAGGCCATCGCGGCTGAGATCGTGTCCGGCGCCCAGGGTCCCGTCGAGGTCGAGCTCGATCGCGACGCCGCGATCCGCCGCGCGATCGGGCTGGCCGGGCCGGGCGACGTCGTTCTCATTGCCGGCAAGGGAGCAGAGCAGGGGCAGGAGTTCGCCGACCGAACCATCCCCTTTGACGACCGGGAGGCCGCGAAGGAAGCCCTGAAGACCTTGGAGGCAAGAACCTGATTCCTTTGCCGCTCGCGGACGTGCGGGCGCTCTCGCTGGGCCGGCTCGAGGGCGAGGCGGACTGCGTGACGGGCGTGCGCGTCGACTCGCGCCTCGTCGAGCCAGGCGATCTCTTCGTCGCGGTCGCCGGGGGAGAGGCGTTCCTCGAAGACGCCCGCGCGCGCGGAGCCGGAGCGACGCTCGTGCCGGACGAGGCGCACGGCGCTCTCGCCGCGCTCGGGAGTGCCGTCCGCGCCCGCAGCGATGCTCGCGTGGTGGCGATCACCGGCTCGGTCGGCAAGACGTCGACGAAGGACATCCTCGCGGCCCTCGTCCGTCCCAACCGGCGGACGGTCGCGGCGCCTCACGGCTTCAACAACGAGATCGGCCTGCCGTTGACCCTCTGCCTGATCGAGCCCGAGACCGAGGTTGTCGTGACCGAGATGGCGATGCGCGGATCAGGCCAGATCCGCGAGCTCGCTCGGATCGCGCGGCCCGATCTCGGCGTGATCACGTCGATCGCGCCCGTCCATCTCGAGCAGATGGGAAGCCTCGAGAACATCGCGCGCGCCAAGGCGGAGCTGCTCGACGAGCTTCCGGCCGGCGCAGTCGCCGTCCTGCCGGAGGACGCGCCCGAGCTCGAGCCCTTCGTCCCCGCCGGGCTCGACGTGCGGCGCTTCGCGGAGCCCGAGGCCGAGATCCGCGACGGCCGTACGCATCTGCGCTGGCGCGGGCAGGAAGTCGTGTTCGGCTTTACCGCCCGCCACCAGGCGACGAACGCCGCAGCGGCCCTGACCGCGGCTGAGGCCCTCGGCGTCGAGCCGCCGCGGGAGCCGGTCGAGGTGGAGTTCTCGCTCTGGCGCTCGCAGGAGACCGAGCTGCCGGGCGGCGGCCTCCTCGTCAACGACGCCTGGAATGCAAATCCCGTCGCGATGCGCGCCGCGCTCGCGCATCTCGCGGAGCGCGCAAACGGCCGCCGGACGGTCGCGATCCTGGGCGAGATGGCCGAGCTGGGCCCGGATGCTCCGCGCTACCACGACGAGGTCGCGCGGGAGGCGCAGGGCCTCGACGTCGTGCTCGGCGTCGGCGAGCTCGCTCGGCGGTACGACCCCGACGAGTGGGCGGCAACCGCCGCCGAGGCCACGCCGCTCGCCCTGGGGATCGTTCGGCCGGGGGACGCGATCCTCGTCAAGGGCTCGCGATCGGTTGGGCTCGAGGTCGTGGCGAACGCATTGCTCGGAAGCGGCGCATGATCCGCGTCCTCATCGCAGCCGCGATCGCGCTCGGCATCTCTCTGGCGGTCGGCCCGCGGTTCATCGCGTTCCTCCGCGAGCACGAGTTCGGGCAGCACATCCGCGAGGAGGGCCCGCAGCACCACATCGCCAAGCAAGGCACGCCGACGATGGGCGGCCTGTTGATCCTCTGCGCCGCGACGATCGCCTTCCTGCCGGTGAGCCACTTCCGGCTGCAGGCGCTGACCGTCATCTTCACCGCGCTCGCCTGCGGTGCGATCGGCTTCCTCGACGACTTCATCAAGCTCACGCACAAGCGGTCGCTCGGTCTCTCCGGCCGCTGGAAGCTCGTGCTGCTCGCCGGCGTCACGGTCGTCGTCGCGATCGTCGCGCGCCACCTCCACCTCAGCACCGACGTCTACATCCCGCTGATCGATGTCACGGTGCCCCTGTCGTACGGCTGGTACCTGTTCCTCTTCTTCGTGATCGCCGGCTCGGCGAACGGAACCAATCTCGCGGACGGCGTCGACGGGCTTCTCGCGGGCACGGCGATCATCGCCCTCTTCACGTTCATGGCGATGAACGTCGTCTCGTACGTGCGCTCGGGGCATGTCGGTCACCGCAACCTCACCAAGCTCGATCTCGCGATCGTCGGCGCCGCACTGATCGGAGCGGCAGTCGGCTTCCTGTGGTTCAACGCCTTCCCGGCCGAGGTGATCATGGGCGACACCGGCTCGATGGCGTTCGGTGGGGCACTCGCCGCGTTTGCGATCATGATGAAGGTCGAGGTGCTCCTCGTCTTCATCGGCGGCATCTTCGTGATCGAGGCCCTGTCCGTGATGATCCAGGTCTTCTCGTTCAAACGCTTCGGGCGGCGCGTCTTCCTGATGGCGCCGATCCACCACCACTTCGAGATGAAGGCCTGGTCCGAGACGAAGATCACGGTCCGCTTCTGGATCATCGCTGCACTGCTGTGCGCCCTGGGATTCGCGCTCTATTACCGCTACTACTTCCCCTTCGCGCGCCGGCGATGAGCAGCGACGCGACTGAGTCGGCGCTGCTCGCCGCGGCGAAGCTGGAGCCGGGGCACGACGTGCTCGTGCTGGGCGGCGGCTCGCTGGCGCTCGGCGCGCACGAGCTGATCGGCGACGGATGGGTCTACGTCGTACGGTCGCAGGTCGACGAGCTCGAGGAGCTGCTGGGCGAAGCCCACGCCGCCGGCGCGAGCGGGGTGGCGTACCTGATGGGTGAGGCGCCGGTCCTGCCGCTTCCGGACGGTGCGGTGGGAGCTGTGCTCGGCCGGATCGCGACCGACGACGGGGCGCTCGTGGCGACGGCCGAGGAGCTCGTGCGCGTGCTTTCGGCCGGCGGCCGAGTCTCCTTCGGGGAGCCCGACTCGGCGGCGGGCGAAGACCTTGCGCGCTCGCTCAGGACGGCGGGGTTTGCAGAGGTCGAGGTCGTGACGGTGGGCGAGGAAGCCCTCGTCAGCGGGCGGCTCGGCTGAGGAGCCGGAAGCCGGACGGCGAATCCGTAACGCATCCTCCAGAGAACCGACACATCCCTGGCACCACCCGGCGCGTACGCTGACCTCAGGGGACTCGCGCCCCCCATTGGGGGGGAACGTTCGCCGTGAGCGGGACACGTCCCGACGAAGCATCTTCTGACGAGACGTGGCTGCCGCGTCGGGCGCTCGTAATCGGGCTCGCGCGGTCGGGCATCGCGGCCGCAGCCGCACTTGCCCGGCGCGGCGTCGACGTGGTTGCCGCGGACCGGTCGCCGGACATCGTCACCGGCAGGCTCGCCGACCTCGGCGTCGAACTCCGACTCGGAACGGAGGAGGAGGTGTTGCTCGAAGGGATGGAACTCGTCGTCAAGAGCCCCGGCGTACCGGCCGAGTCGCCGCTCGTCGCCGCCGCGCACTCGCGCGGTGTTCCGGTCTGGAGCGAAGTCGAGCTCGGCTACCGGCTGCTGCCAGCCGGCTCACGGCTGATCGGCGTCACCGGCACGAACGGGAAGACGACGACGACCGAGCTGCTCGGCGCGATCCTGCGCGCTGCCGGCCGTTCCGTAGAGGTCGCGGGCAACGTCGGACGAGCGCTGACGGACGCGGCCGAACAGGCGTCCGCGGACTCGTGGATCGTGTGCGAGCTATCCAGCTTCCAGCTCGAGGACGTGCACCTGCTCGCCTGTGACGTCGCGGTTCTCCTCAACCTCGAGCCGGACCATCTCGACCGCCACGGAACGTTCGAGGCCTACCGGGACGCGAAGCTCCGGATCTTCGAACGCGCACACACGAAGGTCGTCCCGCGTGGCTTCGGAATCGAGGGGATCGAGTTCTCGGCCGAGGATCTGCTGCCTGCGGAGCCGCTGATTCCCGGCGTTCACAACCGGGAGAACGCCGCTGCTGCGACAGCCGCGGCACGCACGGCCGGCGTCCCCGACGACGCGATCGCCGAGGCGCTCCGCACCTTCCCGGGCGTCCCGCACCGGCTCGAGCTCATCCGAGAGCTCCGCGGCGTCCGCTGGGTCAACGACTCGAAGGCGACCAACACCGCCGCCGCGCGGCGCGGCGTCGCAGCGTACGACGAGCCACTTCGCCTCATTCTCGGCGGCTCACTCAAGGGTGAGGACTTCGAGCCGTTCGCCCGCGATCTGCCGGCGAACGTCAGGTCGATCTACCTCGTCGGCGCTGCCGCCGACGAGCTGGCAACCGCCCTAGACGCCGCCGGGCGCCCGTACGTCCGTGCCGGTGACCTACCGGCAGCGGTCGCGCGCGCCGCCGTCGACGCCGAGCCGGGCGACGTCGTCCTGCTGTCGCCCGCCACCGCGAGCTACGACCAGTTCGCGAACTTCGAGGAACGCGGCGACACGTTCCGACGCCTCGTGGAGGACTTAACGTGAGCGGGACCGCCAAACGGCACCAGTTCGAATGGAACGTGCTCGTGCTCGTCACGACGGCCCTCGTGCTCTTCGGGCTCGTCATGGTCTACAGCGCAAGCTCCGGATCGGCTGCGCTCGGCAACGCCAACCCGCTCGGCATCGTCGAGAAGCAGGCGATGTACGCGCTCGTCGGCGTCGTTCTGCTCGTCGTGGTCTCGCGGCTCGAGCTGGAGCGCCTCCGCGCGCTCGCGCCGACGCTCATCGTGACCGCGCTCGTCCTCTGCCTCGCCGTGCTGGCCGTCGGCCCGCGGATCAACGGCGCACGCCGGTGGCTCACGGTCGGGCCACTCGTCTTCCAGCCGTCGGAGCTCGCCAAGCTCGCTGTCGTTGTCTGGACTGCCGCGTATCTCTCACGCCGCAAGCCGCCGCGCACGCTCAAGGAACTCGGAAGGCCGATCGGGGTCCTCGTCCTCGTCTTCGCCCTGCTCGTGCTCGTCGAGCCCGACCTCGGCACCGCGCTCACCCTCCTGCTCGTCGTCGGCGCGATCCTGCTGGTCTCCGGCACCCGGGTCTCCGTGCTCGCCTCGGCCTACGCGATCGTCTTCGGGCTCGCCGCGATTGCCGCCTGGACCTCGCCGTATCGGCGCGACCGCCTGCTCACCTTCATGGATCCGTGGAAGGATCCGACCGGCGCGGGGCTCCAGAACGTGCAGGCGCTGATCAGCCTCGGGTCGGGCGGGATCTTCGGACGCGGGCTCGGATCCGGCATCGAGCCGCTCGGCTATCTGCCCGAGGCGCACACCGACATGATGTTCGCGGTGGTGGGCGAGGAACTCGGCCTCATCGGCATCGCTCTCGTGATCATGGCCTTCTGCGCGTTCGGCTACGCGGGCGTTCGGCTTGCGATTGCCTGCCGCGATCCGTTCGCAAAACGGCTGGCGGCCGGGATCACCGCGCTCGTCTGCGGCCAAGCCGCGATCAACATGGCCGCGGCGCTCGGACTGGCTCCGCTGACGGGAATCCCGCTTCCGTTCGTCTCGTACGGGGGCTCGAGCCTCGTGATGATGCTCGCCGGAGTCGGCGTCCTCCTTAACATCGCCCGTGATGGCGGACGAGCGGCAGCTGCGGTTCCTGATCGCGGCCGGCGGGACGGTGGGACACGTCGCGCCCGCGCTCGCAGTCGCGGAGGCGCTGCGGCGGCGGGGCGGACTCGTGACGTTCGCCGGGTCGCCGGATCGCGTCGAAGCGCGGCTCATTCCTGAGCGCGGCTACGAGTTCGACGCCTTCGCCGTCTCCGGGCTGCCTCGTCGGCCCAGCTTCGAGCTGCTGCGCGCGGCGGGCAAGGCGCTCGCCGCGCCGGCCGCCTGCCGCAGCATCCTCCGTCGCCGCAAGCCCGACGCGGTGCTCGGCGCCGGCGGCTACGTCGCCGGGCCGATGGTGCTGGCCGCACGCGTCGAGGGGATCCCGTGCGCGCTCACCGAGGCCGACGCGCATCTCGGCCTGGCAAACCGGCTCGCGGCACCGCTGGCGGAGCGTGTCTTCCTCGCCCTGCCCGTCGGACGGGACGGTGACAAGTACCGCGCGGTCGGCCGCCCGATCCCTGCGGCGTCGCGACCTGTTGCGCGCGAAGAGGCACGAGCCCGGCTCGGGCTCTCGCCCGACGCGCACGTCGTGCTGGTCTTCGGCGGTTCGCTGGGGGCGCGGCTCCTCAACGACCTGGCACTCGACGCGTGGGCCGAGAGCGGCCCTGCGGTCGTCCACCTCTGCGGCGAGCGCGACTATCCCGAGCTGCAGAGCCGCGCGACGCGTCCCGATTACATTCTCGAGCCGTTCATGGACGAGATAGGCGTCGCGTACGGCGCGGCGGATGTGGCGCTCGCGCGGGCCGGCGGCTCGGTCTGGGAGCTCGCGGCGGCCGGGCTGCCGGCGGTGCTCGTTCCCGGCGCGTTCGCGACGGGCGACCACCAGGAGAAGAACGCGCGCTGGTTCGCCGTGGCCGGCGGGGCGGTGGTCGTCCCCGAGGCGGAGGCCGTGCGTGCCCCGCGCCTGGTGGACGAGCTGCTCGAGGACACCGGCCGCCTCACAGCGATGGCGGCGGCGATGCGCTCGGTCGCGAAACCCGACGCAGCAGAGGAGATCGCGGATGGGCTCGTCTCCCTCGCAACCGCTCGCCGGTAGGCGAATCTGGCTCGCCGGGATCGGCGGCGCCGGCATGAGCGGCTATGCGCTGCTTGCGCGCGCGTGGGGAGCCGAGGTCGCGGGTTGGGATCGCGTCGACACGCCGTACCTGCGCCACCTCGACGGCGTCGCGGTTGAGATCTCGCCGGAGCCGCCGGAGCCCCCTGCCGGCTGGGAGGCGTACGTCTCCACCGCATTTGTCGGCCGCGTGGACGGCCGCCCGCGCGCCGAGCTCCTCGCAGAGCTCGTCTCACACCGACCTACGATCGTCGTGGCGGGCGCGCACGGGAAGACGACGACGAGCGCGATGATCGCCTTCTGCCTCGACCGCCTCGGGCTCGACCCGGGCTTCCTCATCGGAGGCGACGCCCAGCAGCTCGGCGGCAACGCGCGCGCCGGGTCGGGCTGGCTCGTCGTGGAGGGAGACGAGTCCGATCGGTCGGTCGGCGCCCTGCGGCCCGAGATCGCCGTGCTCCTCAACATCGACCTCGACCACCACACGGTGTTCGCGTCCCGGGCCGAGGTCGAGTCGTTCTTCGAGGGCTGGCTGGCCGAGGTGCCGCATGTCGTCCGGGCCGAAGAGCTCGAGCCGGTGGCGTTGGAGCTGGCCGTTCCCGGAGATCACAACCGGCAGAACGCGGCCGCGGCTCTTGCCGCTCTCGAGCTCGCCGGAGTGGCGCGGGCCGACGCGGAGGCCGCGATCGTCGAGTTTCGCGGCGCCGGACGTCGGCTCGAGCCGAAGGGGGAGGCACAGGGAGTGGCCGTCGTCGACAGCTATGCGCACCATCCCGCCGAGCTCGCCGCCGACCTTGCCGCGCTTCGGAACGGCAGCAGGCTCCTCGTGCTCTTCCAGCCGCATCTCTACTCGCGGACGCTGCACCTCGCGCACGGCTTCGCGCAGGCACTCGCAGGTGCCGACGCCGCATGCGTGACCGAGATCTATCCCGCGCGTGAGGAGCCGGTTCCCGGCGTCAGCGGGCGGCAGATCGTCGACGCTCTCGCCGAGATCCGCCCCGGCATGCGCATCGGCTGGGCGCCCTCGCTCGAAGACGGAGCCCGGGTCGTCGCAGGCTGGGCCCGGGCGGGCGACACCGTGCTCACGCTCGGTGCGGGCGACGTCGACCGCGCGGCTCCACTGATCCTCGAGGCGCTGACGTGAAGATCGAGGATGGCGTCGCGCTGGCGCGTTTCACGACCCTCGGGACGGGCGGGCCGGCGCGCGCGTTCGCGCGGCCCGAGTCGGAAGCCGAAGTCGAGGCGCTCCTGCGCTGGGCGCGTGAGCGTTCCCTCGCCGTCGCGGTGGTCGGGCTCGGATCGAACCTGCTCGCGGCGGACGGGGGTGTCGACGCGCTCGTGCTCAAGCTCGACGGAGAGCTGGCGACGGTCGAAGTCGGTGAGAGCGTGCTGCGAACCGGGGGAGGGGCGGCGAACGCCGTCGTCCTCCATCGCGCACGCGCCGCCGGCCTCGGCGGTTTCGAGTTCGCCTGTGCCATCCCCGGCACGATCGGCGGCGGTGTCTGGATGAACGGCGGCGCGTACGGCGGCGACTTCGCCGGCGTCCTCGAGCGGGCGCTCGTCGCAACGGCTGACGGCAGCGGGTGGCTGACTCCCGCCGAGCTCGGGCTGAGCTACCGCCACTCCGAGCTCCGTCACGGCCAGGTGGTGCTGCGCGCCGAGCTGCGGCTGCGGAGCAGACCGCCCGAGGAGATCAAGGCGGAGGTCCGCGACCTCAACGCGCGCCGGAAAGCAGCCCAGCCGACGAACCGGCGCACCTTCGGCAGCGTCTTCAAGAATCCCGACCACGAGCTGAGCGCCGGCCGGATGCTCGAAGCCTGCGGCCTCAGGGGCCACCGCATCGGCGGCGCCCAGATCTCGTCCAAGCACGCCAATTTCATCGAGAACGCCGACGGCGCAACGACGGCCGACGCCCTCGCGCTCATGGCCGAAGGTCGACGACGCGCACACGACAAATACGGCGTCCGGCTCGAGCACGAAGTCGAGTTCCTCGGCGAGCTCGAGTTGCCCGAGCTGTAGGAGGGACAGCTCCCGCGACGAACTCCGAAGCGATGCCTGCCAGGGTCCGTTTCCCCCGGTCCATCGCGCGCGTGGACACCCTCGCGCCGACCTTGCAGACCGTCTTGCCGAGGATCCACCCACGAGCTTGGCTCGCCCGAGTCGCTCCGACGCGCCGCTCGCTCGGGATCGGCCTCGCCATTCTCGCGTTCGCGTTCGGTGGCTACCTGCTCGCGCGCGAGACATCCCTCTTCTCGGTCGACACGATTCAGGTTCGGGGCGGGTCGGGGCAGGTAGCGCGGCAGGTCCGCGAGGCGCTCACACCGTTCTCCGGCAAGCCCCTTGTCGGGCTCGACGGCGCGGCGGTCCTGGCAAGGGTCGATGCCCTCCCGACGGTCGTCAGCGCAACCTACGACCGCGACTTTCCGCACACGCTCCGCATCAGGGTCGTCCCGGAGCGCCCGGCAGCCGTTCTCCGTCGTGGGCCTGACAACTGGCTCGTCTCTACTCGCGGGCGGGTGATGGAGCGCCTGGCATCGAGTGCCGTCCCGCGTCTGCCGCGGATCTGGATCTCCACCAAGACGCACGTCAGGACCGGCGGCCAGGTCGCCGGCGCAGGCGCCGCAACGGTTGCTCGCGCGGCCGGGTTCGCCGGTGCGTTCGCACCTCGCATCGTCTCGGCGTCCTACACGGACGGCACGCTTGTGTTCCACCTTCGGTCGGGCGTCGAGTTGCTTCTTGGCGACGCCAGCGACGTCAAGCTCAAGCTCGCCGTCGCCGAGCGAGTGCTCACGATGTTGCCGGCCGGCTCCACCTTCCTCGACGTGAGCATCCCTGGCCGACCGGTCTCGGGGATCGGGTCGGCGTCGATTTCCACAACGCGAACCTCTAGCAGAGGTTGATGGTATGAAGCTCCGTCTCCAGTTGACATCGAGCGTTGGCGTACGTACCCTCCGGCACGTTGTTCCTGTAAGGTGCCCCAATCCTCTAGTAAAGGTTCAGGTTCGAAGCTCATGAGCGCGAAGGATTCCGGGAACTACCTCGCAGTGATCAAGGTCGTCGGTGTCGGCGGCGGAGGCACGAACGCCGTCAACCGGATGGTGGACGCGGGCCTCGCCGGCGTCGAGTTCATCGCGGTCAACACGGACGCCCAGGCGTTGATGGCCTGCGACGCCGACGTGAAGATCCACATCGGCTCGGCTGCGACCCGGGGCCTCGGCGCCGGCGCGGATCCGGCAGTCGGCCTCGCGGCCGCGCAGGAGACCCGCGACGAGCTCAAGGAGGCGCTGAAGGGTGCGGACATGATCTTCGTGACCGCCGGCGAGGGTGGCGGCACCGGAACCGGCGCGGCGCCCGTCGTCGCGGAGCTCGGCCGCGAGCTGGGCGCGCTGACCGTCGGCGTCGTCACCAAGCCGTTCGGCTTCGAGGGCCGGAGGCGCTCGCAGCAGGCCGAGCAGGGGATCGACGCGCTGCGCGAGCGGCTCGAGACGCTGATCGTGATCGAGAACGACCGGCTCCTTCAGGTCGTCGAGAAGCAGACCTCGGTCATGGATGCGTTCCGGCAAGCCGACGACGTCCTCCGCCAGGGAGTCCAGGGCATCACCGACCTGATCACGGTCCCCGGTCTTGTCAATCTCGACTTTGCGGATGTGCGCACGATCATGCGCGAGGCGGGATCGGCGCTGATGGGCATCGGCGAGGCGAGCGGAGACAACCGCGCGGCGGAAGCTGCGCGAGCGGCGGTGTCGTCGCCGTTGCTCGAGTCGTCGATCGAGGGTGCGACCGGGATCCTGCTCAACATCACCGGCGGCCCCGACATCGGCCTGTTCGAGGTCAACGAGGCGGCCGAGGTCGTGACGAGCGCCGCCGACGTCAATGCGAACGTCATCTTCGGCGCCGTGATCGACGAGTCGATGGGCGAGCAGGTGCGTGTCACCGTGATTGCGACCGGCTTCGGCGCAGGCCGCCGCCGCCGCCGCGGCGCGAGCGCCGAGCCTCAGCTCGCCGCTCCGGCGAGCACCCCCGATCAGCCCGAGAACGGGCTCGACGTGCCGTCCTTCCTGCGCGGCGAATAGCTCGTTCGCAGACTTTTCGTCACGGCAGGTTTGGGCCTGCCGAAACGGGGCAGATGATGCGTGCCCTCAACAGGGTTGACCCGCTCAGAGTCAACCCCACGACCCGGTCCGCCGACCCGGCTTGGTTTCTAGGAACGAGCCGGGTCGGCTCCGTTCTGGGGCCGGTTTCTGACTGAGCCGGGGCGCGGCGCCCATCACTAGGATCGGCCTGCCGATGTCCACGACCCTCCTGCACACGCCGCTGCACGATCGACACGTCGAGCTCGGCGCGCGGATGGTGCCGTTCGCCGGCTGGGAGATGCCCGTCCAGTACGCCGGTGTCATCCCGGAGCACCGTGCCGTGCGCACCGACGCTGGCGTCTTCGACGTCTCGCACATGGGCGAGTTCGAGGTCGAGGGGCCGTTCGCCCACGAGCTCCTGCAGGCGGCGCTCTCGAACGACCTCGACAAGATCTCGATCGGTCAGGCGCAGTACACGCTCCTCACGAACTCCGACGGCGGGATCATCGACGACCTCATCGTCTACCGCCTCGGCGACTGCACCTATCTCCTCGTCGTCAACGCCGCCAACCGCGCGACCGACTTCACCTGGCTGAAGGAGCGGGAGATTCGCGGCTCCGACGTCCGCGACGTCTCCGACGACTATGCGTTGCTCGCCGTCCAGGGGCCGCGCGCGATCGAGCGGCTCGGGCTGCCGCCCGCCGCGGCGTTCACATTCGCCGAGACGTCGATCGACGGCGTCGAGGCGATGGTGAACCGCACCGGCTACACGGGCGAGGACGGCTGCGAGTTGATGTGCATGAGCGAGGATGCAGTCCGTCTGTGGGATGCCGTGGTCGCGCGCGGTGTCGTGCCGTGCGGGCTCGGCGCGCGCGACACGCTGCGCCTCGAGGTCTGCTACCCGCTGCACGGGAACGACATCGGGCCGGACACAGATCCGATCTCGGCCTGCCTCGGCTGGCTCTGCAAGCTGGACACGGAGTTCGAGGGCGCCGACGTCCTCCGCCGCGTCAAGGCAGTCGGGCCAGAGCGCCGGCTCGTCGCGTTCGTGATGGAGGAGAAGGCCGTGCCGCGCCAGGGCATGCCGATCAGCGTCGGCGAAGGTGGCGGTCGCGGCGAGGTGACCTCGGGCACGCATTCGCCCATGCTCGACGTCGGAATCGGCATGGGCTATGTCCCCGCCGAGCACGCGAAGCCTGGTACCGAGCTGACGATCGACGTCCGCGGCCGCCCGCGGCGCGCGCGAATCGTGAAGAAGCCGATCTACGAGAAGGAGGACTGAGTGGCAGCCGCCGAGAGCTATCCCGACGACCTGCGCTACCACGTGGAACACGACTGGGCCCGAATCGAGGGCGACGAGGCCACCCTCGGGATCACCTGGTTCGCGGTCGACGCGCTCGGCGAACTCGTCCACTTCGAGCCACCCGAGGTGGGGGCGACCGTGACGAAGGATCAGTCCTACGGCGAGGTCGAGTCGGTCAAGGCCGTGTCCGACGTGATCGCGCCGCTGTCGGGAGAGGTGCTCGCCGTGAACGAGCAGGTGACGGGCGCGCCCGAGACCGTCAACGAGGATCCGTACGGAAACGGCTGGCTCGTTCGCATTCGTCTCTCGGATCCCGGCGAGGTCGACGCACTGCTCGACGCCGGCGCCTACGGGCAGGTTCTCGCGGACCAGTGACCCACGCGCATCCGTTTCTCGCGCTCACCGACTCGGACCGCGAGCAGATGCTCGGGACGATCGGAGTCGACACCGTCGACGAGCTCTTCCGCGACCTTCCGGAAGCCGTTCGCCTCGGCCG
>Ga0070717_10002423_pt1 | contig 13166 bp, 30 predicted proteins | sample LARL113metaG_FD_71366 | JGI IMG/M metagenome (GOLD analysis project Ga0070717, IMG submission 71366) | Corn, switchgrass and miscanthus rhizosphere microbial communities from Kellogg Biological Station, Michigan, USA - LAR L11-3 metaG | ecosystem: Host-associated > Plants > Roots > Rhizosphere ... | reverse complement strand
CCGTGGTCAGTTTCTGGATGTCGATGTCATCGATCCAGGTGGCCCAGCTCGGCGGCTTGCGCACCCACTCGTCCGGGTCCAGCCGCTCATCGAACACCCAGAAGTAGGGGCTCCACCTGTCGAAACTGTTGATGACCGGGTTCCGCGCGCAAATCCACCAGAACTTGATCTCGTCGGTGCGCTCCGCGATCCGCTCCAGGTACTCGGTCGTGCCCGGATGGATGATCTCCTCGTCCCGGTGCACCACCTCCACCGGCAGCCGCCCCGTCTCCCGCGCCGCGATGACGGCCAGCTCGGTGCACACCGTCGAGTCCTTCCCGCCCGACGTGGACACCAGCACCCGGTGCCCCGCCTCGTAGGAGTTCTTCAGCCGCTCGATCGCCGCGTCGAACACCGACATGCCCAGGTAGCGCCTGCCGCCCATTCAGAGCCTCCACACCCACAGCGCCGAATACTGCCACGATGCGGGCAGGGTAACGCCCCACCCGAACCGGCGCACGGTCAGCGGCAGCCGGTCCGGCCACCCCGACGTGCCGTACACCCGCGGTTTCGGCAGCCCGGCCACCTCCGACGCCTGCCGCAGCGCGTGGACCGAGAGCGGCTGGTACGGCACGTCCTTCACCGAGAAGTGCGCCCGGCGGTGCCCGTGCGGCAGCGTGCCGTGCAGCGCGATCACCGGGGACAGCCCGTTCACCAGCCCGGCGCAGACGATCAGCAGCCGGGCCAGGTCGCCCAGGTACTCCAGCGCCCACGTGGCGACCACCGTGTCCACCGGCCGCCGGGGCAGCTCGTTGGTCCACGCCCACTGGTCGCCCACGGTCGCGTGGACCGTGGCGGCGTCCGGGTGCTTGCGGACCAGCTCCTCCAGCATCGGCAGCGAGCAGTCCACCCCGGTGTACGACCTCGGGCTCAGGTGGTCGAGCACCCACCCCGTCCCGCAGCCCAGGTCGATCACGTCGCGCCCGGTCACCGAGGGGTCCAGCAGGCAGGTCAGGTAGTCGTCTTCCATCCGGTCCACGGGGCGGCGGAAGTGCTTGTCATAGGCAGGGGCGAAGCCGTCATACGAGGGATCGGGCACGCCTCATGCTAACGTCGCTGCTCATGGCGGTGAGCTTCCGACTTCACGTGATCACTGTCCCTGGCGCCAACCCCGAGCGCGACTCCGTGGTGAAGACTTACACCGCAGCCGGTGCGTGCGTCCATGAGGACCCCGAGCGGAAGGGCATCGTGTGGAACTGGCGCCGCGCCGTCGAGTGCGGCGCCGAGGATGGCACCGACTGGACGGTCATCCTCTCCGATGACGCCGAGCCGCTGCCCGGCTGGGACCGGCATCTTCCCCGAGCGCTGGGCTTCTCCCCCCGGCCGCTGCTCGGCGTCATCCACTTCGGCGGCTACGGCAGGCGCGCAGCCGAGGACGGGTTCGCCTACGCGGTAGGCCCCGGCCTGCTGTGGGGCGGCGCCATCGCCTACCGCACCGCGGTGCTGCCCGACCTGGCGGAGTACACCCGCCGGTTCCTTGAGGTGGACCCCGAGTACCCGCACGACGACGAGATCGGGTCGCTGTTCGCCGCCCGCTACCACGGGATGCCCGCGATGACGAGCCGGGCGCTGTTCGACCACCTGGAAGTCCCGTCGCTGGCCGGGCACCCGCCGCACTCCAGCCCGAACCGCAGGCCCGGATTCACGATCCGCGAAACCGGCCCGGCGTGGAACACGCCCGGCGCGGCCAGGGCGTCCGCGTGGCTGTCCGACCGGGGCAAGCTGATCGCGGGGAAGATCAAGTGACGCGGGAGCTGGTGCGCCCCGCGGACCTGGCCCCGGCCGCGCAGTTGGAAGCCCAGTTCCGGTACATCACCGACGTGTACGGCCGGGCGCTCGGTGAGTACGCCCGGCAGTGGCAGGCGGCGCTGGCCGCGCTGGGCACGACGCTCGCGCGGTCGAGCGGGGCGCGGGCCGACCGGGGCGACCCGACCGGCGACGGGCCGCTGTGATCAGGGGCCTGACGGTGGCCGTGGTCTTCATGGCCGCGGTCGCGCTGATCGTGCTGACGATGACGGGAGCGATCCATTGACCTGGGATTACGGCGAGGAAGGCGCGGCTGTCAAGGTGTTCCGGGGGCAGCTCTGGCGCTGCGGCCAGCACACGTTCTTCTGCGGCAGCCTGCTCCAGCTCTCCCGCCTGACCGCCAACCTGTTCTACTGCGACCCGCCGTGGAACAACGCGATCACCTCGACGTTCCGCAACAACGCCGGGTACGGCGAGGAGGCGGGCCTGACCTGGCAGGACATCTACAACGGGATCATCGGGCTGGCCAACGGCAGGCCGCTGTTCCTCGAAGGCGGCGAGAAGCAGGCCAGCGAAGTCCAGGGGATGCTCGCCGCGGTCTACCCCGTCACCCAGGCGTGGCCGATCACCTACTCCCGCGGAGCCCGCCCGTGCGTACTGCATTACGGCGGCGTCGGCGCGGTGCCCGGCGACCCGTCCCACATGGATGACGCCGACACCCCGGCGTGGGCGATGCAGATGTACGAGCGCACCTACGCGGGTTCGGGGCTCGTCGCTGACCTGACCGCCGGGCGCGGCATCACGTCCCGGTGCGCCGAGGAGCAGACCTGGCCCAGCTTCAACGTCGAGCTGGACGGGCGCCGGGTCAGCGCCGCCCTGGTGCGGCTGGCGAAGATGACCGGCGACACGCCGAAGCTGGTCCGCGCCAACGCCGAGCCCGGAACTCTCGCCGCGAGGTAAACCCGGCTCCGCTGTCGCGCGTCCTCCGTAGGAGGGCCGCTCGGCCCGGAGGAGGGACAATGCAGTTCAGGACCCGGATCAGCGTGTTTGCTGCCGTCACGGGGCTACTGGTCGGCGGGGGCGCGCTCGCGGCGTCGAGCGCCAGCGCTGGCAGCTTCCCGTCGCCCAGCGACACCCCCACTGAGATCGTCACCCCCGTACCTACGCCCACCACGCTGTGCGCGCTCCCGACAGCGCGGCAGTTCTTCTCACCGACCAACCGGACGCGGTGCCAGCAGGAAGACTTCGCGATCCAGTTCAGCTCGTTCAACCGCAGCCCGCTCGGCAAGGTGCTCGGCTCCGGCCCCATCGTCGCCCGGCTCGGCACCGACCGCAGCCTGTCTCCCACGCTGGAGCTGGTGTCCGATGGCCTCGGTGACAGCCTCCTGCTCCGCCACCGCGCGCTCGCCGGGGCGGTCATCGACCGGAACGACTGCACCATCACCATCGACCAGGCCGACCAGCCGGTCCAGTTCATCGGCAGGACCGGCGCGTGGCGCAACGTCTCCGGCACCGGCCTCTACAACCTCGTGGGCCTGTTCAGCTTCCCGAGCCGCGGCTTCCGGTGCACCCTCCCGGCGGGCCTGACCTCGCTCCAGGCCGACCATGACCTGAACATCGGCACCGGCACTGTCGGCGGGGTCTCCCCGCTCGACTTCGCGGTGGACGTGAACGGCGAGGCTGCTGTCAGCCTCAACCGGGTGCGCGTGCGCCCGGTGCCGTCGCCCAGCCGGTCATTCTTCGCCCCGACCGACAACCCCGACAACACCGACACCGCCACGCCCGTGACGGTGAGCGGTAGCCACAGCTAGCACCAGGACCCAGACCGTGCTCGTGACATGGTGTCTCATCGCGCTCATTTTCGCGGTGGCAGCCTCGCTGCTGCTCGCCGGGTTCCTGGCCGCCCTGGACCACTACTGTCACCGACGCCACAAGCCGGAGCACTCCTCGTGCGGCGCCGCGCCGCACGAGGAGCGCCTGGACGACGACCCCGTGCCCCAGTAATGCTCCAGGCGTTCTGGCTGGGTGTGGTCGCGGGGCTGCTGTACTCGGGTGCCCTGTGCGGCGCGGTCGTGGTGCTCGGCTGGTGGCTCCGCAAGCGGGGTGAGCCCGGCGCGTGATGAGGTCGAGCATCGGCGTGCCAGGCCAACCAGCGCCGGGCTCGCTCTCAGCGGATCAGCGCGTTGACGTGCTTTCTCAGGATGAACGGCTTGTCCGCCGGGCCGACGATCGTCGGGTGAATCCAGATCGCGATCTGGTGCCGCTCCTCGCCTGACCCGTACCACTGCCTGCGCCAGTGACCCCGCCGCAGGAACCTGTGGCTGAACTCGAACGTGTAATCGTGATCCTCGCGGCCCTTCGGGCGGCGGAACTCGATCACCGTCACCGTCTTGTTCGCGAACCGGAACTGCCGCCGTTTCAGCTCCTTCCGCACGTTGGCCGGTAGGCCCTGGCGGCGGACAGTGGCCAGCGGCTGCCGCATCACCCGCAGCGCCGACACCAGCCACGCCGCGATGTTGTCCACCTCGACGTGCGGCTCAAGCTGCTCCGCCGACCAGCCCTCGTGGGCGATGTGGGCCATCCACTGATCCTTGCCGTCGATCTCGCGGTGCGCCCACGTGATGCTGTTCGACACCTCCGGCGGCAGCACCGTCCCCATCCGCATCGCCTTCGGGAGCGGGTCACCGAGCTGCTGCTGGAACTCGTGCCACACGGTGAACTTGGGGATGTGCGCCCACCCCGGCGCTTCCCTGATGTCGGGGCGGTCGTCCTTTTTGTCAGACCAGTAGGTTACGTTCATCGTTTTACCGAAGATGTGCCACGAGATCGCCGCGGTCACCAGCAGCGACCCGCGGATGTCGATGCACGTGAGCCCGCCCGGAATCCACATCCACCCGTCCGGCGACGGCATGTCGTCCATCAGGATCGCCTCGCCATCGGGCCACGACTCGGCCGCGGCGGTGACCAGGGCGTTCATCTCCGGCGACACGTAGAACACCTCAGCGGCGCTGAGGCAGGCGACCAGCTCGGCGGTCAGCGACTCCGACGTGGTGTGTACCGGGTGCAGCGCGGGCACCGCCTGGTAGGGGTTGGCGCCCATCACCGACGCGACGTAGCCCTGCGCCACCGACGCCCACGCCTCGTTGTGCATCCCGTCGTAGGCCGACGCCTTGGCCAGCAGCGCGTCAACTGGGGGCAACTGGCTTCCACCCCGCATCCTGGAATGACTGCGCGATCCGCCCGGCCAGCTCGGCGGCGGGCGTGTCGGACTGGGTGCCGGGGCTCGCTGTCTTATCGTGAGACGGCAGCGGCCCGGTGAACCAAATCTGGATGGTCGAGCCGTTGTGCTTGAGCACCGCGAGCTGGCGCCCGTAGGAGCCGGGGATCAGGCCCTCGGTCATCCACGGCTGGTCCGTGTCGCGGGTCAGCATGTCGATCACGGACCTGTCCTTGCACGCGGGGCCGGTCGCGGTGACCGACACGACCTGGCCCGCGATGCGGGTCGGCGTGTACCAGGCGCAGCCCAGCGTGGCGGGCGTGGACAGCCCGGAGCTGCCCACCGCGCTGGGCGGCAGCGGCGACACGGTGGGCTCGGCGCTGCCGCTGCTCGTGCAGCCCGCCGCCAGGGCAGCCACCGCGAGCAGCATCGCGGCGCGGTGCGGGCGGCGGCACCCCGGCACGTAGGTGCCCCGGCGGCACCAGCACTCGCACCCCTCCAGCTCCCGGCCGGGGTGGCACACCCCCAGGTCGCAGCCGAAGCAGCGCGGTTCCCGGTCCGGGGCCATCAGTCGGTCCCCATGTCCATCGTCGGGTCGTCGGCCCGGTTGCCCGTCATCCACTGCCAGAAGCTGTAGATCGCCTCCGCAGACTCGTCCAGCTCGCCCGCATCCTCGGCGCGGAACGACGCCGCCTGGGCGCGCATCGCCGCTTCCTCGATTTCCTCAACTGGCCTGATGATCGGTGCTGCCATCGCTGTCTCCTGTCTCGGGTCGGTCCCAGTCGGGGTCTTCCTGCTTGAATCCGCGCGCCCGCAGCGACCAGTTCGCGCAGGGCACCCGGCAGGTGCACTTGGCTCCGCTGCCGTTCCGCCGCGTCGTGCACGGCCGGTCGCGGTCCACGATCTCCTGCGCGGTGGCGGCGGAGAAGTCGTTGAACTGGTGCGTCATCGGCCGTCTTCCTCTTTTGCGCCCTCAGATGAGGCGGGCTCCAGCGCCACCGCGATCCGCGTCAGCGCGACGCCTATCTCGCCCAGGCGCCGCTCGATCTGGATCAGCGCCCCCAGCAGTCTCGGGTCCATCGGTTCCCTTCCCGGCGGCTGCCACCATCCCGGTGTCCGCCTCATGCGATCTCCTCGTCTCCGAACGGCCGGACCTGCCGCAGCGCGCTGCGGAAGTCCCGCCAGTCATACGGCTTGCCGATCAGCACCGACCAGTAGCACGTGTCGTCATCGATGCAGTACCCGCCGCACACCTGGCAGGGCCGGTCCGCGCTCACGCGAGCGCCTTGCTGTACGCCGTGAACTGCGCGGTCGTGCACGCCTCCGGCGGCTTGTCCTCCCGCCTGCGGATCATCCGCGGCTGCACCATCGCGCCCCGGTAGTGGGCGTAGGCCACCTCGATCACGTCGCCCACCTCGACGGCGGGCTTCCCGATCAGGGAGCAGCCGCCCACCGGCACCAGCTCCCCGGCGGCGTCGAACACGGCGAGGCGGGCGGAGCCGGTGGTCGCGGTGCGCTCGAACTCGGTGACGATCACCTCCGCTGTCCAGACGAACTTGCACTTGCGCGAATGGGACACGCGGACGCCGGGCTGATACACCGAATCGAGGCGCTTGAGCATGAAACCCTCGCCGCCGATCTGCTCGCCCACGGCGGCGACCAGCTTGATCTTCTCGCCCGCTGTCACGGCGTGGGCGACCAGCCGGATGCCCGGCTTCCAATCGTCCGCCGTGGTGATCTGCTCCAGCAGCTCCCTGCGGTCGGCCAGCTTCGTCTCGTTGGGCCGGGACAGCACGTCGCCCCTGATCCGCAGGTAGGGCAGGTCGAACACCACGTAGGTGCCGTCCTCGATCATCAGCTCGCCGTCGAGCGTCACCGCCACGTCGGACTCGGGCGGGAGCGCGAGCGACGCGGCGAGCGGCAGGAACCACTGGGCTGCGGCGGCGAACCGCACCGGCTGTCCTCCCGCGCCGAAGAACCTCACCCCATCGGGGGTGATTTCCGCCAGGACCCGCACTCCGTCGCACTTCTGCTCGACCGCGATCAGGGCGTCCGCGGCCAGCTCCGGCAGGTCTTTGATCTCGGCGGACTCAAACAGCATCGGCTTCACGCCGACCACCCCCGCCCTCGCCCAGCGCCTCGCGCAGGTACGCGACGATGCCGTGCACCTCGCGCTCGTTGCGCGGCTGGAGGCCGTCGATGCCGAGCGCCCGCAGCGCTTCCTGCACCGACCGGCCGCTCATCGGCCGCTCGTGGTTGACGATCCACCACGCGACCCGGATCATCTTCCGGCCGTGGGCCTTGTCGCGGAAGAACTCCGCCGTGCTGTCCACCTGTCACCATCCCTTCGTCGTCATGCTCAGCTCGTCGTAGAAGCCGAAGCCCTGTGTGATCCCGCCGAACTCCTCCATGAAGCCCGGATCGGCGGCGTCCGGGTTCCGGTTGCACACCGCGCACGCGGGGGCGAACAGGTCATGGATGCACCTGTCGCCCTCCGCGCTCGCGATCCGTAGGCCCGAGTCCTGCACCTTCTCGGCTACGGGGTCAGGGGCGCCACCTGCTTCGCGCAGGTAGTCGCTGTAATTGCGGGGCATGTCGTCTCTCTCTCAGAAGTCCGAGGCCGGGCACTTGTGGCTGTCGATGTCGAGCACGTGGACCCACGTGCCGCAGGCGTCGTGGTACACGTCCGTGTCGTAGACCTCGAACCCCTGCTTGCGGAGTTCTTCTGCGACCTCCCTCGCCTTGTCTTCCTCTAGGTACTCGGCGGTCTCGGTGCTCGTGGGCTCCACCTCGGTGGAGCGCTGGCTCTCGGTGCTGGTCATGAGACCAGTCTATCACGGGTTGACGGGTCCGTCAATCCCATGATAGACTGAGGTCACCGCCTCGACGGGAGGCGGGCGATCGACCAGGGTCGAGCGCATGAGGGTCAGCGACAGCGACCCCGAGAACAGAAGGAGGCCCGGCAACATGGGCTACAGGAAAATGGCCAAGGACCCGGCCGGAAACAGCTACGTCAAAGAGCGCGGCTACGTGGACGGCGATGCTGTCCTCACGGTGATCGACTTCGAGACCGCGACGCGCCCTGACGGCGTGGTCTACTGGCCGAGCGCCAACTACGAGGTCAGCGTGCCGAGCGCGGACCCGCCCGTCACCCCGGTGCGGATGGTCCGCACGGGGAACGGGCTCTACACCGTGCCCGACAAGGCGCGCGGCGTGCCCCTGACCGACGCGGTGAAGATCGCCCTCGGCAGGATGCAGGCGCCCTCGCAGGCCCACGCCGCCGCGTTCCGGGGCCGCCCGCCGATCCCGGACCCGAACGCCACGCGGATCGGGCGGGACGCGGGCAGCACCGAGCCGCGCCGGGACGTTGCGCGCAACGCGCCCGAGATCATCCAGGAGCCGCAGGAGAACTGGGAGCTGAGCCGCGGCGACCGCATCATGCGGCACCTCGCGCTCTACCCGAACGGCGTGGACGCTCAGACGATGAGCGCCGGGATGCACGCCCTCTCCACCGGGTCCATCCGCCAGCACCTATCCCGGCTGGTCAAGAACAACGGGCCGGTCGCCAGTCCCGCCAAGGGCATCTACGTCCGGCGCGAGTCCAACTAATACCTGCCGGGGCGGCCCGCGCCGCCCCGGCCGAGAGGAACCAGCAATGAATCCCGACCAGACAGCGACGCGGCCCTACCCGGTGCCCGCGCCCCCGACCCGCCTCGTGCGGCAGACCCCCACCCAGCCCGGCCCGGTCCAGCCCGGCCCGGCGTTCTACCCGACCCAGAGCGGACCGCGCCCCATCTGGACCCGCCCCGAGCCCGCCCCGGCCAAGGCCAAGCGCAGGCGCCCGTGGTGGCGCAGGTGGTACACGGTCGTGCCCGCCTTCCTGGTGGCCGCGTTCATCACGATCGGGGCCGTGGTCCCGCCGCCCTCGACAGCGGCGATCCCGTGCAAGTGGGCGCCCACGGTCAAGCACAGCCAGGCAGCATGACCAGGCTCCCGGACCCGACGCCGGAGGAGACAGGCATGAACCACCCGCCGGACATCACGACGAAGCACCCCGACTACTACCCGCGCAAGGCGCAGGAGGCCGAGCGCCGCCTGCGCATCGCGGCCAAGAACCTGGCCCGGCTGACCACGCCGAACGGCCACGCCCGCAAGACCCCCGAGTACAAGGCGGCCCTGAAAGAGCTGCTGATGGCCGCCGGGTCACTCCAGACCGTCTGGATGGCCACCCCGAGAGAGCAGAGGAACCAGCAATGACCACCACCGACGAGAGGCCGCGTCACAAGTCCGAGTTCTGGACCGACTGGCAGCGGATGGAGGCGGAGCGCCGCCGCTTCATCCGGCTGCTCCGCTCAGACGAGCCGATCGACCGGAAGACGCGCACCGCGCTCGCCCGGCAGCTTGAGCACTGCACGCCCGTCCCCGAGTTCCGGGGCGACCGGGCGTGAGAATCCTGGTCACCATCAGCCGCGACTACCCGCTGCCCGAGCTGGCGGTGCGGAGGCTGATGGAGGCGATCTACGACCCGGCGATGCTGATCGAGGTCAAGGGGCCGGACGGCCTCGCCGGGAAGGTGACGGTGGTGCACGGCGCGTCGCACATGGACTGGCTGCTCGCCGGGGTGGCCCTCGCGCTCGGGCAGGATCACGAGCCGCACCCGTATATCGGGCGGCTCGGCAAGGCGGGCGGCCCGGTCCGCAATCAGGAAATGGTGGACGCCGGGGCCGACCTGTGCCTGGCGTTCATCGCCCGTGATTCCCGCGGCGCGCGGGACTGCTTCTCCCGCGCCAGGAACGCCGGGATCAGGACAACGGGCTGGAACCACGAAGGGAGGCAGGTATGAGCTTCGCCCTGACCAAGCACCTGTGGAGTGATGACAGCGAGGAGGTGGTCCCCGGCTTCCGGGACCTCGGGGCAGCCGTCACCGCAGCCGAGCAGGCATTCCTCGATGACGACATAACCGAGGTGACGGTGCGCCGGATGCGCAGCGGCAAGCCGGTCGGGCCGGTGCTGTTCTGGCTCGCGGTCGGGCCTGGCGCCTGCCCGCTGTGCGGGTGGCCCGCCGGGCAGGGCCACGCGCCCGGCGCCCGCTGCGAGCCCGGCGCGAGCGACGGCCCCACCCACGCGGCAGCCGCATTTGCCGCGATGGAGGCGATCACGGACGGCGAGTGGGATAGGTTCCTGATCCGGCTCACCGCGGCGATCCGCGCCCGGAGCGCGACCGGAGCCTACGAGTCGCACATCGTCGCCGGAGGCAAGAAGGAGGCGGGGTGACCGACAGCGACGGCGCAGACATCAAGCACATCTTGGTGATCCCGCCCTGCGGCTTCTGCTGGGACCGCGACGCAAGCGAGGAGGTCATGACCCGGTGGGGCGTCGAGGCGCACCTGTGCGCGTCGTGCTCCCGCAAGCTGCGCGCACCTGGCGCGCCGATCCGCTACCTGGTGCCCGGCGCGGCCAGGCTCCAGCCGCTCCCCACCCCGGAGGAGGCGGGCGCCTACGTCGAATCGCAGGAGTTCACCTACGCCCGCACCATGCCGAAGTACCCGCACGAGTACGTGCTGATCTGGAAGTCCACCGACCCGTGGATGCAGTTCCGGGTGCTCGCCCTGATCCGGGAGATCGGGGACCGCCGGAAGTGGGGCCGCAACTGGCACCACTACTGGACGTGGGGCGAATACGAATACTGGGCCATGCGCCCGCGCGAGACGATCCTGAACCGCCGGAGGCTGGACTGGCCAGCCTGAGACAACGAGAGGAACCAGCAAATGAGTGAACTGATGATCTCGATCCAGATAGACGACGAGGGGCACACGATCGCGGTGCCGTTCATCCAGATCGCGGGCATCGGCAGGGCCATCAAGGAGATCGAGCAGTGCGGCCTCCAGGCGGTGTGGCACCCCGCCGCGTGCGGCTGCTGCTTCATCGTGCACGCCCGCCCGGACCCAGGCGAGCTGATGCGGGCGGGCTTCGTCGTCGGCCCGGACGGGAGAGCCACCTTCCACGACTACGCCGAGGAGGAGCACTGACATGGGCTGGTGGGAGCAGGACGACGACGGCAACAGCTTCGCGCTCGGCAGCGGGATGTACTGGGGCGACGGCCCCGCCGACATCATGGGCGACGCGATCGAGCAGATCGTGGCCGAGTTCATGCGGCAAGGCGGGCCGCGCCGCAAGCCGACCGTGGCGGAGCTGAAAGCCGGGCTGCTGTTCTCGCTCGGCAGCTACGACGAGGTGATCAACCAGGGACCGCGAGAGGAAGGCTGATGCCGAAGAAACGCAAGCGGCAGGCAGGACGCGGCAGGCAGGGACGGCTGGCGCGCGAGCACCACCGCGCCGCCCAGCAGCAGCGCGCGATGGAAGCCCTGCAAGCGGTGGAATCGGCCACCTGGCCCCAGGAGGTCCGCCACCTGCCGATCGACACGCGGCGGAACCTGCCCGTCCCGTTCATCGTGGAGCAGTTCGGCGGCCGGAAGCCAGCCAACTTCGGCGTGCTCGACTACCGCCGCGCCCAGTTCTGCTGGGAGCGCAGGGTGTGCGCGATGTGCGGGAAGCGGATGACCGGCGATGTCGCCCTGTACGGCGACGTGGCGTCGCTGGCGCCGGACGGCGTGTTCATGGAGGCCCCGGTGCACGAGCGGTGCATCGAGATCGCCATCGGCGGGCTGTGCCCCTTCCTGCACGACGAGTCGTGGCCGCGCCGCCGGGTCACCGACACCAACATCGTGCTGGCGGCGGAACGGGACATGCTCCACACGATCGGCCGGACCCAGGCCAAGCGGCCCGCCGTCGTGGTGATCGCGGAAGAGTACGTGGCGATGAACATGGTCACCGACTCCGGGATCATGCCGGTGTACCGGGCGCCGAAGGTCAAGCTGGTGCGGTTCTTCACCTGGCAGGACGGGGTGGCGACCGAGGCCGGGCTGGAAGGGATGGCCGACGTGCCGCTGGACCCGCTATGAGCGAGCCCGAGCGCGGCCAGGTCACCGTGGAATGGGAGGACGAGACGCGCCAGTGGCTCGTCGTCCTGATCGGCCGGGCGAAACGCACCAAGCGGACCTACCTGAGCCCGGCCCAGGCCGCGCAGCTCTGGCCCCAGCTCAAGGCGAAGCTGGAGGAGGGCCTTGGGCCTGATCGGTGAGCTGCGGCGGATGCTCGGATTCTGGCGGCTTCACCGCTACCACGACCTGCGCCAGGTCCGGGTGTTCGCGGGCTACATGCTCTGGTGCGAGACGTGCCAGGTCGGGGTGACCACGCGCGGAGAGTAATACCCGGCCCCGCCTGGGGGGGGAGCGGGGCCGGGTCCGTCTGTCCGGCGGGGCTCAAGAGAAGCGACCTACCTTGCGCAGTGGTGACCCTCTTGCCGGGACGCCCCAGCCGGTGTACTGTCCCGGTAGCCGTTGCAGGTAGAGCATATCTCGACTCTTGTCGATTGCGCTACTCCGGGGCCGGTTAACCGCCAGGCTCAAACCCAGGTCAGAACTGGTGCACCAGCCTTGCCAGCAACAGGCTGCGGTGGAGTGCGGCGCGGAAGCACCGGAGAGACAACCGGAACGCTCGCGTGAGGGTCGGTGTCGGGGGACCTGCGCCTACGTGCACGCTGGAACCCGGCAGGACTTGGGGGGCGGAGCCCCCCAAACCCCTAGCAATCGCCCACCGGAACCCGCCTACGGCGGAACCCGATGGGCAACGGGAAGTTCGCATCCCACCCTCACCGCTACAACCTCCGGTGAAGGTGAGTAACCAGAGCACAGACCGTAACGCCACCTGGCCGACCACTTGCTGTAACCAAAGTCCCGCATACTGGGCTTATGAGCAGCCCAGAGCGGGTGGACGCCGATGCTCAGCCGTACCCCCGCCGATCCCTCTGGCCCACGCCCCGCCGTGCCGACCCCGAAGTCGCCCGCCGGGGCGCAGCCCTCGCCCGCGCGCTCCTCGCCGCCCGCAAGGGCTGCTACGAAGACGACGGCACCATGATCCACAGCACCTTCTGCCGCTGCGAGCCGCCGTTCTAAGCTGGGCTCCATGCCGACCGTCACCGAGGACCACCGTCTCGCGCCCGGCGAGCGGCCCAACCCGCTGGTCTGGTTCGTCACCGTGGACCGCCCCGGCATCGCCACCGACACCGACGACGAGCACATGCATTACGCCCTCGGCGGAGGAA
>Ga0070717_10002422_pt1 | contig 13166 bp, 9 predicted proteins | sample LARL113metaG_FD_71366 | JGI IMG/M metagenome (GOLD analysis project Ga0070717, IMG submission 71366) | Corn, switchgrass and miscanthus rhizosphere microbial communities from Kellogg Biological Station, Michigan, USA - LAR L11-3 metaG | ecosystem: Host-associated > Plants > Roots > Rhizosphere ... | reverse complement strand
AATGTCTGGCTCCAACCAAGTACAGGTGTAAACTTTTGCGCACGTTTACGGAAGACTGTTAGTTATCGTTTAACCCTCTTGTGTCCGTTGGGAGAGGAACCGGACACTTCCCCCAGGGGGTCGGCATCCGGCCAGCTATAGTCCGAGAACAGCCCAAAGCTATTCTTGCGGATGGAACCAGAATTGCACCTCAGTACAAATTGGTAAAACCTAACAAAGCTATGGCAATCCAGGTAGAGGCACCAGAGCCTAGCGTTCTACAGGTTGGGGCGGACTATCAGATCCCCGGCGATCCCCTCAATTTCGGTTCTGGGCGGCAAGGATGGCTTCGCGCTGGGACTTCCTTCCTGGCCGTACTGACGCTTGTCCTTATTGGCATTCAGTTCATTTTCGCGTTGTACCGGCGCGACCTGAACGACCCGGACATCTGGTGGCACATGCGGAATGCGCAGTATCTGCTGCAAACCCACCACTTACCGAACACGGACATGTATTCGTTCACGGTGGCCGGGCATCCCTGGATTAACCACGAGTGGCTGGCTGAAATTCCCTACTACCTCGCCTACCAAGCTTTTGGGCTGGTGGGATTGAAGTCCGTATACTTCCTCGCGTTAACCGCAATCTTTCTGCTGCTTCTTTACCTGTCCTATCAGGGCAGCCGGAACTTCAAGGGCTCGGTCACGGCGTGTTATTTCGCCACCTTCCTAGCGACCATTTCTTTCGGACCGCGAACCATCCTGTTTGGCTACCTTTACCTGGTCATATTGCTCGTCATTCTTGAGAGATTTCGCCGTCTAGGTAAGGCGCCGTTGTGGGCGATACCTCCTTTATTTTGCCTTTGGATCAACACCCACGGCTCATGGTCGATCGGGCTGATCGTGTTCTTTCTGATCGCGGCTGCCGGAATGGTTGGCGGTACCTGGGGGCGGGTGGAGTCTCAGCGTTGGACACCGAACCAGGTAAAGAAGCTTGCCCTGACCGCAGTGGCCTCGGTGGCCGCTCTCTTCGTGAACCCATTCGGATGGAGACTGGTCTACTACCCGTTCGACTTGGCATTTAAACAAAAGCTGAACATCACCCACATAATGGAATGGGTTTCGGTCGATTTCCATACCCTTCGGGGCAAGCTGGTTTTAATTCTGATCTTCACTTTGCTGTCTGCGGCACTTGTGCGAAACCGGCGCTGGAATCTGGGCGAACTGTTTGTGTTGTCGTTTGGGCTGTACAGTGGCCTGACGTACATCCGCTTTCTGATGCTGCTGGGGATCGTGGCCGCTCCGGTGCTGGCAAAGGCGCTTGACTTCTTCCCACCCTATCGGCCGGCCGAGGAGACTCCCAAGGTCAATACAGTAGTGATTTTGCTTTTGTTGGGGCTGATGGTCTACACCTGGCCGAGAAACGCTCAGGTGAAAGGCTCGGTTGAAGAAAGCTATCCCTCAGGCATGCTGACCTATCTTCAAGAACATCCGCCGCAAGGAAATGTGCTCAATTTTTACCTGTGGGGCGGATATCTGGAGTGGCACGACCCGAGCTTTAAAGTTTTCATCGACAGTCGTGTGGATATTTTCGAATATGAAGGCGTCTTGAAGGACTACCTCGTATTGCTCGGAGCGGACGCCATGGAAAATCGGCCGGATCCAATTCTGGAGAAGTACAAGATTCGCTATGTGCTTTTCCCCAGGAAGGACAATCCGAATCCGCTTTTGAACGCCCCCGGGATATCAGGGAATCTTGTGCACGTATTGGAAAAGGATCCGAATTGGAAGACTCTATACAAGGATAATGTTAGCGTGTTATTAGAGAAGCAGAATTCTGCCGCTCAGTGACCGCGAAGGGCGAAGCAATGTTTTTCCGCCACAACACCGATAAACTCATCTACCCGCTGCTTGTAGTCGTGCTGTTAATGGTGGTCTCCTACCGCCCAACGTACCATCTGCGCCGTGAAATGCCGGACAGCTTCTTCACATCGTCGGCTTCTGACTCCACTCAGAAGCGGGCCTTAGACAAGAAGGTTGCATCAGCGTACTGGGAAAGTGCGCAGAGGAATATCCAGTACCGATACCCCCATGGACATCCGCTGCCGCCAGAGGCGCCTGCAGAGTTCAATATTGACGCGCGAACTCTGGCCGCGAATGTCTCTGACCCGGCCACCCGCGCGCTCTATTGGCATAAGTTGCAGCAAGTCTGGCCTCTTCCGGAAGCCTGGAATAAACAATATGAGTGGGACTGGAGTTGGGTGAGCGATCCGCTCGCGTCGAGCTCTCAATGGATGAAAGATACTTGGCAGCGCTGGTTCGCCATGCATGGCCCAAGGTGACGTAGGCTGTCATCAGAAGCGATCGCCTTTCCTTCAATGCTTCTACTGATCGAATCTCTGTTAGTGGTGATAGGCATTGTCTTCGCATTTTGCTGTCCGCGATTAGGGGAGCGCTGGTTTGCGCCGCTGGAACATGGCTTATCACGGCTGGCACGCAGGCGGCTGCTGTCAGTAGTGATAGTCGGTCTGACCGCACTTATATTGCGCGTAATGTTATTGCCTATCCTCCCCATTCCCGAACCGGCCGTCCACGATGAGTTCAGCTATTTACTCGCCGCGGATACCTTTGCCCATGGACGGCTCGCCAATCCCACACACCCCATGTGGGTTCACTTCGAGACCTTTCACGTCAACCAGAAACCGACGTACGTCTCCATGTATTACCCGGCACAAGGTCTCTTCATGGCGGCCGGGCAACTTATGTTCGGACACCCCTTTTGGGGGGTGTGGCTCAGCACCGGGCTGATGTGTGCTGCCATCTGCTGGATGTTGCAGGGCTGGCTTCCCCCATTCTGGGCTTTGCTCGGCGGACTGCTCGCGGTGATCAGACTTGGCACTTTCAGTTATTGGATGAACAGCTATTGGGGCGGCTCGGTTGCAGCACTCGGCGGGGCTCTGGTTTTGGGTTCGTTGCCTCGACTTAAACGAAAGCCGTGTGTGCGAGACGCTGTGTTCATGGGAATCGGGTTTGCGCTACTAGCGAACAGTCGACCGTATGAAGGACTGGTTTTCACAATAGCGGTGCTTGCGGCGTTCGCGCTTTGGAATCGGCGAGCGGCTGTTCGAGTCCGGCGTTGGCTGCCATCACGTACGGTTGGAGCTTTGGCTGTAATGTTTGTGATCACGCTGGGTGCAATGGGTTACTACTTTTGGCGGACCACCGGAAGTCCATTCCAAACTCCATATGTTGTTAACTCTTCAGCATACCGCCCGGTGCCGCTGTTCCCCTGGCAAGGTATGAACCACATCCCGATTTATCAGCACGCTGCAATGAGGTCCTATTATTTGGGATGGGCAGTGAACCAATACGACCTGGCGCGCCACCATGAGGTCATCACGCTTCTGTTTAAAGCATCCAAGTTCTGGTTCTTTTTTCTAGGTCCCGTCTTGACCTTGCCGCTGTTCGCCACCTGCTTCGTGCTGCCTTTCGGCATTTCATTCCGGGATTTAAGCCACAGTAGCCAGGCTCTGCTGCTGGTATGCGGTCTGCTCTTTCTTGCTGCGGCGCTACCTGTGTGCTTCGAACCGCACTACATTGCGCCGGCCACATGTGTGTTCTACTCGCTAATTCTCATTGCCATGCAACGAGTTCGCCACTGGAGCCCCGGTAATCGACCCGTCGGAGTCACGTTGGCTCGAGCCGTACCGACCGTCGCAGTTGTCCTATTAATTCTGCGTCTTTTCACGCCAACAGATTCAACCGCCAAACTTGCAACTTGGTACGCTCCTGTGGTGGTTAGCACGTATCGTGCACAGTTACTATCACAACTGGAGAGGATGCCGGGATTGCATTTGGTCATCGTTCGTTACAACGCCAAACACATCCCTGCCGACGAATGGGTCTTCAACGGCGCGGACATTGACTACTCCAAAGTTGTATGGGCGAGAGATATGGGAGCGGAGGGGAATGCTGAATTGATTCGCTATTTCAAAAGTCGCAAAGTCTGGCTTGTCGAACCGGATAAAGTACCGCCGCAGCTATCGCCCTCCGGGACGAATGTTGAGCAGGCCAAACTCCAATGATCAACTGGGAACAGGCTGACGGTCGAAAACCGATGCCCGCATCTAAATCAACGGATTTGTGAATTAATGCTGATAATCGAGCTGGGCGTCACTCTATTAGCACTGGTGGTCGCCTTTGTAGTCCCAAAAGTGGGTTCGTCGGTGCTCGCGCCCATTGAACGCAAACTTGCATGGCTTGCGCATCGCCGTCAGCTGGCAGTGCTTGTAGTTGGCGGCACCTCCCTGGCACTGCGTGCGGCGGTGCTTCCGATTTTGCCGATTCCTTATCCCGGTCTGCAGGATGAGTTTAGTTATCAATTGATGGCGGACACATTCGCACATGGACGGCTTACAAATCCGACGCATCCGATGTGGGTCCACTTCGAAACTCTTTTCGTGATCCATCGACCCAGCTACTGTTCAATGTACTACCCAGCCCAGGGAATGTTCTTAGCGCTGGGGCAATTGGTTGGTCGACATCCGTTTTGGGGGGTTTGGCTGAGCGTCGGACTCATGTGCTCCGCCATATGCTGGATGCTTCAGGCTTGGGTAGGGCCTTTTTGGGCCTTGATCGGTGGCCTTCTATCTGCTATTCGCATTGGCGCATTTAGCTACTGGGACAACAGTTATTGGGGAGGCGCAGTCACGGCGCTTGGCGGAGCTTTAGTGCTCGGCGCACTGCCACGCATCAAACGCAGTCAGCGGGTCAGAGACGCTTTGCTCATGGGGGCCGGTTTTGCGCTGCTCGCCACCAGCCGTCCGTATGAAAGTTTGTTTTTCAGCGTGCCGGTCTTCACTGCACTGGGAATCTGGATGTGGCGTCGCGCCAGAGGCGGGCAGCGACAGCACTGGTTGCAAGCGGCGTTTCCTCTGGCTCTCGTGTTGATCGCAACAGCTGGTTTCCTGCTCTATTATTTTTGGCGTACGACAGGCAATCCCGTTCTTCCTGCATACATCGTGAACCTCCGCACGTACGCCGTGAATCCCAACTTTGCCTGGCTGCCGCTGCGGCCAGCACCCCAGTACCATCATGAAATAATTCGCAGCCATTGGGGCGACTGGGATATTCGACCTTATGACATGATCAGGGCTCATCCGATCGTCTCAGTGGTGGTGAAGGTCCTGATGCTCTGGTTCTTTTACCTTGGGCCACTACTAAGTCTTCCCTTTCTGGCGCTCGGCTTCGCATTGCCTTATGGCACGTCCTTGAAAGATGTCGGTGCAAAGACGCGTTTTCTGTTGCTAGTATGCGCAGCGAATTTGATCGCAATGTTTCTTGCCGTGCCTGACAATCCCCACTATGCTGCGGCCGTCACCGCAGCCATATACACGCTTGTCCTCATGGCTATGCAGCGGATCCGGCGCTGGCGGCACAACAGCATGCCCACAGGGGTTTTCCTGGTGCGGTCTGTAGCAGTTCTAGCTGTGGTGCTGTTGGTGCTACGTATCGCGATTCCATTGTTCGGTCTTTCAATTCGGAACCCGTCTGCCCCGTGGACATGGGCTTCGCCGTGGAACCAGCTTCGTGCCCGCGCACGGGTCGAGAATCAGCTGAAAGCTGAATCTGGTAAGCATCTGGTGATCGTGCACTACAACCCTGGCCATGACCCTGGCGAGGGCTGGGTGAATAATCGCGCAGATATAGACAAGTCGAAGATTGTTTGGGCCCAGGACATGGGGCCGGAAGAGAACCTTGAGTTGATCAACTACTTTAAGGGCCGCAATATCTGGTTAATCCAGCCCGACGTTAATCCGTTTCAGGTAACGCCACTTCCCGATGATCAGGAGCAAGCCGCAAGAACGCGTTTGGGGATCCGCAAGTGACATCCGCTGCCGGTTCCGTTCCGCACAAAGAGGCGCCTTCCGCAACCCTCGCTGCGCTCGATTTCCATTGGATTGCCAGTTTGCTATTGGTGATCGTTGTCGTGCCGGCGTTCGTACTTCTGAAGATTCCCCTTTACGTGAATTGGGAGAGGCTCGTGACGATTTATTGGGTCGGACTGTCTTTGCGGTCTGTCGCGTTCGCGGCTGTGCTGATGGTCATCGGATTTCCTCTCGATCAGACTCTGAAACCTGTCTGGAAACATTACAAGCAGCAAAAAGCCAGGTTCGCTTTCTTGGTAGTCTTCGCAATCGCAATGCTTCTGCAGTTCGGTCCGATCAGTGGCCTGATACTCATGGTATTGGCCATCGTTCTGGGTGAGATTGTAGATCGAACTCAGGGGGACCTGAACGCGATCGTGAGCTTGCTGAAGCGATTACTGCTGCCATCTCTTTATTTATTTTTTGGCCTTGTAATGGTGTTTGCTTATAACGATGTGGTTGCGAGCATCCGCAAACCGAGCGCTTTCGATTGGCTTTACCTGAGAATGGATTTCTATTTACTCGCAGGAAGCAGTGTTTCCGCGATTGCGCACTCACTAATCCATCGGGCACCTGGCTCGGCCATGCTAGCGGAGACCATTTACTACGGCATGTTCAATCAGATTGGGGCAGCCCTCATCATTGTTGCGGTGTGCGTGGGAAGCAAGCGGGCGTTGCGCTATGTTGGCACCTTGCTGACGGCATACTATCTGGGACTAATTCTCTTTTTTTTATGGCCCAGCATGGGTCCCTTTTTCACCTGCCCGAACCATTTCTCTGAATTCCCTCAGTTCCTAAGAACGTACGGTGCGCAAATGGGCATGGTTGCAAAAGCGCAGCTGCTCGCAACCAACAGGAGTCTTAGCCAGGTTGACACGGATTACTTCGTAGCTTTTCCGTGTCTTCATATTGCTCAGCCGCTGATTGTCATTTGGTTTCTGCGCCGGTGGAAGCGCATTGTAATTTTTCTTATTGCCTATGATCTTTTGCTGATTCCTTCAATACTTCTGCTGGAATGGCACTACGTTGTCGATCTGATCGGTGGAGTGGCTGTCGCGTGGTTAGCTATTTGGTTGAACGAACGCCGGGCCAACAATGCTGCCGAATTAGCTTAGTAGTTGGGGACGGGCCTTGCGTGAGAGAGTAGACCGAGATGAAGCAGTCGTACCGCCACGGACTGTGGGCGCGCAGTGACAGTTCGATTCGTCCTGGACAGACGCCAACTGATCGCTGAAACCTCGACGAGATTGCCGTGACTCACGCTGGATAGCCGTAAAAATGCTCTTGATCGAAGCCGCTCTCGTGTTGCTGTCACTAGCTGTAGCTCTCGCCTATCCATCCCTTGGCGCGGGCTGGTTCGAATCACTTGAGAAACGATTTGCGCAGCTCGCGAGAGGAAGCGTACCCGCATTCATCCTGGTGGGGTGTTTGTCTCTCGGTTTGCGGGCTGCATTCTTGCCCATCGAACCAATTCCGCAGCCGGTTGTCCACGATGAATTCGGATATCTGCTCGCGGCCGACACCTTCGCCCACGGACGGCTTACAAATCCAACTCATCCTCTCTGGAAGCACTTTGAGAGTTTCAACATTATTCAGAGGCCCACTTACCAGTCGTACCCTCAACCCGCTCAGGGGCTACTGCTGGCCGCCGGAAAGGTACTAGCCGGGAACCCCTTCTGGGGTGTTTGGTTCAGTTCGGGCCTGATGTGCGCTGCGATTTGCTGGATGCTACAAGCATGGATGCCGGCAAGATGGGCGCTTCTCGGCGGACTGATTGCCGTCTTGCGATTTGGAGTATTCGGCTACTGGGCGAACAGTTACTGGGGTGGAGCTTTGGGTGCGATAGGGGGTGCGTTGGTCTTAGGCGCACTTCCGCGCATCAAGCGATCACAGCGGGTGAGAGATGCCGTTGTGATGGCGCTCGGCCTGATCCTTCTTGCCAACACCCGTCCTTATGAAGGATTCGTTTTCAGCGTGCCGATTGCCATTGCCCTGTTTGCCTGGATTTTCAGAAAAAGAATGCTCGCGAAAAACTGCCCTGCACTTGGCGTCGCGCTACGTCGCGTGATTTTGCCGGCCAGTCTGGTTCTAGCCATTGCGACCGTTGGCATGGGCTTTTATTTCTGGCGAGTCACCGGAAGTCCATTCCGCATGCCGTACTCAGTGGAGCGGCAGACTTACGCAATCGCTCCCTACTTTCTGTGGCAGCCGTTACGGCCGAGACCTATCTACTACAACAGTGTTGTCGAGAAAATGTATACCGGGGAAGAATCCGGCGATGAAATGGCAGGCTACAACTTCTTCCGCTCACCGGTGGGAATGTTCGCAAAACTGTTCTGGTCGTGGAGATTCTACCTCGGCCCTTTGTTGACGTTTCCAATCCTAATGCTTCTCTTCACTTTGCCATACGGGTTTTCCTGGCACGATGTCGGCGGGAATACGCGGTTTCTTTTGTTTCTTTTGGTAATCTCGGTGGTCGCGATCGAGATCGAATGTTTTTATGCGCCGCACTACCCTGCCCCGATTACCTGCGTCCTCTTCGCGCTGGCTCTGATCGCCATGCGCCACTTGAAAGGTTGGAAGTGCTGGGGAAAACCCTCCGGGCTTTTTCTGACGCGCGCCATCCCGGTCATTTGCATAGCTATGTTTGTGCTGCGCACGACGGCTGGTTCTCTGCACGTTTCACTAGATCACTATTACGCTCCGGCGTGGTATGAGGTCGGCCCGTTAGACTTCGGACGTGCAGAAATCCAGCAAAAGTTGGAACAACTACCCGGCCAGCACCTGGTGATTGTGCGCTATGAACCAAACCACAAGGTGTTCGAAGAATGGGTATACAACGCGGCGGATATTGATGCTTCAAGGATTGTTTGGGCGCGTGAAATGAGTCCGAGCGAAAATCAGGGATTGATCCGATACTTCAGCGAGCGAAACGTGTGGCTGCTCGAGGCAGATGAGAAGCCTCCGCGCCTGATGCCATATACGAGCAACATGAATGCTACCCAATCGTTGAGCCGCGAATCCGTGACTCGGAGCCAGAATTAGATGAGCGCCATCGGCATTGAAAGCCTGCTGGTTTCGGTGGCGCTATTGATTGCTGTTGTTTTTCCGCAGCTCGGGTCTGCCTGGATGGCAAAGGCGGAAGGGGCATTCGAAAGAGTGGCCCTCATGAGGAGAACCAGCGTGCTGTTGTGCGGGGCTGCGGGCCTTTTGTTGCGGGCTGCATTGTTGCCGATAATGCCGCTTCCAGTGCCGTTCATTCAGGACGAGTTCAGCTACTTACTCGCGGCGGACACGTTCATGCATGGCAGATTGACGAATCCACCTCACCCCATGTGGATACATCTGGAGACGTTTCACGTTATCTTTCATCCAACCTATGCTTCGAAATTTCCTCCTCTCCAAGGTCTATTGCTGGCAGGGGGTGAGTTCGTGGGGAAGCACCCATTTGTGGGGGTATGGTTCAGCGTGGGTGTAATGTGTGCCGCCATTTGCTGGATGCTGCAGGCGTGGCTGCCACCCAGCTGGGCACTATTAGGCGGCTTGATCCCGGTAATGCGTTTCGGAGTTTTCAGCTACTGGGACAACAGCTATTGGGGAGGTGCGCTCGCTGCGACCGGTGGGTGCCTGGTCCTCGGTGCTCTGCCTCGTCTTGTACGAAAGCACCGTGCCCGTGACGCCATCATCATGGCGTTTGGCATCGCCGTTCTCGCAAATACGCGACCCTACGAAGGTCTGGTTCTGACCTTGACGGCTGTCGTCGCTCTCGTCTGGTGGATGTTGCACAGCAATAACAGGCCAACGCTTCGGACCGCTGTTCTTCATCTGGCGCTACCGAGCTTTCTTCTGCTGGGAACTGTGGCTGCCGGCATGGGGTATTACTTCTGGCGAGTCACAGGCAATCCATTTCGCATGCCTTACACGATTAACCAGCAGCAGTACTCTGCGGCCGGTTATTTCGTTTGGCAATCTCCAAAGCCAACTCCGGTTTATCACCACAAAATAATTTCTGATTTCTATCTGAAGGCCGAACTTCCCCGGTTTGTGGGGGCCCGTTCTGTGACAGGCTTCTTACGTGTGACGGCAATCAAGGTGGTTGCCATATGGTGGTTCTACATCGGCCCGGCTCTAACCATTCCACTGTTCTCATTTCCCTGGGTGCTGCATGATCGCCGAATACGGTGGCTGCTCATTGCAACCGCAACATCTTTTGTCGGTTCCTCTTTTTTCCCATTCTTCTACGCGCACTATTTCTCACCTGCCACGGGATGCCTGGTGGCGCTGGTGTTGCAATCTGCCAGGCATCAGCGACTGTGGTCCTGGGACGGCAGACCAGTTGGACTGTTTCTGGTACGCGCGGCATTCTTGATCTGCATGTTGATGGTTCCGGCACAGATCGGATTGCTTGTCGTCCAAGCAAAGTCAGGCAAACCTGGGCCCGAGATGCTGCGCGAGAATGTGCTCGCTGAATTGAGCGCCCTGCCCGGACGACAGCTAGCGATTGTGAAGTACAGCGTGGATCACGCGCTGCTGGCACCAGACTGGGTCGACAACGGAGCTGATATCGACGACCAAAAGGTCGTTTGGGCTCGCGACATGGGGGCTGAGAAAAACCGGGAACTGCTTCAGTATTACAAAAATCGGCAGGCATGGCTGGTCGAACCCGATGAGACGCCGCCCCGGGTGATACCGTATTCTGATCGTGGTGCCGGAGAGAGCCACGGATCGCTGAATCGTCGCGAAACTCCCGGCGCTATCACGAATTAGATTCCCGGTTTGAAGTAAAACTCGGCGAGGTCCGCTTGATTCTGTCAATATTATTTTTACTTGCTCTCTTGGCCGCTCACTCCTTTGTTGGTGATACGGTCGCAAGGATTGCCGGCATCGCTGCCCTATGTTTTTGGTGCGCGTTTCGACCGAGTGACGACCGCAGAATTAAAGTATTTTTCTACTCTGTGGTTATGCTAGTAATGTCAATTGCCATTCTCTTTGTACTCGGACTGATAAACCAAGTGAGTCTACTCAAATATGATCTTTACCTTCACGCGATTGACCGTACGCTTGGATTTTGCCCAGCCCAGTTAGCATTCGCGTGATTCAATCCCAGGCTGTATCCCGGCTCATGATTGGCGCCTATCAAATGCTGCCAACGATGATGGTTGCGGGCTACGGCTGGGCGCTCTTCAGTAAGTCATTTTCCAACCACCTGCTCGTTTCCTATTTCGTAACTGCCATTTGCGCCGCTCTGTACTTGATTGTCCCGGCTTCCGGACCAGGTTTTTTGCTGGGTGGTTCTCTTGCTGCGGCACATTCCTCCCCAGCTATCGGCCTGATACCGCTGAGTTATGTAGCCAACTGCATCCCATCAGCTCACCTATCCATGGCAATTACCATCTGGTTTTTCAACCGGTCGAATGTTATTGCCCGAAGGGTATGTCTAGCCTTTATTTTCGTGACCGGATTCACAACGCTGGCACTCGGCGAGCATTATCTGATCGACCTAGTACTCTCGTTTCCCTTTGCTTTGTTCGTGGTTTCCAGCACAACTGGGCGATACCGCAGAGCAGCGGCGGCCATGGCTTGCGTGCTTCTTTGGTTGAACGCTATTCGCGTCGCTATCGATACTCTGGTCAATCATCCAGTGTGGCTCTGGGTAGCGGCTGCCGTTACGATAGCAGGGTCGTCTGTCTACCTAAGCATGAGTTCGGCTGAACAGGTGGAGCACGAGACTTCGATGAAGGAACTGGTGGCAGCCTAGCTGATCTGGGAAACATCATCGCACGGGCAAGGCTTGTTGTAGAACGCGTGACGATTCTCGGACATTATATTCTGTGTCCCGTGAACGCCTGGGAAAGAACTTCTCACGAAGCCGCAGAACCGGGTTCTCAATTATTAGCACCATCATCACGCCAACTATTACAGAGCTCACTATATCGCCGAGTACTCCGAGAAAACTGGGCCCCAGCAAGCACCAAAAGAGCGCGACTGGCATGTGCCAAAGATAAATGGAATAAGAGCACCGGCCTATCGCTTCCAGAGTTCGGTTGTGGAAATAGCTGCACGTCTGCGCCCACCAGACCATGGCGCCAAACCCGAGTAGATTCGAGATCAGCGTTTTGCTGACTCATACCAAAAGTGGCGCTTGAAGTTATAAAGAAACCAGAGAGTGACGCCGGCGGACAGAGGCTTCCATGCGAAGCTGCGCCTGCACATAAGGTCCAATTCAATCGGTAAATTGGTTAACCAGAAGCACTGCGCTTTCTGGCAAGAAGTCAAGCAGGTAATTGCACTCTTTTTTGGGTGTGAATTCCAAAAGCATGAGTCATCGAATCCTCGTCGAACCTGAGTAATTCCCGAGGTGCTGCGCTATTCGGCCCGAATCATTGAATCCCAGTCAGTGAGCAAAGTTCTGCGTGAACCTCTGTTCTGCTCATTTACTCGGTGAGGCTTTGGTCGGGTGAATCGTCACTTCGAAGATCATGTGATCGCGATAAGTGCTGTGCAACTCTCCCTTAAACTGAAGGTCGGCGCCGTCGTCGATCAGTTTGGGAATCAGCCAATCCTCGGGATAATCCGGCGTGCCGAGCACGAAGAAGTGGTCCGTCTGGGCTATGAAATCATGATAGGGTTCTACATTTCCCCGAATTGGCCAATAGTCGCGTAGTTTGCCAGTGCCCTCAAAAATGGTCGCATGGGCGTACCGTATCGCAGCACCGCGGTCAGTCAAGTAATACACGCGTGACAGCAGACCGGCGTCCTCCCGCTTATTCATTTCAAAAAAAGTCAGGCCGCTGGCGTCAACCAAAGGCAAGTGAGGATCAAGTTCTTTGAGTGAAATCTCTTTCACCATGGCACGGTCGCGTGGGCTCGCAATCTGCACGCCGAGCCTGGTCGCGATACCCAGCAACACAGAATACGCAACGATAGCCGCAACTGCTCGGCTGCTATTAGTTAATTTCGCCAGAATGTGGACAAACAGCAGACTGAACCCGATCCCAGTCGGAATACAGTAGCGCGGCCAAAAAGCACCGCCGGTCCGCATTAGGATTAGGTTGGTTACAATTGGAAGGGACAACAAGCCCAGCACAAGCGCGACTTCATGCTTGTGCGCAGCATAGGCACTCGCCTTTGTCAGATCCGGTTGGAAGCGGTAGACGATGAGTGCCGCAACAAGCCCGACCAGCAACACAACACTGACGTAAGATAACAGGTCTCCATAGAAAGTAATCATCTTGAAATAAGAAGCTTGGAATTCTGGGGGCAG
>Ga0070717_10002421_pt1 | contig 13167 bp, 20 predicted proteins | sample LARL113metaG_FD_71366 | JGI IMG/M metagenome (GOLD analysis project Ga0070717, IMG submission 71366) | Corn, switchgrass and miscanthus rhizosphere microbial communities from Kellogg Biological Station, Michigan, USA - LAR L11-3 metaG | ecosystem: Host-associated > Plants > Roots > Rhizosphere ... | reverse complement strand
GCTTCCCGGCCCGGTTTGGCAGATCGGCCTGGCGGCGCTCGGTTTGATGCCGGCGATTGTGGCGGGAATCCTCCTGCTGGCTCGGGGGACCTATCTGGCCGATCACAACGGGTCATTTCAAGATTGAATCAGCCAGGGTTGAATCAGCCAAGGTTGATCGAGCGGGCTGCGGACGCAATACGAACGACACGGAATCAGGGGACTTGGTATGCCAGTTAAGAACGAAACTTCAACGCGCTTTATGGATGAAATCCGCATTATCTCGCCGTGGGCTTACTTGTTCGCAATCCTCGGCTTCTTAATGCCCTTTGCGGCGATGGTGTACGCCACTCTTTCCGGCAACCCCCCTTTTCCGTTGGCGGCAATGGTGCCACTCGCAATCTTCGGAGGAACTATCCTGGGGTGTTACGTCCTGCTGATCGGGTATGTGAACCGTGACGCCGGCCGCCGCGGAATGAGCCGCCTTGGTTGGACGCTGCTCGCGATCTTCATCCCCAACGCGCTCGGCATCGTGTTGTATTTCGTACTGCGGAAGCCACGCATCGCGACCTGCCCGCATTGCGGGAACGCCCTCCAGCCGGGATTCAACTTCTGTCCCCACTGCAGCTACAAACTGAGCCCGAGCTGTCCGCAGTGCCAGCGCGTGGTTGGCGTAAATGATGTCTATTGTCCGTACTGCGGAACTTCGCTGCGCAGTCAGGCGGTACCGTAGGTCTGACCGGCGAGATGAGCGAAGAGCCGTATCTCAGGCGACAGTAAGAGAGAGGACATGAACTCAACCAAAAAGGCAGCGCGAACCGCCGGAGTACTGTATTTCTTGAGTAGCTTACCTGCTCCCTTTAGCCTCCTCTATATTCCTTCCGTTTTCATGGTGATGGGAGATGCTACGGCTACAGCGAATAAGATTAGGACTTCCGAGTTGCTTTTCCGCCTCGGCATTGTGGCCGAACTAATCAGCGCGACCACTTTTATCTTCATGGGTCTGGCTTTCTACCATTTGCTGAAAGGGGTCAACAAGAAAAATGCTTTGCTTATGTTGACATTGGTTTTGGTCTCTGTCCCTATATCGTTTCTTAATGAGCTCAACCGAGTTGCTGCCTTGATACTCTCGAACGGTGCTCATTTCTCGGCAGTAGTGGACCAAAGTCAGCTGGATGCCCTGGTAATGGCGTTTTTCCATTTGCATGGCGATGGACTTCTTCTCGCCCAAATATTTTGGGGCCTTTGGCTTTTTCCCTTCGGGGTTCTTGTATATAGATCGGGTTTCCTTCCCCGAATTCTGGGCGTCATGCTGATACCCGCAGGTCTGGGCTATGTGGCCGCCAGTTTTACTTCCTTACTATTGCCCGCTTACGGAGATTTTGTTTTCCACGTTGCGGCGGTGCTTGGAGGGCTCGGCGAGGGGTCGACTATGTTGTGGCTTTTGATTAAGGGTGCAAAGGATCGACAATTAACCGAGCCAGCATAAACTGAACCGGATTCCTGCGCCGTGACGGAACTATCGCTGTGCCTGGTGGCTCCTCCTCATCGGCGTGAACATTCCGAAGTGGAAAGCGAAAGCGAGCGCTTGGCGAGTTAGCGCAGCGTAGGCGGATCAGTGTAGGGCCTAACTGTGGCGTTGCTTCTCCCATCGATCCAAATCGACACTTCCCCGTCTGGGTTTACCTGGAGCGTAGATCGTGAAGAGGGTCTTAATGCACTCGTCTTCACCGCAGATGGTGAAGGAGTCGAAAAATTTGTGCCAGCCTTCCGGAACTTCTTCCAAGTGGGGAGCCTCAGGATTACTCTTCAGCCACTCGTCGAGTTCTACGGCCATCGAGGCGAGGAATTGTCGCTTGGTCAACTCGATCGCGCGAATGGTCACGATAGGCGCGGCACTGGGCGTCCCGAGGCGGCCTGATCTTAACGGCCGCGATGAGCTAACCGATGGCGTCTACGATTTCCTGGGAAATGCGCCTGGACTCTTCAGCGCCGGGTCGGGTCTTTTCGAGGCGGGCGTACAGCTTCTGTAACGACTGATTTTTTGAGGTGGGCGCCTTGCGAGCAGGAGTGGCGAGACCGCTCCGGTTCGCCGCTGATTTTGCTTCGCCGTCGCCATGTAGTAAATGTTAGCAGAGGCCGCTAGGCTTGGAAAGACGAGGATAGGGCCGCCCTGAAGAGCTTCTTTAAGCCCATTTGAGAATGACCCGATCAAATAAACACTGACAACAACTCACATGAAAGCTATTGTTTATCGTAACTACGGTCCGCCCGATGTTCTCAAGTGTGAAGAGATTGAAAAGCCGGCCGCTGGGGACAACGAAGTTTTGATAAAAGTTCGCGCGGCTGCCGTCAATCCAGTTGACCTGCTCTTCCGAGGCACGTCGTACATGGTTCGCATAATGACCGGCCTGCGCAAACCAAAGGAGACGCGAATAGGCCATGATGTGGCCGGCCAGGTCGAGGCGGTTGGCAGGAACGTAACCCAGTTCAAACCGGGCGACGAGGTGTTCGGCACCTGCAAAGGGGCCTTTGCCGAGTATGTGTGCGCCTCCGAGTCGGCATTGGTCCTGAAGCCCGATAACGTGACGTTTGAGCAAGCGGCTGCTGTGCCGATTGCGGCACTCACCGCATTGCAAGGTCTTCGTCTGGGCGGCTTGGGCGACAAGGGACAGATTCAGCCGAAGCAGAAGGTCTTGATTAACGGTGCGTCGGGAGGCGTGGGTACGTTCGCGGTCCAGATCGCCAAGTCGTTCGGCGCGGATGTGACCGGCGTATGCAGCACGAGAAATGTAGACATGGTGCGATCGATCGGCGCAAAGCAGGTCATTGACTATACTCGGGAGGATTTCACCAAAAGCGACCAACATTACGATCTGATTCTCGACTGCGTTGGGAACCATTCGTTGTTAGCGCACAGGCGCGCCTTAAATCCCAACGGCGTATCCGTTGTCGCTGGTGCAAAAGGACTCTGGGATTTTCTGACTCGTGCGCTCACAGCGCCTGTCTTGTCACGGTTGGTGAGCCAGAAGTTCGTCACGTTCATTGCAAAACTAAACAAAAAAGATCTGACCATGATGCGCGAGCTCATGGCGACGGGAAAAGTAACACCGGTCATCGACAGGCGTTACAGCTTGAGTGAGGTCCCTGAGGCTATCCGGTATCTGGAAAAAAGACACGCTCGAGGAAAACTAGTAATAACTTTGGGAGATAACAATAAAACCTAACCTTTCCTCAAGAGCTTCTCAGATCAAATGGGCGGGTGGCCCACCTTTTCGTTCTTTGAAAGGTGGGATTCCACGAGCCTAGCCCGCTTGGGATTTATGGATTCTGCTAGCCAGGTCTTGTATTTCGGTGGGAACCGACGAAGATGAGAAGGAAGCCCGGCGCTGCATGAGTCCTCGGCGCCCCACCTTTGCAAAAAACAAAGGCGCAAAGGTGGGCCACCCGGCCCTGTGGAACCAAGCGCTCCAGGACGTGCCTTGGTTTTCCGCCGTGCCGCAGGACCTGTTCATCTTCATCGGGGTCTGTGAGTTTCTTGGAGGCGTCGGCCTGATCCTGCCGGTGATGACCGGAGTCAAACCGCGATGCCGAACGGGAAAGGCATAAAAAAGAGAGCGACCAAAAGGATGTGCAGGAGAAAAAACGACATGAAGAAGAAGAAGATCGGCTCGAAGAAAGATGAATCTCCCGCTCAGCTCATCGATGCGAGAATCGAGGAGCTGGACGACTGGCGCGGCGAGATGCTATCCCGGCTCCGCGCCCTGATCAAGCAAGCCGACCCCGAAGTGGTCGAGGAGTGGAAGTGGAGAGGGGTCCCGGTGTGGTCACACGACGGACTGATCTGCACCGGCGAGACGTACAAGACCGTCGTGAAGCTGACCTTCTTCAAGGGCGCATCACTGAAGGACCCTTCAGGCCTTTTCAACTCGAGCCTCAATGGCAACGCCAGGCGCGCAATCGACTTCCACGAGGGCGAAGCGATCGACGAGGACGCGTTCAGGGCGTTGATCCGCGCGGCCGTGAGCCTGACAGAGTCGTCGGGCCGCGCACCAAAGGAGAGACGGAACGGCGCATAAGAACATCAAACCCCGTTTTTCCTTGGCGGGTGGCCAACCTTTCGTTTTTTAAAAGATGGATTCCACGAGCCTATCCCGCTTGGAATCTATGGATTCTGCGGAGGAGCCAGGTCTTGCATTTCAGTGGGAACCGGCGAAGATGAGCAGGAAGCCCGGCGCTGCATGAGTCCTCGGCTCCCCACCTTCGCAAAAAACAAAGGCGCGAAGGTGAGCCACCACGCCTGGACCGCAGCTTCTGGTATCCGGAAATCGAGTTGCAGCATCGTGTTTCAATTGTGGTATTGTTTCGGCTCACGCGAATGGGACGATTCCAATGTCAAAACACTTCCGTAATTCGCTTGAGCACCGCAAAATCCAAGCCTCCTAGCGCGATTCCACTGGGGGACCGGGCATCAAAACAGAGCGAGGATTCAGAGGCGTTTACACTGGAAGAACTTGTTAATCGTGCACACGATCCGGCTTGCCCCCTTACCGAACTTAGGGGAACGCTGCTGGTTTTGTGACGAGTATTTCGATTTAGGCAGTCCGGCGTTTGTGCAGATGAGCTCTAACGTGAGCTCTAGTTACCGGATACCAACCAGAGTAACGACCTGGACGGAGCATGAGATTCGTATACCGAGGTGCGTTCGCTGTGGGTCCGTGCACGACAAAATCCGCAAAGCCGTTAAGCGGATCACTTGGGCCCTTGTTTTGATTCTCTTGCTCATTGCGCCAGTGGCGGCATGTTTTAAGGAACGCGATGTCCGAGCAGCGGGAACGGTATTTGTTCTGGGGCTCCTCTTGTCACCCTGGCTTGCTATGATTTCCCGCGCGCTTGTGAGAGCTCTTTGGCCAATGCCTAAGGGGGTTCATCAAGTGGCTTACGCCGAGAAGTACCTGCTGATTGCGGACAGGACTAAAGAAGGATGGACAGTTGGTCCGCCCCCAGGTTCTAGCAAACGAATGACCAGCGGAATTCACGAGCCTATCCCGCTTGGGATTTATGGATTCTGCGGATGCTAGCCAGGTCTTGTATTTCAGCGGGAACCGGCGAAGACGAAAGGAAGGCCGGCGCTGGGGTAGTAACTAGCCCGGCAGCCACGAGAGCGAACGAACGCTGGTCGATGGATTTTGTGAGTGATTGCGTGAGCACGGGGAAAGTGATTCGGATGTTGACCATCGTGGATGATTGCACGCGAGAATGTCCGGCCATCGAGGTCGATACCTCGCTGGGTGGGTTACGGGTGCGCCGCGTGCTGGACCGGATCGCCAGTGAGCGAGGACTGCCAGAAGCGATCGTTTTGGACAATGGGCCAGAGTTTCGTGGGCGAGCGCTGGCCGCGTGGAGCGAAGAACGCGGTGTGCGGCTGCAATTCATTCAGCCGGGAAAGCCAGCACAGAACGCCTACGCTGAGAGCTTTAACGGCCGGCTGAGGGATGAATGCCTGAATGCAAACTGGTTCACGAGCCTGAGTGACGCACGCAGGAAAATCGAAAGCTGGCGACAGGATTACAACCAGGGACGTCCACACAGTTCATTGAACTATCTGCCGCCAGCAGAATTTGCACGGGTGCGAGCGGAGATGAGGACATGAGGAAAGCTGCTACAGGGATGCTGGAGCAGGGGATTCAAGTGCCATCCCCTGCTCCAGACCTCATCCCCGCTGAACATCAACCGAGAACTTACATTGGGATTGGTACAGCAAACGGGGGCACGTCAAGGTCTTGCATTTCAGTGGGAACCGGCGAAGATGAGGAGGAAGGCTGGCGCTGCATGAGTCCTCGGCTCCCCACCTTTGCAAAAAGCAAAAGCGCAAAAATGCGGCCACCTGCGGGAACTCTCTGCCTTCCAAACCCGTAAGATACGTTATGCGAAGGTTGAATCTCGCACCGCTGTTCCTTCTCTTATTCGTTGGTGATGTCGCCGTTCTCGGCCAGCAGGATCAGACATCTCCTGTTCCGGCGACGCAAAGTTCTGATCCCACTTCTGCTCCCGCAGGATACCCCGTCGACAAAGCTTCTCCTTCTCTTGCAACCACAACCGCGGAACAGCCGAGACCCGAAAACCCGAAGCTCGACTTGACGCCTGACGCCCACGGCGCCCTGTCGCAGGAGCAGATGCAGCAGTTGTTTCGCGTGGTCGCCGACAAGGACATTGACAACGACAAGCGACTGCGCGACTACACCTACATCGAGCGCGACGTCCAGAACCGTCTCGATGGCAAAGGGCAAGTGAAGTCCGCCGAGACCAAGACTTACCAGGTAATGGAGATTTACGGCGAGCAGATCAATCGCCTAATTCAAAAGGACGACAAGCCGCTCTCGGAGAAAGACGCAGCCAAGGAAGAAAAGAAGGTCCAGAAGGTCATCGACAAGCGCAAAAACGAATCCGAGAGTGACCGAAAAAAACGCGAGCAGAAAGAAGAAAAAGATCGCGAAGATGGACGCAAGTTTGTGCGCGAAGTGGCCGATGCCTACAACTTCAAGCTGGTGGGAACAGAACTGGTCGGTGGACGCGAGGCCTGGGTAATCGATGGCGAGCCGCGTCCGGACTTTGTCCCGCACATGAAAGAATCGAAGTTTCTATCGAAGTTCCGTGGGCGGGTCTGGGTCGACAAGAATGATCTGCAACTGGCCAAGATGGATATCGCGGTCATTGACACGGTTTCGCTGGGATGGGTCCTAGGGCGCATTCACAAAGGCACGCACGTGATGCTCGAACAGGCGCGAGTGAATGACGAAGTGTGGCTCCCGCGCCACCTATCCTTCAAGCTGGACGCGCGCATCGCCTTGTTTAAGGGCTACAACATCGACGGCGACCAGACCTTCCGTGATTACAAGAAGTTCCGGACTTCCACGAAGATTGTGGGGTACGGGGAAGTCAAGCAGCCGTAGCCGGGATGCTGGCGCTCGAAGACAAGGGACGGGCAACAAGAGCGACACGATGCGCACAAGCCTGCGAAGTTGCTGCGCGGGGGACTGGTTGCGGCGGTGTACCACGGGGAAGGCGGCACGCACGCGCACTGGCATCGGGTGAGAGGTATAATCCGCCTCGTCGATGGCGTTAACCGCAGGTACGAAACTTGATGGCTATGAAGTTCTCGGCCGCCCCTTAGGCGCGGGCGGGATGGGCGAGGTGTACCGCGCCCGTGACTCGGTTTTGAAGCGTGAAGTGGCGATCAAGGTCTTACCGTCCTTCGTTTCGCAAGATCCCGACCGGTTGCGGCGTTTTGAGCAGGAGGCGCAAGCGGCCGCGGCTCTGAACCATCCCAACATTCTTGCTGTTCACCAGTTGGGCATCTATGAAGGCGCACCGTATCTGGTATCAGAGTTGCTGGAGGGTGGCACACTGGGGCAGCAGCTGATGCGCGGCCCACTGCCAGTTCGGAAAGCGATTGAACACGGCGTTCAGATCGCGCGTGGATTAGCGGCAGCGCACGAGAAAGGAATCCTTCATCGGGACCTCAAACCGGAGAATATCTTTGTCACCAAAGACGGACGGTTAAAGATTCTCGATTTCGGTTTGGCCAAGCTGACGCAAGCCAAGAACGCAACTGCAGATGATGCCACAGTCACGCTGCAGCAGCGAACTGACCCCGGTCATGTGCTGGGCACGGTCGGCTACATGTCGCCCGAGCAGGTACGCGGGGAAACGATTGACCATCGCACCGATATTTTCGCCTTCGGCGCGATCTTATACGAGATGCTGGCCGGCAAGCGGGCATTTCAAAAGCCGACGTCACCGGAGACGATGACTGCCATCTTGCACGAAGACCCGCCCGGCATTTCCCAGATTGTGCCTCGCACTCCTCCGGCGCTGCTGCGAGTCGTGCATCGCTGCATGGAGAAGGATCGTGAGCAGCGCTTCCACTCTGCATCGGATTTGGCGTTTGCGCTGGAAGCCTGTCGGAATCGAGCAGCTCATCGCTAGCTACCATCGACCAAGGTTCGCGCTCGCGTTGGGCCTGGACGGCGGCAACAGGACCTGTGGTCGTGCTTGCCGCAGTCGTCATATTCTTGGCGCTTTCTATTGCTGGTTGGTGGTTCTTCTCTCCTCCGGTTCCGCCGAAAGTGGTCACTACCACGCAGCTCACCAATGACGCGATCCCCAAGTCGCAGGTGTTTACGGACGGCACGCGACTATAGATCACCGAGTGGAATGGGGGAAACCAAGTCCTCACTCAATCGTCGGTTGGGGGAGGCGAAGTCTCTCCAATCTCAATTCCGTTTACCAATGCTTCCATCGCTGACATCTCGCCGATAATTCCCAGCTCTTGGTGATTGACTACCTGGATACTCAGTTGGAACAGCCCTTGTGGCTCTTGCCCCTCCCATCCGGTTGCCCGCGCCGCCTCACCGAGGTTATCGGGCACGCAGCGGCGTGGTCACCCGATGGGCACGCCATCCTCTTCGCAAGGGGCTCTTCGTTTTATATTGCTCATGCGGATGGAAGCAACCTTCGCGAGTTGGTCAGAGTGACAGGTGTACCGGACCATCCTCGGTTCTCTCCCGACGGTACCCGTATCCGCTTCACCAACGCAAATTCATTGTACGAAGTTCGTGCCGACGGGAGCGACCTGCACCCGCTGCTCCCCGGTTCGGACAGTCAAAGCTCGGAATGCTGCGGCGGGTGGATGCCTGGCGGGCGATATTACTTCTTTCTGCGGACCTTGGCCAAGAGCAACAACATATGGATTGTGCGCCAACCCCATGGTCTATTACATCGAAGCCCTTCCGGACCATTTCAGATGACCAGTGGCCCGCTGGCTTTTTACTCTCCGTTCCCCAGTCCGGATGGCAAGAAGCTTTTTGCCGAGGGCGTTCTGGCACGCGGTGAACTTGTGCGTTATGACGCCCGCGCGCATCAGTTCGTACCATTTCTCGGGGGAATCTCGGCGGGCGAACTGGAGTTCTCGCGGGACGGCCAGTGGGTGACTTACGTGTCTTATCCCGACGGAAGTCTTTGGCGGAGTCGCGCGGACCGGAGTGATCGCCTGCAGCTAACCTATCCGCCGGTGTCAGCCATGCTGCCCCGCTGGTCTCCCGATGGCTCACAAATCGCATTCACAGACACACAACCCGGTCGCCCCTGGAAGATTATCGTCGTTTCCAACCAGGGCGGTACACTGCAGGAACTCCTCCAGGAAAACCATAATCAGGTGGATCCAACATGGTCTGCCGACGGAAGCCAAATCGCCTATGGTCTTCGAAGCACGGAAAGTTCGTGGTTACGGGTCGTGAACCTTAAGACTCATCAGGCCGCTGATATTCCGGGCTCGAAAAACCTGTTCTCTCCTCACTGGTCGCCCGATGGCAAGAGCCTTCTTGCGATGCCTGTCGATTCCAAGAAGCTCCTGCTTTACGACTTCGATACCAAGAAGTGGTCTGAGTGGTTCCACGATACCGGCACCATCGGGTTTCCCATGTGGTCGCCGGACGGGCGGTTTGTCTACTTCGACAGCGTGTTGCGTGAACATCCCGGATACCGGCGCGTCAAACTGGGACAGAGCACATCCGAATTCCTGTTGGATTTCCGGCAGCTGCGCCGCTATCAGAGGAGCATTGTCAATCCCTGGAGCGCCGTCGCACCCGATGGTTCGATCCTGGGCGCACGCGATGTGAGCACCGACGAGATCTATGCACTCGACTTAGAATTGCCGTAATCCAGCCTATGGTGCACAAATTCCATAGGGCTTCGGGGGAGCTACGCGACGCCCAGGTGGCGCTTCTCGGAGAAGCGGCGACGGCGACCAGTGTTCGTCAGGTTGGTGAGGGCGGTGATTATCGCTGCTTGAGTAACGAAAAACTTATTTTCAGGATGACCGTGGAAAGACATAAATTCCGGCATGGTGGCCGTCATGGCAGCGAGGCCGAAGTCGATCTTGCGGTGTAGGGGGAAACTGATGACTGGCGCTACGCCGCCGGGGTAATCGGTAAACAGAGTATTCGTGAGTTCGGCGCCTCCGCACATCAAAGCGCTGATCGCGGCGCGGCGGTTGCGACGCCAGAACAGAGCGCTGGTCACGAAGAAGGTTCCAATCATCAGGTAATCGATAACAGCGTGAGCTTTGGGCGAGATGAATTTCGGAGCGCGACGGGTTATTGCGTCGGTAGCAGCAGTTGAAAAAGGCATGATCGATTCTCCCGTGAGTTCTGCAATCAGCGGCGTGTGAAGATGCCGGCGAAGCCGTAACCTAGGACCACGCTCAACAACGCGGCGAGGCCGGAGCCGAGCAGCACGTGCTTGCGCGCGTTTCGCTTCACATCCAAAGTTTCACGAACCCACGATTTCAATTCAACGACGGAGCTGTGCAGGCGGCGGCGTTCGTCGGCGGCACGGAGTTCGAGATCAGAGCTGGGAATTGTACTCATGGCTGGCTCCTCGCTTCATGTTGAAGCCATATCTTGTCGGCTTTGAGAACTCCGATGGTTCTCTTGGGAAAAGTTCCGTGTCCTTTAATGCGGTTCCAGGCCAGGAAAGCGGTCAAGGCTCCTGCAATCAGCCACAGTCCGCCGACGATCAGGAAGGCGAAGAACCAATGGTATGGATTGCTCCAGAAAGCGACCGCGACCACGCTCACGACCGCGAGCGTCAGCAGCACATAAGCTGTCGCCAGCAGAGTGAGAGCGATCACTGCCATTGGCATGACGTGCTTGAATGTGGCGAGCGTTTCCTGCAGCTCAGACTTGAACATCTGAACGCGCGTGTGAATGAAATCCAACAGCTCGTCTCTGATTTCTGCGGCAACGCTGCCAAGCCTGCGCTCGTGATTGCTGGTGTAAGCGGCGTTATTCATGATTGGACCTCCAGATTCGCAGGAGCGCTCCGGCGACGAACGCTGCACTTGCGACTGCTCCGATTACGTGGAGCGGGTACTCGTCCAAGACGTAACCGGCTCGATTTCTTGCGCGGCGCAGCGCATCGGCGGCCCGCTGCCGGGTCTGGTAGGCGGTTTCATTAGCAACCGCTACAACCCGATCGTAAGCAGCGGAAGCATTTTGCTGAATATTAGTGGCCACTTCCAATATCTTGGACTTTGGCTCTCGTACCTGGCGGCCTTGGACAGGGTGGATTCTGTGCGTGGGCGGGAGCTCGCGAGCTGGGTCTAAGGTTGGGGCCGCGGTTGGGGATGGCGACGGCCGCGCCACGTCGGGAGTAATAGGTTTGTTTACATCGATTTGCGGGTGGAACCTTGGTTTAGTGAGCGGTTCTGCCATGGCTATGGATTCCTCGCAGAATGATGGTCTGTTTATAGATGGCAAGAATTGGGAGTGTGTTTACAGAAAAACAGCGCTCCGAGTCTTTTTCAGTCGGCTGATAGGCGGCATCGGTATCAAGCGGAGGCATCGCTGCTGTTCTGAATCGGTTAAATCGGGTACTCTGAGTATCAATTTTGTTTGAAGGGGATTCTGATGAAAAGCTTTGTGATCGTATGTCTGGCTGTCTGTTTAGTTGCAGGCGCGTTTGCCGCAGACGAAACATCCGCGAAAACTACCAAGGCCGAAGATCGCTTGAAAGCCGCGGCGGACGTTTTGAATGAGATTCAGTCGGCGCCGGATCAGGGTATTCCGGAGGAAGTGCTGGGTTCGGCGGAATGTGTGGCGGTGGTGCCATCCATGCTGAAGGGTGGATTTATTGTGGGCGCAAGCTATGGGCGCGGCGTGGCCAGTTGCCGGACGTCGAAAGGTTGGAGCGCTCCGGCATTCTTCGCCGTCAAAGGTGGAAGCTTCGGATTGCAGATCGGCGGCCAGGCTGTTGACTTAGTCATGCTGATCATGAACCAGGATGGCATGAAGAACCTGCTCTCCAGCCAGTTTAAATTGGGCGCTGACGCCAGCGTAGCCGCCGGGCCGGTCGGCCGGCATGCCGCGGCGGACACCGATTGGAAGCTACGAGCACAAGTGCTGAGCTACTCGCGGGCACGAGGCTTGTTCGCCGGGCTTGAATTGAACGGCGCAGTCGTCGAGCAGGACAAAGACAGTACGCGCGAATTTTACGGACGCATGGTGCCCTTCAGCACTTCTCTGACCGGAACGATCGACGCGCCGCAGAATGCCTATCCATATCTAAACACATTGGCGAAGTGGGCGAAGAGCGCGGCAGGTAGCCCACCGGCAACGAAGAGCACTTCAGACAAGAAATGACGGTCATTTGGAATCTTCTCGGCGTGCTGTGCCCCCTCCCTGTGGACCGAGTAGCACTGGGCCTGGCGATAGAACTGGCCGTCAAAGTGGTAGATGATGTAATTTCCTGCATCCGCCGAGCTGTTGGCTGCAATAACAAAATTTTTATGTGCGGCATGGGCTTCTGGCTGGAAGCCGAACACTGATGCGATAGGCGCCTGATCTTTGAACATCGCCAGCCATTTTCCATTCGATCGGCGCAGGACCCAGGTTTGGCAGTTTCCGGTACCACCGCAAAGAAGCTCGGTACCTTGAATTACAAGCCCATCCTCATTTCCCAGAGAAACGCGCCGCCCGCGGAGCTCCGTTTCCCACGAGTCGGGGACGTCGAAGCTGGTGGTCTTGCGCTTGCCTATCCGCAAAAAAGCCACCGCGAACGCGCCAGCAGTGAACGTGTCGATTTGTATCCTCAGCCAGCCCGGCTCCCTTGTTACTGAAGTGAAGTGACTGGCGTGCCGAGATTCAATGAGAAATGCAATGTATTATGACGGCGTTCGCTGGAATTCAAGTGGCGATTGGGCTGCTTTTATCAAAGTTGGTTTGTAGCCGCATTTGGAGGATTCATGAAGAGGCTGTTCCCAATTTCGGCTTTACTGTTGGCATTTACGTTGCCGTCTGTTGCACAAGGCGTTCGGCTCTCAGTGAGCGACCAGCAGCGCTTTGACAGCTATTATTCGCGCTGGCAAAACTATCGCAGCACGAACAACCGCGGCGAAGTTCTCAGCATGGAAAAGCGTATGCAGGATGTTTACCGGCACTATGGCATTCCTGCAAGTACGCCATACGGAAACGTCGCCTCTTCTGGCAACCGAACCTGGAGCAGGCAGGCCCCCGACCGGAATTGGGACGGAGACCGTGATCGGGATCACCGCGATTGGGACAGAGATCATGATCGGGACCGTGATAGAGATCGCGATTGGGACCGCGATCACGCGAGAGATCACCA
>Ga0070717_10002420_pt1 | contig 13169 bp, 8 predicted proteins | sample LARL113metaG_FD_71366 | JGI IMG/M metagenome (GOLD analysis project Ga0070717, IMG submission 71366) | Corn, switchgrass and miscanthus rhizosphere microbial communities from Kellogg Biological Station, Michigan, USA - LAR L11-3 metaG | ecosystem: Host-associated > Plants > Roots > Rhizosphere ... | reverse complement strand
CGGATTCGCCCCACTCACTGGCAATCAAGCCCTGGTGTTCCAGTCGGTACAGAGCTGGGTACAACGATCCTTGCTGGATCTGCAACTGCTCGCCGGAGATCTGCTGTATGCGAAGCAAAACCCCGTAGCCGTGCAGCGGGCCTAGAGAGACGGCTTTGAGGATCAGCATGTCCAGGGTGCCTTGCAGAAGATCGATCTGCTTGCCCACAATCTCTCCTTGTCTGTCTAGGAGACAATATCAATACTCTCCTAGAGTGTCAAGGAGAGTACGATGGAATCCAGGGCAGTTGGGGGGCACTAAATGTTTCACGAACACAGAAGCTAGTTGCGAGGGCCGAGACGCTTCGCGGTGGGATTCTCCGCTCCAAGCATGTATTGCAGGCCCCTCGCCATCCCCTCACTCCAGTTCAGAAACGAATGGCCACCGTCGTATTCGGAGTAGTGGAGTGCGTAAGCTTTTGAAGTCAGCGTCTCCGCCATGTGGCGGTTGGCCTCGATCTGCCTCGGATAATCCTCCATCGAGCCGACTTCCAGATAGAAACGGAGCGGAAGCTTGGGGAACTTATTCACCTGCGTGTTGAGCCATTCTGGTCGTGTGTCACCCTCTGGCTTCCACCAGAATGACCCCGAGAGCGAGATGATATTGCCGAAGATCTCGGGGTGTTTTAAGCCAGCGAAGACGGAGGCCAGGCCTCCGTAACTGGAACCTGCAACAACAGTTCGCTGCGGCTTGCATCGTCGCGTGATATTTACTGCGACTCCAGGGTGCAAGCTCTTTCGCTAGAAAGTCTGCAAACTGCGGATTGCATGGAAGCTCGTTTCGTCGCGTGCTTGGCACCGATTGATCGGTCATGACCGCGACCAAGGGAGGAAGCTTTTTTTGCCCAATCAAGATGTCGAGGATCTTGGGAATCCACATGACATTGCGATCGCCGTCGAAAAGAACGAGCAGCGGATAGCGCTGCCCCGTTTTTGCAAACCCCGCCGGAGTATAGACCCATAGTCGTTTCGCACCCTTCAGGAACGTGCTACGGACGGAGGTTACTTCAAGCCTGCCTCTGCGCATTCCTTTCACCGGCGATTTCCAAACGAGAGGCGGTGCATCCGGCAGTTCGGCGTAGGAGGAGTCCGCCCCATAGGCGCCAAATGTTGTCGGACAGCGACGAGGATTCAGTGGGTCGACTTGCAGCATTGCGAGTCGCTTTCGCATTTGCTCGTCGTCTTTTACATCATCGAAGGGTTGCAATGGATCATTTGGTGAAAGGTTGTAAACAAAGCGGGCGTCGTTACGAACGCGATACGTCTTGTACCAGACGTCAGTACCGGCAAGACGGAGCATTTGATCCTTTGCGTCGAATCCGGCTATCCCGTCGAAGATCACTACGTTCTGCGTGCGGTCATTTCCCCGCCAAAGGAAGGTGACCAGGGAGAAATTCGTTTTACCTGGAATTGTCTCAATCAGTGGCGTGCCGGCTCTGGACACAGAAGCCCAGAAGCGTCGCTCAGCATCAAGGCTTCCGGATTCAACTTGCCTGCGGAAAATATTCATTGTGGGGCTGCTTTCCGGATCAGCGGGAAAGTGGGTAGGCGTCTGCCCGGAGACCTGGGGCAATGCGATCAGCAGCAGTACAACAAACCGGCCAGCAGTCATTCTGGGATTATCGCGCGAATCACGAGCACAGCGGAAAGTCAGTAACTAACTTTTCGTAACGGTCAATTACCCTCGCCACACTCGCTGTTCAGCCGGTTCTTTCACTGCCCAACCCAGCAGCGACACAAAAAGCCATCAGCAGCGCCAAGACAATTAGCCAGTATTTCTTGCTGTGCGTTCTTCGCTACCTGCGACGGACTTTATTGCGGCTTTCCTCTTGATTAGGCGTCTCCGTCCCCGACCGCGCAGCGTAGCTGTGGAATTGAGATGCCAACTGTGTCATTTCTCTCACGTTCTTTTTTCCCCATCACTCTCCTCGTCTTCAGCTTAGTTATGTTGCGAGCTCGAAGAGAAATGCTTGAGGATGAAACACCACAGATACTGTACGCTAGCGAACATTATCCCTACGTTCAAGCCGTCACAGCGATCGAGTGACGAGCGTCACATTGAGGCGTGACGGGCATTGCTGACTGCACTCCCCGTAGAGTTCTACTTTGGGAACGAGGTTGACCAGGTGCCCGCCGGAGTACAGACCGAAGATAGCATTTCAGTTCTTGTGACCCGCCTGCACGAGTCCCATGACGTCTCAGTTTATGCCGCCATCGAGAGGTTAGTACGGGCTGGTGAAGCGGTGGGAGTCGATGCACATGCGATCCTCCGGATGCTCGATCAGGGTATGAGCTTGGAAGCTTTGCTCGGATGTATTGAATCGCGGATGGAAGGTTCGCGTCGAGCCGCAGTCCCGAATTGAAACCGAGTGACGATCGCAATACGAGGCAGAAATGAATTTTTTGGAATGGTCCAAATCCAGCGTTGACTACGGGCAGAAGCTTGTGAATTCCGCCCTCGTGGGGGCGCACGAAGCGGAAGACGAATTCCTCAAGGAGGAATCGCTCGCTTCCGATCTCATCGAATCAGCCCGGCATGCGTTAGCGCCCGCAATGGTGGCGGCGTTTCTAGGCGCATTGGGCGGGAGCGTGCGAAACGGGCGTTGGTCCTCCACCACAACGCTGGCCTTTGGCTTGCTCGGCGGAGCCATCGGATTTGGCGCGGGCATGATGTGGGAAAACCGGGAGTTCGCCGCCAGCGTCGCCTCTGGCGCCTGGGAAAAAATTAACGAAACTCGCGATGAACACTGGTTGGAGAAGAACCCGATCGACTACGCATAAAAGAAGGGCATTCCCGCCCTCCAAGACTCAAACCTGTGCCACGGACTAAACGGGGAAGAACTCCGGTTCAGGTTGGCATAGGCACTTGACAAAGTCAGGGTGTAGACCGTGGTAGGTATTTCACCCCAAGACGTCGTGAATTGGCTGGTTCCCGGCCGAGAACTATTTCTGGCTCTCCACGTTCTCGGAGTGGCCTGCTTCTCTTACATCGTTGCGAGGCGGCTAGTGCCGCTGCTTCGAGCGCAACGCGATCCTCGTTTTGATCAGCCCTTCGTGCGACTCGGAGGGGTCTTCAAGTTCTGGCTGGGGCAGTGGAAGCATCCGCGCTACAAGTTCGCAGGAACCCTTCACATTCTCATCTTCGCGGGATTCATTCTTCTTGCGCTCCGGGCCTTCACGGTGCTGATCGTCGGAGTCTCTCAAAATTTTGTGATGCCGGGTCTTTCGGGCAGAACTGGCGAGATTTATGACCTGGTCACCGACTATGCGGCGACGGTTGTCTTCTTATGTATGGTCGTGGCCGCGGGTCGCCGTCTGATTTTCAAGCCAGCTCGATACGCGCTGCCTGCAAAGTATGGGAAGGGCCACACCGCGGATGCGGTTTTTCTCCTGGGGCTCATTGCCCTTCTGATGGTTGCTGACAGCCTGTTTGCGGCCAGTCGCTCTGCCGGCCATTTACAGCAGGGCCAACCGGCGGAAGCTCTGGCCGCACTCTCCCTGCCATGGATGCTGCAGATTGCGATCGGCTCGATGCCATTAGCAACGCTCCGGGAGCTCAACGTTGGCGCCTATCTCGTCCATGAGATCGCATTTTATTTCTTGCTGTGCTACCGGCCCTTTGGAATCCAATTTCATGTGGAGACGTCGCTGTTCAGCATTTATTTTTCCAAGCTGGAGAGGGGAACCCTCAAGCCGGTGCGCTGGGGCGTTTCCGACGAGCATCTGGATCAGGTGAAATCTTTCGGCGTGAAGACTTTCGAAGACTTCACCTGGAAGCACATGCTCGATTTCTATTCCTGCGCCGACTGCGGACGTTGTGCCGACAATTGTCCGGCGAATACGGTTGGACGGCCACTGGCGCCGCGATTCCTCACCACCAAAGCTAGAGACTATGTGTTCCAGCATTATCCGGTATCGGGCAAGGCGAATAATGGCAAGCCACTGATTGGCAACGTTTATTCCGAGGACGAGATCTGGTCCTGCACCACCTGCGGCGCGTGTGAAGAAGAGTGCCCGCTGCTGGTCGAATACATCGACAAGATCGTCGACCTGCGCCGCGGGATGATTGACGACGGGAATGTGCCGCAGTCCCTGCAAAAACCGCTGAAGGCGCTGGAGAGTCGCGGCAATCCTTACGGCAAGATCGAGAAGAAACGGGGCGACTGGGCAAAGACGCCGGAGTTCCTGCAAGACAATAAGGTCAAAGTTCTTGACGGCAAGAATGGTGCCGACACGTTGTATTTCGTGGACAGCATCACCTCCTACGACGATCGCATGCAGTCGATCGGGCGAGCGACGGCGCGCATTCTCACTCGCCTTGGGAAAAACTTCGGCATCCTGGGCGCCGCAGAGCGAGACAGCGGCCACGAAGTGCGCCGCTTCGGCGAAGAAATGTTGTTTACCGCTTTGCGCGATCACAACACCGAAGCTATCAAGGCATCGGGGGTGCAGCGAATCGTCACGGCAGATCCGCACGCCTTCAACGCGCTGAAACACGACTATAAGGATGTGCCCCCAGTCGAACACATCAGCCAGGTGCTGGCTCGCGAGGCAAGAGCCGGCAACCTCCGCTTCAACGCAGCGGATAACTGGCTTGAAAACAGAGACCGCGTGTACGCCTATCACGACCCGTGTTACCTGGGCCGACACAACCAGGTCTACGACGACCCGCGCGATGTTCTCGACGCGATCCCGGGATTGCACCGAGTTGAAATGAAGCGCTCGCGCGACCGCTCCTTCTGCTGCGGCGGCGGCGGACTCATGCTGTTCTACGAGCCCAAAGAAGAACAGAGGATGGGTGTCGTCCGCGTGCGGATGGCCGCGGAAGCCGGTGCCAACGTAATCGTGACTGCCTGTCCCTTCTGCATGGTGAACGTTGAAGACGCGATCAAGGTGGCGGGCATGGAAGGAAAGATGTCGGTGATCGACCTGGCCGAAGTCGTCGATCAACACATGGTTTGCGAAGGCGGCCCAGCCCAAACCGAGAAATTAGAAGCTGCAACCGTTGGAGGTTAGAGATGGAAATCCTGGTGTGTGCTCGAAGAGTGCCCGATGCCTCAGAGAACGAGATTGAACTCAACATCGCTGGAAACGACATTGAGCGCGAAGAATTCGTGTATTCGGTGAACGAGGCTGATAACTACGCGGTCGAAGAGGCCCTGCAGATTCGCGACCGCGTCGGCGGCAACGTCACGGTGGTCACCGTCGATGGCGAAGAGGGCGAGGAGATCCTGCGCCGCGAACTGGCCATGGGCGCGAACCAGGCGGCGCTGGTTTCCGATGAGGCCTTCAACGGCTCCGACGGAGAGGGCGTCGCAACCATCCTCAAAGCGTTCGTGCAGAAAGGTCATTACCACCTGATCCTCACGGGCGTACAGGCCGACGATGGCGCGGCGCAGGTCGGCGGAATGCTGGCGGCGATGCTCGACTATCCCTTTGCATCGCTGGTGAATTCGATCTCCGTGGAAGAGGGGAAGCTGAAGGTCAGCCGGGAAATCGAAGGCGGCAACAAGGAGATGAATGAAATCGATCTGCCCTGCGTCCTTTCCATTCAGACCGGCATTAACGAGCCGCGTTATGTCGGGATGCGGGGCATCCGGCAGGTGGCTTCTGTGCCCATCCCGACTTCGACAGCTGCAGACCTCGGCGTCGACCATGGCGCAGTCGGGGAAGCGGCTGCAAAGGTCAAGCGCGTGGACTATTTCGTTCCCGCGGCCAGCAAGGGGGCCGAGATGCTCCATGGCAGCCGGGAAGAGAACGCCGACAAAGTTCTTGAGTTGGTAGCAGCGAAGGGAGGGCTGAAATAATGCCTCGCATTTTTGCCTATATCGTGCACAGAGGTGGAGTGGTCGATGATTCCGCGGCCGAACTTGTAGCCGCCGCGAAAAAGATTGATGCCACAGTCGCTCCCACCGCGATTCTCACCGGCTCAGGTCCGGAGCTCGAGACCGCGTGCAGTGCGGTCGGTTCCGGCTTCGGCGAGATTTGGAAAGTCGCAAATGCAGCTCTGGCGTATCCGAATGCCGAGTTAGTCCGGCAGGCGCTGGTTCGAGTTCTGCCGCCGGGCAGCATCGTGCTCGTCAATCACGATCACTTTGGGATCGATCTGTCTCCGGGGCTTTCTATCAAACTCGACTCCGTGTTTGCTTCTGACGTGCTGGCGATCGATGGAATCGAAGGAAACTCGCTCAAGCTCGTTCGTCAGGAATTCGGCGGACAGGTGAATGCGCATTTACGCTGCGATATTTCTTCCGGTGCCGTCATCAACGTTCGTCCCGGCGCATTCAAACCGCAGGCGAATCTCCCAGCTGCGGGTGCAGTCGTGGACAAGTCGTCTGAGGTTGGCACGCTGGTGGCGCGACGCCGCTACCTCGAGACCATCGTCGCCGAGGCCGGCGATGTGGATATCACCAAGCACAGTGTGCTGGTCTCCATTGGCCGCGGCATACAGGAAAAAGACAACGTCGCCCTAGCCGAGGAACTCGCGGAGGTGCTCGGCGCCGCGGTGAGCTGCTCGCGGCCCGTGGTGGACGCCAAGTGGATGCCAAAATCCCGCCAAGTTGGTTCGTCGGGAAAGACCGTGAAGCCCAAGGTCTATCTGGCTTGCGGCATCAGTGGGGCTTTCCAGCATCTGGCCGGCATTAAAGGAAGCCCGTTCCTGATCGCCATCAACAAGAATCCCAAGGCCCCGATCTTTCAGGTCGCCGACGTCGGAATCGTGGATGACCTCCTCGAATTCCTTCCGGAACTTAACAACAAAGCCCGTGAATTGCGCGGCGTTGCCGCCAAGTGAGGAGATCATGCTTGCATCCAAGACGCTGAAACTGAGTTTGAAATCGCTCAAAGAGTTTGCCAAGAAGCGCCTGCCTGACGAGATCCTGATCGATCTTGACGAGCGCGACGAATGCCCGATCGAGATTGTGCGCGACATGTGTAGCCCCGACAAGCTCGGAATCCAACTGCTTTTTATTCCCGAAGAATTCGGTGGCATGGGCGGGGGCACGTTCGACGTGTACTGCATTTGCGAGGAGATGGCGCGCATCGATCTCGGAATCGCAACTTCGGTGTTGGCAACTTTCCTGGGCAGCGATCCCATCACGGTTGGCGCGACTCACGAACAAAAGAAAATCTGGCTTAGCCGCATTGCGGATGAAGGACTGCTGTTCGCCTACGGGGCCACGGAACCGGAGGCGGGCAGCGATCTGGGAGCGCTCCGCACTACCGCTGATCGAGTCATGAAGGACGGCAAAATCGTCGGCTACAAGATCAACGGCAACAAGCAATGGATCAGCAACGGCGGAATCGCCGGGGCCTACACCGTATTGGCCAGCACGCCGGCTGGTCCAAGCTGGTTCGTGGTGGAGAAAGGCGCGAAGGGATTCACCCACGACGAGCCCGAAGATAAGCACGGCATTCGCCTGAGCAACACCGCCGCGCTTGCCTTCAACGACGTTTATGTTGACGCCGACCGGCTTATTGGTGGCGTGGAAGGCCAGGGACTGAACCAGGCGCAAGCTGTTTTTGGGTATACGCGCCTGATGGTCGCGGCGTTTGGACTGGGAGCGGGATGGGCCGCGCTCGATCGTGCGATTCCATATTCGACCAAGCGCATTCAGGCCGGAGCTCCGCTCTCGGAAAAGCAAGGCTACACCCACAAGCTGATCGTGCCGCACGTGGCGCGTCTGGAAGCAGCGCGAGCTTACATCGAGCAGACGGCCGAGCGCATCGATGCCGGCGAGGGCAGCCTCAACACCGAAGGTGCTATCGCCAAGTACATGGCGACCGAGGCAGGGAATCAGGCTGCCGAGGCCAGTATTCAGGCGCTTGGAGGTTATGGCTACACGCACGAATACATGGTGGAAAAAATCAGCCGCGACGTTCGCATCACCACGATCTACGAGGGCACTTCGGAAATTATGGAGATGACCATCAGCCGCGACCGCTGGCAACTTCACCTGAAAACGCGAGGCCAGCACTATCACGACAAGGCACGCGAACTGGAAGCTCTGCAATTGCGTCATCCGAATGTGGGTGCGAACTTTGCCGCGCTCGCGCATCACGCGCTCGCTGAACTCCTGGAGAAAGCGCGCATTGCCCGCCTCACGCGCTATCAGCACATTCTTCTGCGCCTTGGAGAGTGGATTGCGTATGCCGAAAGCGCGGGTACCCTGGCGCGTCGGGCCGCGCTTCTCGCGGAGAACAAGTTGAACGAAAAAGCTCCCCGGCGCTTTGACGCAACCGCGTTGGCGGCGCTGGGCCGCATCTTCGCCCGCGAGGCCGCGCTCAAGGTCGCACAAGAAGGTCTGCGCTGGGTTTGCGGAGCTGGCGGCATCAGCGAGACGGAGATGCCCGCATTTGAATTGAGTTTAGATTTGCCCGCTGTTCATCGCGCACAGGTGGGCCTGATTTCTGACATGGATTTTATAGCCGACGTCCTCTACGCCCGTGCAGCGAAGCCTGCACTCGCCGCATAAAGATCAAGACGCCTGACTATCGTCACACGCAACCGGCCAGCCCGGGTTGCACAGGAGCGTCCACATGCAAGACACAGCCTATCGAGCCATCGCAATCGTGGGAGCGGGAGCGGTTCTGCCCGATGCCGCCAACGTCGCGGCCTTCTGGGAGAACGTGAAGAAGGGCCACTACAGCATCACGGAGGTCACGTCCGATCGTTGGGATTCAGAGCGTTATTACGACCCCGATCCCAAAGCTCCTGACAAGACGTATTCGAAGATTGGCGGCTGGGTGCGGGAGCAGGTGTGGGATCCGATGAAGTGGCATCTGGCGATTCCGCCACGGGTCACCGACGCCATGGACGAGGCGCAGAAGTGGGCGATCGCGGCCACGCGCGAGGCCCTGGAAGACTATGGGTATCCAAAGCGGCCGCTGGATGCGGACCGCGTCGGCGTGATTCTGGGCAATGCCATGGCGGGTGAAAGGCATTATCAGACAGCGCTACGAGTGAATTTTCCAGAGTACGCGCACGAACTCGCTGAAAGCGCCAGCTTCGCCTCACTTCCCGAAGCAGTTCGAGCTGACATCACGCGAGAATTGCACGAACGCATTGGCAAGCGCCTGCCCGAAGTTACCGAAGACAGCATGCCCGGCGAGCTGGCCAACTGCATTGCCGGCCGCATTGCGAACATCTACAACTTCCATGGTCCGAATTTCGTTTGCGACGCGGCGTGCGCCTCGGCGATGGCGGCCATGACGGCTGCTGCGGAAGGTCTGATCGCGAAGGATTTCGACGCCGTTATCACTGGCGGGATCGATCGCAACATGGGCGCCCAGACCTTCGTCAAGTTCTGCAAGATCGGTGCACTGTCTGCCACCGGAACTCGGCCCTATGCCGAAGGCGCCGACGGCTTCGTGATGGGCGAAGGCGCTGCGATCTTTGTAATGAAGCGCCTGGCCGACGCCGAGCGTCATGGCGACAAGATTTACGCCGTGCTTCGCGGTATCGGTGCGTCGAGCGACGGCAAGGGCAAAGGGATCACTGCTCCGAATCCTGTCGGGCAAAAGTTTTGCCTCGAGCGCGCCTGGCAGAATGCCGGCTTGTCGCCCGCCACAGCAACGTTGATCGAGGGCCACGGTACTTCGACGCGCGTGGGTGACGTGGTCGAAGCGCAGTGCATGGCAAATCTGCTGAGTGGCCAGAATCTTCCGACTCACTCCGTCGCGCTCGGCTCGGTCAAGTCGAACATCGGTCACCTCAAAGGAGCAGCGGGCGCTGCCGGACTGCTCAAGACTGCGCTGGCGCTTCGGGATAAAGTTCTGCCGCCCAGCGTGCATTGCGAACATCCCAGCCCCGATATCGACTTTGCCCACTCTCCTCTATATGTCAATACCGACCTGAAGCCATGGACGGTGCCCGCTGATACTCCGCGTCGGGCCGGGATCAGTGCCTTCGGTTTCGGCGGCACCAACTTTCATGTCGTCGTCGAAGAACACATTCCGCACCGCCTGACTGGAAATGGCAAGCGTTCGGTAGCTGTCGGCACTCTTCCCCAAACTGCGATCAATGAGGTAGTCATGAATACGAAAGAAGTCCCGTCCTCTGCGTTCTCTTCAACTTCTCCCGCCTGCAAATCGCCGCTTCGAGGCGCCCTTGTGATTGGCGCTGCCTCGCAAGCCGCCCTCATCGGTCGTTTAAGCGCGGTGATGAAAGATGCTCAAGCAGGCCGCGCCCCCGCGCCTGCAGCTCCAGCCGAAGCCGACCTGCGCGCTCCGCAACGCATCGCCATTGACTACTCCGACGCTGGCGATTTGGCGGACAAGTCCGGCAAGGCTCTCAAGGGGCTCGCGGTCAATCAGCCAGCCGTGTGGAAAGCTCTGCGCGCCCAAAGCATCTTCCGCGGGCAAGGTCCGGCGCCGAAAGTGGCGTTCCTTTATACGGGCCAAGGTTCGCAGTATGTGAACATGCTGCGTCCACTTTACACGGCGGAGCCCATTGTCGCCGCAACTTTTGCAGAAGCCAATCGCGTGATGACGCCACTGCTCGGCAAGCCGCTCACCGACTTTGTTTTCGTCGACGCCTCCGATTCTGCGGCCGTCGCCAAGGCCGATGAGGATTTGCGACAGACCGAAATTACGCAGCCGGCCGTTCTGGCTATTGATCTCGCGCTCACACGCCTGCTGGCCGCTTACGGCATCCAGCCCGACATGACGATGGGGCACAGCTTGGGCGAATACGGAGCACTCGTCGCCTCGGGCGCGCTGCCCTTTGAAGACGCCTTGAATGCCGTAAGCGCGCGCGGCCGCGGAATGACTCGAGTGGCCGTGTCTGACACAGGCAAGATGGCAGCCGTGTTTGCGCCGCTGCATGAAGTTGAACGAATTCTGAAGGCCATCGACGGCTATGTCGTGATCGCCAACATCAATAGTGAACATCAGGCAGTCATCGGTGGCGCCAGCGCGGCGGTTGGGCAAACCCTGGAAGTTCTTCAGAAAGCTGGCTTCGAAGTCTCGGAGTTGCCGGTCAGCCACGCCTTCCACACGTCGATCGTGGCTCCCGCCAGCGAGCCTCTGCGGCAGGAGTTGGCACGCCTGCGAATGGAATCGCCGCGCCTGCCGATTGTTGCCAACGTGAATGGAGAGTTCTATCCGACCGGTCCGGACGTTGTTCCCCAGATGTTGGATCTCCTAGCCAGGCAAGTGGCTTCTCCCGTGCAATTCGTCAAAGGACTGTGCACTCTTTACGAGGCCGGCGCGCGGATTTTCGTGGAAGTTGGGCCTAAGAAAGCGCTGCAGGGTTTCGCCGAAGATGTTCTCGGAGATCGCGGCGACGTGCTGTCGCTCTTCACCAATCATCCCAAGTTCGGCGACATCGCTTCGTTCAACCAGGCGCTGTGCGGCCTGTACGCGGCGGGTCTGGGCCGCGGAAGAGCCGAAGCTCCAGCGGAGAAGACGGCAAGCGTTTCACTCACATCCACGTCAGCCGAGGAGCCCGCGCCTGTCGCGGCCGCGGCCGTTGCCTCTAGCGCGCCCGTGCAGCCAACTTCTTCATTAGGCGGCAACGGCCACTACGCCGAACTCGGTCACTATTTTGCCGAAGTTCTGGAGCGCGGCTGGCAAATGTATCGCGGACAGGATCGCGCCTCGGCCAATCTTCCGGTCGTCATCACCGGCGCAGCATTGGGTCTGCCCGGAACTGAACGCATTTTTGACGACGAAAATATTGCTCGCATCCTGCGCGGCGATCAATTCATCGATCTCATCCCCACGCGTTTGCGAAAAGCCATGCTCGACAAGCACATCACTCGCCTGGTCAAGAGCGATAACGGCGGGCCCACATTCGAAACTATCAACAACGTGGCAGACGTCATCAAGCTGGCGGGCCGTGGCGGCGCATTCGATCTGGAAAAGGAATTCGGCATTTCTGCCGACCGGCTCGCCGCTCTCGATCGTACGACCCAGTTGGCCATCGCGGTGGGCCTCGACGCCTTGCGCGATGCCGGCATCCCGCTGGTCATGCGTTACAAGACCACGACGAAAAATACACAGCTGCAGGATCGTTGGGCTCTGCCTGACGCGCTGCGCGACAGCACCGGGGTGATCTTCGCTTCCGCTTTCCCGGGCTGCGATTCCTTCGCCGATGAAATGGGGCGCTATTACACAGATCATTCTCGCCGCGAGCAGTTGAGTCTGCTGGAAGGATTGCTGGCGCGAGGGGCGAAGACAAATGGCGATTCCGTTCTCGAACAGGAAATTGAGCGGCGCACCGAAGAGTTGCGGGATGCGATCGAGAAGGAGCCGTACGTCTTTGACCGTCGCTTCCTGCTGCGAACCTTGTCGATGGGACATTCGCAGTTTGCCGAATTCATCGGCGCCCGCGGTCCCAACACGCAAATTAATTCCGCCTGCGCCAGCACCACGCAAGCGGTTGCGCTGGCGGAAGACTGGATCCGCGCCGGACGCTGCCGCCGCGTGATCGTGATCTCGTCCGACGATGTCACGTCCGATCACTCGATCGAATGGTTTGGCGCGGGCTTCCTGGCGAGCGGCGCGGCTGCGACCGACGAGGTAGTCGAGGAAGCCGCCACTCCCTTCGACCGTCGCCGGCACGGGTTGATCGTCGGTATGGGCGCCGCAGGCTTTGTGGTTGAGAGCACCGAGGGCGCGCGGGAACGCGGAATCCAACCGATCTGCGAAGTGTTGAGCACGGTCACGGCGAATAGTGCCTTCCATGGGACTCGCCTCGATGTTCAGCACATCAGTCAGATGATGGAGAACTTGGTGGCGCAGGCCGAAGCTCACAGTGGAATTTCGCGTCAGCAGATCGCGGCCCGCACAATGTTCGTTTCTCACGAGACCTATACGCCTGCGCGTGGTGGCAGTGCCTCAGCGGAGATCTATGCGTTACGGCATGTTTTCGGCGACGCCGCCGATCAGATCGTGATCGCCAACACCAAGGGCATGACCGGTCACGCGATGGGGACCGGGATCGAAGATGTGGTCGCCATCAAGGCGCTCGAAACGGGTACGGTCCCGCCAGTCGCCAACTTCAAAGAAGTCGACCCCGAGTTGGGAACTTTGAACCTTTCCAAGGGTGGCGGATATCCCGTCGAATACGCGATACGCCTTGGAGCCGGATTCGGTTCGCAAATCAGCATGTCGCTGTTGCACTGGAT
>Ga0070717_10002419_pt1 | contig 13170 bp, 12 predicted proteins | sample LARL113metaG_FD_71366 | JGI IMG/M metagenome (GOLD analysis project Ga0070717, IMG submission 71366) | Corn, switchgrass and miscanthus rhizosphere microbial communities from Kellogg Biological Station, Michigan, USA - LAR L11-3 metaG | ecosystem: Host-associated > Plants > Roots > Rhizosphere ... | reverse complement strand
TGCGGTTCGCCTACGCCCAGATCCCGACGAGAACGGCGGCCGCCTCGTTCGGCCCGGTGATCGACACCAAGGGCGGGGACGAGCCGGTCATCGTCGCCAACGTCGGCTCGAAGAGCCGCTCGCGGCGCCTGACCGCGGACCAGAAGGCCGCGCTCGCCGCATCGGAGATCGGCGTACCCAGCCTCGCCGACGCGGAGATCGTCGGCAACCTCTTCGACGGTCTCACCGTGCCGGTGTTCGTCCTCGGCCAGGCGGGCACGGTGCGGATCGACGACAACACCGTCCGCGGTTGCTACGGCGGCTTCTGGCTCGTGACCACGTCGACGACGAGGACGGTCGCGATGCTCGATCGCGTCTCCTCCGGCGCCACGCAGCTGAAGGACTTCCTCGCGTCCTCCCAGCTCACCTCCCTCAGCGACCCCGTGCTGTTCCTCGCGGCGGTGGTCGGCCGTGTCCTGCCGCTCACCCCGGACGGGAACACGCTGACCGGTGCGGTCGGGCTCATTCAGACGCCCGACACGAAGCTCCTGCAGGAGGCGCAGGGCCTGTTCACGCGGCTGTACGCGGTGTCGACGTTCCGGATCGCCGCTGTCGACACGGAGGAACAGCCGGCGGCCGAGAGCAAGCCGAGGGCCGAGAAGGCCGCCGGGCCCGCCACCGGCAAGGTGATCGACATCGAGAAGATCAAGCTGCCGCCCGATCTCGCCGGGATCTTCACCCAGCGCGCCGCGGCCGACGTCTCCGGTCTCGTCCCCGAAGCCGACCCCGGCACCTCGCTGACCCCGCGGATCGACGTCAAGGGAAACCAGGTCGACGCCGTCATCGCGGATGCGGACTCCGGCTCCGGCCTGTTCGTCGTTGCGCTGGACACGACGTCGGCGAGCAGCCTGGTCTGCGCGGGCAACCGCATCCGCAGCCGCATCCCCTCGGGTGCGGTCGTCGGCCTGTGGTCACTCGCGGAATGCGCGTTCACGGGGAACGTGATCACGAACGAGGTGGAGAACGTGAGGACGAACCACAGCCTCGTGCTCAATCCGCAGCCGCTGGGCGATGCCCTCGCCGTCGCGGTCACGGGAAACGTCCTCGTCGGGACCCCGCAGTTGCCGCAGCGCCCGAATCCGGCGCCGTTCGACAGCTGGTACGGGCTCAACACGGTCATCGCGGCGTACGCGCCGTGAGTCGCGAAGCGGGAGGTGGCTCATGCCCAACCAGGTCTGCACGGGAGCGGCCCTGCAGTGTTCTTTCGGGACGGCGCCGTCGACGTTCGCGGCGTCCGGCGTCGAGGTCGACGCGACGGCGGCCGCCGGCGTGGTCACCGACGTCGCCGCGAGCAACGTCCCGCCGTTCGCCATGTGCACTTCGCTCGCAAATCCTCAGGTTGCCTCGGCAACGTCAGCCGCGGGAACCCTGACGCCGCAGCCCTGCGTCCCGGTGCTTCAGTCGTGGTCGCCCGGATCCTCCAAGGTCACGATCGGCAACGTCGCCGCGCTCGACGACTCGTCGCAGTGCAGCTGCAGCTGGGGCGGCGTGGTTACGGTCAGCTCCGCGGGCCAGACCTCGGTGACGGTGACCTGATGCTGGCGCACTCCGAGCGCGCACACGCTCGCGAGGCACCCCCCTCGCGCCCGACGAGCGCCGCGCCGCAGCGTCCTCCGCCCAGGCGGCTACGACCGCCGAGCACCGTGCCGGTCAGGCGAAAGCTCGAGGTCGGCGACAGTTCTTCGTCTCTTGAACGGGAAGCCGAGCAGGTCGCAGGTGCGGTTCCCGGTGCGGCACGGCCCGCGACGGCCGCTCCACGCATCGTGCACGACGTGCTGCGCCAGAACGGCGCGCCGCTCGACGAAGCCAGCCGTGAGCACTTCGAGCCGCGCTTCGGCCAGGACTTCTCGGCCGTTCGCCTGCACACGGGGCGTGCCGCGGCCGCATCCGCCCGCTCGATCGACGCCCTGGCCTATGCCGCCGGCGATCACATCGTGTTCGGGGAGCAGGGGCCGAGTCGCGAGCTGCTCGCGCACGAGCTGGCCCACGTCGTCCAGGATCGCGAACTGGGGGAGGCTCGAGCCGTCCACCGCCGCGTCGAGATCCGCGACGTCGGGCGCGGCGAGCAGTCGGGGTTCGCCCGCGTCCCGGAGTTGATCAAGCGCCTGAACGGGGTCGCCGACGGCCTCGTCTTCTCCCTCGACGAGAACAGCAACCTCGCGTACACCGAGAACCCGTACGGGACGATGACCGAGTTCGAGAAGCGCATGAAGGGCTTCATCGACAGCGGCACCCCGATCCGGCTGCGCATGACGAACAAGAACGGCCTCCTCAAGGACAGCAAGGGGAAATTCACCCTCCACGTCGACCTCGACGCCTTCACGTCCGGCTACGTGGACATCGACGATCTACTCGCCGACGACGACCTGACGATGCAGACGGACCTGGTCCACTTCCTCACCGAGCGCTTCGTGACCAAGGACTACACCCGGCGCATCGGGACCGACTTCAGCAAGAAGGAGTTCGACTTCGGCCACGCGCGCGGGATCGACGCCGAGACCGAGGTACTCAAGGACTTCTTCAAGGACAAGAGCATCCGCTTCGTGGACGAGCCGGATGCGGGCGGGATCGCACGCCTCTGGACGAATAGCCGGAAAGACGTGATTCGTTCCCGATTCAAGGACTCGGGCGGCCTGGAGTCCGGGTTCATCGACGTCAGGCTCGTCGACGGACGCGTCATGAGCTTCACGGAGTATCGGGACTTCCTGGCCGCCGTCAACGCGCCGGCTGCCGGAGGCGGAGGTGGAGCCGGCGGCGCAGGAGGCGCGCCCTGATCCGCCCCTTGTGCGCATCGCCGGAAGCACCTATGGTCAGGACAGGAGAGACTGCCGTCACGGATCGGAGGTTCGGGTGACCGAGCTGATCGAGCCCATGAGCGACGTCTCACCCGTGCGGCAGGTTGAGGCGCAATCCAGGGGGAACCAGGGCCATCCGCCGACGTTCGCCGAGCTCGTCTACGCCCATCACGACTGGTGGCGAGCGCGTCAGGCCGGTCATCCCGACCCCGCGGCCGAGGCCGCCTTCGATTCCGTCCTCACCGCGTTCGAGGCCATGCACGGGACGATCACGCGGGTCTACTGGTGCTCCGAGATCGAGAGCGCGGTCGCGCTGACCGAACGAAAGCGGCTCCGCGGCCTGCGCTCGCCGGTGTTCGGCTTCCACCGCGAGAGCGACTGGGCGACGCAGACCGCTCCCGAGGTCGCCGCCGAGCTGCACCGCTGCGACGAGCTCGCGGTACGGGCGAACACCGTGCTGACCGGAGTGCGGCAGCGGATCTGCCTCGAGCTCGTGGTCTCGTGCGCGGCACACCTGCTCAGCCTGGTCGACACGCGCGCAGGCGCCGGCGACGAGGCACGAACCGCGGCGGCCGTCGAGGCCGAGCGCGCCCAGATGAAGAAGGTGAAGAGCTACTACTGCGAGGCGGCCAACGGACAGGCGCAGCTCATCTACTTCGGCGGGATTGCCACGGTCATGGTCGCCATCGCCGCGATCTGCACCCTCTGGCTGTCGCTCACCTGGGCCACGCCGATCGCCGCGCTCATCGCCGGCGCCATCGGCGCCGTCGTGAGCGTCGTCCAGCGGATCAACAGCGGCAGCTTCGAGCTCGACTACGACGTCGGCGGGCCATACATCTTCTTCCTCGGAGGGCTGCGGCCGCTGATCGGCGGTGCATTCGCCGTGGCGGTCTCGTTCGCGTTCGACGGCGGCCTGCTCCACGCGCCTGTCGCCGCGACCGAGAACGCCGACCACCGCCGCCTCGCCTTGCTCGTGATCAGTTTTCTCGCCGGCTTCAGCGAGCGCTTTGCGCAGGACACGCTGACCGCGGCTCTGCCCGAAACAAAAAGCGCGCCGGCGCAGACCTCTGCGGCTTCGCCCTCGTCCGGGACTTCTTCTTCCCCTACCCCGGACCCATCAGCAGAAAGGAGCACGACGTGAGCTACGCACCGGCGGGTCTCGCCGTACGGACGCAGAAGCATTACGGCTGGAGGCCCGACCATCCCGACATCCGCGACTTCCTCCTCGCGGTCGAGCCGGCCAAGACCCTGCCGAAGAAGGTGAGCCTGCGAGCGCAGATGCCGCCCGTCTACGACCAGGGGCAGCTCGGCTCGTGCACGGCGAACAGCATCGGCGCGATCCTCGAGTTCAACGAGATGAAGCAGGCCGAGCGAGACGCCGCGACGCCTTCGCGGTTGTTCATCTACTACAACGAGCGCGCGATGGAGGGGACGATCTCCCAAGACTCCGGCGCCGAGATCCGAGACGGGATCAAGTCGGTCGCGCAGCTGGGTGCGCCGCCCGAGACCGACTGGCCGTATGTCATCACGAAGTTCGCGAAGAAGCCGTCGGCGAAGTCGTACCGGGATGCTCTCAAACACGAGGCGATCCGCTACGCGCGGGTGCCGCAGACGGAGATGGGCCTCCAGAACGTGCTCGCCGCCGGGTATCCGATCTCGTTCGGGTTCACCGTGTACGAGTCGTTCGAGAGCGACGTAGGCCCGGACGGGATCGTCCCGATGCCCGAGCCCGACGAGCGCACGCTCGGCGGCCACGCAGTCGTCGCGATCGGCTACAAGCAGATCCGGGGCCAGCTCTACTTCGAGTGCCGGAACTCCTGGGGGCCCGACTGGGCCGACGGCGGCTACTTCTGGCTGCCGGCGAGCTACATCACCAGCCGCAACCTCGCTCAGGACTTCTGGGTCATCGAGCAGGTCGAGTAGGGGAGGTGGGTGGAGTGGCAGACACACCGCGCGCAGACGCCGTCTTCGAGGGCGGCGGCGTGAAGGGAATCGCGTTCGCCGGGGCGATCGCCGCCGCCGAGCGCGACGCGGGCGTGAAGGAGTGGGTGAACGTCGCCGGCACCTCGGCCGGCTCGATCGTCGCCGCTCTCCTGGTCGCGGGCTACGACGCCGCCGGCCTGCAGCGGCTCCTCGCGGAGGCGAAGTACGCCCGCTTCGCCGACACCGGAGCGGGAGGGAAGTGGATCGGCGGCCTGGGGAACGCGGTCTTCCGCCTCCGTGGAATGGCCCCCGGCGGGTACTTCCTCGAATGGATGGGCGAGCAGCTGGCGGCCTCGCCGCTCGCGAAGGAGCTGGGCAAGAAGGAGCTCACGTTCGGTGACGTCAAGCGCCGCGACCTGCCGGCCAAGACCGACCTGCCCGACCTCACCGACGAGCAGTACGAGCGCACCCTGTACCGGCTGCACGTGATCGGCTCGGACATCACGACCGGCCGAATGATCATCCTGCCGGACGACCTGCCCGACTACACCGACGAGGCCGGCAAACCGTTCGACCGGGACACGTTCCCGCTCGTCGAGGCGGTGCGGATGAGCATGAGCTACCCCTTCCTCTTCACTCCGGTCGTGCTGCACCGCGAGGGCAAGCCGGTCTACGTCGTCGACGGCGGGCTGCTGTCGAACTTCCCCGTCTGGCTGTTCGACGGCCCACATCCGACGCGGCCGACCTGGGGCTTCCGGCTCCACGGTGGTTCGAGTGCCGAGGAGGGATTGCCGTACCGGAAGATCCCACGGCCGTTCTGGGAGGTGCCGCTGCTGAAGGCGATGTTCTCGGCGGCCACCGAGGCCTGGGATCGTGAGCAGATATCGCACACCACCTCCGTGCGGACGGTCTCGATCCCCACCCACCAGATCAGCACCACCGACTTCGGGCTCACGAAGGCCGACGCGGACTCGCTCTACGCGTGGGGCGTCAACGCCGCGCACGAGTTCTTCACCGCACCCGACCAGCGGGCCTACATCAACTCGTTCGGCAAGGCTCTCGAGCCGCCGGCGCCGAGCAACGACAAGCCGCCGCAGCCCGCGGCTACGGAGGGCGCCGCCGCCAGGGTCAGCTGACGATCAGGTTGGGGAAGTCGCTCGCGCTGCCCCGGAAATAGTCCGTATCGCACTTGGTCGACACGCCGGGGATTTTTCCGTGGTCTGAGTACTGCCAGAGCAGCCACGTGTCGCCCCACGGCTCGATGGCCTGTGGCCGCGGCACGTCCCAGTGAGCGAGCCACAGCGGGCAGCGCCCGACGCGCTTGCGCTGACTCGAGGTGAGGTGGGGGAGGATGCACTTCCAGAAGCTCGGGCCTGTGTAGACGATGGGGTAGTGCCCGCGGTCTTTGCGGTAGGCGTCGACGAACTGGACGAGATGGCGGGCGCATTTCTGGGCGGCCTGACCGTTCGCAGTCTCGAAGTCGTACGCGAGCGGCAGGTCGCTCTTCCTGCCCCAACCCGCCTTGCGCGCAAGCTGGATGGCCATTGCCGCCTCGGCGGTGCCGTCTCGCTGGTTGTTCTGCTGCGAGGCCACGCGCCCGAAGTAGTACGGGAACCAGGCCAGGCCGCTCTCCCGGAGCGCCGCGACCCGGCCCGGCCCGTATCGCGTGTCGCGCACGTCGCCGTCGGCGACGCGGACGATCGCGAACGCGTTGCCGGTGGTGTGAGCCTTCGTGAAGTCGACGTCGCCCTGCACGTCGGAGATGTCGAAGCCGCGTAGCGGCGTCGGTGTCGGCTTGGGCGTCGGCTTGGGTTTGGGCGTCGGCGTCGGCGTGGGCGTCGGGCCGGGCTTCGCCGAGCCCACCGCGACCCAGGTCTCGGTACCGACCACGCCGTCGGCACGGAGCTGGTGGGAGCGTTGGAAGGCACGCACGGCTTTGTCCGTCGCGGCGCCGAAGTCGCCGTCGACAGTCAGGTTCTCGCCGAGTGCGTTCAGTCGTCGCTGCAAGCGCTCGACGCAGGGCGCCTGTCCGACGCCGCCGGAGCCCTTGCGCAGCACCGGATTTCGGGGGTCGATACCAGGATCGGGCCGGTCGAAGCCGCTGTCGTACTCGCGGTGCCACCACTCCCACTTCGCGTCCCAGTGATGCCAGCCGAAGAGGCCGCCGTGCTTGTCGACGAGTCCGGCCATGAAGTGATCTGCCACGTCCACGGCGTGGCCGAGACCGTGGTTGCTGGTGCCTGGCACAGCGGCATTGCTGCCGTACAGCTCCTTGCAGCGGACCTGGCCGGCGAAGTCGCGGTAGGCCCCGAGCGGCCCCTCGGGATAGATGTCGCCGTGCGAGCCGTAGCGCTGGATGAGGAACATGCGCATCGTGTTCCACGAGGCCGCTGCCTCACGGGCTGCGAGGAACAGCCCGAGCGTGGGGTGGTGGATCGACGCCAGCTCTCTCGAAGTCAACCGCCCGTTCTGCATCGAAAGCCCTCCTTACCGTCGCTCTTCAGCGAGTCGACCGGCCGAAGGGCCGCAGAGACGTGTCGCGAAACCGTCATCCCGGACCGGCGTTCTTCCGCTCACCGTCCCACCGGCGCGGGGTTCTGTCAACCCCGCCGGCTCAGCGGCGGAGGATCTTGCCCGTCCTCAGGTTCAGGTGGGTGGTGTCGTGGACGTGCGTGTTGGTGCGGTCGTGGAAGTCGATGGTGAGGTGATGGTCGCGGCCGGTCATGTCGACGGTCACTGTGAGGTAGCCGAACTCGACGATCGGCGGCTTGTCGAGCGTGTACTCACCGACCGTGACGGGGGTCTGCGGGAGCCCTCCGACCGGCCGAGTCGCGGCGAAGCCGCCTGAACCGGCGACGACGTAGGGGATCTCACGCCCGTCGACACGTCTCGTGAACCGCTGGTAGAGGTGGGCATGCCCCGACAGGACGGCGTCGGGCCAGAACCCCGCCGTGCGCGACGCGGTGTCGATGTCGCTGGCGAGTCCTTTGCTGCCGCCGTGGTTCGAGTCGATCGAGGCGGGTGGGTGATGGCAGGCGATGAGCACGGCGCGCTCGCCCGCTTTGCGCGCCGGAGCGAGCCGCGCGAGCTCGGCGCTGAGGAAGTGGAGCTGCTCGTCTCCGGCGAGGGTCGGGTAGGCGCCGCCTTGGCTCGAGATGACGCCGGGGCTCTCCAGGACGTTCGTGTAGAGGCCGATGATCGAGACGAAGGGCGCCTCGAGGGTGAAGTAGACCCCCGGCTGGTTCATCGTGGAACGGACGATCGGGCCCGCATCGGGCGAGGAGCCCGGCTCCTCGGCGCAGAAGTTGCGCAGGAAGGCGGTCAAGGTCGGGACGCGCGGCAGGTCGGGCTCGTCGCCGTAGACCATTCCGTCGTGGTTGCCGGGGATCGCGAAGATCGGCCGGTCGTAAGCGCGGAAGGGCTCGTAGAACTGGTCGTAGTAGTACTGCCCCTCCCCGAAGTTGTAGACGACGTCCCCGAGGTGGAAGAAGAACGCTGGACCGGTTGGCCCGCCGACCTGGACGTCTCGCGCCATCGCATCGGCCACGTTTGCTTCGTTTTCGAGCGCCTGCCTGGCCGTCTGGAAGGTGTTCACCTTGGCCGCCCCGGTGTCGCCGACCGCGTGAAAGCTGATCTTCTGCGTCGCGGTGATCGCGTCGACGAACTCCGGGTGCAGGACGTCCGCGAGATCTACCCGAGGCTGCGACGTCCGCGGCTCGGGGACGGGCTGCAGGTCTCGCTTGTGCAGCTTGTAGTAGGCGCTCTCGTAATAGGCGGCACTCGTGTTGTCCACTTCGAACGAGATCTCGTCGGCTGCCGGGTGCGGGTCGGCGAACAACCTTCCACGCGCCCCCGACAGCTTCCGATACGCAGCATCCAAGACCACGGCGCCACCCTCCTCACGATCCCGATCGATTACGCGAGCCGCCGCAGGGCGAACGAGCCGACGCTAGAACCGCGGGCGCCGTAGGTCAAGTCTCCAGGCGGTTTTGACTTGTCGGCCTCCGAGTGGTTGAGTCTGCGCGCAAGGGTGCGTCGTCCGCCGTCGCGGCAGGTTGCGAGGGCGTGCCAGGAGCCACGAAGCCCGGGAGGGAACTGTGTCTCGCTGGCCTATCACGTGGTACGACGCGTTCGCCGAGAAGCTGGACCGGAAATACGGCTGGGACAAGATGCCGCTCCCGGTCGCGATGCTCGTGCTGATCGGGCTGCGCAACACCCTCAGGGAGAAGAACCTCTACGACACCGGCCGCGGGCCGCTCGATAAGCCGAGCATCGACGACCACCCGCGGTACCTCACCTCGCGCACGCTCGACGGCACCTTCAACAACCTCGCGGACCCGCTCATGGGCAGCCTCGGGAGCCGCTTCGGCCGCAACGTCCCGCTCGAGTACACGCTTCGGGAGAAGGACCCGCTCGAGCCGAATCCGCGCACCGTCAGCCGCGAGCTGCTGACACGCAAGGAGTTCATCCCGGCGACGACGCTCAACCTTCTCGCCTGCGCGTGGATCCAGTTCGAGGTGCACGACTGGTTCAGCCACGGCCAGAACGAGGAGCAGAACCCGTGGAAGGTCGACCTCGCCGCCGACGATCCGTGGCCACAGCATCCGATGGAGATTCAGCGGACCCGCCGCGACCCGAGTGCCGACGCCGATGGGCCGCCGACGTTCGTCACCGCCGACACGCACTGGTGGGACGGCTCACAGGTCTACGGGAACGAACCGACCTTCGCGCAGGCGCTGCGCACCGGCGAGAACGGGAAGCTGAAGCTCGACGACCGCGGGCTGATCCCGGAGGAAGTCGAGGCACATGTCGACCTCACGGGCGTTGCCGGGAACTTCTGGGTCGGGCTCGCGCTCCTCCACTCGCTCTTCATGCGCGAGCACAACGCGGTCTGCGATCACCTGCACGCGACACACCCCGAGAAGACGGACGACGAGCTCTACGACAACGCACGCCTCGTCGTCTCGGCGCTGATGGCCAAGATCCATACCGTCGACTGGACGCCGGCGATCATCGCGCACCCGACCACCGTCGCGGCTCTCCACGCGAACTGGTGGGGCATCGAGGGCGAGGCGCTCGACAAGCGGCTCGGCCGGATCACGGGGAACGAGGTGATCCGCGGCATTCCCGGGACGAAGACGGATCTGCACGGTGTCGCGTACCAGCTGACGGAGGAGTTCGTCGCCGTCTACCGGATGCACCCGCTGATCCCCGACGACTTCGACTTCCGCGCGCTGGCGGACGACAAGCCGCTGAAGCAGTGCACCCTGCCGGATCTCGAGGTGCTCCAGGTGCGTCAGCGGCTGACCGAGATGTCGATGAGCGACGTCTTCTACTCGTTCGGGACCATGCACCCGGGTGCGCTCACGCTCCACAACTACCCGCGCTACCTCCAGGACTTCCACCGCGCCGACGGGGAGCACATCGACCTCGCGTCGATCGACGTCCTGCGCGTCCGCGAGCGGGGCGTGCCCCGCTACAACGAGTTCCGCCGGCTTCTCCACCTGAACGCGTACGACAGCTTCGAGGAGATGACGGACACGCCGGAGCACGCCGAGGATCTGCGCCGGGTCTACAAGGATCCGGAGGAGGTCGATGCGATGATCGGGATGTATGCCGAGCGGAAGCCGAAGGGCTTCGGCTTCAGCGACACCGCCTTCCGGATCTTCATCCTCATGGCGTCGCGGCGGCTCGAGTCGGATCGCTTCTTCACCGACGACTTCCGGCCGGAGGTCTACACACAGGAAGGGCTCGACTGGGTCGAGAACAACTCGATGCGCTCGCTGCTCCTGAGGCACTTCCCCGAGCTCGAGCCGGCCCTCGAGGGCGTCGCGAACCCGTTCGCCCCCTGGAAGCGCACGAGCGCGGCGACATGACCGAGATCGCGCCCGGCATCCACAGCCTCGGCCACGGGAAGGGCGGGCACGTCCATGCATTCCTGATCGACGACGGCGGTGAGCTCTCGCTCGTGGACACGCTGTTCGAGAGCGACGGCCGGCTCGTCTTCGACGCGATCCGCCAGTTGGGGAAGAGCCCGAAGGACGTGAAGCGGATCGCGATCACGCATGGGCACCGGTCGCACCTCGGTGGCATGGCAGCCCTCGTGCGCGCGAGTGGCGCCCGGCTGTACGCACACGAGTGGGAGGCAGACATCATCTCGGGGGACCGCCGCGCGCAGGCGGTCAGCATCTGGCCGCGGCAGTCGCTGAGGCTGATCCCGTTCCAACTCGGGCTCTGGCTCGACCTCCCGAAGCACGCTCCGTGCCCGGTGGACGAGCTGCTCCGCGACGGCGACGCCTTCGGGCCTCTCCAGGTGCTGCACGCCCCCGGCCACTCGCCCGGCCATCTCACGTTCTGGTGGCCTGAGCGCCGGTTCCTGATCGCGGGCGACGGCGTGGCGACGTGGCCCGAGCTCTGCCCCGGCTGGCACTCGTTCAACCTGAACCGGCCGCAGCATCACGCGACCCTGCAACGACTCGCCGCGCTCGATGCAGCGATCGTGGGCGTCGGCCACGGCGACCCGATCACGGACGGCGCGGCGGAGAAGGTGCACGAGCTCGCCAGCCGCCCTGTGCCCTGACGTCCGCTACCGCGACAGTGCGCGCCCGAGTTTGAGCAGCCAGGAGTCGGCCGGGATGAGGAGCCCGCGGCCTGCGAGCCCGACCATCCGGTCGAGCGCCAGCAGGTACTCGGCGGCCAGCGGAGGCTCGGCATCGAGCGCCCAGAGCGCCTGCGCGTTCGTCCATGCCGCGTCGCGCGCGCGGTCGACGTCCCACATCGCCGCCACGTCGTCGATCCGGTCCAGCCGGTGGACGAGCCGGTCGAGCCAGGCGAGCCAGCCCGTCAGATACGAGCTCTTGATCCGGGTCTCGACCCGCGCGAGCAGCGAATCCACTCGCTCGAAGTCGGCATGCTCCCGTGATCCCTCACGGAGGTCGAGCCCGAGCTCGCGGCACGTCGTGGTGAGCGCGACCGGGAGGTCTCGGTTGATGTGCGCGTTCATCCCCGCAAGCGCGAACTGGAGCGGCGCGATGCCTCGACGGCCTCGCTGGGCGAACAACGGAACCCACGCCGAAGGCGTTTGCGTGGGGTCCTGGCCGTACGAGTCGAGCGCCGAGAAGAACAGGCCCGCGAAGCGGACGTCGAGCGCCTCGAGGAAGGGAGCGTCGGCGAAGCCCGCCCGCGTCAAGTCGGCGGCGACATCCTCGGTCACCTCGCGGTACAGCCGCGCGAAGCAGACCACGCCGTCGGAGGGAGGTGCGGAGGCCTCGATCGCCCTGAGGCGGTCGATCACCCCTTGAATCGGCGCCGAGGGACTCTCCGTCACTACCTCATCTTCACGGCCGGGGAGGACGCCGACCCGGCCTTGAACCGCTCCGCCGGTTCGCCTAGCCTCCAAGGCAGTCGTTGCACGTTCCGACTACCGGGGAGATCAACTTTGGACACGTACCACGTCGTTCTGTACGTTCACCTGCTTGCGCTGATGCTCGGCATCGGCGCCGGCTCGGTACTGCTCACCTGCCTCTTCCAGCTCCGCGCCGCGCGCACGCTCGAGCAGGCCGTGCCGTGGGGCATGGTCGCGGGCAAGGTCGGGAGGCTGTTCCCGGTCGCGATCCTCGGCCTTTTCCTGACGGGCGCCTACATGACACACAAGTTCTGGACGTGGGGGGCGAGCTGGATCGTCCTCGCGATCGTCGGACTCGTGGTGCTCGGAGCGCAGGGCGCGGGCATCGCCGAGCACACGGCGAAGAAGCTCCAGGCGGCGATGCAAGCCAACGGCCCCGGACCGCTCGGTGCGGAGGCACGACGCATGGCGCTGCACCCCGGCCTCTGGGTGGTCGAGTTCTCCAACCTCGGCCTCGTCCTGGCGATCGTCTGGAACATGACCGAGAAGCCGGGCTGGGGCGGAGCGATCGCGGCCATGGTGATCGGCTATGTGGTGGGCGCGGTCGTTGCGCTCCTCCTGTCTCGCGCACCGAGAGAGGAGCTCGCTCCGGCCACCGGGTGATGGCGTCGCGCGCATAGGATCCTCCCGTGGATCCGGACAGGGCACGCGAGCTCTTGCAGGCCGAGCGCAGTCGAATCGAACGTGCGCTCTCGACGCGCGGCCACGAGGACGACGGCGAGGAGGCGGACGACCAGGATCCCTCGAATCTCGGCGCCGACCTCTACCAGGACGAGCTCGACGAGGGGCTACGTGAGGATCTCGGGGCGCAGCTGGCCGCCGTCGAGCGGGCCGAGGCGCGGCTCGAGGCAGGCACCTACGGCCTCTCGATCGAGAGCGGCGACCCGATCCCCGACGCGCGGCTCGAGATCCATCCCACCGCCGAGCTGACGGTCGAAGAAGAGAACGCGCGCTAGGGCGTCACGCCGACCGGAGCGTGTCGGCGATCACGTGCGCGTAGATGTTGCA
>Ga0070717_10002417_pt1 | contig 13171 bp, 13 predicted proteins | sample LARL113metaG_FD_71366 | JGI IMG/M metagenome (GOLD analysis project Ga0070717, IMG submission 71366) | Corn, switchgrass and miscanthus rhizosphere microbial communities from Kellogg Biological Station, Michigan, USA - LAR L11-3 metaG | ecosystem: Host-associated > Plants > Roots > Rhizosphere ... | reverse complement strand
GATATCCACCGGCCGCCGGGTCTCGACGTCGGCCAGTAGGGTCCCGTAACGGCGCACCCGGCGCAGGGCGAACCCATCCACCCCGGTCACCTCTGGCGCGGCGCCGACGCACGGCTCGGGCAGGGCAGCGACCAGGCCCAGCAGCGTAGTCCGGTGCACCGCGATACCCCGGACCGCGGCCAGCCGGGCCCCGGCCCGGCCCGCCAGCGCCAGCCCGATCTGGGCCAGTAATGCCAGCAGCGGCACGCTGCGCCGCTTATACCGGGCCGACAGCCCTGTCACCTGCTCGGCGAACGTGACCGCCGGGCAAGCCGGGTTACCGCACAAGAACCGCCGCACTGCCAGGCAGATCAGCACCGGCCGACCGCCCGCCGGGCCATCCGCCAGCTGGCGGGCGTAGCCGCTGTGCACCCGCGAGGACCAGGCCCCGCACGCCGGGCACGCCGCACCAGCTGAGCCGGATCGCGCCTGGATTACCACGCCAGCATCCCTGCAGCTGACCTGCTCGATCTGCAGGCCACCCAGGTGAGGGGCGAACCAGGCGCAAAGCTCACGGGCATCGCGCCCGGTAACAGCAGCAGTGGCCGGCCGCAGCGCGGCCGTGGCAGACTGGACACCAGCGAGGCTCCTTCAGACGCGAGTGATCTTGGCCGATCCCCACGTCCTACCGGGGCCCTCGTCCCGTGCCAGCGGCGGCACACCACCAGCAGCCAAAATTGTGATCTTCACCGGCGTCAGCAAGCAAAGATCCCCGCGCACCCAGCCGGCACTCGTCACCACGGAATCCGCGCCAGAGCCCCCAAACTGTGCCAGAGCCAAAATTCAGTCGCCGTTGACAACGATCGGTCTCCCGACCGCTCTGCTCTCTCTGGATTGCTCGTGCTCGCCTCGGTAGCCGGTTCGGGACGTCAGGCCTGGCACGCCGAAGATGCGCCCCCGAGATCAGTACACATGATCCTCACTTGATAACGCCAGCCTTATCCACCCATCGCCTCCACCCATCGACATCCGCCGACTTGATCGTCGGCTGTCGGCGCGGCCACGCTCCGTCTACGCATTACGAGAGGCCTGCTCCCTGGCTGTGCATGCGCTAGCTGCACCGATGGCCCCGGTCATTGCACTGACGGCGCTCGCTGCGCTGGGATTATCTGGCACGCCGTTCCACGAACCGTTCCACGCCAAGGACCTTGAAGCTCCTCCTCCTTCTGATACTGTTCGTAACCTCACTGAGGCGCTGATTCCGCGCCGCGAGCAGACCCAGCCGTCGCGGCCGACGGTTTTACAGACCTCCGACGGTACTGCTCTGACCTGCGCTAACAAGAGAGTTAAGCAGTCTCCGGGCACGCATCGGGGCATGACGCGCGGACTTGGCGCCGGCTACTTGACAGGTCAGCAATGTGACCTACGTACGGCCGTCGGAGAGCCGACTGCTGTTGTGGGGTTGGCATGGCTGCGGCTCCCGATCGGTGGCGGCTGGGGTGTGCGGTTGTCTTCTCGCTTATTGCTGTGATCCAGCGCAGACTTTACAGTTCAGGTATGGCTGTATCGACGGAGCTTGACCTGGGCGCACTCGCCCGGATCGGAATGGCCCTGGCCGATGCGACCCGCCGCCGGGTGCTGGTCCACCTGATCGGAGGTACCGGGTATCCGGCACAGATGGCCGAGCAGTTCGGGACCACCCGGGCCAACTTGTCCAACCACCTGGCCTGCCTGCGCGAGTGCGGGCTGGTGACCGCGACCGCGGAGGGCCGCCGGGTTCGCTATGCGCTGGCCGATGACCGCCTGGCCGATGGCCTGCGCATCCTGGCGGCTCTCGACCTGCCTGGTGGCTATGAGTGAGCCGTGCCGACTTACGCGACGAGGAAGTGATCGAGATGCACGGGTGGACGTGGGGATGCGGACGCCGTGACTGGCATCCCTGGGGCTGGCGCGCCTGGGAAGGGTGCTGGCCGGCTCGTCAGGACCGGATCAAGTGGCTGCAGGAATACCAGCGTCACCTGGAGCGGCTGACAGCGGAAGTAGCCGACGAGATCAGGCGCCTGCAGGAGCACGAGAGTACGCGGCCAGGGAGTTTCTTCGTTTGAGGCCCGGCACGTGGGACCCTGATAGCCCTCGACCTGTCTGGTGCCTGCTAGTAGTCACCTTGCCAGGCACCCAAGCTCTACCGGGCCCGGCGTGCCCAGGCCGACGGCGGCTAGCCTCGGCCGCGTTCGCCACGTTCCCTCGCTGCCGCCCGCTGGTGGCGGATCTGGCTGCACACCGTATCGGTGACATCCTCGTACCGGGCGGTTATCACGACCATCGCGGCGATGACTTCGGCCAGCTTGACGTGGGGGCGCCCGATCGTGGCTGCGTTGCGGGCGATCCAGAGGTTCAAGGTTGAATGAACCGGTGGGTCTAGGTCTACGGTGATGCTGGTCATGGCTGCCTAAATGTAGATACGTAGATATGCCTATGCATATCAGCATAGGTTCCGGCCAAGCTTGTCTACCCGGGCCCTGAGCGGGTCGGAGGTTGGCGAGGCGCACCAGCTCGTCGTACTCCGCGGAGTCCGTGATGTGACCGGTCGCTGGCGGCCACGTTCCGCCGACGGCGTTGCTGCACTTGCGCTGCATGCGGGCCGGATCGGAGAAATAGGTGACCGTCCGTGACGGGATGCCGATTGCCAGTTTCCGGGCTGGGTAAACCGGGATCATGATAGGCATTTCCGCAGCGGGGTGAGCCCGTTCGATGACCACCGTCGAGCGCCCGGGAGAAACCGAGGCTCAGCGCGACGACCGCAATCTGGTCGAGTTGCTGCAGGAGCTTCGAGTCGCTGCGATCGGTGTCCAGGTGATCTTCGGTTTCCTGCTTTCGCTTCCCTTCTACGCGCGGTTTACCGCACTGGGGCATGCACAGCGCGTGCTGTACCTGGTGGCCGTGGTGCTCTCAGCGGTATCCACAGCCCTACTGCTGGGGCCGGTCGCCTACCACCGGCTGGTATTCCGCCGCCGTCAAAAGCGGCACCTGGTGCGGGCCGCGAATGTGATGGCCATCGCGGGCCTCGCGACCGTCGCCCTGACCGTCGCCGCAGCCGTGCTGCTGGTGGTCAGCTATGTCGAACCGGGCCTGACAACGGTCCTCGTGACGGTCTTCACCGTGGGCCTGTTCGGGGGGCTTTGGTTCGTCTACCCGCTGCTTCGCCGGTGGGGCTGGACTACACGGGGCTCTGGACCACCGGTGCCGCCCTCAGCCGACGCGAAGACGCCAGCACCGCGCCTTACCCCGCCCGCGGACGACCGCGGACGCACGAGGACGCGGGGACGAGCCGCTAGCGCCGACCGTGGGTAACCTGCCTGCTGGCCCACGGCATCGAAGGAGCCCTAGGCGGCGGTCCTGCCTCACCGGCCCAAACAGCAGCCACTGCACTGATCCGCCGATCATCCGCTTTCACAGGTGTAGCGGATTCCCTGCTCAGGACTGGATGTGCGAGAGTACGTGGCTGTTTACGGCTGCATCAGGGCGCTGACGACTGCCGTCGTTGCCGTCACGGTTGCCGTCGGAGATACCAGCGGACCTTCCCTCCGAGACGGGGGGTCGGATCAGGGCTGCCGACGGCGCCCGAAGACGACGTATGAGATCGGCACGACTCCGGCGGAGCTAACCAGTGCGACGGCTGCGGCGCACAACCGTTTCCGGTCCCGGATCTGGCTTGCCAGTCGGTGCTTGCTTTCGATCGGCGCCGGCACCCGGAAGGCGCCGTCGGCGACGGCGGTGATGAGCCACCTGCGGATCCGCTCGCTGAGATCTGCGCACACGCCTTCTGACGTGGCGGGATGGCACTGACCAGTGTGCGTTGTTAGCCTGTGTTTCGCGGTGCTGTACGGGCCCGATCCAGGCCAGTGCACACCAGGTTCCGGGCCAGATGAGGGGGAACCAGCCATGGCGAAGTACGCGATCTTTTCACCTACACCAGCGAGGCATGGGCGCGGATGATCCAAAGCCCCGGTGACCGGACTGCCGCGGTGCGGCAGCTGACCGACTCGGTGGGCGGGTCTGTGGAGTGCGTTTACTGGATGTTCGGCGCGCAAGACGGGCTCGCCATTTTCGATGTCCCCGACTCGGTCATTGCCGCCGCCTTGAGCGTCGCTGTCGGAAGCACGGGTTCCTTTAAGAACCTGGAGACGCACGAGCTGCTCTCTCAAGAACAGCTCAGCCAGGTACTGTCACGATCCAAGACCGCCGCGCAGGCTTACCGGCCGCCCGGCCAGCAAACCTAGCGCGGTTGCCGCGTTCCGGGCCGATACCGTTGAGTGCTGCCGTCGGTCCGTTCTCGCGCGGGTTGCCCAACCCGCCTTCCAAGCCTGTTGGGCTGGGTTCGGTGAAGGTCAACAGGGTCCGGGACCTCGGATGAGGGTTTGGCGGCGTTGCATCCGGGCACCAAGGGATGAGCCTGCAGATCAGGCCTCCTGTCCCCCGCTCCGGTGAGACTGATGACCTGCAGGCCAGGGGTTCGCGAACCCCTGCCGGGCCGCCTGGGGTCCTGGTCCTCGCCCCCGGGGTCAGGGTCCCCCGGCCCGGGCCGCACCAACCGCCACACGGCCCCCTTCGCCCGGCCGGAAGGAGCGGCAGACATGCTCGGCCAGGACACCTGCCCCCCGCCCGTCATCGTGACGCTTCCCGGCCAGATCACCACCGCCAACGCTGAACAGGCCGCCGGACAGATCAGCGCGGCCTTCACCCCCGGCGTGAGCGTCGTCGTCGCCGACCTGACCTGCGCCGCCTGCCGCGACCGGTCAGCCATCCGGCATCTGCTGAAGGCGCACCGCACAGCCGCCGCCGGGGTAGGCAGGTGATCAACGGGCTTGTCCGGGAGCGCGCTCAAGCTGCGGCGTAACAGCTCAATCTCGACTTCGTCCCGGGCTTCTGCCTGCTGCCCGGCCTCGGCTTGGGTCTGAGCTTCCAGCTCCATCCGCGCGGCGTATTCACTGCTGGCCTGCCGTTCGGCTCGCTGCGCCGCGATACGCTGCGCTGCCTGGCCTGCTCTGGCTAGCAGCTCGTCGAGCCGCGCTGCCCGGTCATTCTGCTCGGGTTCATTCTCCGGGCTCGTCCGCGGCTCCGATCTGGAAGCGGACGGCGGGTTCATATCCGGGACGCGCTGTGGCGCTCGGGACTCCCCGGCGTCGCTGGTGGCCTGGTGCTCGCTGGCATCGGCGCACTTCACAGCCTCGCCATCCGCCTCGAGCTGCTGCCATCTGGCCGTTGGATGAGGCTTGTCCTTCGGTTCTGGATGTGGCCCGCTGTGTGGCTGGGCGTGTCCGCGTCGTTGCAATTCGGCTGCGGCCTTCCCGGCTGCATCCCTGGTGGCGTTGGTGTCGGTGGACCATTGCTCGTACCGGGCATTGTCGGCTTCGAGGCGCTGGCGTTCGGCGGCCAGCTGCGCGGCGAGGGCCGTGGCGCTGGCCGCGCCGGGATGATCGTGCTGAGCTTCGGCATCTGCCGATTGCTGGAGGGCGTCGGCTTCGGCCTGCGCGGTGAGGCGCAAGGTCCCGCTGACGTCGGGCGGTGCGCTGGCCTGGGCGCGTTCACCGGCGAGGACCCAGGCTTCGAGTTGGCCACGGTCTAGGCTGCCGAGGATGTCGGCTTCGTCGCGGATCTCCAGGGCGGCAAAGACGGCCTTGCGCATGGCTTCGAGTTCGGGCTGGTTGCGGTGCGGGTCGGGTGAGTCCGGGGTTGGTGATCCCGGCGGCTTCTCGGTAGGCGGCGGCGGTGCCCGCGCGGCGGGCGTATTCCTCGCGCAGCGCGGGGGACGCGCCAGGGGCGAGGACGCCGAGCTGGCGGGCCAGCCAGGGCTCGGGGCTGGCGGCCAGGCGTTCGCCGAGGGCGCGGGCCCGGTCGTCGAGCCCGGCGGCGAGCTCGTGCGCGACTGGCGGGGCACTGGCGGGTGTGCGCTGGGCCCAGGTGACGTCGTGCCGCAGGTCGGGCAGGGCGAGCCGCTGGAGGCGGTCGTGGAGCACGCTGGAAATCGACCTGGCCCGGTCCATCGGCGCGGCGGTGATCCGGTCGATGACGACATTGATGTCGTGCCCCGCGAGCTGGGCCACGTGCAGTTTGTGCTGAAGCGCCTGCCGGGAGTGCTCCCGCTCGTACCGCCAGGCCTCGGACTCGGTGAGCCTGGCTTTGATCCGCTGGTCGATCTGCGGGTGCAGGGTCTGCCTGACGGCGGCGGACCACAGGTTGAGCAGATGTCCGGTTCCACCGGCCCAGTCCTGGGCCTGGCGGATCTGCTCGGTGGCGGACAGGTCGCCGGCGTCGCGCTGCAGGACGCCGGCGAGCACGGATTCGGGGGCGGCCTGCTGGTAGGGCTGGTGCCCGGGCGGAGCGGTCTTGCCGGTCACCACGTGCGCGGTGTTGGACTCGCGGCCGCGGGTCATGCCGACGTACAGGGCCTGCCGGGACAGGGAGTCGGTGATGAGGAGGTGGGCGGTGTCGACGGTGCGGCCCTGGGCGACGTGGACGTTGCCGGCGTAGGCGAGCTCGGCGTTGCGGGCCAGGTAGGACCTGGGCACCCGGAACGTCCCGGTCCAGGTCCCGTCCGGCCGCTGCCGCCGCACCTGGGCGTCGGGGCCCCGGAACGCGGTGACCTGGAGCGTGTCGCGGTTGGTGAGCTGGCGGCCGCCGGCGTCGATCTCGGTGTTGAGCCGGGCGCGGACCAGGTCGCCGACACCGGCGTGGTTGCCGCCGGACAGCGGGGCCTGCGGCGGGCCGACGCTGCCCATCTGAGCCAGCTTGGCCTGGACGCGGCGGGATAGTTCGGCGGCTTCGGCGTTGGACCCGGCGAGCAGGAGTACGTCCTTGCCGCGCAGGTGGTCGGCGAGCCACATGGAGGAGGCGCGGTCGTAGGCGGCTGCCTCGTCGGCGCCGCGGATCCGGCCGTGCCGGTCGTAGGCGGCGGCCGCGGCCAGGTCGCCGTCGCGGAGCCGGACGCTGGCCTCCCGCTCCCACTGCGCGGCGAAGCGGCGGACCTCGCGCAGCTGCGCGGCGGGGACCTCCTGGGCCAGCAGCCGGAACATCCCCCCGGCCTGGACGGCGCCGAGCTGCGCGGCGTCGCCGGTGGCGATGACCCGGGCTCCGGCCTGCCGGGCTGCTTCGCTGATCATGGCGAGGTCGGCTGTGCTGACCTGGCTGGCCTCGTCCAGGACCAAGACGTCGTCCTGATGCAGGCAAATGGGGCGGCGTAGCTCGTCGGACCCTTCGGTCTTGCCGAGGAACTCGGCGATGTTGTAGCTCTCGGCCAGGCCCTCGTGCGCCAGGACCCGGGCCGCGTTGGTCGAGGTGGTCAGCCCGATGACCCGGCGGCCGGTGAAGGTGGTCCAGAGCCGGGCGAACCCGGCCATGGCGTGGCTCTTGCCCGCCCCGGCCGGGGCGATCAGCACGACACCCGCCGTGGCCGCGGTGAGCATCATCGTCACCGCGTCGCGCTGCTCGGTGCTGAGGTCGGTGCGCGCGGCCGCGGCCCGCGCCTGCTGCTCGCCGACGAGCGGGGGCATGGTCCGCTTGGCGGCCGCGAGGATCTGCTCTTCGGCGTCGAGGTGGGCCAGGGTGCAGTACCGTTTCTCGTTCGGCGGCCGGTAGATGCTGCCGCCGTCGGAAGCGCGGACGCCAAGGCTGGTCACGTCAGTGATATCCGGTGCGGTGACCTGGACGACCTCAGCGCCGGCCCGGCCGCAGACGGCCAGCTTGGCCACCTCGGTGACCACTGCCTCGCTGTCGGAGCCCGGCGACAGGACGGGGAGCGCGCGGTGCACCTCGAATCGGAGCTGAGCCATCGACCAGACCGCGTGATGCTGTTGCACCTCGGCCACCGCGATCCGCGCGGCCGTGCGCTTGGCCGCATCATCCAGCACGGCCCGTGCATGCCCGGCGCGCCCGGCGGCGAACGCCGCGACCTGCTCGTGCACCGCGGATAGGGCCTGCACTTCGCGCCGTGCGGTCTGGGCTTCCCAGGCGAGAGCTTCGCGCGCGGAGTCCATCAGCGCGGCCTCGATCTGATCGGCGCGCGTGTCGAGCGCGGCGGCCTGGTCCTCCTCCCCGCGCTCGCGGGCCTGCCGGGCCGCGACCCGGTAGGAGGCGTGCAGCACAGACACGCTCTTGACCGCGCTGACGGTCAGGTCGAAGTACGGCACCTGGTGCGGGTCCGTGCCGCGCTCGGCTGCGCGGACCTCGGCGACCTCTATCGCGCTGGCGTACGGATACGCGGCCAGGTACGCAGCCACCGCCGCGGCTTCCCGCCCATCAGCCGCCTTGGACTGGCGGCGTTTAACCAGTAGCTCCCCGCCGGGCGCGATGTTGTGCTGGTACAGGCGCCCGATCACGCCCGGGTCCACCTGGCCGCTCAGCCCGAGCCCCGCGGCGCCTTTCCCCGCCCACTCCCCTGGCGGCTCGCCCGCCGCGGTGTAGTACGACATGGCCCCGGCGCAGCCGCCGCGGCCCTGGCCTTTGGTGAAGTAGGCCACGTCGTGGCCTGCGTGCAGGGTGACGTTAGTCGACACGATCCGTTGCTGCCTGTGCCGGTTCCGCGTTCATCGTTCGTGATGCCTGTGTCCGATGCTTTTCGATCACGACGCGAAGGTAAGCGGGGACTCCGCACGTTTTGCGGATTTGCCCGGCGCACGGGCGGGCGTCTGCGGGCCGGAAGGGGGAGGCTGTGCTGGGCTACCGTGGCCAGGCCATGAACCGGGAAGCTACGCGCTGCGATGACGGGCTGTTCGCCGCCGCCGACGGCCCAGGCGACCATACCGCCGGGCATGGGGACCACGATGACCGCGATGCTGTTCTCGGGCAGCCGCGCCACACTGGCTCACCGGCGACTCCCGCGCGTTCCGGCTTCTGGCGGCCAACTCCGCCAGATCACCGAGGACCACACGATCGACACCTCGTCGCCGACGCCGGCTTGCCCGCGCCGGTGCTCGTACGACACCTGGACGGCAAGCCAGACCGTTCGGCCGATATGCCTGCGAGAACTGCGGGCCGACGGCCGCTACCTGCTGTGCTCTGATGGACTCAGCCCGGTCGCAGACGACCGACCGCACCGGAATGTATTCACTTTGCGCGCCGCATCCGCCGATGCGTCGTCCAGCTGGCCGTCCTAGCCGGGCGCCGGGCCAGCGTGTTCCGGTTGACCCCGTACCATTGCGCACGGCCCTGCATGCGGGGCAAGCCGGCTCCCGGTTCCCGCTGCCCGCCGAGGATGCGCGCCCGCAGATCAGCCGCGATACCGGATACCGCGATACGCCCGGCGGCACGTCCGCCGCCGCCTTCGTGCCCGATGTGCCTGAGCGGATTGGCGTACCATCGCCGTGACAAAGTGCCCGGGCAAATCCGGGCACAAATAAGGCCCCCTGGACCATCCGCCAAGATCACCCAGGGGGCAAGGCCCCTGCTACAGGAACCCACCATGCAACCTAACACGCTAAACATCCACCACGACACGGACCCGCCGGACCCGGCCGAGCTGCTGGAGACACTGGCCCGGGCGCTGGTCGCAGCGCTCATCCCGCCGCCACGGCGGCCCCCACCATTGGAAACGGACCAGGCCGCGGATTTCCTGACCGCCGCGCAGCTCGCGCGGCGGCTGGGCGTCTCCCGGGAGACGATCCGGCGGCTGGCGATCGCCGGGGCGCTGCCGCACACCGTAGTGTGCAAAGGCGCCCTCAAGACCACCCGCCGCTACCCCCGGCGCTTCGCTGAGGAGTTCGCGGCCAGCGGCCTGGACGTCGCCGACCTGGCCGCATTTGCCGCCGCCTGGCGGGCGCGGGTCACCGCGCCCGCACGGTGACGGGCCGCCCGCCGCGGCGCCGCAACCTCGCTGCTCCGGCGCGCTTTGCTGCGCGCTGGCGGGAGCTGGCTGGGTGCCGCGGCGCTGACCTGGAGGTCTTCTTCCCCGGCCGCGGCGAGCCGGCCGGGCCCGCGCGGCAGGTCTGCGCGGCGTGCCCGGTCCGCCAGCCCTGCCTGGACTACGCCATCACCAACCGGATCACTCATGGCATCTGGGGCGGGCTGACCGAGCGGGAACGCCGCGCGCTGCGATCCCGCTGGGTGCGTGCCTCGCGGCGGGAGCGTGACCGGGCGGTCCTGGCCGCCGAAGCGACTGGGTACACGGCAGCGGCGATCGGCCGCTCGTTCGGCGTGTCCCGCACCTCAGTGACCCGCATCGTGCGCGGCGGGAACGACGCGGGGCGGCAAGGATGAGCCGCAGCGCCGTTCGTACCCTGCACCTGCGGCCGCCGGTCTATCACCCGGGCCCGGACTTCATTCCGTGCGAGCTGGAGGCGGGGGCATGAGCTTTCCGGAGGACTCCTGGGTTGAGGTCAGGTATCCGCTGACCAGGGAGCAGGAGCGCGGAGACCGGGCGGCGTGGCCGTGGCTGCCGGGCTGGGTGGTCAGCGTCTGCGGCCCGGACGAGTGGGAGATCTGCGTGCAGGCCCCGGAGCTGGCCAGGCAGTACGAGGGCGAGACCGTGTACCCGGTGTGCTTCCGGGACGCCTCGGAGCTCCGCTCCCTGGATGCGGAACCGGAGGCCGGATCATGAGCGACAGCCCTGACGACTACCCGACTAACATCCGTCGGCTGGCCGGGGCCGCCCGGAAGCCGGGGAGCCGCGTCATCGCGTTCGCGACCTGGCTCCTGGCGCTGCTGGGCGCCGGGCTGATGTATGTCAGCTTCGACGCCCAGTACACGTTCATCCTGGCCCAGAAAGGCGCCAGGGCCGCGTCGCTGATCGAGACAGCGATGCTGGACGCGGGCATGATCATCTTGTCCGCGCTGGGCATCGGGCTCGCGTTGGTCGGCAAGCCGTCCGGGAGCGTCCGGTTCCTGATCATGATCTGCGCGGGCGCCTCGGCGGGCATGAACTTCGCCGCCGCCAACCCCGCCAGCTGGCGATCCGTGGTCGCCTACGTGTCGGCCCCGGTGTTCCTCGCGGCCACCACCGACCGGGTGATCGCCGTCATCCGCCAGCACGTCCTGCCGCTGGATGCCGAATCGGCCTGGGCGCCGCTCGGCCGCGCCACCGCGACCATGCTGCGCCTGACGGCCGTCGTGTCCTTGTACCTGCTGTGGACCGTGCTCGCGCCGTCCGGCACGCTCCGCGGCCTGCGCCAGCTGGTGCTCGACGCCACCCCGGTCCCCGGAATGACCGGGGTCGGGCGGGTGTGCGGTGAGGCGCTCTCATGCCCCGGCGATCAGCCCGTGGTCGGGTTCGGCACCAAGAAGGCCGCTTTCCTGTCCCGCTACCGGGCTCACCCCGAGTACGGGAACCGGTCAGCTGCCGGGCGGGTCGCCGCGCAGCTCGCACCGCTGGCGGGTCTGCAGGCGGGCACCGGGCGCACCTACATCGCCGAGGAGCTGCGCAAGCTCACCGACCTGGCCGTCCGCCCATGGCCGGCCGAGGAGGACGATGACCATCCCGCAGGCTGAGCCCTCCGTGCAGGCCCTCGGCGAGAGCCTGGCCGCCCTGGCCGCACAGGTAGCCGCCCTGCGCGGGCAGGTCGCGCTGATCAGCCAGCGCCTCGACCGGGCTGGGCTCCGCGGCGACCTGGACCTCGCCGCCCGCTTCGAGGAACTCGCCCAGACAGTCGCCGACACACTGGACGCCGCTGCACCCCGCGGTCCGGCCGCCCCCTGCTGGATCGGCCTGGACCGCCAGGCATATACGGCGCAGCTGGCCGAGCTAAGGCGATGGGCCGATGCCGTGCTCCGCCAGCAATATGGCGGCTATGAGCTGCGGGACTGCTGGCCCAGCCACATCCACGCCGTCTGGGAGCTATCCACCCTGGCCGCCGCATGGCATCACGCCTACGGCGGCAAACGTCCCGACCTGGCCCGCGCCCTGGAGTTCTACGATCGCTGGCTCCCCGGCACCATGCGCCGCATAACCGCCATCACCCGGACATGCATACCGGAATGCATCATGCGCCGCCGCTCCTGATTACAGGTCCGCGCTCAGAACGGCTTAACCTCCAAGCCAGATGACCGAGGCCTGCAGGAGAGTGACTCCACGCTGCCCTAGCGTCATGACAGGACAACACCGTCATCTGACCGCGTGATAGATGCCGCACGTAGCGGACACTCGGACCGCTTGCCAAGCCCTGGCCTATGAGGTCAGACGGCCAGGAACACCTGGAGCTCACCGCACCAAGATTCCGAGCGCGGCGCGCGATGCCCTCTCCAGCGCGCAAGCTACCGGAGAACGACGGTAGCGCTGCCCTCTCCGACCGCTCACGGCCCTCGATCACCGGGAAGCCTCTCTCTCTCTGGAGAATCAGCGATTTGTGACTTGACAAACCCAACTATCTAGCCACGCCGGCGAGTTCGAAATTCGCGGACTTGTCCGGCGTCGTGCTGTCCGCGGCTGGCCTAGCAGACGGGCACGTCGTAGACCAGGGAATACCGCTCGACCGGGATGATGATGTCCGCGGTCTCCACGGCGCGGTCCTCGGTGCGGTAGATGCGGGCGATGGTCAGCACGATGCCGCCGGGCCTGATGCGCAGCCGTTCGGCTTCGGATGCGAGCGCGGGGCGCGCGGCCACGGTCTCCTCGGCATGCGTAATCTGCTGGCCGATGACGGCCATCCGTTCCACCACGCCCTTGCCGGCGTGCGGTCCCTCCTCGGGGAACATGATCGCGGTGCCCGAGGTGAGCGCGGCCGGCTCCCAGCTCACCGACAGCGTGACCGGCTCGTCGGCACCGAAGAACGTGTAGACGGTGCGCATCGCCGCCGCGCCGGGCTCGGTCCCGAGCCTGGAGGCGATGGCCGGCGTCATCGGGACGCGTTCGGTGGACGACTCCCACGTGCCGGGTATCCCGGCCTCGGCCATGTCCGCGCGGAATGGCGAACCGCCCCGCCGCGAGGTGTACCAGGACCGGGTGAGCCGCTGCCGCTCAGGGCGCTGCCGCACGTAGGACCCCGATCCTGGCCGGGCCTCCACGAATCCCTCGGTCACCAGCAGTCGGACCGCCTCCACGGCCACCCGGTCCGACACGCCGTACCGGCGGGACAGCTCATGCCGGCTGGGCAGCTTCGTGCCGGGCGGCAGCATGCCGTCCACGATGGACCGGCGGAGGTCGTCCGCGATGCGCTGATAGGTAGGACCGGGCACGCGAACAAGCTTGACGAAGCTGAGTGCTCAG
>Ga0070717_10002413_pt1 | contig 13184 bp, 13 predicted proteins | sample LARL113metaG_FD_71366 | JGI IMG/M metagenome (GOLD analysis project Ga0070717, IMG submission 71366) | Corn, switchgrass and miscanthus rhizosphere microbial communities from Kellogg Biological Station, Michigan, USA - LAR L11-3 metaG | ecosystem: Host-associated > Plants > Roots > Rhizosphere ... | reverse complement strand
CGAGATCCTCACCAGCGCCGCCCGCGCAGTAGCCGTATCGAGGGTGGCAAACAGTTGCTCCAACATTTCAGGCTTGATGTTCTTGCGCGCGAGATCGGAGGCGAGTTGCCACAGGTCGCTCTGCCCGTGACTGCGCAGCAAAGAGTCGAGTCGCTCCTCAAGGTCGTTGGTGGTGAGCGCGTCCGCTGGAGGCCCATCCACTTGGGTTAGCGAAGCTTCCAACTTCTCAATTTCTGACTTTTGCGCCGGGGTGAGGTCACGCCTGCCGAGTTCGTGGCTTGCATCGCGGATCCGCTTCAGAATGTCGCGCAGTTGGCTGGTAGCGCGCTTCGCGGCCGATGCGGGATTGTTCAGTTCATGAGCAAGGCCCGCCGAAAGCTTCCCCAAGGCGGCCAGCCGGTCGCGTTGTTGTTCGAAGCGAGTGGCTTCTCGGATTCTGTCGGACATTACACCGACCAGGCGCGTGACCAGTTCGGGCATCTTCTGGACCAGGGTTGGAAAGAGTGAAGCGGGAAATCTTAAAACGCGCGCCTCGGTGACCGCGCGACCACTCAGGGTGAATTGCTTCATTCTGGAAAATGGCAGTGTTCCAGTAACTTCGCCCGCCTTGATTGCCAGCACAAAGCTTTGGCCCGCAAGTTCACCACGCCACTGAAATTCTCCCTCCAACAACACGAACATTGCGTCTGCCGGCTCGCCTTGTCGCGCATAGGTGTCTCCCGGGCTGAGGTGCAGCTCTTGGGATTGGCTGAGAAACCAGGCGATCTGGTCGTCCGGCAAATCTAGGAATGCCGGGACGCGACGAAGCAGTTCCGATGTTTCGACCATTTATACCTTGCTCAAATATTGATGGATGAACTGGACGGCAACGGATCCTTCGCCCACTCCTGAGGCCACCCGCTTGACCGAACCGTGCCGCACATCGCCCACGGCAAATATACCCGGCACGTTCGTTTCCAGGAGAAACGGATCCCGATCGAGTGTCCAACCCTTGGGACGCTCTCCACCGCGCATCAGATCGGGGCCGGTGAGAAGGAAACCGCGTTCGTCGCGCTCGATTGTGGCTGCCAGCCAATCCGTGCGCGGCATCGCGCCGATAAAGATGAACATCGAACTGGCAGGAACGCGCTCCACTTTGTCGGTGTCTGAACACAGGACCGAAATTTCCTCCAGGCGGCTTTCGCCGTGCACCTCGGCGACGCTGGCATGCGTCCACAACTGAATATTCGGAGTCTCTTTAATCTGATCAATCAGATATTGGGACATAGTGCTGGAGAGCGAGTCTCCGCGGACAAGGATCACGACGCGCTCTGCGTACTTTGAAAAATTCATTGCAGCCTGGCCGGCAGAATTCGCGCCGCCCACCACATAGACCATTTCTCCCTTACAGGACAGCGCCTCGGTAGCGCCGCCGCCGTAGTAGACTCCCGCGCCCTGCAATTGGTCAATGCCTGGGGCTTCCAATCTGCGCCATTGCACTCCGGTCGCGATCATCAGAGCATGGCAGGAAATCTCGCTACCATCGGCCAATTTGATGATGCGGTAGGGCCCTTCAACGCGGACGCCGACAGCTTCCTGCGGCGCCAGGATTTCGACTCCGAAACGGCGCGCCTGCACCACCGCACGACGCGCGAGATCGCCGCCACTCAGGCCGCTGGGAAATCCAAGATAGTTCTCAATCCGCGAGCTCATTCCCGCCTGCCCCCCGGGCGCCTCCCGGTCGAGCATCACGGTGTGTAAACCTTCGGAAGCACCATAGACCGCGGCAGCTAGTCCGGCCGGACCTCCCCCGACAATCGCCAAATCATAAAAAGTGGTTTCGGCGCGAGTGCGCAATCCCACCTTCTGCGCCACTTCCGCCGGTACGCTGTTGAGGAGCTTCGTCCCGTCCGCAAACAAGACGATGGGCAGGTCAGTCGCATCCGGTCCCAGAGCGTCGAGTAGGCGCTTTGTTTCCGGATCATTGGCCGAGCCCTCGACATCGATCCACTGATAGGGAACGTGGCTGCGCGCCAGAAAATCCCGCAGCTCGTACGATCGCGGAGACCATCGCGTGCCCAGTACCCGGATTCCCTGAAAAGCCGGGCGGTACGAGGCTTGCCAGTCATCGAGCAAATCATCCAGTTGTGGATACAGGTGCTCGCTGGGAGGGTCCCACGGCTTCATGAAAAAATAATCGAGGTTGGTCTGATTGATGGCGCTGATCGCGGCGTTGGTATCGGCATAGGCGGTGAGCAGCGCGCGCTTGGCTTCCGGAAATATCTTTCGAGCTTCCTGCAGAAACCCGACACCGTCCATACGCGGCATGCGCTGATCCGCAAGCAGCAGAGCTACGCCGTCGTTGCGAACCTTCAGTCCCTTGAGCAGGTCCAGCGCCGCTTCCGGCGAGTCACTGCTGAGCACGCGGTAGGCGGCGCCGTACTGAGATCGTAAATCGCGTTCGATCGCGCGAAGGACATCGGGATCATCGTCGACGGTCAGTAAAATCGGTTTCGGCATGATCGCTCTCGGAGTTGTGGGTGAAGCCTGTGACGCAGGACTTGAACAAACTCATTAGATACAGAAACCGTCATTCGGTTGCGCGATTATCCCGCTCGCTCAAACCCCTGCGGTCCAATTTCTCCTGCCTCAATTTCGTCCACATAACACCAGACCCACGATTCCCCAGGTTCATTCGAACGGATGAGCGGGTGCTGTGTTTTGTGAAAATGCTTGGTGGCGTGCTTGTTCTTGGACGAGTCGCAACAGCCCACATGTCCACAAGTGAGGCACAAGCGCAAGTGAACCCACCTGTCGCCCGTCTTAATGCAGTCCTCGCAGACATGCGTGTCGGTGTGCTCGATTTTGATCTGGTTCAGGTGGGTGCATGCTTTAGGCATCGGTTCCTCCAGGAAACTAATCTCGAATTCTCTCGGTCAAGTGACCTCCGTCATGTGACGAAAGGCCATAAACACTGTAAACAGGCCGAGTTTTCACTCACAATATTTTCAGAGGTCCTTCGTCTGTGATACGGCTTGACTATTTATCTTGCATATTAACCATCGCCTCCACCATCTTAGTGGGGCGGCGGTGCTGGGAAGGCTGGGCGTTGGCCGGCGTTAATAGTGTGATCGTGTGCATCATCGGCTTACGAACAGCTCAACTAGGTTTTATTCCTGCCAACGTATTCTGCATGGTGATGAGCGCGATTAACCTTCATGCCTGGCGAAAGTCTGGGACGTCTTAACAACAGTCCGGAGCGACAACCACGAAGGACACGAAGTTGCACACAGGAGGCTCTTCGAATTGTTTACTTCGTGAACCTTGGTGTCCTTCGTGGTTCAAGGTTTTTTGATTCACGCGATCCGTTAATACTCACCTAATACTCACTCCGCGATAAGCAGGTTTTCGGAAAAAGGCCACTGCTCATCGATCCACTGGCGTTCGCAGCGGAATCCGGCATCGCGCGCAGTTTCGGCAATCTCCTCAGCCGAGTACTTATGGCTGCTTTCCGTCCATATAGTTTCTCCTTCTTGAAACTCGACCGAGATCTCTGCAGCCGGAATCGTTACTATCTGCCGCCGCTTCGACTGCAAATGCATCTCAACGCTTCGGGCATATGGATTGATCTTCGCAAGATGATCGAATTGTCGCAAATCAAAGTCTGCGCTGAGCTCGCGATTGGCTCGGACGAGCAGGTTGAGGTTAAAAGCGGCGGTCACGCCAAGCTCGTCGTCGTAGGCTCCAAGCAGTTGCGCGCTGGGCTTTTCCAAGTCGGCTCCCAAGAGAAGGGAATCGCCCGGTTGAAGAATGCTGCGCACGGAACCTAGAAACTTTATGCCTGCGGGCCGATCGAAGTTTCCAATCGTGCTGCCTAGGAAGAGGACGAATAACCGCTGACCGATCTTGCGGTAGGACGCGACCTCCAGCAGTCCGTCGAGGTATTCGCGCTCAAACCCGACAATGCTGATCGAGTCAATGTCGCTGAGCTCGCGCTCGCACATGACCAGAGCCGACCGGGATATCTCAACCGGATAGTAAGACGTGCGCTGGCGTCTACAAAACGCTTCGAGCAGCCAGCGTGTCTTCTTACCACTGCCGCTGCCCAGTTCCGCGACCGCAACGGGTCCACCCTGCCGGTCCACGATCTCATCCGCGTGACGCCGTAGCAAACGCTCGTCGGCGCGCGTCAACCCATACTGGGGAAGGCGACTGATCACTTCGAATAAAGCGGAGCCGACGTCGTCGTAAAGGTATTTGGACGGAAGTTCCTTCTGCCCTACACGGGTAAGGCCATCGCGAACGTCGGCGGCGAAATCGTAAGTGGCATTGCTGGGGATCGCACGAACGAGCATTGCAGAACTCCTTTGTTCCAGATTAGGCAGATCAGGGATTCACGCAGCGAAATCCCGCGTATACGTACTGGTAATGTGCCTGGAACCAGTTGCGGAATGTAGAGCGAAGCATGCACGCGGCGGTGCGCGGCGAACCGCCCTTCATAACAAAATGTTTGCCATCGAAAAAATTAGCTGAGTAGCCGGGATAGAACGGGAAAGGCTCGAATCCGGGAAATGGAGCAAAAACTGTGGAAGTCCATTCCCACCCGTTGCCCAACATGTCATGAACGCCAAAGGCGCTGCGGCCCGCTGGAAAAGCATTTACCGGCGTCGGATCCCAGTGGCCGAAATCGAAGTTGCCACGACTCGGATTGGGAGCCTCGCTGCCCCAGGGATGATATCTTTCCTTTCCGTCCGTCGTGCCATACGCGGCGCGATGCCACTGCTCTTCTGTTGGAAGAGACTTCCCTGCCCAGCTCGCATACGCTGCGGCTTCGGCGTGACTTACATAAACCGGACAGTCCAGGGCTAAGGGAACTTCTTCGAACATGCCGCGGTAAAGCCATTCGCCACGAGACTTGGCCCAGAACACGGGATGCGAGACCGCATTAGCAGTTTTCCAGTTCCAGTCATCGTCGCTCCAGAAAGCGCGCGTTTCATAGCCGCCAGCGTTGATGAAATCGAGGAATTGGCCATTCGTCACTTCATACTGATCGATCTCGAAGGCCGTCACCTGCACCGTATGCGACTCATATTCGTTGTCCCAGCCGAAAGTATCCGTGGCACGCGAGAGACCGAGCTTGGCGGCACCAGCCGGAATTTCGATCATTTGATGTTTCAGTGGTGCTGTTGCGAGGCGGGATGGAACCTCTTGTGGGATTTTTCGGTCGAGAGGCAACTGATGCAACATGTAGGCAAGAGTCTCTATATGCATCAAGCGATGCTCAATCGCCACGTTGAGCAAGCTGTCGAGTGGAAAACCATCCCGGCCCTGACTGTAGGATTCCAAACTTCCGTTGACTAACTTCTCGTCCAGAGCAGCCCGAATTCTGCTGACGTAGGAGTGCACAGCTTCAAGGGAAGGCCAGTCTGACGGCTGATCCGAAGGCAATCCGCCGCCCACCGGGTCGATGCCGAAGGCAAACAGCCGATCGAATTCCGGATGAAAACTCTTCAGGCCGAACACATTTTCGTGAAGCAGGTTCCAGTCAAAAGCCTCCAGATGACCCACGTAAAAAATGATGCGATGGCGTTCGGGAATCGGGCGCTCGTAAATCGAGTCGAACCGCACGATGTTGAACAGCGCGTCACTTCGGCGGCGGGCGTCGGAGAGCCGCTCCAGTCGCTGACGACGGCCGGCAATCTCTACTTGAGCTGTGAGCATTGGGCCTCCTGGTGCAATGATTGGACGAGCACGGGGCGGACGTGGATTCTCAAAATCCTTGCCCGGCTTTGAGCCGATCCGCAAGGTAAAATAAGGCAGATGCGCATCCCGCTATTTCACCTGAATGCCTTCACCAACCGGCCGTTTAGCGGCAATCCGGCCGCAGTCTGCCCCTTACAAGAGTGGTTAGATGACGGGTTGCTGCGTAAAGTCGCCGCTGAAAACAATCTTTCTGACACCGCCTTTTTCGTGCCCAAGCACGGCCATTACGACCTCCGCTGGTTTACTCCGCGTTGTGAGGTCAGGCTGTGCGGCCACGCTACCCTCGCGTCCGCCTACGTGGTGCTGAACCTGCTACAGCCCGGGCTTCAAACAGTTCGGTTTGAGACGCGGCACCGCGGGCCGCTGACGGTCAGCAAGGACGGCGAAATATTCGCAATGGATTTCCCCGCCATATTCGGGAAGACGTGCGCAAATCCGCCTGAGGCCTTGGCTCGTGCCCTCGGGCCGGGATCGCTTCCATCCACCGTGTTGGAGGCGAATCAGACTTACATTCTCGTCTACGAAACCGAGGACGCAGTTCAAATTATCCGCCCTGACTTCGCGATCCTGGAACAAATCCACCCGTTTGCCGTGGCGGTCACGGCACCCGGAACGAACCGTGATTTCGTGTCGCGCTATTTTGCGCCGAGCTATGGCGTGCCGGAAGATCCGGTGACCGGTTCGGCTCATTCTGCACTCACGCCCTACTGGGCCCAGCGCCTAGGCAAGACGCACTTGCATGCGCGTCAGGTATCGGAACGTGGCGGTGAACTCTGGTGCGAAATGGCAGGAGAGCGAGTCATCCTCAAAGGAAATGCTGTGCTCAGGCTGCAAGGTTCGCTGCAAATCTAACTGGGGGCTCTGAACTATTGCACGAGTCCCTTGCCTCTTAGAAATTCGCGCGTAACCTCTTCCGCGTCGCGATGCTGCCCATCCACCGCATAATTCAAGCCTTGCATCTCCGCATCGGAAATTTTTCCCGCTAACGCGCCAAGCACTTGCGCAACCTCCGGATGCTGCTCCAGAGTCTGCTGCCGTATGACCGGCACAGCTTCATAGGGCGGAAAATAATGGCGGTCGTCTTCCAGCACGAACAAGCCCAGAGCCGGGATCAGCCCGTCGGTAGTATTGCCCCCGGCCAGGTCGATCTGGTGATCTTTTAGAGCGCGTGCGAGCAGGCCCAAATCCATGATGCGCGGCGGTTCTGCAAAGTGCAGGCCGTATGTTGCGACTAACCCTCGATATCCATCCGGACGCTCCATAAATTCGTAGCCAAACCCGGCGCGCCACTTTGGAGCAAAGGCGGCAGCCTCCGACAAAGTTTTAACGTTCAGGCGCCGAGCGTCCTCGCCGCGAATCTCCATCGCGAAAGTATCGTTGAAGCCGAGCGGCTGACCCAGGGTCAAACCAAAGCGGTTTCTGTATTCACTCTTTACGCGCTGGTACACCTCCTGTTTATCCCCGCCGACTTTTTGTTTGAGAATCGCTGTAAGCGCCGTGCCGGTGTACTCGGGATAGATGTCGATTCGCCCTGCCAGAATTGCCTGCTGGCAAATATATGTTCCCGCCAGATAAAAGCGTCGATCCACTTTCAGTTGTGTGCGAGACTCGATCATCTGCGCCACGATTTCACCCAACAAGAATGATTCCGTGAAATTCTTGGACCCGATCACGATGCGGTCGGTATGCGACGGCGAACAGGACGATAGAACCAAGGCGGCGGCTACGACGACGAAAGTGGAACAACGCTTCATCGCGGCTGTAAACGCCTCTCCAGCCATCCAACGCCAAAGTCGGCCAGCAGTGCCAGGAGCGCAGCGGGAATGGCACCAGCCAGAATCACTCGATCGTCGACCATGGCCAAGCCGCGAAAAATGAACTCGCCCAGACCTCCAGCCCCAATCGCCGCGGCGATCGTCGCCAAGCCGACCGAAATCACAATCGCCACCCGCACGCCGGAAAGAATCACGCTCACTGCCAGCGGCAGTTCCACCTGAAACAGAAGCTGAGATTCCGTGAGTCCCATGCCCCTGCCCGCTTCCACCACAGCGGCATCGACTCCTCGGAGTCCCGTATATGTGTTGCGAATGATGGGCAGCAAGGCATACAGAGTGAGCGCCAGAATCGCCAGTCTGTCGGCGCGTGCGCCCAGCCACGGCACGGGAAGCAGAAATCCGAAGAGCGCAAGACTGGGAATTGTCTGGATGATGTTGGCGCTCGCTAACACTGGCTTGTTGAAGCGCGGCCAATGGGCGATCCCAATACCTAACGGAATTCCTATCAGCATGGCCAACAACGTGGAGAAGCCAACTAGCCGGAGATGCTCCAGCGTGAGTTCCAACACTTGATCGTGATTGCGCAGCATGAATCGAAAGAGGTTCATGACGTGCCTCGGTTTGCAGCCGACTCCAGTCCTTTGCCGAACGCCCTGACATAGGCGGCCGCCAGCGGATCAGCGGATCGGAGAAATTCCCCGGGCGAAAGAACCGTAACCAGTCGCCCCGCTTCCATCAGCGCGATCCTCGATCCCAGCCGTAGGGCTTCGTGCAGATCGTGCGTGACAAACACAACGGTCTTGTGAAGTCTTCGCTGCAGCAACAAGAATTCGCGTTGCAACTCGTCGCGGGTGAGAGGATCGAGCGCACCAAAAGGTTCGTCCATCAGCAGAATTTCGGGATCCGCGGCCAACGCCCGCGCCACACCGACTCGCTGCCTCTGGCCGCCGGAGAGTTGACGCGGATATCGCGTCGCGGTCTCGGGCGCAAGCCCCACCATCTGCATCAATTCTTGCACACGTGCGCGAATCCGATCCTCCGGCCAGCCTTCGATCTTCGGCACCAGCCCAATGTTCCGTTCGATGGTGAAATGTGGGAAGAGGCCAACGTCCTGGATAACGTAGCCGATGCCGCGGCGGAGGCGGATGAGATCCGCGTCTTTATTGGACATGCCCCTCACCAGGATGTCTCCGCACGTTGGCGTCAGCAGCCGATTGACCAGCTTGAGCGATGTAGTCTTGCCAGAACCACTGCGTCCCAGCAGCACGAGAGTCTCGCCGCTGTGCACTTGCAGATTAAAACCGGACAGCACTTGTGTGCCCGCCACGCGGTAGGACACATCACGGAATTCAATCACCGGAGTTGCTGCGGTTGCTTGCATGTCCGCCAAGCATACCGGAATTTTTCACTCAGAGTGGACCGACCATCGTGCCCGCGAGAAGCAGATTTGCAATGCGCGCCTCTCCCGGCGACAATCTTATCGTGGACAGCAACTCATCCAGCGATCCATTCGCGCTCCCCGAGACTCGCGAACCGTTTCTTGCCGGCGCCCTCGTGATTGCGACTCTGTGCAATCCGCGAGAAAAGTTCTGGGGGATGATCCTTGCGCTCCGGCCGGAGGGGTTGAGTCTGAGCGGAGCCGAACTCGCCTCCTTCGAGGATCTGGCGGTGATGGTCAGAGACGGTGAGCCCTTTACTCCGGCTGTCGTTTTCTTTCCCATGCACCGCATCGAACGAGTCGAACTTGATCTCCCAGACGGAAGTTTGCCATCCCTCTCCCAGCGCTTTCTTGCCAAGACCGGGCTTGAGCCATCGGCCGCGCTTGCGCCTTCGGGGCGAAATCAAGAAACAGCGCGTAACGACCTTCACAGCAGCGAATCGCATGCCGCAAAGGAACGTGCGTGAAGCTCTCACAAATCCTCACCGCGCCCAACCAACTCACTTTGTTGCGGATGATTTTTGTTCCGTTCATCGTGATTCATCTCGTGGAGGGGCGCTATCTGTGGGCGCTCGTGGTCTTCGTAATCGCCGGATTCAGCGACGGTCTGGACGGCTTACTGGCCCGCACGCTTCATCAACAAACATTGCTCGGCCAGTATCTGGATCCGATTGCAGACAAGCTTCTGTTGAGCACGATATTTCTTGTGCTCTCCATCCTGCGCAAGATTCCATGGAAGTTCACTGTTATAGTGTTCAGCCGCGACATTTCGATTCTTGCGGCCAGCGCGGTTCTGTTTGCCATTGCCGGGCTGCGGAATTTTCGACCCAGCATCTTCGGCAAGGCCAATACCGTTTCCCAGATCGCTGCGGTGTTTTTTGTCCTTCTGTTTGAAATTCGCCCGCAGCGCTGGATCTGGATCGCGCGCACCGAGTTTCTTCGCGCTACGTTTTTCTTCACGATCATCTCGGCATTGCACTACGTAATTCTGGTGCAGAAGCGCCTGCGCGAGCAGCCGCATGCATTGCCTCCGGCCCGGACTCCGGCTGTCTGACTACGATTTGACCCACTTTCTCCCCGACCCTAGAATCTTAAGTTCGTTTTGCTGTGTTCGAACTTCCTATGGCGCTTCGCCTCTATAACACCATGTCGTCGCGGATCGAAGAATTCCGTCCCCTTCGCGACAGCGAAGTCCGCATGTATGCCTGCGGCCCCACCGTTTACGACTACGGACATGTCGGCAACTTCCGAACCTTCGTTGCCGTTGACATGCTGCGGCGGTTCTTGCGGCAGAGCGGATACAAGGTGCGACACGTCATGAACATCACCGATGTGGACGATAAGATTATCCGCAACTCGGCGCGGGACGGCGTCAGCGTGCAGCACTATACAGCGAAGTATGAAAAAGCGTTCCTTGAAGACGCCGCCATGATCAACATCGAAGAGCCAACGCTGGTGCGCGCCACCGAGCACATTCCGGAAATGGCCGACTTCGTCTCACAGCTGGTGGAAAAAGGTTTTGCTTACCGCGCCGACGACGGCTCTTATTATTTTCGCATCGCCAAATTTCCGCAGTATGGCAAGCTCTCGAAGCGAGACTTCGCCGGCATGCTGGATGGAGCCCGCGTCGATCTCGACGAATACGACAAGGACAGCGCGCGCGACTTCGCGTTGTGGAAGGCGCCCAAACCAGGCGAAGCGTCATGGGATGCGGCGATTGGTGCGGGCCGGCCGGGCTGGCACCTGGAGTGCTCGGTCATGTCCATGAGCGAACTAGGAGAGACCTTCGACCTGCACGCGGGCGGGGAGGATCTCGTCTTTCCGCATCATGAAAACGAAATTGCGCAATCCGAATCCTATACCGGAAAGGAATTTGCGCGCTTCTGGTTTCATGCACGCTTCCTGCTGGTCGAAGGCGAGAAGATGTCGAAGAGCCTGGGAAATTTCTTCACTCTCCGCGATTTGATCCTCAAAGGGCACAAGCCTTCGTCGATCCGCTACCTTCTCGCATCGGTTCCCTACCGGAATCAGCTGAACTTCACCTTCGACGGTCTCAAGCAGGCGGCGGTGTCGGTGGAGCGTCTACGGAATTTTCGGCTGCGGTTGAGCGCGGCTAATTTCGGCCCAGGCTCCAACCCCGAGATGCAATCTCTGGCGGCTGACACGGTCGGGCGCATGAAGGCCGCCCTTGACGACGACCTCAACACGGCGCAAGCGCAAGGTGCAATCTTCGAGATGGTGCGCCAGGCGAATGCTGCGTTCGACACCGGCGCAATCAAGAAAGATGACGTCGCGCCGCTGCTCGCGGCATTAGAGAAGTTCGACGAAATCTTCGCCGTGCTCGACGACGACGATGTTCCGAAGATGAAGCGGGTCCTCCAGTGGGCCTTGGCGGAAGGTCGCGCTAAAGATATCAGCGATGAGTTGCGAGAAGCAGTTCAGTCTGGAAAGCTTTCGGATGCCGACATCGAGAAGAAGATTGCGGAGATGAAGGCAGCCCGCACCGCCCGCGATTTCAAAGCTTCAGATGCAATCCGCGCCGATCTCGCCGATGCCGGCATCCTGGTCGAAATCACCAAAGATGGCATCCGCTGGCGAAGGAAGTGAATCTCGGTTCCGCAAGCCCCTCCGTGGCGCCAGATGTTAAGCTGAAAGCTGACGGCTGAGAGCTGGCAGCTTGTTCCGTGAAGTCCCTCGAAGAATATCTCCGCGACGCTGAGCAGGCCCATGGACACATCTGTGCTGGGCAAGTGCTGGGCGTGCGCCTCGCCATGCTCGGCCTGCAGAAACTTGGGGTCGACGATCCGCAGGGAAAAGACCGAAAGCGCCTCGTCACCTTCGTCGAGATCGATCGCTGCGCCACCGACGCCGTCGCCGTAGTCACCGGATGCCGACTGGGCAAGCGTGCGCTAAAATTCCGCGACTGGGGCAAGGTTGCAGCCACATTCGTGGACGTAAACAGCGGCAAGGCGATCCGCATCGCGGCAAAGGAGTCATCGAAGGCTTTAGCTCGCCAGATGCATCCTGAGATCGCAGACAAAAACCAACAGCAGATGCTGGCCTACCGCGAAATCTCCGATGACGACCTGTTCACTACGCAGTGGGTGAAAGTCGAATTGGCCCCAGAAGAATTCCCTGGCTACAAAGGTGAACGCGTGGTGTGCGAAGCGTGCGGAGAAGGAATTAACTTCCACAGAGAAGTGTGCAGGGACGGAAAAGTTTTATGCAGATCGTGCTCCGGCGACCACTATTACGAACCACTCGAACGCTGATTCATCGCCTCCGGTCGTCTCTAGGTGGTCGAATGCTTGGTCGAATCTCTCGGGTGAGTTCTTCAGTTGCTCGTCTGTAAGCTCATGGTCGGGACGAGCTCGCTTGAACCATTCCCTCGCCCGAACCAGCGCACTATGTCCTCTTCTGGCAACCCAGCCGATTCCTCAATCATTCGCAATCGCGTATACGCGTATCCGAGCTCAGATTTCGAAATCGATTCCCCAGTGACCCGTTCCACTTGCTCGAGGGTATTGATCTGCAGCGTGACGGCTTGACGCGCGTGGGCATTGTTCGCATGCTCGAACTGTTGCAAGGCAAAATCGGAAGTGACTGAGGAAGCAGCGATGGTTGCAAAGGATGGCATAGCGCCACTCGCCAGCTTTGCGTGTTGGCCGCCGACGGCAATACCCAAACTCAGTCGGCGAGCCCGGCAACAACGAAGGTGATCCGCGCCGCCCGGGTCATGGCTTCAACCTGGAAGAAGTGGTCTGTCGGCCAAGTTGTTCAGCGCACCGTCTGAGACGTCCTACCAACCAAGCGAGAAAAGAAGCGCCTTCGCCGACTGCTGGTGCCCAGCGGCCACTGTTGAACCGCCAGATTTCTGCTCCAAGCGCGCCAGCATGGCGTAGTCCTCTGCAAGACGCATGTCAAGAATTGGCCAGACCTCGTGCGGCGCCCCTGCTGCGAATCTTTGCGAGATTACTCACGTTATTCTGAAGTGACGCTGTAGTGTTCGGATCGACATATTACCCAGTTCGAACTCCATCAGCGCCTGAGCGGTCCCACAAAGTCGCGCCGCATCTTGCTTCCCGAGAGGACTGAACCACATGGATTGTTCGTAAAGATAGACAATCCTCAAAGTCCCTAGATATCCGAGGTATCCGCATGCCATAGCGACAAGCGCGACATAAGGGACGACCCGCTGCACGCGGCGATTGTGAACTAGTCGAACCGCT
>Ga0070717_10002410_pt1 | contig 13194 bp, 10 predicted proteins | sample LARL113metaG_FD_71366 | JGI IMG/M metagenome (GOLD analysis project Ga0070717, IMG submission 71366) | Corn, switchgrass and miscanthus rhizosphere microbial communities from Kellogg Biological Station, Michigan, USA - LAR L11-3 metaG | ecosystem: Host-associated > Plants > Roots > Rhizosphere ... | reverse complement strand
TTTTGACATTTTCTCACCCGCTCCTGGCGAAAGCGATGTAATCAGCCAGGTCGAGCGGCTCAGTTCCAATGACACAAAGATTGCGCCAAGATCGGTGCGGATAGCGGCCGACTTGTCAGGCCGAGGCACGATGCTTTGCATGATCGTCTCCGAAGTGAGGGTGGAAGCAACCTCACTCTGCCTGGGAGCGGGCCGCTATCCACTCCCCATGGGATCTCAACCCGATCGAGCGGCTATGGCTGCATCTCAGAGACAATCGCCTCACGCACTGCGTTTTCCAGACCACTGGCGAGATCGTCGAAGCCTGTTGTGAGGCTTGGAATTGGCTGCTCGGACAAACCGGACGCATTCGATCCCTGTGTTCCTATCCCTGGCTCGAACGGGTCAGCAATTAATCAGGTCGGTATTACTTAGGCAAGCGGGGTGCAGCCTCACCAGCGGGCCCTGATGCGACGATACCGACCCCAGCGAGGGAGATTAGCCACATGCGATCGCGCTTCGCTGCAGGCCCCGCTTTCGAGGCTCGGCAGCAACGTCCACCACCGTCAGCGCATGACGGCAGCGATATTGCCGCCGTCGACGGTGGTGACGTCGGCGGTGGTCTTGAGCGCTAGCGCATGGTGCAGAAAGGCCTGGGCCACATCCTCGGCGGTTACCTCGCGGCCGAGGAGATTGCCGGTCATATACTCCTGCTCTCCGACGCCGCGGGCCCTGGCGCGGGCGGCGATCAATTCGGGCGTCAAAAGGCCGCTCTTTATGCGATCGGCGTTTACCGCATTGGCGCGAATGCCGTCTTGCCCGTATTCGAGCGCATATTGGCGCACCAGTGCCAGCGTGGCCGCTTTCGGCAGACCATAAGGCCCGAAATTCGCGCCCGGGTTAATGGCCTGCTTTGACACGTTGAACAGCAAACTGCCGCCGGTCCCCTGCGCCAGCATGATCCGCACGGCATTTTGAGCGACGCTCTGATGCGCAAAGAAATTGAGTTCGAAGCTTTGGCGCAGGACTGACTCGTCGACCTCGCCAATCCGGCCCTGCCATGCGGCGCCCGCATTGGAGACCGCGATATCGACGCCGCCGAAATGCGCGGCGACGCGATCGAACGCTCGGCGGACTGCCGCGGGGTCCGTCACGTTGCAGCTGATCGGCAGTGCCGCCCCGCCCAGCCTTTTTGCTGCCCTTTCGACGGCTTCTCCATTGACGTCGAAAAGTGCGACTTCGGCCCCGGCGCCGCTCAGCGCTCGCGCAGTCGCGAAGCCAATCGTTCCGGCGCCGCCGGTTACGACCGCAATCTGGCCGGCCAGAGGCTTCTCGCTGCCTTGGCCAAGCTTGGCTTGTTCCAGCGACCAGTATTCGATATCGAAGAGATCGGCCTCGCTCACGGACTCGAACCGCCCGATCGCCTCGGCATCGGTGATCGTCTCGATTGCAGACTGGGCGATGTCGGCTGCGATATGTGCGTCGCGAGCGGTTCGCCCCAATCCGAAGAGACCGAGGCCGGGTACCAGGATGACGCGCGGCATTGGGTCGAGCTCGCGCTTGGGCACCGGCTGTCGAGCGTTGTGCCGCGCGAAATAGGCGTGATATTCGGTCGTGAAACGGCCGATTGCCTGGCGCACCCTATTGCTGAACTCATCGAGCCGGTCTGCGTCGGGGGCCGGTACGAGGAGCGGATAATTTTTGGTGCGGATCGTGTGATCCGGGGTGGCAACGCCGGCCTGACCGTAGCGGTCGAGTTTGGCGCCATTCACATAATTGAGCACGAGCGGGCCCGAGCGAAAATCGAGAATGAAACGCTTGTAGGCGCCCGACGCGGCCGGAGCTTCGATGGCGCACGCGCCGCGCAGGATCGGCGCCACTTCGGCAGCTTCGGCGACAATGGAGGGTAGGCGGGCAGGGGCGAACACCGTTTTGCGACGGGTGGCGAGCCGCCCTTCGGCCAGCGAGACCATCGCGATCATGCGCTCATAGGCCTCCTGCGCGGTATCGCCAAAGGTGAATATGCCGTGCTTCAAAAGCACCAGCCCCTCGACGGCCGGATCGGACTCGAAAATATCGGCCGCCTCTTTGGCGAGCAGGAAACCCGGCATGATGTACGGCACGAGCCCCATCCGCCCGCCATAGAGATCGGCGCAGCGCTCTGCGGCGTCTGACTGGTCCGCGAGGCTCAACACTGCCGTCGAATGCGTGTGGTCGACATATTTGTGCGGCAGGAAGGCGTGCAGCAGTGTTTCGACGGAGGGGTTCGGTGCGCCGGGGTCAAGAAGGTTGGCGCGTTGCACGCGGACCATCTCCTCATCCGCCAGCGCGGTGCGCCGGCGCAGTTTGCGCAGCGGGCCGAGCCGCAGCGCCGGCAGCCCGGCAGGTTCGATCGCCGCCATATCCCAGCCGCTCCCCTTGACGCAGAGAACCTCGACCTCCTCGTCGAGGAGGTCCCTCATCATGGTCTTGACCGAGGTGTTGCCGCCGCCGTGCAGCACCAGCTTGGCTTCGCCACCCAAGAGACGCGAGGTGTAAACGCGCAACGCTAGATCCCGCGCGACGCCCTGCTCGGCATAGCGCTCGATCAACCGCTCGGCATCCGCATCCGACCACAAGCTACGCATCCCGGTCACTCCTTCCCCCGGCACCCTGGTAGCCATCAATGCTATGCTCGAATGCGACCGGCAAGGGGTGCATCACCGGATGCGCCCCGACCAGAGCCGGCGCGCCGCACAAGCCGGTATAGAGAACCCGTGGAAGCTTAGTCTTGCAGCTCCAGCACGGCAGACCGCTCTTTCCGCGCCACCGCGTGGTCGGCATATACCGGGGGCAGATCGCGGAGAACAGCAGGCTCGCTAATCGGGTGCCAGGCCCCAAGCTCGGCAGAGCGCAACGGGCCGCCTTCCTCTGAGACCGGCCGGACGGAGCTTCGGAGCGCCCGCGTCCATCTCCGATACCATGGTTGCGGGTCGTAAATCATCCCGGCGATGATATTCTCCCGCGCGCGGTGCAGCACCTCCAGCACGTCCGAATGGGTCGTGTGCGGATCATCGTTGAAGAATTCGATCCGCCAGTAACGTTTCCCACTCACCTCTCTGGCAGCATGCAGGATGACTCGCTGCAGCATCTGTCGGCCCTCGACGGACTCGATCGCACCGACCAGGCAATGGCGGCCCTGCGCATCGCGCAACCGGCCCTTGCACCATTGCTGTTCGGTCGCGAGCAAGCGCTCCACCGCCCCGAGCTTCGCGAGCTGGACTGTTCCGTAGGATTCTATTCCATCGAAAGGCATCTGATTACTCCGCACTCTACATTGTTGCCGCCTACCCCTCGCCGCATGCACCGGCCGAACGCTCTGCTCCTCCGCACCGTCCTGTTGCTAACCTTTGGCCGGTCGTCACATTCCAGTCGGGCTGGGAATTTTCTACATAACGGGCCGATTACGCAACCGCGAACCGCGGGTCGTCGTGCTGCCCGGGTAAGAGTGCCAGGACGTTAACCCGACGCGCTCCCGCAGGACGCCCAGATCAAACGGCATTGCGCTAGCTCGCATATCGGCTAACGCCGCGATCCGCATCATTCGTAAGTGTGGCGCTCCTTGCGAAAGAGACCCCGCTGGAACGCGAGATACGCCTCTTTGGACATTGCCGGCTCGAATTCTGCCAGGATTTCCTTCGCCGGTGCCGCCTCCCCATAAAGGAGGTCGATCGCTGTTATCGCGAGAAGCTTGGCCGGCGTCAGATAGCCGTGCTGGGGCTCGTTGATCCGCCAGTCGGCGCCGTGCGCCTTGCCTTCGGCAGCGACGACATAGGGATGGATCACCGGCATCAGATGCGCCAGATCGCCCATATCGGTCGACCCGGTGCGGTGCCCGCCGATGGTGAACTCGCCGGGGCCGAATAGCGCCTCGACATTCGCGCCGAAGATCCGCCCCATCCGCTGGTCGTTGCGTTGCGGCAGATAGCCGGGAATGGTGTGGATCTCGACTTCTGCCCCGATCGCCATCGCCCCGGCACGCAGGCAGCGATCGACCTTCCGGTTGGCGTCGACGATTGCCTCGAGCGAGCCGCCGCGCACAAAGGTCTCCATCGTAACCTCGGCCGGTACGACGCTGACCGCGTCGCCCCCCTTGGTGATGATCGGGTGGATGCGGATCGTATCCTTCTCCCAGAAGGTCTCGCGCTGGGCCGATATCGCGTTCATCGCAATCATCGCCGCGTTCAGCGCGTTGATCCCGAGCTGCGGCAAGCTGCCTGCATGCGCCGCCTTGCCGAGAAAGCGGATCTGCTTGACCAGTGCGCCATTCGAGGATTGGGCGAGAAAGGCCCGTGTCGTACCGGCCCCGTGCGAGCCGGTGTGGATCATCATCGCCATGTCGACATCGTCGAAATGGCCTTTGGCGACGAGCTCAGGCTTGCCCAGCATGAACTCGATTTCGCCACGGGCGACCCGCGCCGCCCGCTCCTCGACGTCGATGAATTCTTCGGCCGGCACCGCGAAAAAGATGATCTCGCCGGCAAGTTGTTCGGCGATCTTCGCGTCGGTCAGCCCGATAGCGGCGCCCAGCATGCCGGCAATCTGTGCGTTGTGGCCGCAACTGTGCGCCGCTCCAGTGGTCGGGTCAGCATGCGGGTGTTCCGAGGTACGTAGGCTGTCGAGCTCGCCGATAAAGGCGAGCCGCGGCCCCGGGGTTCCGCCGGCGAGCCGGCCCTTGACGCCGGTCAGCGCCAGCCCGGTACGCGGTGCCAGCCCCAACGCGCCCATTCGCTGAGATACAAGGGCGGCGGTCTTGACCTCGTTGAAGCCGGTTTCAGGGTTGCGCAGGATCGTTTCGCCGAGATCGATGATCGCGTCGGCATGGCGGTCGATCGACTCGCAAACCGCGCGCTTCAGTTCGTCCCTGTCGCTCATGTCAGAGCCTTGCGTTGTCGGCCCGGCCCGTACCGGCCGATGTGCTGCCGGCGCAGGTTGGCGCCAGCCGGCGCCGTGTCGCCGCCACGGGCCGGGTGCGGTAGCCGTCGAGCCGCCAGCCCTCCGCCGTGATCATTTTCATGACGCCCCCAAAAAGCCGTGTAAATCGCTTTCGCGAAACTATCCGGTCAATTCGACCGCGGCGCAATGATTTCGCCTTCATCGCTGCAGCTGGTCTGCCCTTTCGGTCGGCCCGCAGCTCCTACAGGATCAGTGTTAAAGCGGGGTGTTGGATCTCGAGCGTTAGAGATCGTCAGAACCAAATTTAAACAAAAACAAATTAAATTTTTATCAGAAATTGACGATAGGTTCTCTTATTAACCTTATTTGATGTTGACACTCGATCAATAACCGATAAAAATCAGCTTAACTTCAAGATACCGTTAGCAGTTTAACCGCGGTATTGGTGAAGTTAGCTAGATTGTGACCTGTAGAACATTGCGGTAATTTCCGGATGACTGCTATCCCCGAGGATATCGATGACTCTGATCTATCCTAACATTGTCCCAGAGAACAATCTCCGTCTGCCCGACGCGTTAACGATAAAGCATGGTCCAGCCGCGCTGCTCGCTCAGTTTGTCCTCGAGGGCGATAAAGCGGCGCGGCAGAAAGGGATCCGACTTCGTCTGCGCCACGATTTCGACGCGCTGGTGTATGTCAACAAACAAGAAGCCGACCGCGGCAATTGGTTCCGCCTGGTTAATATGTTCAATCCTAACTACACCGACCTCAAGCCGGAGAACTCTTATTGGATCTCCGGCGAGGATGAGAATGGTGAGATCGTGGTCACTCAGGCCGGTCGCGTCTATTACTGGCCCGATACCACTCTCGATCAGGAGGCCCGGTTGATGTTTTATGGGGGCCGCGAGGAGGGCCAACGCTGCATTGTCACTGCGAAAGATGCGAAACTGATCGGAGGGGTTGTGTTTTATGGCGGTTCGGTCTGGGTTCGGCCGGATTTCCGCGGAAGACGTCTCTCTGAACTTCTTCCCAGACTGGGAAGGGCTTACGCGGTAGCGCGCTGGCCCGTCGACTGGGGCATTTCCTTTGTCGCCGCGAGTCTTGTCGAAAAAGGGATTGCTGCCGGCTACGGCTACAAACACTCGAGCTACAGTATAGCGTTTCCAGGATCGCCGTGGGGCGAGCTCGAGGTGGTGCTGGTCAGTTTGTCGGTCGCGGAGGCTTACGAGGACTTTGCCGATGAACTGATCAAGCTGCGCTCCACAGGTGGCATTTCGAGTTCTGCGTCCTCGTCCGGCAATCTCCTGGATGACAAGGTGACAAACACCTCTTCCGACGGCGTCCTCCAAGGCAGTAGCAGCCGCTCATAACGGGTCAGAAATAGCTGCGGATTGGCCGGTCGTGCCTGAGCCGGCCGTGCCTGAATTGCCGCCCTCACGATGTCGTACCGTGGCTGGCCTGCGCTGGCCACAGATTTATAAAATTCGGATACCCATGCCCCGTATTCTTTATCGGGTTGATTCTCGATCCTTTCACCGATTGCGTGAAACTGATAGTCGGATGCTAGCCAGTTAAAGCCTTCACCGATAAAGCGGAATATTGGATCCGTTTTGCGGGGCTTCACCCCGACAATCATCATTCGGGAGAGCAGCTGGTGCTTAATCGCAAAGGAGATCACGGTCGGATCGAAAGATCCCAGTGACATCCTCCATTTCTGCGCCATCAGACCTAGCGGGTTTTCCGAAGCGCTAAATAAAATAGCATAATCTCTTGGTTCGGCCACAAACCTTTCACTGCACGGGGGGGCAAAAACGGGTGCACACAATTCCGAAAGCCGCGAAACGGCGAGCTCGGGAGAGCACATGATTTCGGATTTCCAAGAGGTGTCGAGATATTTGATCCTGAACAGCTTGACTTTTGAAGAAAGCAGCTGCTGTTGGATTGCGAGGAGTGCGGGAAGCTCCACATTTCGTGGATGCAACTCGATCTCGATAATCGAATCCTCGAAAATCTGAAATTTGATAAAGCCGAAATTCTTTACGGCGAATAACTTGTCATCATAATCCGGTTCGGGATCCCCTAAAGCCGCGCGAAACTCGGCACTGTCTTCGAGCACCCACTTCCCCTCGGGCGTTACAAACATGGTCAGGCGGTTCACGAAAGCCCTCGTTCTGGATCGCATATCCGGACAATTTTCCGAACATCAGCGATATTACGCCCAAGAAGTTAACAGGAAATAAAAGTAACTTTGCCGGAGTTTGTCCAAGAGAATCGTAAAAATGCAGATAAATAAAAATAAAATTCTAAGCGATTATTTACGGTTGACGTTGACCGATCGGCACTAATTCGAGAGATTTCGCGCATCGAGGCAGCCACGATCAGGCTCAAACAGCGGGGGCGGCAGTTTGGGGGTACCGCACGCTCCGAACCCATCGATCCGGCTAGACGCGGGCCGACGAGTTGACCCTCGCGCCGTCTCGATGCGAATTGATGAACCGCCCCTCGGATGAGCGCAGAAGCAATGATTCTGCCGCGCTCAAGCCGCCGGAAGGCCGCAATCGCGTTGATGATCGCAACCGCGATGCAGGCCTTCGACGCTACGATTGCCAATGTCGCGTTGCCGCAGCTCGAGCAAAGCCTGGGTGGCGGAATTGATCTCGGCTCCTGGGTCATGACAAGCTATCTTTGCGCCTCTGCGGTAACGGCGATGCTGACCGGCTGGCTGCGTCGGCGTTTTGGCCCACGGCAACTCTTCACGAGCGCCATCGGCCTGTTTGTCTTTGCCTCGGCGCTCTGTGCGATTGCACCGTCCTCGACGGCGCTGATCCAATTCCGTCTCCTCCAAGGTACAGCGGCTGGAATCATCCAGCCGCTGGCGCAGGCGATCCTTCTTGATATCTATCCCAAGGAGGATCACGGCCGCATGCTCGCCCTATGGGGAGCGACGATTATGGCAGGCCCGATATTAGGTCCCGTTCTCGGCGGCGTGATTACCGACCTCGCCTCGTGGCGCTGGATATTTGCTCTCAATGTACCTCTCGGATTGATCGCGATCTTGGGTTTGGGACGGGTACCGGCGACCATAGACCCAGAGGTCAGGCCGCGAATGGACAGCATCGGGATGGTGCTTCTGGTGGTCGGCGTGGGGTCGCTGCAACTGGCGCTCCAGCGCAGTATCGGTCATACTTGGCCTCCGCCGACAGAGGTCATCGCTGAGGCTATCGTCGCAATTCTCTCCTTTGCCGTCATCGCCATTCGCGGTTTTCGATCGCAGTTCACGCTATTTAAATTCCAAGTGTTTTCAAACCTTAATTTTGTGACCTCGGTGGTTTACAATTTCATGGTGGGCGCGCTGCTTTTCACGACCATCGTCTTCTTGCCGGCATTGAGTGAGGGGCCGCTCGGCTACGATGCGACCCGGGCTGGTTTGGTCCTGTCCCCCCGTGGTATCGCAACAATGGCGACAATGCTCGCGGTTGGTTACCTGATCGACAGGATCGATCATCGGGCTTTGTTGGGCGCTGGTCTTGTGATCACGGCGGGGGGGCTGGCGCTGATTTCGCGCGTGCCACTTCACGGCGGAGAGATCTGGCTGGCCTCGGGCAACGCGCTCCAGGGAGTGGGGGTTGGGCTGCTCTTTACCCCGCTGAGCACGCTTGCTTTTTCGACGCTCGCCGCGGAGCTGCGAACGGATGCGGCGGGAGTCTACAACCTGCTGCGACAACTCGGCTGCGCGACCGGAGTAGCGGTGATGACCGCGGTGCTGCAGAGCAGAATTCAGAGCAATATCTTCAAGATCTTTGGCGCGACGGCGGCCGACGGCCGATTGCCGCCGCGGGCGCTCGAAGTGGCAACTTTCGCTGCCTACACCGAGAGCTTTCGAACGATGGCGGTTGCTACCGCCATCCTCCTGCCTGGCATCTTTCTGTTTCGCGTCGTCCGGGCGGATACCGTCCTGCGGACGGCCCCGTAGGATGCGTCTCAGGCGATCGACTTCAGCGCTTGACGTTCCATCGGCAAAAAAACACGGACGACGGTGCCGTGACCCGCACGGCTGCTGATCGCGAGTTTCCCGCCATGTGCTTCGACGAGACCCTTGGTGATCGGAAGGCCAAGGCCGGTGCCGCCATAATTGCTGGTTGTGGCGGGCTTTGCCTGTCCGAAAGGCTGCAGGGCGCGCTCTTGCTCTTCTTCATTCATACCGATCCCGAAATCCTGGAACTCCACAACAGCGAGTGAGGGCTGATCGGCGAGAACACGAACAAAGACCCTGCCGCCCTCTTTCGAGAACTTTACGGCATTGGACAGCAGATTAAGGAATATCTGCTTCATTGCACGTTCGTCTGCCCAAATCTCGACATCCTCGCCCAACGGCTGGACGATCAGCTCGATGCCGCGGCTCTCGGCGAGCTCGCGCATCATGCGACCGACATCGGCTACTACGCTTTGAAGGTTCAACACCTCTTTGGAGAGCTCGAGTTTACCTGCTTCGATCTTCGACATGTCGAGAACATCGTTGATGATCGATAGCAAATGAAGACTACTTTTATGAATGTCCTGTATGTATTCCAGATATTTCTCGTTCCTGATTGGACCAAATAGCTCATGGGCGATAATCTCGGAAAAACCGATGATCGCGTTGAGCGGGGTGCGCAACTCGTGACTCATATTAGCGAGAAAGTCGCTTTTCGTGCGGTTCGCCGTTTCGGCTTGGCTGCGCGCTTGGATCAGCATGCGCTCGGACGATTTGATATCGGTGACATCCGAATATATTGAGACGACGGCGTCGTCGGGCGTGGCCTGCCGGCGGATTTGCAGGATCCGGCCACCAAGGGTTATCCGCTCCTTAACGGTGGGCACGTCCCGGTGAAACCGCTCCAGCCGTCTGGCAACCTCAGGCTCTGGATCATCGTCGCCAAAATCCCCGCGGACCGCCTGCAGAATCAGGATGTCATGCAACGGCGCGCCTGCTGTGAGACCGGGCGGCAGGTCAAGCAGCTCACAGAACCGGGCGTTCCACGCGACGAGCCTCCCTTGGCTGTCGAACACGCTCAGGCCCTCGCCGATATTTTCGAGGGTGCTTTGCAGCAGTGAAGTCTGGCGCTTCAGCCGCCCCTCACTGCGGCGCAGGCGCACCGCCGCGAATTGCTGACGCTTCAGCGCACACAACACCAGATAGGCGAGCGTCACGGCGGTGCCGGCAAATAGCGCGAATTCGATGACCGATGCCGTCCGCTCGTCGCCCCACTGCCGCAATATGTCGGCGCGTTCGCGCGAGGCCATAACGATCAGAGGATACCCGGCCAACTTGCGAAAGCTCAGCAACCTCCGATCTCCCTCCTCATCCGCCGGAACGTCGAGTATGCCCGCCGGCTCTTTGGCCGCCGCCGCCAGGATCGGCGGGGCATATTTGGGCATTTCTCCATTCGCCTGTTTCCCGCGGGGTTCGCTTGCAAGCAGGACACCGTTGTCAAGCATCAGTGAGATTCGTGTTGTGCCGGTCGGCCCGATCGCATCGAACAAATCGCTGAATGTGGCGATCGGCACCACGGCCACGATGACCCCGGAAAAGAGGTTTTCCCGTACCAAAGGCCGACTCACGATGATAACCCAGTCGTCGGTCGCAGCGCTGTGCTCGGGTGACCCGATGAAGAGTTTTGCGGTGCCGCCCGCTTGATGCGCCGCGAAAAAGGCACTGCCGGCAAAATTTCGCGCGCCGTCAACCGTAGAGCGTGACCGGTTCACCTCCTGACCCTTGGCGTCCAAGATCAGAATTTGGCTGATTGCGAGCTTCTGCTCGTCGAATTGTTGGAGTAGCGTGGTGACCGACAGGTCATCCCACTGCCTCCCCGAAAACACGGTCGCGAGCATGCGATCCACCCCCAATAAGGTGGCGTCGATTTCAAACAGCGAATGGCTGCTGCCCGTCTCTGCCGAGCCGGCCGTGCTCTCCAGTGTCGCAACGGCGTCGCGAAGCGTTTGATCGTAGGCATGCCGAAGAGACAGAAGGGTGCTCGTGCCGGCCGCGATGATCAGAATTGTGCCGAGCGCGATCACGGCGTGCTGGGGCCGAAGGCGCCTTCGGCGAAAAAGATGTGGGACGAACCGCATCAATCGCTTCACGGACCCGCTGCAGCGATCACTGCAATCGGCCGCGCACGCCACCCCGTGCAAGTGTTATCTCCAACATGGCGAGAGCGCAGAAAATCCACCTCCTCCAAAAGTGTCGGATCGATCGCATAATCAGATGATTTGCTGTAATGCAGTTCTCGGCGGCGGAACAGCGCGTCGCCTTTAAAAGGCCGCCGCGGTCCGCGGCGCACCGGCGTCAACCGGACGAGTTTGACGTCGAAATCGCCCCAATCGGGTCGACAGGGGTTTTCGCCGGTATTAACCAAGGTCCACCCCACCCTGACGGATCATTGAGGAGAACAACTACCCGATAGTCGGTTAATATCCTGTTATCACCCAGCCGATCGTGGTGAAGGGCGACACTGACCTGACATCATTCCCTCAGCTCGCGGTATTATTACCGAAAGGTTGACCTTGCTTCGAGGCCGTGTAGAACCGATTGGGTTTTAGAGAACTGCTCCCAATCGGGGATCATCGGCTCGCCGTTTCCGGCTATTCTAAGTGAATGAACGGATCGTGCTCGGCGAGCGATCCAGGTTCGGCAAACAGCGGCGGAGGATGATGTCATGCAGCCCAATTCGACCACCGGCGGACCGGTGTCTCGATCAAAATTGGAAAATTCTGGTCAAGCACCGGACTTACCGGTCGCGCTTGGCGATTTAGAGAAGTTGGCGCGGTGGGTTCCGAAAAAGGAGATGGGGTTGCTGATCGAGATCTGCGAGCGCGCGCAGAGAGACCCCGATTTGACGAGGCCGGCTCTTCTCCTTTGTTCGGCCTATGGCGAGAGAGTGGCGAGAATGCTGGACCAGGATCCGTTCCCCAGCGTCACCCGGAAGATCGCGGAGCGCCTGCACCAGCTGCGCATCGAAAGCGGGCTGTAACCCCCGGCCACGGGGGCCCCGCTCAATAGAGATGGCAAGCAACGGTGTGTTGTGGAACGACCTCTTTGCGCACCGGCGCCTCGATCGCACAATGCGGCATGGCGTGCGGACAACGAGGATGGAAGCGGCAGCCGGAGGGCGGATCGAGCGCGCTCGGAACCTCGCCGGAAATCGTCAGCCTTTCGTGCCTTTGGTCGGGATGTGAGGGCAGGGCGGCAGCAAACAGCGCTTGAGTATAAGGGTGAAGCGGCTTGGCGCATAATTCGAGGCTGTCGGCGAGCTCGACGATTTGCCCGAGATACATGACGGCAATCCGGTGGCTGATATGCGCCACCGTGGCCAAATCATGACCGATGAAGAGATAGCTGACCCCCAGCGTCTGCTGCAGATGCTCCAATTGGTTCATGATTTGCGCGCGGATCGACACGTCGAGCGCCGAGACCGGCTCGTCCAGCACAATGAGGCGCGTATGCGTAGCCAGCGCTCTCGCTATCGCGATCCGCTGACGCTGCCCACCGCTGAACTCGTGCGGAAACAGCCTCGCCGCCTCCGGCTCAAGCCCGACGAGATCGAGGACTTCCGCCACGCGCTCGTGCAGCGCTGCGCGTGAGAGGTCGGTGTGAATCTCCAACGGCTCGGCAATGATGTCGCCGACCCGCATGCGCGGGCTGAGCGAGCTGTACGGGTCCTGGAACACCACTTGGACCTCGCGGCGGTAGCGCATCAGCTCCCGCCCTATGAGGCTGGCGATGTCCTCGCCGTCGAACCGGATCGTTCCGGCGGTCGGGGTCTCCTGCAGCAGGATCAGCTTCGAGGTCGTCGTCTTGCCGCACCCCGACTCACCGATCAGCCCCAATGTCTCCCCCCGGTAGACAGCGATGTCCACCCCGTCCACTGCTTTCACCCAACCGATCTTGCGCCGCAACAACCCTCCGGTGCTGACTGGAAAGTATTTTTGAAGATTTTCCAGCTCAAGCAGTGGCGCTGACATACTGTTCCTTTGCTTGCTGATCGACGAGCCAGCATTTCGCCGTCCAATTCGGACCAATACGGCGATCGTCGGGCTCTTGCGTGGCGCATCGCGGCATGGCATGGACGCAGCGCGGCTGAAACGCACAGCCGGAGGGAAGCTGGGCAAGATTGGGGGGCTGGCCCGGGATCGCAAAAAGCGGCTCCTTGCTGCCAAGCTTGGGCATCGAGCCGAGCAGGGCCTGGGTGTAGGGATGCTTGGGATCGCGGAACAGGTCGCGCACAGCGCCGTGCTCGA
>Ga0070717_10002408_pt1 | contig 13199 bp, 21 predicted proteins | sample LARL113metaG_FD_71366 | JGI IMG/M metagenome (GOLD analysis project Ga0070717, IMG submission 71366) | Corn, switchgrass and miscanthus rhizosphere microbial communities from Kellogg Biological Station, Michigan, USA - LAR L11-3 metaG | ecosystem: Host-associated > Plants > Roots > Rhizosphere ... | reverse complement strand
TCGAGATCGACGTGAACGCTGCTGTGGTGCTCTGGGCGGTTGCGGTGAGAACGGCTGGGGCGCTGCTCTGTGCGGTTGCGCTCGAGGCGGCTGCCGCGAGTGGGGCGACGAGGCTGGCGGACGTGATGGGCGTCTGCGCCTGCGTTGCTGTCTGGGCTGCCGGCGAGAGTTGTGCGGCTGCGGTCGTGTTCGTCTGGGCGGAGCTCGTCGCGCTCGCTGTCGGAGAAAGCTGGATCGGGATCACGACGACGGCCTGAGCGCTTGTCGCCGCTTGCGCGGTTGGAGTGAGCAAGACAGCGGCGGTCAGGAGTGCTGTCGCTGACGCGGCGGCTTGTGCTGACGCTGTGAAGAACGTGGCTGCGGTGACGGTCGCGGTGGCCTGGCTGGCTGCCTGAGCCGTCGGGGACAGCAGGGTGGTCGCGGTGATCGGGCTGCTTGCGGCGGTTGTACCGGTCGCGGTGGGCGCGAGGAGGGTGCTTGCGGTTGTCTGGGCGGTGGCGCTGGTCACAGTCGCCGCTGACGGGGCTAGAAGGGTCGCTGCGGTCGTGGTGGCCGTCGCCTGCGTGTTAGTGGTAGCGCTCGGGGATAGGAGCGCGGCTGCTGTGACCGGTGCGCTGGCCTGACTCGTCGCGCTCGCTGATGGGGTGAGGAGCGTCGGTGCGGTCAGCGTGACCGTTGCCGACGTTGCCGCGCCGGCGGTCGGGGTCAGCAGGCTGGCGGCTGTGAGCGTCGCTATCGCCTGCGAAACCGCGACTGCGGTCGGCGTGAGCGGCTGTGGGATCGCCGCGCTGGCGTAATGCGCCGGCTGGACAGGGAAACTGCGGCCGAGACGTGGCATCTATCGATATGCGGCCAGTAGGGCTGCCTGCGACGGGATCACTGTCGGCCGACCCACAGCCGGCGTGTACTCGACCAGCAGCCCCATGAAGTCGTAGAACGTCGCGGTCGCCGACGCGGTGCCCTTCCGCACCTGAACGGTCGGCTGCGTGCTCGTTGTCACCGATGGCGAGTAGTTGATCGGGGCGAACACCGATGTCCATGCGGTCGGGAAGGTGCCTGCTGCGGTCGTGCCGGTCGTGCCGGTACCTTCGGTGCCCGCCGGGTTGCTGATGCTCTGGACGGCGAGAGTTTCGTTCGTGGTGGCGCCCTGGCCGCCGTTGCAGATCGCCTGGGTCAGCACGATCGTTTCGTTGCCGACCAGACCACCACCGCCGCTGCCCAGACTGGCGGTGTACGCGCCCATGTTCGCGACATACGTGTCGGTCGCGTTGACCGCAACGTCCCGGATCTGCGAGGTCGCGGTCTCCGAGGCGAGCGCCAGGCCGACGGGGGGGGTGTTGTTGACCGCGTCCCACAGGGAGGTGGTGCCGTCCGTTCCGTTCGTCCAGCCGACGCGGGAGCTGTCGGACACCGGCAGCAGCATCACGACGTGACCGTCGCCGCACCAGGTGTTCTGGTTCGCGCCGGTCGAGTCGTTCAGGGCGATGTCGTCGAGCAGCACGGCCCCGGCCGTGGGAAGGCTCGCGCCGCTGCAATGACCGCCGACACGCCAGGTGACGAACAGCGTCGCAGACCCCGCGCCGTTCCCGATGTCGACGCCGTTGACCCGCAGGAACAGGGTCGCGGCACCGGACGCCGGGTAGCTGACCTGCATCTCGACGAGCGTCCACGTGTTGAGCGGAATCGCTGCCGCTGTTGTGACGATCGTGACGCCGTTGAGCGTCAGCGACAGCTTCCCGCTCGTCAGCAGCCGTATCTCACCGACGAGCGTCGCACCGTTGAAGAACTGGGTGATGATCGCCGGGTTAGTGGCCGGGTACGCGGTCGGGTTGATCCGGAAGCGCGCGAAGTAGTTCGTCGACACCGCGCCCGCAACCGACTTGGTCAAGCTGTTCTGCGCCGTGCAGGATGCGCTGTAGCAGGCGCTCCCCGACGCCTGCGACGTCGTGTTGATCGACACGGTCCCCTGCGACGACGTCCACCCCACGGCCGCGGCCGGGTTTGCGACCTGCATCTCGGCCCCGTCCGTCAGCAAACGGGCCATGGCGAGCTACCCGACGGCCGCGAGCGACGCGCCTACACGTGGGGCTGCGTCATGCCAGACAGTCAACGTCCACGGCACATTCCACGCGTAGCTCTGGATCGCCATCGACAGCGGGCCGGTCTTGTCCGCCGCCGAGATCGTCGCGTAATGCCACGTCTGCGACCCGTCAGCGAACGTCTGCCTGACCCCGTTGAGCCAAAGCTCCACCGCGCCGACCGCCGGATTGGTCGACAGGACGTAGTGCAGAACGATGTCGTACCACTGGTCGTAGACGATCGGCGTGAACCAATTCATGTACCCCTTCACCAGCGGGCCACCGCTGAGATACAGGTAGTTCAAGCCGAACGATGTCCCGCCACCGCCACCGCCGCGACCGACACCCACCCCGGTCGGACTCGAACCCGCGTACGGGGCGCCGTAGATCTCGAACACCTGCAACGCCATCGGCGGCTTGACCCCATGGTCGATCAGCGGGAACACCTGCCCTGGCGGGGTCGGCCCGGTCGGATCCCCGGGCCGGACGACATTCCCGGTCGACGTCTGCGACCTGGGGAACCGGACCGCGAACCGGACGTACACGTCGGTGGTGACGCCCGTCTTCCATCCGCCGTTGACGTACTGCAGCAACTCCAGGCCCGACACGGTCGCGGGGGCGACTGCCTGACGGTCGATGTTGAAGCAGCCCGGCGTCCCATCCGGATACTTCTGCCCGGCAGACGGGGCGCTCGGGTCGTTCGGGGTGCCGGTGAACTTCAACACCCCGGCGCCGGACGGAGCGATCAGGGTCTTGTCGAGCTGGATCGCGTTGCACGGCCCCTCCCGATACCCCCACCCGAACTGCTTCGGGTCGGTCAGATAGGAAGGCGTCCAGATGACCGGCGGCGGTGCCCCGATCGTGATCGGCACACTCGCGGACGACCCGTCAGCATGCACGGTCACGACCGTCATCAGGGTCAGGAGGCGGTGAAGACGAACGTGCTGTTCGGGCCGACCGCGAGCGTGCCGCCCTGATCGACCGTCGCGACGACCTTGCCCTGCACGCCGATGTCCGCGGGATCGACGGAGTAGACCTCCGACTCGTGCAGCAGCACCGCTGCGGTGCCTGTCGAGCCGTCCGACGAGACGGTCACCGTCGCCGTCCTGTCCGGGTCCAGGAGGGCCGGAGTGATGATCGACTGGCCGCCGCCAGGGGCGACCGTGGTGGGCGACGCGGTGACGCCCGTGACTGTGATCGACATCGGTCATTCCTCCAGTTCGAGATTCAGATCAGCGTTCGGGGTTCCGGCGGAAGCGGTCAGGCGCAGCCCTACGAACTTGCCGGAAGTGGCTGCTGTCGGGGTTCCAGTCAGCTCCCGGCCGAGTGGGTAAAGCAGCACGAACGGCCCGGTCGGCAACGGCAGCCGCCACACCTTCTGCACAACCAGCACCGTCGGCTCCGAAGTCCAGTTGATCGCCGCCGACCCCTCGAACGTCTCCGTCCCCCCACGGATCTGCAAGGCGGTGAACGACGTCGAGTTCGTGCCCGGCGCATTCGTCGCATTCGTGCCGAACACAAGCTCCACCAACAGGTTGCCGCTCGTGCCAGACGACGACACCTCAATCGCGGCGACCGTCAGCCCCTTGTTCGCCCCAGCGGCAGCACCGATCGAGGTCTTCGCACTTGTTGACTGCGCTGAGGCTGTCGCGGTCACAGAGAACCCGGCGCTCGGAGCGACCGCAGTCGGAACGCCCAGGCGACGCAGCTGGGCGAGACGCTGCGTCCACTCGCGACGCCTCTCGGCCTTCAGCTCCTCCAGCTCGCCGAAAGTGACGGACCGCGGCAGAGCGCCGTCGAGGAGAACAGCGCCACGGTCGACGAGCTGCCGTTGAAGTGTCTCGTTCATGACGGGCGCTCAGCTCGCGAGCTCTAGATGGCCTGCTTCGGTCACCGCGTACGTGCCATCGGCGCGCGCCTCGAGCAGTCCGGCGTCCTGCAATGCGGTCAGGTGCGCGAGCACGGCGGCCGCGATCTCCTCGGTGCTCACACCGTCGACCTCTAGCCGCGGATGCGTCGATGGCGGATGCGTCGTGTTCCGGTCCGTCATCAGGTCGTAGGTGATCGCCGCCAGCGTGTTCCGCGGCCCGAGCGCGGTGATGTTCACCTCGTCCGTGACGTGCCCCAGGACGCGCCGCTCCACGCTGAGACGGTCGAACTTGACGGGCGGCAGATCGGCATCCTCGCCGGTTGACGGTGCGGTGATCTGGATCCTGTGGGCGTCGAGTACGGCAGCGGCCTGCGCGGCCGCATTCCCAGCGGCGATGTCTGAGGCTTCCATCAGTGCTCCTTACGTGATCGGGACGGCGATGATGTTGTGCGAAGAGTACGGCGCGATCACGTCCCGGTCATGCTGAGACTCATGGCGGCATTCGCTATAGTGGGGGGAGTTTGCGTCGTAGATATCGTCGTGCTTGTCAGCGTTCCGTACCACAGGGAGTTGCCTGCGCCAGTCGCCGACGAATCGGCGACCATGAACCCGAGCAGAGTCGACGTTGAGCCTGTGCAGGCCGGGAACGTGATCGCACCGTTGTTCGTCGCCACCGAAGGTGTTGCGGCTGTCGCAGCGTTGAACCCGGAGCCGGCGATCGCCTCTCGCGTGTAGCCGGTATACGCAGCCTCGACGAGCGTCGCGCCCGTTGTGGTCGACGTCGGCGCAGTCGTCGCGAGCGCGAGCGCGACGGTGGTCGGCATCGTGAACGATGTCTTGCCATTGAGGTGGTCGATCAGATGGCTCATGCCGTACTGCGACACGCCCGAGGTGATCGCGGTCGGGCATCCCTCCAACCGCAGACGCTCCTCGACCTGCGCCCAACGGCCAGCCTCGAACTCGGCGAGCTTCGCGACATCGGCGAGGATGTCGCGGTAGCGGGCGAACTGCTCGCAGCGGTGGTGGAACCAGCGCTTGCCGTACTCGGACAGGCGCGCCGGTTCCGGCTGCAGATACACCGGCTCGAAACGCTCGGCGTTGACTCTCATCACTTTGCTCCTGTTCGATTTCGGGCTCACGCGGCGACTCGTCTGCGGCGACTACGGCCATCCCACGGTTGCGCGACCTGTCGCACGCCGTTCCGGACGCGTCGAGTTCGTTCAGCCACACACGACGGGCAGTCGCAGACCATCTCGCCACTGCAAGGCTTCGCGTCAGCCGGGAGCGGGACGAGCCCGTCAGGCGGTCGATCAGTCGTCAGCACTCGCAACGTCGCGGTCGGCTTCTCATCAGCGATCCGGGTGAGCGCCAGGACGAGTTGCTCGTAGTGGTCGCAGTCGCGGGTGTACCGCAACAGACCTTCGTCAGCGGTGAACGACGTAGCGGGGCATCGGCAGGCCGGGCCGTGCGGGTAGGGCATGGGCGTCCTTTCGGGCGAACTGCGAGGCGTTGCACGAGCCCGGAAAAGGGCGTGGAGGTGCGAACGCGTGAATAATTCTAGTGGCGCTTCGGATGTCCTCGCAACTCACGCCGCCGCGACCCTCAGCCGACGCGCTTTCAGCAGCCGGTTGACCGTTGGCTGCGAGACGCCCATTCGCTCCGCGATCGCCGTTTCCGTCAGTCCCTGGGACTTGAGTTTGGCTGCCCATTCCGCCCTGTTGCCGCCGATGATGCGTTCCCCACGGTCAGCGGTAAGGTCGTTCCGCACGCGGATCTCGCGAACCTGTTTGATGGTGCAGCGACAGCGGACGGCGGCGTCCGTGTCGAGTTCGCCTTTGCAGTCGAGGACGTTGCGGGTCAGGATCTCCCTGTCGCTCAGGCTGACGATCGTCGTGGTCCGACGCGTGATGCTGGCGAGTTCGTCGCTGGCGATCTTCAGGACGAGCCGGCGGCCATCGTCGCTGACCTGTCGATCCCAATACCGACGGTGCCGAATGTGTGGGGGGTCGAGTTCGCCGGGTGGGAGGACGTGGTCTTGGCCGCCGCGACCGTCGGAGTTCCATGCTTGGCATGCGCCGTGGGAGACGAGTTCGAGGTGGAGGAGGACGTGGCGGAACTGACGTTCAAGCTCAAGGTCAGTCCGGCAGGAGGGGCAGATTGGGCCGGGCCATTCGCCGCGTTCTTGGCAGTTGCGGCAGGTCTTTGGGGCGAGGCCTGCCGGTGTTGCGGACAGGCTGGTGTTGACGATCATCGAACCTCCATGTCGAAGCGGAGTTGTGCGGAATCACGGGTCGCGTGGCTGGTGGCGCGTTGGCGGGCGGCGTCGATGTCAGCGGCTGTCAGGTCGTGCCGTGGCCTGTCAGGGGGTGTCAGGAGGTGCGGGTATGCGGCCTTGAGCGCTTGGGCTTGGGCGGTGAGGAGGGTGATGCCGCCGGGCTTCACGGGCGCTCCCGCAGCAAGCGCCGGATGAACGGTCCGAGGCAGCATCCGGCGCCGCGCATGATCCGAAGAATCCGCTTGCCGCAGAGCGAGCAGCACGAACGCTCGATCACGGTTTCGCCCTCGGCGATCTCCATCAGCGCTGCCCCTGACTCGGAGGGTCGTCGGACTTCATCTTGCGGTAGGCGAGGTCGAAGAACTCAACGAGCGCGCAGACCTCCTCGCGGCCGAGCGGCAGCTTGACCTGCGCGCGCATCCGCTCGGTCAACTCCAGCGTCCGCGACACTTCGTAGACCATGAGCGTCTTGCTCCCGCCGACGACGTAGACGCAGTGCGGGCCGTCGTGCCCGTCGAGGCGGCAGCACTGCGTCGGGTTCGCGTCCCAGCCCTTGAGGATCGCCGCCCAGTCGCACATCTCGGGCGGCGTCCAGCCGCACGGACAGGGGACGGTGCTGTGCTCGTAATGGCAGGCCCCGTCGCTCACGGTCGCTCCCACCAGTGCACGAACCCGCCACCCGTCCACCCCGGATTCGCGGCCAGCACCGCAGCCGCCAACCCGGCAGACGAGTCGAACGCGTACGCAGCATGCAACGCCACAGCCTGCGGCGAGCCTGGGTCCGGGTCGGCGAGGTAGGCGAGGGCGTACGCGAACGCTCGGGCAGCCATCGCCGACTGCTCCGCAGCGATCCGGGCTTCACCCGCGGCGGCGAGTTGGTGCTGGTAGTCGGCGAACGGGACGGCGGTGGTCATCGCCAGCCCCCGAGCCACTCCAGCCGCTCCGACTCAGCAACGAGCGCCACTGCCAACACCTCACGCTGACGGGCCGTCAACTCCCTAACACGCCTGAGCGGCCACACACGCTGCTTCACGAGCAGCCGCCGCACCTTCTCCGGCCCGACCCTCGGAATCGCCTCCAACAACTTGTGGACCGGCAGAGCGCCAATCGTCTCCGGCTCGTCGCACAGCAGCCGGGCGACCTCCGCATATCCCTCGCGTCGCGGCAGGACACGCAGCCGCTCCCGCAACTCCCGGCCTGCCAGCCGGGTTTGGTTCGCCAACTCCAACGCCAAGAACCTCTGTTCCACGATCACCATGCCGCCTCCTGTAGAGCAACGAACCGCATTGACGACGACTCAAACCGCACCTTCATCGCCGCCGGGGACCCATTCCTGATCTTCGGTGCGAGCAGCACCCCATCATCGGTCGGGATGCCGTCCTCGTCGTCCTGGCGGTGAACGAGCAGCACCACATCGGCGCCACGAACGAGCATCCCCGAGCCGCGCACGTCACGCAGCACTGGCACCGGCCGCTGCGGCGCGGTCACCCGGTTGTCGTTCAGATGAACGCACGCCACCAGCGCGCACCCGACGCTCTTCGCTGTCGACCGGAGTGTTTGCGCGATCTCCGCCAGGTCACGCTCGTCGCGGTGCGCGATCTCATGCACGATGTCAACACCGGCGACATCCCACCGGTTCCAACGAATGTGCCGGGCGATCTCACCGGCAGTCCAGCCGGCGCACTCCGTGATCCCGACCCGCACCCGGCCAAGATGATCGCCGAGGAGCTGGTCGCGGTCCCGATCGTTCAGCTTCCGGGCGTAGATCGACTCGAACGGCACCCCGGACAGGCGGGCCATCGTGCGGTCCATCCGCTCCGCCTCCGACATCTCGTTGATGTAGTTGTGCACCCGCAGCCCTTGCAACGCGAGCCGTTCGAGGATCTGGTCGTGCAGGATCGACTTGCCGTGAGCGGTCCACCCGCCGATCAAGATCATCTGCTGCCGACGAATCCCACCACCGGTCCACCGGTTCATCTCCGAGAACGGCCACGACCACGCCTTCGGCGCAGGGTCCGTCAACCGGGCCCGGTACCGCTTCCGCAACTCCTCGGCCGTCCACGTTGACTGCTCGCCATCCTCCGGGCGGGTCAGGAGCCGTTCGGCCTCCTCAAGCTTCTCCGCACTGTCCGTCTCGGCCGCGTCGTTCAGCAGCCGCGCCGCTTGCTGCCAGCGGCGGCGGCGGTGAAGGTCACGAAGATGCCGGGCGTAGGTGCTCGGGAGAATCGCGTCCATTGGCGGGACGGCGATGTGGCTGATGAACGCCCGCGGATCCTCAACGCGGGCGTCACCGTCGAGCTCGCCCGCCAACGCGAGCGGATCCACATCGGCGCCGCGGTCGGTGAGCGCGACCATCGCCTCGAACGTCGCGGCGTTCACCCGGCCGGCGAAGTGCTCGGACCGGAGCCCGTCGACGAGCAGCCCGGTCAACGCGGCTGGGGTCAACATCAGGGCAGCGAGGAGATCCCGCTCGAGGTCGGTGTTCGCCAGGGCCGTCATGCGATGCCTTTCCGGGCGGCGTACGCCTCGATGCTCTCGACCTGGGCGGCGCCGTTCTTCGGGGTGGCGGCGGCGAGCATCTTCGCCCAGATCTGCGGGAAGTGCTCTCGCAGGCCGGATGGTGCCTGGATCGTGGCGCCCCAAAACTCGTCGGCGACTGCCCACTCCATTCCCCGACGAATCTCGTCAGCCGTGTTGCCGTCGGCCGTCCGCAGCAAACGCATCGAGCTCAGCCATGCGGCGTACTCCCCGGTGCCGCCCTTCGGGATCTTCGCCTTCGGGTTGCGTTGAAGGATCAGCTCAGAGAAGCGGCGACAGTTCGCCCTGTCCTCGTCGCTTGCCTTCTCGTTCTCTCTCGCGGCGCGTTCAGCGCCGGACGAAAGAGCGTTAGCTCTTTCTTCTACTTCGGGGGGTGTTACCTGGCCGTTAGTAACGGCGTTACTCCCACCGTTACTAGAGGCGTTATGCCGGTCCCTGTAACGGGCCTGCCGCTCGGCGTTAGTGGAGTCCTGCTTCGGGTCCGGGTTCAGCGTCCACCAGTCGTGGCAGAACTCCAATCCAGTCTCGTCGTCGAGCTCGATCATCTCCATCCTCCGCAGCTTGTCGATCGTGCTGCGGGCGACCGCGATCGAGCAGTGCGCCTGGTGCGCGACGTCCTGCGCGGTGAACGGATCGCCCGCGACGACGAGATACCCGCGCGGGCTCGCCTTCGCCGCGAGCGTCCAGACCCCGGTGACGAGGCAACGGAACTGAGCGTCGGTCAGCCGGCCGATCTTCGGGTTGCCGCCGAGCTCGCCGTCGACGAAGAACTTGTCGAACGCCTTGCGGCCCACTACGCGGCCTCGAGCTTTCCGTGGAACATGCGGTGATGCCGGTCGCACAGCACGATCACGTCCGCCGGCCGCTCTTCCCCGAGCCGCTCGTACGTTCGGTGATGAACCTCCAACCATCCGGTCGAGGACAGGCGCTCCGACCAGTTGCAGACCGCGCACGCATGATCGAACCGCTTGAGCGCCTCCTGGCGGACGCTCTGCCAATGGGCCGTCTTGAGGTACTCGCCGTACGGCAGTGACCGCAGTCGGCGAACCTCGTCGGCCGGGGAGGCGACGAGCACCGGCTGGTTGCGAACGTGGTCGAGCTCGTTGACGGTCGCGCGGAACGCGAGTGCGATCACGGTGAGCGGGAAGCCGTAGAAGTGCAGCGACGCCATCATGTGCTCCCGGGTGTGCGGCGGGCATTGCTCGCACATCAGCTCGCAGTACGGCAGCATCGCGGCACGCACTCGTTGGTCGCTGGCCGGGCCGTTCTCGCGGGCGTCGTCGATCGCGTCGCGGTACTCGATCCAGCGGGGGTCGTCCTGCATGCGTGCAGGCGCTACGGTTCCGTCATGCATGGGAGTTCTGTCCTCCTGTGCCGGGCCCGGGGCGGTACCAGCGCCGCCGGGCCGCTTTTTCTGTACCACTCAAACGGTAGCTGTCAACGGCGGTTTTTTGCGGAGGGTGCAGGCGAAAGTCTGTGCTGTTTGCGGGACCACTCCCTCGGCGTCGCGGCGCCTTCGCCCGCAGGAACGCCTGGTAGTCGGCGAGCACGGTCACGCCGCACCACCGAACCGAAGCAGACGACGGCCGATCCACTCCGCGCACGGAACCGCGACACCATCCCCGGAAGCGGCCTCACGCGGCCCATCGGGCAGCGGGTCGAGAGCGCACCGGTTCTCGGCGGGATAGTCGTTCAGGGCGTCCGCGAGCGACGGGCCGGAGGGGAGCGTCCAGCCGTCCGGGGCGCCCATCAGGCGCTCCCGCTCTGTGGGGGTGAGCCGGCGGATCACGTTGCCGACCCTCGCTGCGGCATAGCCTTGTCCGGGCTTGCCCCCCCCCCGCGTCAACGATGGGGCGATCCCAGTCTCCCGCAACTCGCCGCGCAGGTTCTCGGACAGTGCCATCGGCTCACTCATCACGCATCACTCCGATCTGCATCCGCGTTCCCAACGACGGAGCCACGTCCGGGTCGCTGATCGGTGTTTGCGTCGCGTGGAAGGACAAAGGTGTCCGTGTCGCCGTCAAGGCGTCCGCCTCGGCTTGTGAGCGTTCGTCCAACTGCTCTCTCTCTCTCTCTCTCTCTCTCTCATGGACGAGATCAAAGGCATTGCTGCCGGGTCGCCCGTGGGATCGGAGCGTTCCGGCGACGAGGTTGTGGTCGTCCTCCTTGCGTCGGCCGGGAGCGTTCGATCCGGGATGGCCGCCTGCGGTGAGCGGCGCGGCGACGATGAGGTGTCCGGCTCGCGCGTCGTTGTCATCGACGCCCCCCCCCTGCCTGTCGAGAGTTCCGGCGATCCGATGAAGATGCCCCCCCCCGTTCAAGGTCGGTCGGGTCGGTTCCACCGCTGGTCTTTGCCCCGAGAGTTCCCGCAACGCTGACTCCAAAGCTCCGGGCAGCGTCCGCCCCCGCTTCGCCGCGCGCCTGAGAATCCCGCGTGCTGCCCGGGCGCTCAAATAGAACCTGCTCGGCGCGGACGCCTCCAAGATCAGCGACAACGAACACGCGTCGGCGCCGTTGGGGCACTCCGAACCATTGAGCGTTGAGCAGCCGCCAAGCCGCACTGCCTCCGGGTCCAGCTGCCACACCCGCGCGCGCCCACCCTCCGGCGGGAACAGTGACAGGGGCGCCCACGAAGGCGCCCAGCACGACAGCGAAATCCCGTCCCTGCTTCGTGCTGAAAGCGCCGGCGACGTTCTCCCAGACCGTCCACTCAGGCCGGATCGCGTCCCGGATTCGGATGAAGTCGAAGAACAGTCGGGACCGGTGGTCGGCGAGCCCGAGCCGCTTCCCGGCGTTCGAGAGTCCCTGACAGGGGGTGCCGCCGATGAGGATGTCGACCGGCTCGAGGTCGGCGGGGTCGAGCTCGGTGAGGTCCGGGTGGATCGGGACGCCGGGGAAGTGTCGGGCAAGGACTCGGCGCCGGTAGGGGTCGGCTTCGCAGAACCAGACGGTTCGGTGACCGGCGCGGTGGAAGCCGAGATCCATGAATCCGGCTCCGGAGCAGAGGCTGCCGACAATCATCGGCCCGCCAGGCCGCAGTTGCGGCCGATCAGATCATGCGGATTCCCCCGCAAATACCGGGAATCTGACGAGCGGTACGTTGCACCGGTTCGATTCCGGTCGTCGCCTTCAAAAGCGCCGTTTGCAGGGATTTCCCGGGTTGACGAGCGGAACGTCTCCATCAGGCCTCCTCATCGTCCTTCGCGAACGCCTCCATCAGCGAGTGCGCGAGCTGGTCGTTATCCCAGTCGGTGTAGATGTCCGCCGTCGTCTGGATCGTCGCGTGCCCCAGCAGCTTCTGGACCGCCTTCAGGTTCCCGCCCGTAGCATCGAGCAGCCGCTGCCCAGCGGTGTGGCGGGCCTTGTGCATCCGCTCCCCCGACGTGTCGCCCTTCGGGACGACGCCGGCGCCCTCGAGCTGCCGATACCACCAGCGGTGCATCGCCGTCGATGACATCGCCCGGTCCGGGAACCGGCGGACGCCAGCGCGCGGGATCGGCTTCACGAGACACATCAGGAAGTGCGCCGGCTGGGCTTCGACGTCGATCAGGTGCCGTTCGAGGTCCATCCAGAAGTCCGGCTGCGGGATCGGGAGCTCCCGGACCTTCTGGCCCTTCGTGAAGATCGTGAGCCGCTTGCGCTGATGATCGAAGTGCTTGAACTGGATCTTCTGCAGCGCGCCCTTCCGGATGCCGTAGTCGAACAGCAGTCGCAGCGCGATCCGGTCGCGGAGATCGTCGGCTGACGCGACGATCCGGCGGCGCTGGTCGCCGCTGAACGTGGACCGGTAGATGTCCCGCTTCCGGGCGCGGTCGACGAGGGTCATCGGGTTGGAGTGCATCCGGCGGCGCTTGACCTGCCAGTCGAAGAAGTCCGACAGGATCGCGTGGTTCGTGTTGTACGTCCCGGGCGCGCTGAGTCCCCAGCGGTCATCGAGGAACTCCTCCAGCCGGTCGCCGCCGACGGGGAGCTCGAAGTCGGCGAGTTGAAGGTCGGGGAAGTGGCGGGCGAGCTTGTCGAGGCAGCCTTCGTAGCTGCGGTAGCTCGTGTCGGTCAGCAGCTTCCGTTTCGAGGCTAGGTACGCCTTGGCGTGCCGGCCCATCGGGAAGTCCTGGTAGGACTTGTCTTTCACGGAGTCTCGGTAGAGCGCGGCGACGAGGTCGGGGTGAGCGCCGATCATCCGCTGCGCTTCGGCCAGGGTCAAGGGATCGACAGCTAGCGCGCTCATGGCTTCCGCAGGCCTCGCGCCGGTCGGACGGTCCGCTCGCCGGTCGTCACGTTCTCGATCAGCACGTTCCGCGGCCCGGCGCCGCGCCAGCGGGCGAGGACGCGCCACCAGCCGCCGTTCCAGGAGTAGACGCGGCCGGTCATCGTGGGCCAGAGCCGGTTCTCGTCGCGCCAGAGTTCGGCGGTCACGAGTCCAATCGCCCCCGGAGCG
>Ga0070717_10002407_pt1 | contig 13199 bp, 9 predicted proteins | sample LARL113metaG_FD_71366 | JGI IMG/M metagenome (GOLD analysis project Ga0070717, IMG submission 71366) | Corn, switchgrass and miscanthus rhizosphere microbial communities from Kellogg Biological Station, Michigan, USA - LAR L11-3 metaG | ecosystem: Host-associated > Plants > Roots > Rhizosphere ... | reverse complement strand
CCGCTGCGGGCGGCGGCGCGCCCGGACTCGATCGTGGTGCCGGTGGCGGTCCAGCGCTCCGGCACCCCGGCCGCGGCCCGCGACGTCGACGTCGTGGCCTACGCCGCCGACCCGGTCAAGCGCCGGCTGGAGTTCATCCTGGAGACCTGGCAGCGGGCCCGGCGCGACGGGGAGACGCTCGTGGTCACCGGGATCGAGCGCACCTCCGAGATCCCCGGGGTCCGTTTCACCGGGCGGCTGGCCCCGGACGCATTCCGCGCCCTGCTGCGACGGGCCCGCGTGTTCGCGGCGGCATCGCGCCGTGAGGATTTCGGGATCGCCCAGCTCGAAGCGCTGGCCGACGGCGCGATGCTCGTCACCACCCCGGCGCCGGGCGCGTACCCGGCGCTGGCGCTGGCCCGCGAGCTCGATCCCCGGCTCGTGTCCGAGGACCTGGCGCCGGCGCTCCGGGCCGCCCTGGATGACCCCGCGCCAGGCTACGACGCCCGCGCCGCCGAGCTCGTGGCGCCGTTCGCGCGCGACGTGGTAACGCAGACCCTCACGCGGCACGTGTTGCCGCGTTTGCTGCCAGGATGGGGCGCGTGATCCTCCCCGCGGAGATCCCCAGCCCATCGGCGAACGGCATCAGCATCGGGCCGTTCTTCTTCCACGCGTATGGGATCGCCTACGTATTCGCGGTCGCTGCGGCGATCTACATCTCCCGCCGGCGCTGGGCGCGCGTGGGGGGCGATCCCGAACTCTGCTACGAGATCGCCGTGTGGGCCTTCCCGGCGGGGCTGATCGGCGGTCGGATCTACTTCGACATCACCACCCCCAGCCAGATCCCCGATCACTGGTGGGGCATCTTCGCCATCTGGGAGGGCGGCCTGGGCATCTGGGGCGGGATCGCCGCCGGCGTCGGGGTGGGGCTGTGGGTCGCGCACCGGCGGCTGGGCCACGACGACCTGCTGCGGCTGATGGACGCCGTTGCCCCGGGCCTGCTGGTGGCCCAGGCGATCGGCCGTATCGGCAACTACTTCAACCAGGAATTGTTCGGTGCGCCGTCGTCGCTCCCCTGGGCGCTGAAGATCGACCCCGCCCATCGGCCGCCGGGCTACGCCCACGTCCCTACCTTCGAACCCACCTTCCTCTACGAGATCATCTGGAACCTCGCGCTGGCCAGCTTCCTGGTCTGGCTCGGCTCGCGGCGCAAGATCCGCGCGCCGGGGCTGTTCGCGCTGTATGTCGCCGGCTACTCGGGCTTTCGCATCTTCGAGGAGACCCAGCGCATCGACTACTCCAACCACTTCCTGGGGCTGCGCACCAACTTCTTCGTCGCGTGCGTGCTGTGCCTGCTCGGCCTGCTGTGGTTTGTGGCCGTGCAGAAGGGTTGGCGCGGGTGGGGGGTGGAGCCCGCCGAGGTGGTGTCGCCGAGCGTGCGGGCCGCGGGGCCGACGCGCGGGCTCGGGTTCCCGCGGGCGCCTGCCGCTGTCACGGCTGCGGGTGGTTCTGGGCGTTCGGGGGCTGCGGGGGCTCCGCGGGCTGCGCCGGCGCGGCGGCCCCCGCCGCCGCCGCGGCGCGGTGGGCGTTCCCGGCGCCCCTGACGAACGTCAACGCCGGCGTTTGAGGGTTGGCTGCGGCGGCGCGGGTCGGGCGCCCGCAAGGGGGGTGATGCAAGTTAGGGCTGCTCAGCAGCCACCAGATGACACACGTCCCGCCGCGGCAACCCGAATCCGTCGTCGAAAGCGGTCATTGACGTCCGTCTGCCGCTACGCCGCACGAGCGCGCGCCCGCGGGCGCAGCGCCGCCACCTCGTCCCACGGCCGCGTATTCACAACCGCGTCGGGTCCCAGCCACGCGCGCCGGGCGGTGGCCACGCCGTAGCGGGCCACCTCGAAGCCGCCCACACGGTGCGCGTCGCAGTTGATGGCGATGGGGATGCCGGCCTCGGCGGCGGCCCGGGCGTGGACGTCGTTGAGATCCCGCCGGTCGGGGCTGGCGTTGATCTCCAGCAGCGTTCCGGTGTTAACCGCCGCCTCCACGATCGCCGGGAAGTCGAAGTGGTAGGGCGACCGGCGCTCGATCTTGCGCCCGGAGAGATGGCCGATCATGTCGACGAGCGGATTGGACATGGCACGCACGATCCGCTCGGTCATCGCGGCTGAGTCCATCGCAAAGGAGGAGTGCACCGAGGCCACGACCCAGTCCAGCTCGGCCAGGGTCTCGTCGTCATAGTCCAGCGAGCCGTCAGGGAGGATGTTGACCTCGGAGCCCGCCAGGAGAGTGATGCCGCCGACCGCGTCGGTGCCCGACAGCTCCCGGATGCGGGCGACCTGGCCCACCAGCTGATCGGCGTCGATGCGCACCGCCACCGACGCCGAGTGGTCGGTGATGGCGAGGTACTCGTAGCGCGCAGCCCGTGCTGCCAGCGCCATCTCCTCGATTGAGGCGGTGCCGTCGGAGGCGGTGGTGTGGCTGTGCAGATCGCCGCGCAGGTCGTCCAGGGTGATCAGCGTCGGCAGCGTCCCCTTCGCCGCCGCCTCGAGCTCACCGCGGTTCTCGCGCAGCTCGGGCTCGACGTACTCGAGGCCCAACAGCTTGTAGACCTCCTCCTCACGCGCGCAGCGATGCGTCTCGCCGGTGCTGTCGTCGAGCACGCCGTACTCGGAGACGTGCAGGCCCCGGCGCACCGCGGCCTCGCGCAGCGCCATGTTGTGCTGCTTGGAGCCGGTGAAGTGCTGCATGAGGTTGCCGAACTGGTCGGGGGCCACGATGCGCACGTCGACCTTGAGCCCGGTGTGGGTGCGCAGACGCACGCCCGACTCGCTCGGGGTCTGCGCCGCCTCCACCAGCTCCAGCGCGGCGGCGGCCTGGGCCAGTGCCAGGGGGTCGGAGGCGGTGGCGATGATGTCGAGGTCCTTGACGCTGTCGGTCCAGCGGCGGGCGGAGCCGGCGAGCTCCACGCGGTCCGCGGCGGGGTGGGCGCGCAGCGCGTCCAGGAGCTGCTCGCCGACCGCCAGGGCCCGGTTGAGCACCGTGCGCCGGCCGGCGCCATTGCCCGCGGCCTCCTCGGCGCGGCGCGCCGTGATCGCCGCCAGGATGCTCTCCTCGGCCTTGGGCCCGAAGCCCTTGAGCTCGCGAATGCGGTGAGCGGAGGCGGCCGCCTCGAGCGCCTCGAGCGAGTCGACGTTGAGCTCTTCGAACAAGCGCCGCGCGCGCTTGGGGCCGAGGCCGGGCAGGCGGGTGATCTCGAGCAGCCCGGCCGGGAACTTGGCGCGGAGCTTGACCGCAGCGGGGATGTCCCCCTCGTCGGCGAGGGCCAGGACCTTCTCCTGGATGATCGCGCCGATCCCCGGCAACTCGGTGGCGCGGCCCTCGCGCGCCAGCGCCGTCACCGACACCGGGGCGTCGCGCACGGCCTTGGCAGCGTTGCGGTAGGCCACGATGCGATGGATGACCGCGCCGTCGAGCTCGTAGAGGTCGCCGAGCTCGTCCAGGGCCGACGCGATCTCCGTGTTGGTCGGCTCCGCCATGCCTGTGTAGCCTAGCTTCGCCGCCCCGCTATACTTTCTGAAGTAAACCGACAAGGAGACCGAGATGGCAGGCGCCGTAAGTGATGTGACCGACAACACCTTCCAAGCCGAGGTCGTGGAGTCGGATGTGCCGGTCCTCGTGGACTTCTGGGCGCCGTGGTGCGGGCCGTGCCGCCGTGTGTCGCCGGTCGTCGAGGAGATCGCCTCCGAGCGCGGCGACGCGCTGAAGGTGGTCAAGCTCAACATCGATGAAAACCAGGAGACCGCGGTCAAGTTCAACGTCATGTCGATCCCGACGCTCATGCTGTTCAAGCACGGCACGGTCGCCAAGACGGTGATCGGGGCCTACCCCAAGCGCAAGATTGAAGAGGAGCTGGAGCCGGCGCTGGCCTAGGTCGCCAGCGCGATCCCGATCTTCAAGGGCCGGTTCTCGATGAGGACGGGCTCGGCTCCGTCCAGGCTCTCGTAGTTGATCTGCGTCGCCAAGGTCTCGGCGGCGATGTAGGCCTCGTGAGCCCGTGCCGCGGCGAGCAACCGCTGGTCGCCGTCAAAGCTGAGCAGGATCCGGTCGGAGACCTCCAGGCCGGCGCCCTGGCGGGCGTTCTGCACGGCGCGCACGATGTCACGCGCCAGGCCCTCGACGCGCAGCGACTCGTCGATCTCAAGCTCGAGCGCGACCGCGTGGGAGCCCTCGCGCTCCACCTGATAGCCCTGGAGCGGCTTCATCCCGAGCAGCAGATCGTCGGCGCCGAGCTCGTACTCGTCGCCACCGACGGTGATGACCACGGTCCGCTGCTCGCGCAGCGCCGCCGCGACGTGGCTGGGGTCCAGGCCGGCGATCGCCGCCGCCGCCATCGGCATGTTCTTGCCGAACCGAGGACCGAGGGTCCGGTAGTGGGGCTTGACCTCGATCTCGCCGAGCTCATCGGCCTGGGCGACGAAGCTCAGCTCGCGCACGTTGAGCTCCTGGCGGACGATGTCGGCGAGCCGCTCGATTGCCGCGCGCTCGCGGCCGGTGGCCACCACCACCGCCGCCCGCAGCGGCTGGCGAATCTTGATCTTGGCCTGAGCGCGCGCCGCCAGGCCGAGGCGGACGGTCTCGCGAGCCACCTCCATCGCCTGCTCGAGCTCCGCGTCGCGGGCGCCGGCGGCCGGGAAATCGCAGAGGTGCACACTGGGCTCGGCGCCGTCAAGGTTGTCGTAGATCTCATCGGCGATGAAGGGGCAGAACGGCGCCAGCAGCTGGGCAACGGTCACCAGACAATGGCGCAGCGTCGCGAAGGCGGCCGGATCGCCGTCCCAGAAGCGCCGCCGCGAGCGGCGCACGTACCAGTTGGACAGCGCCTCCACGAACTCCTGGATGGCCCGCCCGGCGGTGGTGGCGTCGAAGGCGTCGAGCCGCTCGCGGACCACCGCCACCGTCTCCTGCAGGCGGCTGAGCGCCCACCGGTCCAGATCGCCGGTGGCCGCCGACAGGTCGGTGTCCGGAGCCACGTCGTTGGCGTTGGCGTACAGGACGTAGAACCCGTAGGTGTTCCACAGCTGGAGCATGAACTGGCGCACCGCCTCGCCGATCGTCTCCAACGAGAAGCGGTAGCCGTCCCACGGCTGCTTGGACGTGAAGAAGTACCAGCGCAGGGCGTCGGCGCCGTAGCGGTTGACAACTTCCCACGGCTCCACCGTGTTGCCCAGTGACTTGGACATCTTGCGGCCCTCCTCGTCAAGGATGAGGCCGAGGCACACGACGTTGCGATACGACGACGTGTCGAATAGGAGGGTCGAGATCGCCAGCAGCGAGTAAAACCAGCCCCGCGTCTGATCCAGCGCCTCGCAGATGAAGTCGGCGGGGAAGCGCTCCTCGAAGTGCTCGACGTTGGCGTGTGGCGCGTGGAACTGCGCGAACGGCATCGAGCCCGAGTCAAACCAGACGTCGATCACCTCGGGCACGCGGTGCATGTCGCCGCCGCAGTTGTCGCAGGTGAGCACCACGTCGTCCACGTAGGGCCGGTGCGGATCGTCGAGCTTGACGCCGGACTCGCGCTCGAGCTCGGCCAGCGAGCCCATCACCTTGGTGCAGCCATGGGCACAGCGCCACACCGGCAGCGGCGTGCCCCAATAGCGCTCACGTGACAGCGCCCAGTCCACGTTGCCCTCCAGCCAGTTGCCGAAGCGCCCGTGCTTGACGTGCTCGGGATGCCAGTTGACGCCCTCGTTGGAGGCCAGCAGACGGTCCTTGACCTGGCTGGTGGCGATGTACCACGAGGGCTTGGCGTAGTAGAGCAGGGGCGTGTTGCAGCGCCAGCAGTGCGGATAGGAGTGCGCGTAGCGCTCCGAGCGCAGCAGCCGTCCGCGCGCTCGCAGGTCCTCGATGAGATCGGGGTCGGCGTCCTTGACCCAGCGCCCGGCGTAGGGCCCGATCCGCTCGTCATAGGTCCCATCCAGGCGAACCGGGTTGACCACGGTCAGGCCCTCTTGCTCCCCGAGGCGGAAGTCGTCCTCGCCGAAGGCGATGGCGGTGTGGACCAGGCCGGTGCCGTCGACCGCGGTGACGAACTCGGCGGGCAGGACGGTGTGGCCCTTGGGGCCGTAGGCGTCGGCCCCGATGAAGCCGAACGGGGGCTCGTACGCGGTGTTGACCAGCTCGGCGCCGGGGAACGTCTCGAGGACCTCGGCGTCCTCACCGAGCACCTTCTCCACGAGCTCGGAGGCGAGGATCGCGACGCGCCCGCCGTCATATCGCGCGCGGACGTAGCTGAGCTCGGGGTGGACGGCTACGGCGGCATTGGAGACAAGCGTCCACGGCGTCGTGGTCCACACCAGCAGCTCGTCTCCCTCGACGGCGCGTCCGGGGTGGGCGGGATCCGGGACGACGGGGAGCCGCACGTAGACCGACGGGTCAACGACGTCCTGGTAGGCGCCGGGCTGCCCGAGCTCGTGGCTGGACAGGGTGACCTGGTCGCGCGGGCAGTAGGGGACGACCTTGAGCTTTTCGTAGAGCAGCCCCTTGTCATGGATGGTCTTCAGCGCCCACCACACCGACTCGATGTAGCTGGGGTCAAGCGTCCGGTAGGCGTCGTCGAGGTCGACCCAGAACCCGATCCGCTCGGTCAGCCGGTTCCACTCGGAGACGTGGCTGAGGACCTTCTCGCGGCACTTGGCGTTGAACTCGGCGATGCCGTAGCGCTCGATGTCGTCCTTGGAGGTGAAGCCCAGCTCGGCCTCCAGAGCCAGCTCCACGGGCAGACCATGGCAGTCCCAGCCGCCCTTGCGCTCGACGTAGTGGCCGGTCATCGTCCGGTAGCGCGGGAAGATGTCCTTGAACACCCGGCTGAGCACGTGGTGCGTGGCGGGCGGCCCGTTGGCGGTGGGCGGGCCCTCGTAAAAGCCCCACTGGGGCGCCCCCGCGCGGCGGCGCACCGATTCCGCGAACACATCGCGCTCGCGCCAGCGCCCGAGCACGACCTCCTCCAGATCGGGGAAGGAGACGTGCGAGTCGACCGGGCGATGCGGGCTGCTCATGGGCGCAGGATTCTAGGAACCCACGGGCCGGCGGGCCCCTTGGCGCGAGTCGATCTCCGCGCCGAAGTCACACGCGTGGAGTCCCACGCCCCGGCGTCTACGCCCCGGCGCGCACGTGCGCCGGGCCGACCAGCGTGGGGGCCGGCCGCGCCGACACCGGCAGCGGCGCCTGCTTCAGGCGCGAGAGGAGCGCGTCACGTGCGGCGACCGGGCTGTCGCCGAGCCGGAACACCGTGCTGGCGCCGGTGTCGGGGACGGCGGTCCTGTAGTCGAAGATGGTGACCTCGCGGACGATCGAGCGCACCGCGTAGACGAGGCGGCCGATCGAGTCCAGCGAGACGCGCCGTCCGGTGAGAATGACCACCGACGGTTTGAGCGCGCGCAGCGCCCGGCCCAGCCGTGCCAGCTCGATGGACGGCGTGAGGGCCAGGGTGCGCAGCCCGGCCCGGCGCAGGACCACCTCGAGCGCCTGGGCGTGGACCGCGTCCAGGTCCCCGGTGGAGGAGGCGTCGAAGATCATCACGCCCTCGCCGCGGATGGCCGACGGGGCGAGCCGGCGCTGCGCCGACAGCCAGCCGAGGGCGTGGCGCCAGGCGAACTCGTACTCCGCGCTGTTGGCGCCCGGGTCGAACAGGGCGCCGACCGCGCCGAGCAGCACCTCCTCGATCGTCCGCTCCACCGACCGCAGTCCCAGGCTCTCCTCGAGCAGACGGTCGGCGCCCTCCTCGTCAAAGTTGGTGAACGAGCCGGCGAGGCGCGAGGGCGTGGATGGGCCCCCGCCACGTTCGCGCGCCAGCGAGATCGCCGACGACACGTTGTGGGTCTCGGCCAGGGTGAGGCGCAGGGCCTCGACCTGTGTCAGGGAGTACTGGCGATGGCCGCCGGCCGAGCGCTGGGGCTTAGGGAAGCCGTAGCGCCGTTCCCAGCTGCGCAGGGTGTTCGGGCTGACGCCGAGCATGACCGCCGCGGCATTCGTCCGGATTCCGCTCATTGGGCAGAGTTATTTCGGTGTTGCAAGAGATACGCAAGGTTCGCAATGTTTCCTGCACTTTGGTCGCCTTCGTACGTCGTGAACGAGTCCGAATCAGGTCGTGGTCGGCGCGCCGGTCAACCAGAGTCCTGCGATCATCGCGACGGCTTCCGGCCGCCGGACTCCGACGAGCGCTCCGGCGCGGGCGTGGCCTCAGGCGCTGACGCGGCGGGGCGCGATGGCGCCGGTGCTTTTGCTCGGGGGAGCCGCCACGGCGAGCAGCTCGCCCTCGATGAGCTCCAGGATGCGGCGTTGGGCCGCGCCTGCGCCGGGAGGCAGGTTGCGCGTGCCCGTGCTGCGCACCCGGCCGCGGTCGGAGCCGCGCCGGAACACGGCGATGGGGACCGCACCGCCGGCGAGGCGGATCGCGTAGGCCCAGCGGGCCACCGCGTCATCGTCCAGATGCGAGCCGGCGACGACCACGAGGTTGGGACGGTGCACGGCCACCGCGTCGCCGATCCCCGCCACGCCACGCGCCGACAGGCTGAGGACGTCGATGCCGGCGCGGACGCAGAACAGCTCGAGCGCCCGGAGATACGGGGCATCGGGATCCAGCTCATCACGGGTGGCATCGCCGAAGACGATCGAGACGGGCCTGACCGGCGGGGGTGACAGACGCGTGGCGCGCCGCAGCCAATCCGCCGCCCAATGGGAGGCGAACGCCCAGGCCGCCGACTCGCTGCCGTAGCGGCGCAGGATCTCGTCGAGCGTGGGGAGGAGCACTTCCTCCACCGAGCGCTCGACCGTGCGCAGGGCCAGGGCCGCCTCGATGGCGGCGTCGGCGCGCTCGCCCTCGTAGGATACGAGAGCGCCGACGAGCGAGTTGGCGTCCGCCGCCAGGCCCTCCCGCGCGCGGGACACGGCCGACGAGATCGAGAGGCCCTCCTGGAGGGCGTCGCGCAATGCCGCGATCTCGCCGTGCGTGAACAGCCGGTGCTTGCCCGGTGAACGCTGCGGCTTGGGGAAACCAAAGCGCCGCTCCCACGCTCGCAGGGTGTTCGGGCTCACGTTCAGCAACGCGGCCGCTTCGCTCGTCTTCAAATAGCGCACTTGATCAGAAAGGTGGCTCGGAACGTTGCGGAATGTTCCCGCGAGGCTTAAAATTGCACGGGTTACCAACTACAAATCTGTGCAAAGCGTATGAGAACTTGCGTCCATTGTGACGCAAGTTGGGACATATGCCAACTGCGCGGAAACGACCGGAGGACTGTCCAGAGCCTTGTACGCGTCGTTGCACCGCTCTCCGCCGGGTGGCAGCAGGGGTACGTTGCTCCCACGGAGTTCCCGGTCTGATCGTTTGGAGGGAGGGGAGTATGGGTTTTCGCACCGGACGTTGACCGGCTGATCAACGCTGGTAGCTCAGCGTAATTCCCGCTACCTTCCAGGAATGGTCCGCCCCGCCGCGGGTGATGTTGCATGGCCTCGTGCGCGAGAGGCGCTGGCCCCGCTGGGCCTGGTGTTGAGCGTTGCCGTGTGCGTGGGGGCTGTCGCGCTGAGCGCGCCCGATCGGGTGAATGCGTTGAGTGCGATTCTCGGCGTGGGGGCGATCGGCGCCGGTCTCCTCGTAGCCGGGGAGAGCGGGCGCTTGGCGGTCTCGGCCGCCTTCACCGTGTATCTGCTGGCGGCGGCCCTGCTCGGTCCCATCTCGGCGATCGCCGCCGCGGTCATCGCGGAGGTGGCGGCCACGGCCGTGATGCGGACTCGGTGGCGGGCGTTTGCGTACAACAACCTGCCCGCGGCGATCGTGCCGGCCCTGGTCGCCGCGGTCATCGTGAGGAGCCTGACCACCAAGCCGGCGGACGACGTCAGCTTCTACCTCGCCGTCGCATTGGCCGGGGTGGTCGCGCTCGTCCTCAACTTCACGATGTTCGCGGGCCTACGCCGCGTGGTGTTCCCGGAGGAACCGCAGTATGGCTGGCGGACCCTGCTGGAGTTCGCGCCCAGTGGCACGCTCAGCATCCTCGTTGTGATCGCCGGCGTCGGTGTCACCCTCAAGGTGGGAAACGCCGGGATTGCCTTCGCGCTCGCCGGCGTGTTCGCGTTCTCCTATATGACCCACCTCCTGGAACGCTCCCGTCAGCGTGCCCAGCAGTACGTGTCCCTGTCCTGGGGCGTGCTCGCGGGCCTTATGCGCTCGCTCGACATCCGCGACGCGCGCGCGGCGCGCCATTCCGCCGCCGTGGCCCGGTTTTCCCGCGACATCGCCAAGGCGATGGGGATGAGCGAGGCCGAGTGTGAGCTCGCCCACACGGCGGGCCTGCTGCATGACATCGGCCGCTTCGCGCTGTCAGACCGAGTCGCAGAGCGCGGACGCACTCTCACCGAGGACGACTGGTTGGCCATCCAGCGCCATCCGGAGCTCGGCGCCGACATGCTGCGCGACCTCGGGACGTACGGGCCGGTGGCCGAGATCGTCATCGCGCACCACGAACGCATCGACGGGCGCGGCTACCCGGCAGGGCTGACCGCGGACGAGGTCCCCGAGATCGCCAAGATCATCTCCGTGGCCGAGGTCTACGACACGCTGACGGCCTCGGACACCTACCGCACGCAGATGAGCTCCTTCGAGGCGCTCAACGAGTTGCGGCGAGTCGCCGGCACGCAGGTGGACTCGCGCTACGTGGAGGTGCTCGCGAGCCTGCTCAGCGGCGAGGGCGTCGACTACCGCCATGCCGACACCGCCGACTTCGATGCCGAGCTGGACATGGAGCGGCGCATCAGCCAGGCAGGCGCCGGCGGCTGAGCCGCGGGCGCCGTGTCAGGCGGCTGGTGGGGCTATCGATGGCGGCGCCGCCAGGGTCGGTCGGTCCGCCGTGTTTTTTGGGTCAGAGCCGGGCCGTCAACCGACCTGGCGGTCAAGCATGGGATCGGAGCTCTGCTGCTCCAGCGAGCCGACGAACTTGTCGATCTGCTCCTGGCTGAAGCGCCGCTGCCCTCCCGGCGTGCGGTAGGACTGCAGATAGCCCATATCCGACCAGCGTCGGATCGTTCCCAGCGAGACGCCAAGCGCCTGAGCTGCCTGTGATGTGGACAGGCCCAGCGGGCTTCCTTGAATTTGCCTCATCACTCCATTCCAGCGCTCTTTGCGCAGCGATCGTCAGACAAGCACAGCAATTGCACAACCTTTTAACGGCAAATCATGGGTTGTCGCGTCGACGATCTGGAACCCGGTCATAAGGCGAACGCAACCTGTGGACAAAAGGTACTCACGGATGACCATCGCGCATCATCAGGTGGACGACTGATCGAGGCCGCCCGTGTCACGATCTGCGCGGATGCGATTGCGCCTCTACCACCACCAGGACGGCGCACGGGTCGCCTACCGGGAGACCGGGACCGGGCCGGCGCTCGCGCTGCTGCACTCGCTGGGATTGTCGCATCGCGAATGGGAGCCGATCGTGGCGCCGCTGGCGTCGCGCTTTCGCGTGCTCCTGCCCGACCTGCCGCTCCACGGGGACTCCGAGGACCGTCCTCGCCACCCGTACTCGCCGGACTGGTTCGCTGACGTCATCGCCGGCTTCTGCCGCGAGGCTGGTGGGCCCCGCTGCATCGTCGCCGGCCACGACCTCGGCGCCGAGGTCGCGCTGCTGGCGGTGAGCACGGGGCGCCTGGAGCCCAGCCGCCTCGTCCTCATGCCCAACCGGCTGCATCGCCGCGACGAGTTCGCCGCCAAGCGCACGGTCTGGCGGCTGTCGTGCCGGGTGGCCGCGCTGCCCGGACTGGACCGCGTGATGGCCCACGGCGCCAAGCTCGTCTTCCGCCCCGCCGTGGGCGAGCGCCTGTCGGTGCAGCGCAACCCCGCCGCGCGCGACCTGATCCGCCACGCCTTCTCCGACGTCGGCGGCAACGGCAACCGGGCGCGGTCCTGGGCCAAGTTCGCCCGCCGCTGGCCGATCGAGGCGCAGCGCCAACTGCTGGACGCCTATCCGGACATGCAAATGCCCGTGCTGCTGCTATGGGCCGACGAGGATCCGGCTCACCCGCTGGACGCGGCCGCCGAGGCGTTGGACCTGCTGCCCAATGCCCACCTGCGCACCCTGGCTCAGACGGGCTTCCTCATCGCCTACGACGATCCCGTGGCGGTGGCCCGGGAGCTCATCGCGTTCTGCGGCTGACCTCGGCCGTGTGCGCGCGAGCGCTAGCGTTCGGGTGAGCGCGCGCGCCTACGAAACGCAATGTGAAAGGACCTCATGAGCCTGCAGGAGAAAGAGCAGCTTTGGGGCGGCGAGACGACCAAGGCTGTCAGCAACTTTCCGGTCTCCGGCGAGACCGTTCCCGTCTCCGTGATCCGGTGGCTGGCCCAGATCAAGGCCGCCGCCGCCCGCGTCAACGCTGAGCTGGAGCTGCTCCCGCCCGACCTCGCTGAGCGCATCGCAGCGGCCGCCGACCGCGTCGCCGCCGGCGAGTTCGACGACCAGTTCCCGATCGACGTGTTCCAGACAGGCTCGGGCACCTCGACGAACATGAACGCCAATGAGGTCATCGCCAATCTCGCGAATGACAACGACCCCGCCCACCCAGTCCACCCTAACGACCACGTCAACATGGGCCAGTCCTCCAACGACGTGTTCCCGTCGGCCGTCCATCTCGCCGCCCTGGACAGCGCCGAGCACGACCTTCTGCCCGCGCTCGAGCAGCTCGAGGCCGCCTTCCAGGCCAAGGCCGAGGCGTTCGCCGACATCGTCAAGTCCGGACGCACGCACCTCATGGACGCCGTCCCCGTCACCCTGGGCCAGGAGTTCTCCGGCTACGCCGCCCAGATCCGCCTCGGCGCGCGCCGGGTGGGCAACGCGCTGCCGCAGGTGGCCCAGATCCCCCTGGGCGGCACCGCCACCGGAACGGGGCTCAACACCCACCAGGAGTTCGCCACGCGCGTGCGGGCGCGGCTGACCGAGGCCACGGGGCTGGAGATCCGCGCCCCCGAAGATCCCTTCGAGGCACAGGGCAACCGCGACGCGCTCGTGGAGCTGTCCGGAGCACTGAAGGTGGTGGCCGTCTCGCTGACCAAGATCGCCAACGACCTGGCGTGGATGGGCTCCGGCCCCCGGGCCGGCCTCGGCGAGCTGTTCCTCCCCGAGCTGCAGAAGGGCTCGTCGATCATGCCGGGCAAGGTCAACCCGGTGATCCCCGAGGTCGTG
>Ga0070717_10002406_pt1 | contig 13200 bp, 9 predicted proteins | sample LARL113metaG_FD_71366 | JGI IMG/M metagenome (GOLD analysis project Ga0070717, IMG submission 71366) | Corn, switchgrass and miscanthus rhizosphere microbial communities from Kellogg Biological Station, Michigan, USA - LAR L11-3 metaG | ecosystem: Host-associated > Plants > Roots > Rhizosphere ... | reverse complement strand
GCGAAACCCGTGCGCGAAGCCGGCCGCGCCAGCGGCGTAGTTGTGACCGTGCGCGACAATGCCGGTGGAATCGCGCCTGAACTGAAAGACAAAATCTTTTCGCCATTTTGCACAACGAAGCCGCGCGGCATGGGTCTGGGCCTGCCGATTGTCAAACGCACCATTTTCGATCACAACGGCCGAGTGGACATCGATTCGACGCCGCACGGCACTTCAGTCAGTGTAATGTTGCCTGCCATGTCGGCCGGAAGTTGAGAAATTTTCGGATTCTCGATCGCATCGTTAGATTCGCTTCGCTTCGCCACCTTTCGAGCGAAGATCGACATCTTTCAGGCTTATGATCGTTACCACCGCTCAACTCTACAAGGTCGCTTACACCAAATTCGCCGTCGGCGCATACAACATTAACAACATGGAACAATGCCTCGGCTTGTTCCGTGGTAATGTGCAAAGCAAGGCGCCATTTATCATCCAGCTTTCGAAAGGCGCGCGAAAATATGCCGACAAACGAATGCTCGAAGCGATCATCCGCATGGCTGAAGGAATGTTTCCCGAAGCGATTTTTGCTGTGCATCTCGATCATGGAGACAGAGAAGCTTGCTACGACTGCATCACGTCCGGTTTCTACAGCTCCGTCATGATCGATGCCAGCCACGAGCCGTTCGAGAAAAATGTCGCCGTTACAAGGCGTGTAGTCGATAAAGCGCACGCCAAAGGTATTAGCGTAGAGGCTGAACTCGGCATGCTCGGCGGCGTGGAAGAGGACATCAAAGTTGATGAAGGGTACGCCTGCCTAACGAATCCAGATGAAGCGGTTGAATTCATCAAGCAGACAAAATGCGATTCGCTCGCGGCCGCAATCGGCACGAGCCACGGCGCCTACAAATTCCAAGGCCAACAGTCCTTGCACTTCGACGTGATTGAAGGAATTCGCGACAAAGTGAAAGCCGCCGGTCTGCCGCCCACCTCGATTGTGATGCACGGATCATCCAGCGTTCCGAAATCGGAGGTCGAATGGATAAACGCCGCCGGCGGGAAACTTGATCCCTCCGCGCGTGGTGTAAACGAAGAGGAATACCTGCCGGCGGCGAAACTCGGCGTGACAAAGGTCAACATCGACACCGATGGACGGCTCGTCTGGACACGCGTGCACCGCGAATTCTTCCGCGATCATCCCGAACACTTCGATTTTCGCCCACCAGGAAAAGTTTTCATGGAAGAGTACGCCAACTTCATCGCGCACAAAAACGAAAAGCTCGGCTCTGCCGGACAGCTCGACACGGTGCGCGCCAGCCTCAAAAAATAGCGCGAGCCTCCGGCTTGCGAATTGAAGCAGCAAACGAGACGCTTGCGCTACACATGAGGACGCTGACGCTTCAAGAAATCGCGAAACTCTCGGGCGGGGAGCTGCGCGGCGACCCTGCGCTAAGGATTACGGGGGCAGCGTCGCTCGCTGAGGCGGTTGAAGGCGAGATCGCGTTTTTCAACAATCCGAAATACGCTGTGCAGCTGCGGCGGACGCGCGCTTCCGCAGTATTGGTGCCGATGGAGTTCGACGAAGCAATCCCGGTCGCGCAGATTCGCGTCGCAAGTCCGTCGAAAGCATTCGAGCGTCTCGTGCTGGAATTTGCGCCGAAACCAATTGCATTTGCACCAGGCATTCATCCAAGCGCCGTTGTCGATCCAAGCGTGAAGCTTGGCTCGCGCGTTTCGATTCAACCGCACGCTGTCGTTGAGGCCGGCGCAACGATTGGTGATGAGACCGTGATCGGCGCGCAAAGTTATGTGGGGCACGAAACGGTTATCGGCCCAAATTGCACGATTTATCCTCGCGTAACTGTTCGGGAGCGGACTCGTATGGGCGCGCGCGTCATCATTCACAGTGGCGCGGTCATCGGCGCAGACGGATTTGGGTTCGAGTTCGTCAACGGCCGGCTACAAAAAATTCAACAGCTCGGGATCGTGCAAATCGACGACGACGTGGAAATCGGCGCCAATACCACGATTGATCGCGCGCGTTTTGGACGCACCTGGATCCAGGAAGGCGTCAAGATCGACAATCTTGTGCAGGTCGCGCACAACGTCGTGATCGGAAAACACTCCGTGATTGCCGCACAAACGGGAATCTCTGGAAGTACCCGGGTGGGAGAGCAGGTGCAAATGGGAGGTCAGGTCGGCATTGTGGGCCACGTTGCGATTGGCGACAGAACCATAATCGCCGCCCAAAGCGGGATCTCAAAAGATATCCCAGGGGGCGTGTGGTTTGGTTATCCGGCGATACCAATGCCCGAGGCCAAACGCCAAGTCGCCTGGTTACATCGCCTTGGAAAACTGTTCGCCCGGGTCAAGGCGTTAGAGGAGAAGCTCGAAGGTAAAGGACCACGGTTTGGCCGTCGACCAAACAGCTAATGGGAAACAGATTATCCAGCGGAGATTAGCGCGTCGAGTGTGAGCGGTTGGCAAGCTTACTGCTCTGTCGATTATGGAAATTATAGGCGACCCATGAACCCGACCAATCGAGATTATTCTCAGTTCCTGATCGTTGATGATGACCCGGGGATCGCCAAGTTTCTCGTCACCTACCTTCGCCAGCGCGGGCACACGTGCCAGTCGCTCACCGACGGCTTCCAGACTGCCGCCTGGCTCGCCCACCACGATTGCGACGTCGTGATTGTCGATCTTAAGATGCCCAAGGTGGATGGAATTTCGCTCATTTCCTTCATCCGCGAAATTAATCCCAAAATCCCGATCGTTGTTTTCACTGGCGTCGGCTATGACGAGGAGCAGATGCATGCCGCATTGCGCGCCGGCGCGAACGGCTACGTGAGCAAGAATCTGCCGATCGAACAACTTTACTGTGTTTTGGCGCGCGTCCTTGCCACATGTCAGCATAAGGCTCGCCGCGAACCCTCGAACGGCCAGCAGCATCACGCGCTAGTTGGGGCCGCTTGAACTTCAACCCGCGCGAGCATCCTCAATCCGCTCCCACAGTGTTTCCGGCGAAATGCAGGCTGCGCCGAAGGCGCTTACTGTTTGCTGTTCCAAATAGTCCGAGGTCGCCACGCTCAAATCGAATCGCGCTGCATATTTGCTGGCCAGCCGTTCGATGATTGCGTCCGCAGTCTGGCCGCGACGCGAGTAAAAAATGTGTACGTCTCCAGGATGCGCGGTTTCGGTTACCTGCTCGCCTTTGCCGTCAAAGACAACCACGACTCGGATGCCAGTGCGGTCTTGATAATCACGCAGTCGTTTGATCAACGCTTCACGTGCCAGGGACGTCCTCCGTTCGTGCAATTTTCGCAGGTCGGGCCGGGCGAAGATCACGCTGTGACCATCAACAATCAAATAGCGCGACCGCATCCGAAAATCTAAACCTTGCAGACGAGGGCGCGAGCCTGGCTATCGTAAGATGTCGCCGGACGCGCCTCCGGCGGGCAGCTCCCCCCAAGAACAACCGGCCCATTGTAAATAGTTTGGATCAAAGGAGCTGGACGACCCAGCCGACTGAACCAATCCGCTGCCTTTCAGCAGCGAAAGAGGGTCGGCCTTTACTCAGCCGGGGCCGGTTGCTTTCTCCCTTTTGCTTTCGGCGCCCCACGCTGCGTCGCTTTGCTAGCAATTCTCTTGCGCTTAAGATATGCTTTGTGCCGCTTGCGCTTTATTCGAACACGATGCTGCTGGCCCATGCGCTTCTCCTATAAATGGGGAGCAAGCACGACGCAAGGGGGCCCCATTCCTCACGTAAAACAAAGCATTATCTGGAACCAAATCTGGGTTGCAATTTGCGGCCGATCACGTTTAGAAGAATCCCCACTGCACTTCCGTCATTCATGACATTTTCCGCCACGCCGAGAACATTAATCAGCATTTCCGTCGTATTTTTGGCGGCAGCGGCGGTTTTTGGCGTTCTCAACGCCACCAAGATAAAAACGTTGCGCTCATCAGCGGCTAATGCGATAGCGGCGCGTGACGCGGCTGATCGGCACGGCGCAGCTCAAGAAAAGGAAATCAAAGCGCGCGAAGCCGCCATCGCGGCGGAGAAAGCGAAGATTGCTGAAAGCGAGAGCAAAGTGGCCAATGCTGAAGGCGGGCTGGTGAAATTTCAAACCGAGAAGGCCGATTTGCAAGCTAAGCTTCAGGGCAACGAAACTGAAATTGCCAATTTGCAAAAGCAAATTGACGAAGCCAAGCCAGCCTCAGCTAATCCGGGCGCTCCATCGACAGTGGAATTGCAGGCTCAACTCGACGACGCCAGGCGCCAACTCGACAGCGCCGAGCGCGAAAAAGCTTTGCTCTCCGATAAGCTTCAATCGCTCCGAGCGCGTTCTTCGCAATTAGAAGAGGAAAAAAAACGCCGTGCCGTCGCAGGCGGAAAAGTCGGAGTGCGCGGCACTGTGCTCGCAGTCAATCAGGCTTACAATTTCGTTGTTCTCAATCTGGGTGCCCGGCAAGGGGTCGAGCCAAATTCGGAAATGCTTGTTCTGCGCGACGGCAGTTTCATCGGAAAGATTCGTATTTCTTCGGTTGAACCGGCTACCGCCATCGGCGATATAGTCACCAGCACATTGGCACGAGGTGTCCAAGTGCAACCTGGAGACATTGTCATTTATGCTGGCACAAGTTCCTAAACTCAAGAAAAGTGTAACGGGCAGTCTTTTGATCGCCGCGATCATTTCGCTCATCTCTTGTGCCTCAGAAAAGCAACCGGTGAGCGTGGTTAAAGATTCCGAGGTAGGACAGGAATCTGCCATTCCGTGGAACAAGCAGGAAAAATGGGAAGTTGGCAGCGAAATGTCGGCTTTGACCGACCGAGCGCACTAAAAGCGGCGTTTAATTACAAGATCGCCAGCTCTCTAACGCGCGATTCGTTCAAATCCAAAATCCGGCAGGAATCACCGCATTTTTCGGCACGACCACGATCCCGTCACGGATAAAATAATTTTCCGCGTCGAGATTCGGCGGTTTCCCTTCCGGCGTGACGACGACGCCGTCGGCAATGCGTGCGTTCTTGTCGATGATCGCTCGGTCGATGACGCAACTGCGGCCGATGCCGATCGGCGGCCCGCCTGCGGCTGGTCGATCTAGCTCGAAATAATCGGCGCCCATGACGATGCTGTTGCGAATCGTTGCACCGCTTTGAATGATACTGCGAATGCCGATGACGCTGCGCTCAAGGTGCGCATCGGAAATGATACAGCCGTCTGAGATGATGGCTTGGCGCAACGTCGCGCCGTTGACTTTGCTGCCTGGCAAAAATCGCGGATGCGTGTAAATGGGCGCCTGTGTGTCGAAGAAACTGTACTCGGGCACGAGATCAGTCAGGTCGAGATTTGCCTCGTAAAACGCGCGCACCGTACCGATGTCTTCCCAGTAACCCTGAAAAATGAACGCGCTCACATGTCGATCTTTTATCGACTGCGGAATGACGTGCTTGCCAAAGTCAACCAGCTGATTGTCGAGACATTTCACGAGTACGTCGCGGTTGAAAACGTAGATACCCATTGAGGCTTGAAATAGTTCCTCTTCTTCGCTTGTGCCAACCGCGGCCAGTAATTCGCGGCTCATTTTCATTTCTTGAAGAATTGCATCGTCCTTGGGCTTCTCGACAAACCGCGTAATGCGCCGATCAACTCCGCTCTGCATAATGCCAAACTCAGAGACTTGATGCCGGTGGACGGGTTTGGTTGCGAGCGTGATATCCGCTCCAGTTTGAAGGTGTTGATGCAAGAGTACGCGAAGCTCCATCCGATAAAGCTGGTCGCCGCTGAGGATGAGATAGTAATCGAAGGGCCGCTCGAGAAAATAACGCATGTTTTGCCGAACGGCGTCGGCCGTGCCCTGATACCATTGCGATCCGGCCAGCGTTTGTTGCGCCGCCAGGATGTCGATGAAGCTGCGCGAGAAATTGTCGAACTTGTAGCTGGCTTGAATATGGCGATGCAGCGACATGCTGTTGAACTGCGTCAGCACGTAGATCGAGCGTAAGCCGGAATTCAGGCAGTTGCTGATCGGGATGTCGACGATTCGATATTTTCCACCAAGTGGAACCGCCGGTTTCGCGCGGTCCTTCGTCAACGGAAACAAACGCGTGCCGGCGCCGCCGCCCATAATGATGGCAAGCGTGCGCTGCGTGGTGCCAGGCGGCAGCGCCGGCGCATACATCGACGTCGGATTTAGGAACGATTTCCGCAGTGATTGTCGATCTTCCCCGGGCACATTTGCAATAACTCAGCGTCTGGGCCATTCGGCAACTTTTTTGCTGCTGTAGCCGCCGCACCGTGCGCGGTCCAGTTTGGCCCGTGTGATGACCGGCCACAGGCCGGTTGCTACACCGCCGCGAAAACGTTAATATCAGGTTCACTTTCCCCAAAATATGTGCGGAATTGTTGGTTATGTCGGGCGTGCAGACGCCGCGCCGATTTTGCTCGATGGCCTGCGTCGCCTCGAGTATCGCGGCTACGATTCAGCTGGAGTAGCAATTGTCGATGGTGATCACGTTGAGATGCGCAAATGCGCCGGTCGCATCGCGTCGCTCGCGAAATTAGTTTCCGAAAACCCGGCGCCAGGATTGTTCGGGGTCAGTCACACGCGTTGGGCGACCCACGGGAAGGTGAACGATGAAAATGCGCACCCGCATTTTGATGCCAGCGGAAAGATCGCGCTCGTTCACAACGGCGTGATCGAAAATTACCAGGCGCTCAAAGAGCAATTGATTCAAAACGGTGACACGAACTTTCGCTCTGACACAGACACCGAAGTGCTCGCTCATTTGATTGGGAACATCTACCGACAGTTCGATGGAAAAGATTCCAAGGCGCGATTGGTTAACGCTGTGCGCGCGGCGTTGAAGCGAGTCATTGGCACGTACGGCATCGCGTTGGTACATGCCGATATCGCGAATTTCATGGTCGGCGCGCGTCGGGGCAGTCCGCTCGTGCTCGGCGTAGGCAAGGACGAAAATTTTCTGGCTAGCGATGTGAGCGCAATCGTTGCGCACACGCGGGACGCGATCTACTTAAACGACTTCGACGTCGTTGCCGTCGAGCGCGACAAATTTGAGATCAGCTCGCTGGATGGCGTCAGCGGACAACACCCCGTCAGCAAAGTCGAATTTAGTGCCGAGGACATCAAAAAAGGCGATTACCCGCACTACATGCTCAAAGAAATTTTTGAGCAGCCGCACTCGGTGCGTGACGCGATGCGCGGCCGGCTCACTTACGAAGAATGCACCGCGAAGCTGGGCGGCCTCAACATGACGCCAGCGGAATTGCGCGACGTCGCTCGTATCGTGCTGACTGGCTGCGGCACCGCGCTGCACGCAGCGATGGTCGGTGAATATTTGATCGAGCAACTCGCCAATATTCCCACTGAAGTCGAGTTCGCCAGCGAATTCCGTCATCGCAACACGCCCATGACTCCAGATACGCTCGTCTTCGCCATTAGCCAGAGCGGCGAAACCGCCGATACGCTCGGCGCGCTGCGGGAGAGCCGGCGCAAAGGCTATCGCACGCTTGGGATTTGCAACAACGTCGCCAGCACGATCGCACGGGAAAGCGACGGCGGTGTTTACATGCACGCCGGACCCGAGATCGGCGTCGCCGCAACCAAATCGTTCACCTCGCAATTAGTTATTCTAACGCTGATCGGCCTGCTTCTTGGTCGGATGCGCAATCTTTCCACCGCGCAAGGCAGCCGGATTATCACTGGGCTTGAAGCCTTGCCCGAGCAGATAGAGGAGGTCTTAACATTGAGCGATCGGATCAAAGGGATCGTCAAAAAATATGCCGATGTGAGCGGCATGCTTTTCTTCGGGCGCCAATTCAATTACCCGATCGCGCTTGAAGGCGCGCTCAAGATGAAGGAGATAACGTATCTGTTCGCCGAAGGCCATCCCAGCGCGGAGCTCAAGCATGGCATCATCGCACTCGTTAGGCCGGACCTTCCATCTGTCTTTATCGCGCCAGACGACACTGTCTTCTCAAAAAACGTTAACAACATCGAGCAAGTGAAAGCGCGTAAAGGCCCGATTATCGCGATTACGTCCGGAAATGGCGCGAAACAACTGAAAGGGCTTGTCAATGAAATCATCGAAATTCCAGCCGTGCTCGACCCTGTCAGTCCAGCTCTCACCGTCATTCCGTTGCAACTTTTTGCTTACCATCTCGCGGTCGAGCTCGGCCGCGACGTCGATAAACCGCGCAACCTCGCCAAAAGCGTCACGGTAGAATAGAAACTTCCTGCGTCTGTCGTCAGGGCAACGCCGTTACAGGAGCGAATATTTCCCATTTGCCCTCATCTTTATTCCTGCGGAAACGGTGAATTTTTATCTGAATCGCCTGACGCCCGCTGCGCGGACGTGCATCCGCCCAAAAAAATCGAAAAAGACGAATTTAACTCCGGCTCTTCTTCTTTCGCACCGCTTTTGCGCCTTCTTGCCCAGCGCGGTGCGTACTTTTTGGTAGATGCGCCATGGTGCGCTTTCGCTTCGCTGCGACGGCGGCTTTTTTAACGTTTCGCCGGACGGCGGCGGGTTATCTCGTGCTCGCCATCTGAGAATAAATCGCAATTCACCTGGCGCTTAGATTTGTGATAAGCTTGTCGTTTAGGCATTTTCCACTCGTGCTGCCAAACGAAGATTACGTGCTCAGAGTCCTTCAGGACGTCGGACTCGTTACGCGGCCGCAGATTGAAAAAGCGCGCGCCCGGCTAAATGGCGCAAATACCGTTGTCGATCTCTTGGTCTCCGACGGAATCGTTTCCGATACCGACGTCTCGCGGGCGCTCGCCGCTCAGGCCCAAATGGATTGGATCGACATCTCGGCCATGGTCATTCCGCCGCAAGTGATCAAACAAATCCGGGTGGAAGACGCGCGCCGCTTCAAAGTGATTCCAATTGCGTTTGGCGAAACCGGTCTCGTTGTGGCGGTGAGTGATCCTCTCGACATCGACACCATCGACAGTTTGAGCTTTCTATTACAGCGCGAGCTCGAGCTGGTTTGCACGAGCCCAGAGAAAATTCGCGAAGCGCTCATAAAATATTACGGCACGGCCGATGAAGCCGCCGACATTCTTCAGCAGCGCCTCGGCGAAGATGTCGATCTTGGCCTCGAAATTGGCGACGGTGCGCAGCTGGCGGAAGGTGATGAATCTGACGCGCCGATCATTCGGATGGTGTCGATGTTGTTGATCGAAGCCCATCGCGTTCGGGCGAGCGACATTCACCTCGAGCCGCTCGATAAGAAATTCCGCGTCCGCTTTCGAATCGACGGCGTATTGCACGAAATGCAGGCACCGCCGAAGCGTCTGCAATCCGCCATTATCAGCCGGCTCAAGATCATGACCGGCTCGATGAGCATCGCCGAAAAACGTCTGCCGCAAGACGGACGCATTCAGGTCAAAATCAAGAAGAAGCCGATCGATCTGCGCGTCTCAACCATTCCGACCAATCACGGCGAGAGCATCGTCATGCGCGTCCTGGACAAGTCCAGCTTGATGCTCGGACTGCCTGAGCTCGGATTCTTCAGCGACGACCAGGAAACGTTCGAGCGGCTCATTCAATTGCCCGATGGAATTCTCCTCGTCACCGGCCCGACCGGTTCGGGAAAGACGAGCACGCTTTACGCCTGCCTCAATTACATCAACAAACCGGACCGCAAAATCATTACGGTAGAGGAACCGATCGAATACCAGATGAACGGCATCAACCAGGTGCCGGTGAATCCGGAAATCGGGATGACATTCCCAGCGGCGCTGCGCTCCATTTTGCGCCAGGCGCCGAACATCATCATGATCGGTGAAATTCGTGACCTCGAGACGGCGAGCATTGCCACAAATGCGTCGTTAACCGGTCACCTCGTCTTCAGCACCCTGCACACCAACGATGCTCCTTCAGCCGTGGCGCGTTTGATCGACATCGGCGTGCAACCGTTTCTTGTTGCCTCCTCCGTGCGCACGATCATGGCGCAACGGCTCGTTAGGCGGCTCTGCCTCAACTGCCGGCAGCCAGGCGAGCTGACCGAAACGGAATTGCGCGCGTTGCGCATCGAGCCCGGTCAGCTTCGCGAAACCGAGGTGATGAAGCCGGTTGGTTGCGAAGAGTGCCGCCACACCGGGTACAAAGGCCGCATGGGCATCTTTGAAATCTTCGGGATCGATGATGAAGTGCGTCACATGATCAACAAGCGGACATCAACGGTGCAATTGCGGCAGCGCGCGCGCGAACTTGGCATGCGGACTTTGCGTGAAGACGGCGTCCGCAAGGTTTTGGCCGGCCTGACCTCCGCCGAAGAAGTCATTTCAATTACGATTGGAGACGTGAGCTGATTATGATTTCGGGGGCAAACGTCGCAGGCTTTCTGGGGAGCGCACGCGCCCTCGAATGTCGTTTGCGGCGCCCTCGCCGCGAACCAGCGTGCGTGATCACGGAAATGCGTTCGACGAGGGCGCCGAACGCTGCACGCGAGGCGCGTGCGCTCCCCAGACTTGAAACATGAACGATAAACAACTCGCTGAGGTTTTCATTGAGCAACGCGTGCTCCAGCCGTCCCAGGCCGAGGACGTGCTGAACGAAGCCCAGTTGAATGGCAAAACCATCGCCCAGGCGATGATTGACGGCGGTTTTGTCGATGAAAGTGGCTTCTACGGGACCATCGCCGAAGCGCTCGGGACCGAATATATCGATCTTAGCAAAAGGGAAATTTCGCCGGCGGTATTGAAATTGATTCCGAGCGGCCTCGCCCGATTGCACCGCGCACTACCGATCGCAATGAGTGGAAATACATTGCGCGTTGCGCTGGTCGATCCGCTCGATCCGCGTGCAGCGGAAGATTTGCGCTTCGCCCTCGGCAAAGATGTCGATGTTGTCGTCGCGCCGACCGAACAAATCGAAAATCGTATTAAGGAATATTACGGCACTGACACCTCCAGCATGGAGGAGGTGCTCAAGCAGCTCGGTGAAGCCGGTGAGATGTTGCAGATTCGCGGCGACGATGGAACGGCCGCTGCGGTGGAAGCCGAGGCGAACTTGACTCCAATCATTCGTTTTGTTGACCTTATTTTGTATCAGGCGATCCAGGACCGCGCGAGCGACATCCATTTCGAGCCGTTCGAAAATGAATTCAAAATTCGCTATCGCGTGGATGGCGCGCTCTATGAAATGTCGCCGCCACCGCGCCATCTCGCGCTGCCCGTGATTTCGCGCGTCAAAGTCATGGCGAACATGAACATCGCCGAGCGCCGCCTGCCGCAAGATGGCCGCATTCAAAAAAATATCGCTGGCCGCCCGGTCGATCTTCGCGTCTCGACGTTACCAACCCAGTTCGGTGAGAGCCTCGTTTTGCGGGTGCTTGATCGCTCGACCGTCAATCTCGATCTCGAGATGCTCGGCATGCCCGATTACATCCACAAGTACATCCTGGAAATCATTCAGCGACCGAATGGAATTTTCATCGTGACCGGCCCGACCGGCTCAGGAAAAACGACCACGCTTTACTCCTGTTTGCGCAAAATCAACGCGATCGATTCCAAATTGCTCACTGCAGAGGAGCCGGTCGAGTACGATCTCGAAGGGATCGTGCAAGTGCCGGTGAACGAAGCAATCGGCCTGACCTTTGCGCGGATTTTGCGCTCGTTTCTGCGACAGGACCCCGACCGCATCATGGTCGGTGAAACGCGCGACCTCGAGACCGCGCAAATCTCGATCCAAGCCTCGCTCACCGGCCATCTCGTCTTCACTACGTTGCACACGAACGATGCGCCGGGCGCCATCACGCGTTTGATCGATATGGGGGTGGAGCCGTTCTTGATTTCATCGACCCTCGAGGCCGTTCTCGGTCAGCGATTGCTGCGCAGCATCTGCCCGCCTTGCCGCACGACCTATCAGCCTAACGAATCGTTGCTCGCGCAACTGGAGTTGTCACGCCGCGAAATTGGCAACCGGCAATTTTTTTACGGCAAAGGCTGCGACGCTTGCAATCATACCGGTTACAAAGGCCGCAAAGGCATTTACGAATTGCTGAAGATTACCGATCCGATTCGCGAATTGATCAACGAACGTGCACCAACGGTCGTTCTTAAACAGAAAGCGATCGAGCTCGGCATGGTCACCCTGCGCCAGGACGGCTTGCGCAGCATCTTCGCCGGCAACACAACCATCGAGGAAGTTTTGAAATACACGTAACGTGTTCGCCCTCTTTGGGTAGCGCACGTGTCTCGCGTGCTAAGCCCGTCCGGCTCGGACTTTCGGCGTCGCGCCGAAACAGTCTTTGCATTGGACCGGCCTTTGCCGTGAGCCTGAGAGATCAGAGGAAAAGTTCGCGATTGCCAGGACGCGATCGCCAGCACGCGCTATCCAGATTACTCGACAACTGCCACGTAAATATCCTAAGATCGACAATCGCATGCCACGTTACACCTACATAGCTCTCGACTCTCGCGGACAGGAATCGACCGGTCTGGTTGAAGCTCGATCCACAAACGAAGCAATCGGTCAGTTGCGTCAAGCCGGATTTTTTCCGACCGGCGTTTACGAGGAAGGCAAAAACGGCGGACCTAACGGGAAAGTATCGCGAAAGTCGGCAAAGACTCCGCGTCCGGCACGCACAAGTTTAGCGCGCAAGGAGATCACCCTTTTCCAGCGCAAAAAAATTAAGCCAAAGATCTTGATGATTTTCACGCGCCAGCTTGCCACGCTGGTCGATTCCGGTTTGCCGCTCTTGCGTGGCCTCAATGTTCTCGCCAAACAAGAGCGCGACCGGGTTTTAAAAAACACCATCAATAAACTGGCCGACGGCGTGCAAAGCGGTGGCACATTCTCCGAGAGTCTGGCCCAGCATCCGGCAATTTTTAACAATCTCTACGTCAACATGGTCAAAGCCGGCGAGGTCGGCGGCGTGCTCGAGCTGGTGCTGAGCCGGCTTGCGGAGTTTCAGGAGAAAGCGGCCAAAATCAAAAACAAGGTGGTCGCCGCAATGGTTTACCCGATCATCGTCATAACGTTGGCCATCGCCATCATGGGTTTCCTGCTCGTGTTCATCGTCCCAAAATTCGAGCAAATCTTTCACGACATGCTCGGTGACAGGCCGCTGCCCATGGTCACGACCTTCATCATCAATGTGAGCAGGTTCGTGCAAAATGACTGGCTGGTCCTGATCGGTGGGATCATCGCCTTGGTGGCTGGCTACAAATTCGCCAACCGGACAG